>Ga0182016_10000702_pt1 | contig 41561 bp, 32 predicted proteins | sample 712S2MmetaG_FD_120491 | JGI IMG/M metagenome (GOLD analysis project Ga0182016, IMG submission 120491) | Permafrost microbial communities from Stordalen Mire, Sweden - 712S2M metaG | ecosystem: Environmental > Terrestrial > Soil > Wetlands > Permafrost | place: Sweden: Stordalen | collected...
CAGGAGTGTGGGACATGCCGGGGATAAGCTTCACCAGCGGAACCATCAGCCACTTCAAGGCCGGGCCAGCGTTTCGCATTCCCTTGGTGTCGGGCGTGCTGCCCGGCGAGACGGCGTATACGGCCATGCCTGGGGGTAGGCGGCGCGCCAGCGCCGCTACCCACCAAGCGACGACGATCTTCGCGTCGGCGTACGCCCGGTTGGCCTGGTACTTCACGTTCGGCCCGCTACGCAACAGAGCTTCCACCGCAGCGCTTCGGTCGCCCTGGTATTTCGTGGCCGCAAGGGCCGCCACGTCGGTGTGGCTGAACAAGGGTACGTCCCCTCGGGCAGCTTCCGAGCCGGCGATAACAATCCGCGCGTTGGGGCTCAGCAGGTTGGCGCGGAGCAACCCGAGAGTCAGTTGATGATGGCCGATGAGCGGAGCCTGAGTCGCCTCGATGCCTGCCGCAGTGAGCACGCGCTTCTTACCTGGGATCAACCCTGCATTGAGCAGTAGGAAATCGACCGGCCGACCTCGCTTGACGAGCTCGGCGAGCGCGGACTGAATGCTGGACGGCGTGTCCAGATCCAGCTCTAGCGGAGTGAAGACCTGCACTTTGGTCTCATCCGCGAGCTGAGTGGCCGTTTCTTGGGCCCGAGCCAGCCTGCGCCCGGTGACGATGATCTCGCGCCAGCCCTCTCCGGCAAGAGCGCGGGCTGCCGCGTAACCGAGCCCGGAGGTGGTGCCGGTGACGAGAGCGATCGAATGTTCCATGGGTGTCTCCGTGGTGAAGGTGGAAGGTCCTGCTGTTTTTCCTTTGAACCTATCCATGTTGTCTTCTGTGTTTATCTGTCTTGCGGCATTACATACGCGAGAGTACGATAACAACAGATGCAATGCAAGGAGTTTCGTACGCTATGGTAACTAATATTGCGAAGCGCCCCCCGGGACGTCCAAAGGGCTTTATCCCCGACGAAGCACTCGACCGTGCCGTTGAGATGTTTTGGGAGCATGGGTATGAAGGAGTTGATGTAGAGCGGATCGCCCGGGCCGTGAACGTCACCAAACCCGCGCTATACCGAGCCTTCGGAGACAAGTCCACCCTGCTGCTCAAGGCGGTCGAGCGCTATGCAATAACGTATGTAGCTCCCAAAATGGCTGCATTTCAAGCGGAGCCGGACATCCACAAGGCTGTGACCGCCTTTTGCGAGGCTACCGTCAACACCGCTTCGGATGAGGCTTGCGGCGGCTGCATGATGGCCGCCGCGGCGCTGGGACAGTCGGAGCGAGTGGCGGAGATCCGTTCGTACACTGCGAAGGGCCTCACCGCAACCGCTGATATTTTCGCGAAACGTTTCGAAAAGGAGATGAAGGCGGGGCGCTTGACTCGCACACCCTCTGCCAAGGTCCGAGGCCGTGTGCTCGTTGACTTATTGCAGGGTTTGCAGCTTCGCGGCAAGGTTGGTATCGCTCGCGAGCAATTGCTGGAAGATGTCCGAAGCTATGTGCCCTTGATTCTTGGCAAGTAAATCTAACGCACTTCTCGGTAGCCATGAGCCTGGACGAGTGCCAGATCGCCGAGGCACTCGTTGAGCCAGAATCAGGGTTCCTGTCCAATCGCCGGCTATCCGGAAGTTACCCGAGCTAAATTCAATTCGGACGCTGGGCTGGCCGATTCTTGCGTGGGGTGGTTGTATACCGTGGTGGCGGGATGGAATGTAAGAGGAACAACCTCAGATCCCTGACTGCGTTTCGGGATGACAACAGTTATCGGCTAATTGTTGGGAATTGCCTGCTAGTAGCGCGGGACTTTGGGGTCGACTTCGGCGCTCCACGCATCGATGCCGCCGCGCACTGACTGCGCGTTTTCAAATCCCTGGTTGCGCAGCCATACGGTAACGTTCATTGAGCGCACGCCGTGGTGGCACATTACGAGTAATCGTTCTTCGGGATCGAGTTCCTGGTGGGCGCGCGCGGGGACGTCTCCCATGGGGATGAGTTCGCTGCCTTCGACTTTCGTAGTGGCGTATTCCCAAGGCTCGCGGACGTCGATGAGACGGGCCTGCTTTTGGTTGAGCAGGGCTGCGGCGTCGGCGGGGGAGATTTCGAAATCGAGCATGGGAATAGTGTATTGGTTTATTCCGGCGTTCGTGGTCTCCCACTCATTTCACGGACGAAATCAAAAAGCAGATCCTTCGACTCCGCTATGCTTCGCTCAGGAGAATGGGGCACGGAGGTTCGTCGGAGGGTCTGGAGAGCCTGCGGAAAAACAAGTTAAGCGAGGCAATCTCGCAACCGCAGGCACAGCAGGGGCTAAAGCCCAACTCATTTTGCTGGATTTATCGGCACGACTAAAGTCGTGCCCTGTTACAAAGCTCCTTTTTCCTGTGCCTGAACGAGTTTTTCCGCAGCCCCTGGAGACCGGCTGTACTTTAATACGCCTTTAAAGCTACCAGCGCGTCGAGGATGTTTTGGGGTTGAGGCAGGATCGCGTCTTCGAGGATGGGCTGGTAGGCGACGAAGGTGTCCATGGCGCCGATGCGTTTTACGGGCGCGTCGAGAGAATCGAAGAGCTCATCGGCGATGCGGGCGGCAATTTCTGCGCCGTAACCCCAGCTGATCATGTCTTCGTGGGCGACAATGACACGGCTGGTTTTGCGAACCGATTCAGCGATCGCTTCCCAGTCGTAGGGGCTCAGAGAACGCAGATCGATGATCTCGGTCTCGATGCCGTGCTGGCGCTCAGCCTGGTGGGCGGCCTGCAATGCTCGCGGAACCAGCGCGCCGTAGGTGACCAGCGTGATGTGATGGCCGGGGCGAACGATTTTTGCTTTGCCGAAGGGGATGGAAAAATCGGGGCCGGGATAGGGCGCGCGGCCGTACGGCTCGCGATAGAGGCGCTTGTGCTCGAGGAAGAGCACGGGGTCGTCGCAGCGGATGGCGGTGCGAAGCAGGCCGTTGGCGTCGAGTGAATTTGAAGGCATGACGACGCGCAGGCCGGGGATGTGGGTAAAGATGCTCTCGCCCGATTGCGAGTGATACACAGCGCCGCCGGTGAGGTAGCCGCCGATGGGCACACGAATGACGGCAGGCGCGGCCCAAGCGCCGTTAGAGCGCCAGCGCATGACACTGAGCTCGTTGCGAATCTGGTGCATGGCCGGCCAGATGTAGTCGAAGAACTGGATTTCGACGACGGGCTTCATGCCGCGAACCGAATAGCCCACGGCGCGGCCGACGATATTGGCCTCGGCGAGCACGGAGTTGAAGACGCGCTCAGAGCCGAACTCGGTTTGCAGGCCGGCAGTGAGCTTGAAGACGCCTCCCTTGCCTTTGACTTCGGCGAGAGCCTGCTCGCGGCTGGCGTCGGCTACGTCTTCGCCGTAGACCACGATGCGCGGATCGCGACGCATCTCGTCGTGGAGGCAGGCGTTGATTAAATCTGCCATGGTCCGTGGCGAGGCGCTCCGCGCTTTAGCGTCTTGGACTAGATCCGCGGCTGGTTGAGAGTGGCCGATTGAGTGTTGAGGTATCCCAGGTCCCCAAGTGCGAGGGACCTGGGGCACCCCGCTGCTTGGGCTGGTTGGCTCAGGAGCGTGCTCACTTGAAAAGGCGGCGGAGGTGGGGTCGAGGTAGGGCGAGTAGACGTACTGGGGAATGCTGGAAATTTCAGGGAGCGGGGATTCAAGGGCGCGGTGGGCTGCTTCAGCGGCTTCGTTTTCGAGGGACTTCTCAAGCTCGATAATTTCAGGCTCAGTGAGAATGCCCTCGCGAATAAGCAGCTCGCGCATACGGGCAATGGGGTCGCGCAGTAGATCGCTCTCACGCTCGGCGGCGCAGCGATAGTTTTTGTCGTCGTCAGAAAAGGAGTGCGAATAGTGGCGGACGACGTGGCCGTGTACGAAGGCCGGGCCCAGTCCCGCGCGGCAATGCGCAGCGGCAGCCTGAAATGCGGCCAGGCTGGCCACGGGATCGGTGCCATCGACCTCGGCAAAGTGGAAATTGGGGAAGTTGGCGACAATGCGCGAGATGTTGCCGCCCGGCGTGTTTACCTCAACGGGCACGCTGATGGCGTAGCCGTTATCTTCAACCATGAAGATGACGGGGAGCTTTTGGTTCGAGGCGGTGTTCATGGCCTCCCAAAACTCGCCCTGCGAGGTTGAACCCTCGCCGATGCAAACGAGCACGACCTCGTCGCCGTGGAACTCAAGATCGTGGAATGCGCGGTAATCGCCCGACCACGCGGGGCGCTCGGCCGCTTCAGGGTGCCGGCTCAGGTAGCGGCCGGCCTCAGCGCAGCCGACGCCGTGAAGAAGCTGCGTAGCCGTCGAAGATGAGGTGCTGACGATGTGCAATTCCCTGCTGCTCCAGTGCGTGGGCATCTGACGGCCGCCGCTGGCAGGGTCAGTAGCCGCGCCGACGGACTGCAGGAACATGTGGTAAGGCGAGACGCCGAGAGCGAGGCAGAGCGCGCGGTCGCGGTAGTAGGGGAAGAACCAGTCGTAGCCGGGTTTGAGGGCGAGAGCAGCGGCAACCTGCAGGGCTTCATGGCCGGCAGCGGAGATCTGGAAGAAGACCTTTTGCTGACGCTTGAGCATGATCTCCCGGTCGTCGACGCGGCGGGAAAGCACCATGAGACGGTAGATTTGAACCAACAGCTGTACGCTCAAACCACCCGAGACACCCGTTTGCTGAGACGCCTGAGCGCCGGAAAGAGCCGCTTCCATTAAGATCGACCCCCTGGAGACTGCCATGGACTTGCCCGCCGGCACATTTGTGGGAAGGCCAATGACAGACTTGCCTACTCAAGCAAATTGTAACAATCATTTGGGCGTGGCAAAACGGGTTGATGGGACGGGATTTTCACAGTCCTGGAAATGACGTTGTGCCGGCATCGCGGAGAACGGGTAACTACTGATTGAATGGCGGCCCGTAATTGGGGAAAGTGACTGTAGGTGAAGGCACGATCAGGGTCATGGTCATTTTGTCGCGAACTCCATGGGCGAGTTTTTCAATCTCTGCCACCTTGCGCAACTGCTCCGGGGTGAGGACACCGGAATTGGCGCGAGCGATCTCGTTGTTGAGCTCGGTGGCCAGCTTGAAGAGCTTGTCTGAATCGGAAATGAGGGCTTTGTGGCGCTCGCTGTTCAACAGCTTCATTCGCCGCTCAACCATGATGGAGTCGAAGCTCCCGCTGGCGGTGTCGCTGCCGTAGTCAAGCGACTGGTGCTGCGAGTCGACTGAGCTTTGACCGGTTGAAGTGGCTCCCTTGCCTGACAGGCCGCTCTGGGCAAAGCCAAGTGTGCCGGGAATGAAGAGGAGAAGCGGCACAAAGAACAGCGCGCAAAAGCGCAGAGGCGAGATCGCAGCGGCGTTTCCGTTTTGTGGATTCAGATTAATCATAGTGCTCCCCCTCGCGTTGCAGGGCTTACTGGTTGCTGGCCGAGAGCGCGCTACCGCTCCTGACTTTGTGGGCCATTTGTTCGAGTTCGTATGCCTTGCGGACGACGGTGACCGAGAGCTCGTCCTTTCTCGCTTTGTCCACCTGGGCCTTAAGGTCGGTTGCAAGTTTGAGCAAGTCTGCGCACTCCTGGGCTACCTCTGCCTTGCGTTTCTCCTCAGGAGTCATGCCTGGGTAGGGCGGGCGCGCTTGATCCGCGACGGCACCTGTTGTTGGAGCGGGGGACGATGCCTGCTGTGCGGGAGGCGCGGTTGCATCCTTCTGCGCCGGAGCGGGAGATGCGCTCGCTGCTGAGGACGATTGTGCGTCAGTTGCGGGTTGGACCGCGGCGGGAGTTGCCTGCTGGGTCTCGGGTTGTGCCGGAGGAGTTTGCCGAGGGGGAGCCGATTGGGCTATGGAGCGGCTGCAGGCGAACGCGGCCAGAGCCAGGAGCGCACACATGCCCAGGGTTCTGGCTGGAAGCCGGCGGGAAATGAATCGGAGGCGATTGACTTGGGCTGCCATGTGAACCTCAGCGTCGTCGTACGGTCTGACTGGCGATGTGACTGGCGAGAGAAAGTTGTGGGTTACAAGGGATCCTGGATCACGGAACGAATGGGAATGGCAGGGTCTCTTAATGACGCCTGCTTAGAGTCTAGTGTAGAGCCAGGGGTTCACGACATGGGAGTTTTGATGTTTGCCGCAGATTTTTGGTGGGCTGCCCGCACGGGATGGTTTGCCGAAGGCCGCTTTTTAGGCCGGGTGATTGACGAGTGGGCTGGGGACAGCCAGGAATTTTTGCATACCAAGCTGCCGCACCTGGTTTTAATTGCCGCGATCGCGTTTTTCCTGAACAAGTTGCTGCAAATCGGGACGCGGCGCATGGTGCATGTGGCAGAAATGCACGCGGCCGGTCCCGGACGGATGGGCGAGGTGAAGACGCTTTCGGGCGTGATTCGCGCGACCGGGCTCGCGATCATTGGAGCCATTGCGGGAATGCAGATTCTGGACGCGCTGGGGGTGAACCTGGCGCCGCTGCTGGCCTCGGCGGGGATTGCGGGGGTGGCGATTGGACTTGCGGCGCAGACCATTGTGAAAGACATGTTCAATGGAATCCTGATCCTGGTGGAGGGTCAGTTCAACGTGGGCGACACGGTGAGGCTGGCGGGGCTTTCGGGAACCGTGGAGACGATGACGCTGCGGAGGACCACGGTGCGCGATGGGGACGGGACGCTCTACGTGATTCCCAACTCGCAGATCACGACGGTAGCCAACTTGAGCGCGGGTTACTCGGTGGCGACGATCAATGTGAGTGCGGATTTCTCGGCCAATCCCGATAAGGTGATTGCGCTGTTAAACAAGATTGCGATGGAGGTACGGCAGAACAAGGACTTCAAGAATTTGTTCATCGCCGATCCGCAGGTGCTGGGCGTGGATTCGGTGAAGGGATCGCAGTTGATTATTCCGGTGGTGTTCAAGACGCTGGCTACCAAGCAATACGGGCCGATGAGGGAGTTCCAGCGTCGGGTGCGGCTGGCGTTTGAAGAACACCATCTGCTGCCGGGCGACCCGAACCGGGTGTTTAGTCCTGCGGCTAGCGGTGCGTCACAGGTGGCGGCTGCGCATGAGGAGCCGGTTGCGCATGGTCCTGATCCGACGACGATCAAGCCGCAGGAGACGAATCCGTTTACGGGGGAGTGAATCATAAAACGATTCGTGCATGAACGAGGTGGGCTGGCTGAGGTTCGTGCTATCCCCGGTCTCCAAGTGCGAGGGACCGGGGGCACCCAATGTTTGTGCGGGATTGAGATGGGCGGGCTGAGATTTGTGTTCTGCCTTTAGCTGATGGCGGCGGCGAGCGCTTCGGGATCGGTGATTGGCGGCAGGCAGGTGCGGCCTTTGCAGACGAGAGCCCATGCATCGGCGCCGGCGGGGGGTGGAACTAACAGCAGAGTCTCTGCAAGGCCCTCGGGAATTCCGCCGGCGACCAGGCGAGAGGGATCGAGGCGGATCACGGTCTTGTTGGGCGCGTAGCCGGCTTGTGCTGTTAGCTCGAGATCGGATGCGTGAGGGCCTGAGCCGACGATGACAATTTGCACTGGGTCGAGAAGCAGGCGCGCGAGCGCCAAGCCGTAGCTGCCGGCGTAAAGGCCGAAGTGCTCGACGATGCCGGCGAAGCACTCCAGCGTGTCTTCGGCGATTTCACGATATTTGATGCGGCCACTGAGCGGCTCAAGACGAAGCAGTGCGGATGCGGCGGTGGGATTGCCGGCTGGCGTGGGCGAGTCCTGCAGAGGCTTGCGGCGAGCGGAGAGCGCGCCGAGGACTTCGCCGGTTGTAGCTGCGGGTGAGTCGTAGAAAGCGCCGGCGGTTGAATCGTAGAAGCGGGCGACCATAGCATCGGCCAGCGTAACGGCGGCGTTGTAATAGCGCATTTCGCTGCTTGCGATCCAGGCATCGATGCATGCGTGAATGGTAAAGGCGTAGTCGTCGAGCGTGCCGGGAGCGGGCTCGGATGGCGTGATTCCGTCGGGATATGCGATGACGTGGCGCAAGGATTCTGCGCGGGGCGAGTCTGGAGATTCGAGGGCTTCAGCGAGCAGGCGGTCGAGGGTGCGCAGTGCAAACTCGCGCGTGGGCAGGCCGGCGACGCTTGCCGCTTCTAAATATGCGGAGATGGCCATCGCGTTCCAGCCGGTATACAGTGTGCGATCGATGAAGGGGGTGGCGCGAAGAGAGCGCGCGGCGAGAAGCTTGCTGCGGGCGGAATCGAGGAGTTGCTTGAGCGAGTCTTCACTGGTGTTGAGTTGCTTTGCGAGTTCGCCAATCGAATGATTGAGGTGAAGAACATTCTTGGCGGGGTTGTGGTGCATGTCGCCGAGCTCGCCGATGTCCCAGTATTTTGTGGCGGCAGCGAGTTCTTCTCCGTTGAGTGCGGCGCGGGCTTCGTCGAGGGTCCAGGTAAAGTAGTCGCCGTCGTCGTCGAGGCCAACGTCTGCATCCTGCGAGGCGTAGAAGCCGCCGCGTTCGCGGTCGGTCATGGTGGAGTCGAGCCAGGCGACAATCTCGCGCGCGGTGCGGAGGAAGTCTTCTCGAACAAGACTCTGAAATGCGTGCACGTAGTTGCGCAGCAGCTCGGTGTTGTCGTAAAGCATCTTCTCGAAGTGCGGAACGACCCAGCGCTCGTCGACCGAGTAGCGATGGAATCCGCCGGCAAGTTGATCGTAGACGCCGCCGCGCGCCATCTTCTCAAGCGTGACTGTAAAAGGCTGGCCGACCTGGTGATCGCCGGAGAGGGTGGCGACGTGGAGGAGCAGATCGAGCGCAGCGGGATGGGGAAACTTGGGCTGCGAACCGAAGCCGCCGTTGCGCGGATCAAACTGGCGGACGATAGAGCCTGCGATTTTTTCAATGAGCGCGGGCGAGAGATCGGCGGAGCGTCCGCTGAAGCTCTCGTTTTGCTCGATGGCGGCCATCACGCTTGATGCGGTTTCAAGAGCCTCGTCGCGGCGCTCGCTCCACACCTGTGCCATGGCGAGCAGCACGCGGCCGAAGCCGGGGCGGCCATAGCGGTCGTCGCGCGGAAAATAGGTGCCTCCGTAATAGGGGCGGCCATCGGGAGTGAGAAATGCGGTGAGCGGCCAGCCCCCCTGGGCGCTGATTGCAGAGACTGCGGCCTGGTAACGCGAGTCGACGTCGGGACGCTCGTCGCGATCGACTTTTACGGCGACAAAGTGCTCGTTGATGACCTTGGCGATCTCCGGATCTTCGTAGGATTCGCCGTCCATGACGTGGCACCAGTGGCACCAGACTGCGCCGATGTCGAGAAGGATGGGTCTGTTCAGAGCCTGCGCGCGGGCAAAAGCCGCTTCGCCCCAGGGATGCCACTCGACAGGCTGATGACGCGCCGAGCGCAGGTAGGAGGAAGCTGAATTTTCAAGCTGATTGGTGGGGGTGGGGGCGCCCGAGTGCATGGGGTGAGGATAACGAGCGAGTCGGCGAGTCAGCAAGTCGGCGAGTCAGCGGAGTTCGCGGGGCCAGGTTCGAGGTATCCCAGGTCCCCAAGTGCGAGGGACCTTGGGCACCCAGGATTTCAGGCTTGTTTTGGATGGCTGGTTGGGGTTCCAGGTATCCCACCCATTTCACGAACGAAATGAAAAAGCAGATCCTTCGACTCCGCTCCGCTTCGCTCAGGAGGATGGGGCACGGAGGGTTTTAGGTCTCGAGAACAACCATTGCCGATCCCGGCGCCAGTTCGAATTGCGTTGCCGATCCGGCGGGCTTTGGATCGGGATTCTCAACTGAGACGAACTGGACTTCGCTCGAATGTGGAGAATCGAAGGCATAGTCGCAAACTATTTTGGCGGTGTGGCTCATGTTTGCCGCCACAATGGCCGAGCGCCCATCGCTGCGGCGAAAGACCGAGTAGGCGTCATGGGGTTTGCCCGCTACTGTAACCTTTGCGCCCAGGGTGTCGCGGAACTCGGCGTCCCACAGCCATTCACGATAGCGACGCCTGAGGTCGTCTACGGCGCGGCCGTACTTCAGGGTTTCAGGCATTTCGTCGAGCTCGCCGTGAAAGTCGCGCGGCTCATAGCTCATGTTGAAGCGATAGAGCAGGCAGGCATTGATCATCTCGCGGTCGTTCCATCCGGTGACGGCGACCGACATGGGCGCGAAGGGATCGATATACCGGCCGAAGGGCACGAACCATGTGCCAATGCGGAAGTAGGACATGTTGTAAGTGTGAAGCTCTATATCGTAGGGCGATTCGCCGGCAAAGACAAACTGTTCGGGATCGACGATGGTGCGGAAGCCCTCGATGAGCGGCACGTCGCCGGAGAATACCGCGCCGGGAACGCCGTGCCCATGGTCCTTTGCGAAGCAATAAGGGCTCATGTGCCAAAAGCACTCATCGTATAGAATTCCGCTGGCGCCGAGGTCGACGCTCTTGCGGAACTCCTGAAGCGCGCGCCTGCGCCATAGAGGGCTGGCCTGGCACATGCCCGTGCCGTGGCGCGCGTTGATGCCGCTGATCTGCGTAGGCGTGTCGTAGTTGTAGCCGTTGAACTGGTAGGGATTGCCGTACGGATCTTCGACGGCGAATTTGCGGAACTCGGGGTAATCGGGCGCAGTAACGTCGGCCCAGGCGTACTTGTTGAAGAGCACAATCTCCACGCCCATTGCCCTGCTGGCCGCGATGGCGTCTTTGAACTCCTGCGCGGTGCCGAGGCGAGGTTCGATATCGTGCAATGGAAAATCGCGGTCCTGTCCGCCTTTCTGCCAGCCGGTGAGTTGAATCGCTTTCACGCCCCATTTCTTGCACGCCTCGGCATGCCTGGTCAGATCCTTGTAGGGAAACTCGAGGCGGTCTTCAGCGGAGTTGATCTGAATCTGCTGCCAGGAATGAACATCCTTAACCCACGCCGGGCTTTTGGGAGGCGTAAACCAGGTGCGCCGCCAGGCCTTGTAGACGTCTGCGCCTGCGTGCCAGTCTCCGGCGAATGCTTCGAACGCGAGCGGGGCTGACTGTTGCGACTGGCCGGGCTGGATGAAGCAGAGATGGTTGGGATCGATTGAAATGGTGGAGTCCGAGACTGTTCCCGTGGAATCGGTTGCATCGGATGTGAATGAATCGACATAGGCCGGCGCAAGAGCAAAGCATATCTGCACGGTTTGCTTTTGTCCGGGGTCGTGATAACCGAGGTAGAGGCCGCGCGTATCGCCCAGGATCAAGCAAAACTGGATTTCTGTGCCCAGGTGCCGCAGTTGGGCAGGCGTGTCGTAGCCGTAGTAGCCGACCTCGTTGCCGAATATGGGCCACAGGCCAGTTGAGCCCAAGCCACTGTAGCCCCATGCCGCCTGGCGCAGTTGCTTGTCGTCGGCAGCGGGCTTGAGGCCAACGAGACGTGGATAGGTGTAACTCTCGATGACTGCGTGGGTGCTGTTGTAAATCTCATAGCTGAAATGGATGGCCGCGCCTTCAAGGCGGATCGACTGGCGCACTTCAATGTCGAGATTGCCCATCCGGTCGCTCTTAAATCCGTTCCAGGTGATGGAAGCGTGGCTGGCATCGGATTCGATATGTGGCGCGGCGGATTGACTCTCGTTGAGGTAGTGGAAGCGATGGTCTGGCGCGGGAACATGCAGACGCATTCCTGCGCCTTTGAATTTCCAGGCCTGGCTGCGGCTCTCGATTGACGCGATGCATCCGGTGGCGCGATCGATTGAAGCGCTCCAGTAATCATTGCTGAGAATGAGAAGACTGGGTTGGGCAGCAGCCGGCGAAATCGGAGCGGCGATGAATCCGACGGCGCCTGCGCCAAGCGCAGTGCCAAGGAATTTGCGGCGCGAAACAGCCATGGGGGATCGCTCCTTTAGTACAGGATCGATTAGGGAAAGCGCAATTCTAAATCGGCGAGGTGAGAGGCGCAAACTGTGCCTGGTGCGGAGGGGCGGGGTGGGGTTTGGGGTTTCCCACCCATTTCACGGTCGAAATGAAAAAGCAGATCCTTCGACTACGCTCCGCTTCGCTCAGGAGGATGGGGCACGGTTCCTGCTGGCGCTTACTCTTTGGCGAGTTCGGCTTCGATGGCGGCAATTAGTTGGGGCGCATCGGGTTGGGTGTCGGGCGCGAAGCGGGCTACCACTTCCCCGTTGCGGCTCACCAGGAACTTCTCGAAGTTCCACAGGATCTCGGGTTCGGGTTGAGCTTCGATGCCGTATCCCTTCAGCTTTTCGCGAAATGGAACTTCGTTGACGCTGATTGCCTTGGGTTGTGCAGTGGTGAGAGCCGAGTAGAGCGGGTGCTTTTCGGGTCCGAGGACGGTGATCTTGCTGAACAGCGGAAACTGGACGCCGTAGTTGAGCGAGCAAAAAGACTGAATCTCTTCACTTGTGCCCGGCTCCTGCTGCTTGAAGTCGTTGGCCGGAAAGCCGGTGATAACCAGGCCCTGGCCGCGGTAGAGTTCGTAGAGTTTTTCGAGGCCTTCGTACTGCGGGGTGAGGCCGCATTTTGAAGCAACGTTGACGACCAGCAGGACCTTACCTTTGAAGACGGCAAGGGAAGCAGGTTCGCCGGTGATGGACTGAAGCGGGATGTCGTAGAGGTCTGCGCTCATGAATTGATTTCTCCGATAGGGTAATGAATTTCTCAGTTATGGTTTTGATGCAAGGATGAGGGGCGAGGGTCCGGGCGAATCGAGCTGGCGGACGTTTACGAAGCCAGCTTCGCCGAGCCACTCACCAATCTCCTCGAATGAGTAAGTGCCGCCGGTATCGGTATTTACCAGCATGTTGACGGCGAAGAAAAGGCTGCCGACGGGGCCGGAGCGATCGGCGTTGACCAGGAACTCGGCAATGGAGATGGTGCCGCCTGAAGCGAGGGCTGCAAAGGATTTATTGAGCAGAGCCTTGCTGCGCTCGACGCCTTCGCTATGGAGGATGTGGCCGATGGTGACCAGATTGTGGCCGGCGCCGAAGTCGGCTTCAAGAAGATCGCCTTCAACGAAGGTGAAGCGCTCGACGAGGCCGAAGCGTATGGCATTGTCGCGGGTAATGGATAGAACCCCGGGCCAGTCAACCGCGGTGACATTGACCATGGGGCCGGCCTGGGCCTGGGCGATTCCCCAAACGCCGGAGCCAGCGCCGAGATCGAGAACGTTGTAGCGGTCGGCGCGCGAGGCAAGCTGGAGATGGTCGGCGAGCACAGAGGCTGCGGGGTAGCTCATAGGGAAGATGTCGTTGACGAATTTCTCAAAGAATTCAATGCCGACCTGCTTCTGATTGACGGCGGCATCGGGCTTGCCGGTGGCGACGATTTGGTTGAGATGGAGCCATTTTGGCAGCAGGTGTTCGCTGGTGTGGCGAATGAGTCCGCCCTGGAACCCAGGCATGGTGCTGACCAGGAAGGCGGCGCTCTCGGGGGTGAGCGAGTATTTGCCGGATTCGTCTTTGGCGAGGAAGTTTAGGCCGACGAGAGCGTCCATGATGGCGGCGAGGCCGCGTGGGGATGCGCCGGTTATTTCGCTGACCATGGAGATTGGCATTGGGCCGGCATCGAGTGTGTCGAAGACACGGTGCTTGATTGCCGCTTCAAGAATGAGCGGCGGAGCATAGCCCCAGGCTAGTTGGAAGATGCGTTCGGGCGTTACGGGAGCAGAGGAAGTTGCTGACATTGTGATCTCCGGGGAGTTGATTGACTGGGAAGCCCAGCGGAAGCATAGCAGAGCGGCGCGGGTGGAGCAGTTAAATAAGTGAAGGAGTGAAGGAGTGAAGGAGTTAAGGGGTGAATAAGTGAAGGGTTGGTTGAGGTTTGTGCTTCCCCAGGTCCCCAAGTGCGAGGGACCTGGGGCACCCGGTTTTCGTGGTCGATTGACTGTCAGGAAAGCAGCTTTTTGGCAACTTCGATGTAGAGCCGGACGGCTTCGAGGAGTTCTTTCTTGGCCAGTTTTTCGAATGGGGTGTGGGCTACGTGGATGGAGCCGGGACCGAGCAGCAGCGGCTCGCCCCAGTTGGAGAGTTGGGGGATGTCGGTGGTGAATTTGGCGATCATGGTGGGCAGGCCTTCGACCGCGCGCAGGCGGACGAAGGGAATTTCTAAGGTGAAGTCGACCTCGGCCTGGTCGCGGCAGGCCTCAACGAGCGCGGCGCGAAGGGGCGCTGAGTCTCCGACCAGACGGACGAGGACCTGGGCCTCGGCTTTATCGGCGATGACGTTGGGCGCGTGACCGCCGTGAATCTGTCCGATGTTGAGCGTGCTGGGGCCGACGTCTTCAAGCGTTGGCAGAGGGAGCGCAAGTACGCGGCCGAGAACATCTACCAATTTGTGGACGGCGGAGTCGCCGAGTTCGGGATAGGCGGAGTGGGCCATTTTGCCTGTGGCCTTGAAGACTGCGCGCAGAGCGCCCTTTGAGGCCAGCGCAATGCGATTGTCAGTGGGTTCGCCGTTGATAAGAAAGCGGCTGCCCTTCGGCGCGAGATTTGCAGCCTTGGCGCCGGCCGAGTCGCGCTCTTCTCCGCTCACGAAGAGCATTCCTACGCGGAAGCCGGCGGCGCGCAGAGCGGTTGCCGCAGCCACCTGGGCGGCGATGATTCCCTTAGCGTCCGAGACGCCGCGGCCGTACATGAAATCCCCGTCATCACTGAAAGGGATGTAGGGAGGGACCGTATCCATGTGGGTGGAAAAGACCAGCTCCGGAGTCTGGGCGGGGATGCCGGCGTAGACATTCCACCGGGCGCCTGCGGTGGCGCTCTCAAGTGGCTGAGAAACAGGGGTTTTCTCCACTTCCCAACCTTGGGAGGTTAGGAATTCGGCCAGAAAATCGCCGGCTTTGCCCTCGTGGTAGGTGGTGGATTCGATCTCGCACAGCTGGCGGGTAAGCCCAATGGGGTCAATTGTTGCAGGCGGAATAGAGCTGTTCATGATGAAGCAAGGATACAGGAGGCGGGATGAAGAGACCGGGTGTGGCGTGGGGAAGAACTGGATTTCGGGATGACTCTGCTTCCGATCGCCTGTCCCCAAGTGCGCGGGACACCCACCCCACGAACCAAGACCTGTTCGCGGGGCCCCCGGGACATGGGGCACCGCGGGGCGCGCGGCTAAAGCGATTTAATCTGTGCGTGACAAAGCATCTGGCGTAGAATTATTTTTGGCATGATCTGCGCAAGTTCAAGCGCCGAGGTTCACATTGTTCCGGCAGAGCTGGGGGTTTTGGAAAATCCAGAACCGTTGGAGCAGGCCGAAGTGAGCCAGGAAGCGCATTCAACCGACGCCCGCACTCACGCACGCTCGCTGCGCAGCGTGACCATCCCGGGACCCACAGGGAAAATTGAGGGATTGCTGAATAACGGCACAGCGGATGCGCGGTTTGCAGCGCTGGTGTGTCATCCTCACCCGCTCGGCGGCGGCACAATGCATAACAAGGTTGTGTACCACGCCATGCAGGTGATGAATCGCGCGCATTGGGGCTTTGAGTTGCCGGTTCTGCGATTCAACTTTCGCAGCGTGGGACTGAGCGGGGGCCGGCACGACGGCGAGGCAGAGTTTGAAGACGTGCTGGCCTCGCTCGACTGGCTGGAGCGCGAATTTGCGCGACCGATTGTGATGGCCGGATTCAGCTTTGGAGCGGCTATGGCGCTGAAGGCTTGTTTTGGCACGGAGAGCATGGACTCAAGGGTAAAGGCCATCGCGGCGCTCGGACTTCCCACTGAGGCATCTGGACGCACTTATAGTTACTCCTTCCTTCAAGCGGCAAATCTCCCCAAACTATTTCTAAGTGGCTCGCGCGATGAATTCGCGCAGCCCGAGCAGCTGAAGTCGGTTGTGGCACTCGCTGCCGAACCGAAGCAGCTGATTTTCATTCCCGGCGCAGACCATTTTTTTACTCATCAACTTTCTGCCATGCAACAGGCAATAGCCGGCTGGCTTAAGGAGCACGTGGCATGACCCCAGTCAGCGACTCACTACTCGATACCTTGCACGATTCGGCAACACATATCTTCACCGGCGCACTTGAGGCCTGTAACATCGCGACGGCATTTGACCGGCGGATTGGGTTTGAGGGCAGCAAAATGCACAGGCTGCTGCCCGATGGAAGCGGACCGGCAACCATCGACCTCTCGAACTACAGGCGCGTGATTGTGATTGCGCTGGGCAAGGCGGCGGCCCCAATGCTGGAGACGCTGCTGGTGCGGATGAAGCGGCGCAAGGGGCTGCGGGGAATCTGTTGCACCAATCAGCAGCCGAAGAGCCGGAACTGGCGGTTCCGCTATTTCGAGGGCGGGCACCCGCTGCCCAACGAGGATACCTTTGCCGCGGCGCGTGCGACGCTGGCCATGTTGCGCAAGGCCAGGAAAGATACGCTGATTTTCTTCCTGATTTCGGGCGGAGGTTCGGCAATGTTCGATCTGCCGATTGACCCGCAGATCACTCTCGACGACGCGATCGAGTTTCACCAAGCGCTGCTGGCCTCGGGCGCGCCAATCAGCGAGGTGAATACGCTGCGCAAGCATTTTTCAGCGGTAAAGGGCGGCCGGCTTGCGATGGCAGCGCCGGAGTCACTGAAGGTAAGTCTTCTGCTGCCTGACGTGCCTTTGCGAACCCTTGACGCGCTGTCGTCTGGGCCAACCTCACCCGATCACTCGACGGTGGAGGACGCGCGCGACCTGATTGCGAAGTATGGCCTGGCAGAAAAATTTCCGGCGCGGGTGCGGGAGTTTTTTGAGCGCACCGATATTCCTGAATCGCCGGGGAACAAAGGCTGGCGGCCGCCGTTCATGCCCAAAGTGCCGCGGCGAATGACATCGGCAGCAACCATGAGCGGCGAAGATGAAGCGTTTCGCGACTCGGTATTTGAGATTCTGCTTTCGAGCCACGACCTGGTGGAAAGCGCGCGGTCCCTGGCGCAAAGGGCCGGCTATTTCACCGTTGTGGACAACAGTTGCGACGACTGGGATTACGCGGACGCGGCAAAGTATCTGCTGCGGCGGTTCCACGAGTTGCGGGGCGCCCATGAGCGGGTATGCCTGATCTCAGTGGGCGAAGTTACGGTGACGATGAACCGGACGCCGGGCGCTGGTGGGCGCAATCAGCAATTCGTGCTGGAGTGCGCGCGGGATCTCGTGAAATATCCCAGCGAGCACCTTACGGTACTAAGCGCGGGCTCAGATGGCATTGATGGAAATACGCGGTCGGCGGGGGCGATTGCCGATCCCACAACGGTGGCACGGGCGCGATCGTTCGGCTTCGATCCCGAGGGTTCGCTGGCCGAGTTCAATGCCTGCCCGCTGTTCACGGCGCTGGGCGACTCAGTGGTGACGGGACCGACGGGGCACAACCTGCGCGACGTGCGGTTGCTGATTGCGGAGCGAGTTTAGACCTGCCGTTGAAATTGACGGTTTGGAAATGGGGGCAAGAGCCCGGCCTGAAGGCCGTGTTCATGCGTCTTTTTCGGGAGATTGAGGCCCCCGGCTCACTCCGCATCCGGTTTCCACGACAGAAGTACCAGTGCGGAACTCGACAAATCCGACAAAATTGCAACTTAAGCATTTAACAGGCCGTTCATCTGAATTAGGATTGGTTCGTGCCTCGCAAGACCAATCAAAATGCCGCGGGCAAAACGCCCGATATCCGCACTGTGGCCGCAGTAGCCAAGGTGTCGATTGCCACGGTTTCGCGAACCATCAACGGCTCGCCGCTGGTTAGCGAAAAGCTGTCAAAGCGGGTGTGGCAAGCCATCAAGCAGCTGAACTACTTTCCTAACACTCATGCGCGCACGCTGGTTTCAGGCCGCAGCCGGCTGCTGGGAATCATTGTTGAAAATATCACCAACCCATTCTTCCCCGAGCTGATTCAGAGTTTCGAACAGATCGCCGTTGCGCATGGATACGAGATTCTGGTGAGCTCTTCGAACAGCGATCCTGCGCTGCTGACCACCTGCGTGCGCCGCATGCTTGAGCGCAAAGTGGAAGGCGTCGCGGTAATGACGTTCGGCGAGGAAGAGAGCGTGCTCGACCAGCTGATGCATCGCAACGTGCCGATTGTGCTGGCCGAGTTCAAGCTGGACGATCCCAAGGCGAGCACGATTCTGCTGGATTACTCGACGGGAATGCGCGCGGCGATCGATCATCTGGCCGAACTGGGCCACAAGCAGATCGCCTTCCTGGCCGGGCCGCACAACCTGCACTCGGCGCTGACCCGCGAAAACGATTTTCGCGCCTCGATGCAGCAGGCCGGATTGCCACTCGAGACGAGATATGTGATCGAGTGCGACCACACGCTGAAAGGCGGCATGGCCGGATTTGAAAAGCTGTGGGAACTGAAGGCCCGGCCGACAGCGATTGTGTGTTCCAACGACCTGACGGCTATTGGAGTGCTGCGTGCAGCTTACGCAAAGCGGCTGCGCCTGCCTGAGGATCTGTCAGTGATTGGTCTCGACGACATTGCGTTTACCGAATTCACGCTGCCGCCGCTGACAACTATTCGGCTCTCGCGCACCGATCTCGCGCGGGCGGCGTTTGAGGCGCTGCGGGCGCAGGCTGAAGACGGGGCCAATCCAAATCTGCAGCGCGAATATCTTGTGTCGACGAGCCTCGAGGTACGGGGTTCGACGGCGGCGCCGGCGAGAGTTTAGCGCGGGCCCGCATCCAATCGAGTAACGCCGGTCTTCACAGCCAGTCTGCGAAAATGTTCAAGCGCGTTCAATAAGGACGCTGCGGGCGAGCTACTGGCCCATGTCGCGCGAGACCCACCACAGCACCTCTCCAAAGAACTTCCACTTTGACGCATTGCTCACATCGACAGGGGGATACTGGTAGTTCGCCGAGACCAGCAGATCGGAGCCCGCGATGCGTTGGAAGCGCGCCACTTTGAATCCGAGATCGCGGTGGCTGACTACGGCGATGCGCTGATGAAGGCGGTCGCGATGGGTGGAGGCGCGATCGACAAAGAGGATGGATTTGGGGGGAATGACGGGAAGCATGGAGTCGCCTTCGAAGTGCATGGCGATCATGCTTTCGGGGTTGGGGCACCAGCTGAGAGGCGCGAAAAGAACGTCCTCGACAGCGGCTTCGGAAAGAACGACGTTTTCATGGGGTGGAACCCGGTCGCCATAGGCGGTCGCTCTCATGAGAGGAATGGCGACCGCAGCTTTTTCAGTTTTCGAAGAGAGTATGTCTGCTGTCTTGCGCCCGGCCACCAGCTTGCATTGCTTCAGATCGATCTGCACTGAAAAGCGCAGGGCTTCAGCGTTCGGGTCGAGCAGGATCGATGCATTCATGCCGGCCCGCTCCCAGAAATAAACGCCATCCGGAGAGGGGGCGAGATTGCCCAGCGCGATATATCCCTCGGCCGTAGGCTCGTGCCGGCCTTGCAGCCAGCGGGATACGGTAGGCGGAGAGATTCCCAGCCGTTCCGCAAGCGCTGCCTGGCTGAGATTGAGATCGCCGAGCAGTTTGCGAATCCGATCGGACCACTCAGCCGCCATTGGCTTGTCTGGCATTTGGCTTGTCAGCCTACTTTCTTCCATCGGAAATGTTCGATCAGCAGCCGCTTGTTTCACCGGCGGAATTGCGCCAGCGAAATGAACAACTTGCATGCTGTAGCAGGTATCCTAGCAGGATGAATTCGGCATCGTATTCGATGTCGGAAATATCAAAAGCAGAGCGATTCGCCAGAGCAGAGTGCGCTACAAGATTTGGGGCCCCAGCGCAATCGATGAGCGAACCGCGGCTCCGAGCCAGAAGACCAGGACCCGCTGCCCAGTTTCACCTATTGTGCCCCTAGTTTGCGTTTCGAAGCATGAAGACTTGAGTTTCCGCATCGAAGATATGAACAAAAACAAGCAAATGGCGCCAAGACAGGTTGCTGGATGAAAGATATTCCGCCACCGCATTGGGCGGATCTCCGGATTGGACATCTAACCCACTCGTACGAATTGCCAGCGTTCGATGGCAGGTTGCAGGCCATCCGCGCAGGTGAATCTTAACAAGCAGGCGATTCTTAACAATCTGAGGGGTCCTGGGCTATGCCGGGCGCAGCGGGAAGTCGAAGAATCCTGATTCTGGATGACGAAGTCGCGGTAGCCGACACACTGGAGATGATTTTCAGCGGGTGCGGTTACGAAGTGCGAACTGCGCATTCGGCCGAGATGGCGATTGAGACTATCTCAGAGTGGCAACCCGACCTGGCGATAGTGGACGTGATGCTGCCGCGGATGAACGGCATCGAGTTCGGCATTGTGCTGGTGTCAAATTACCCGGCGTGCCGCGTGGTGCTGGTATCGGGGCACCCCGGCACCGGGGAATTGCTGGAGATGGCAAGGATGCGAGGACACGACTTCGAGATTCTGGCCAAGCCGCTGCATCCCGGCGTGATTCTGGAGGTTGTTTCGAACCTGCTGCCTGGGATGGCGAGCGGGGCAGAGGCTTGAGGTAATTCCGCACTGGCCGCAAAAGCCCAGGAGCGGCGAGGATGGGAAAGCCGATCACCGGCTTGCGGCGATCATTTGGGAGGCGTGCTGGAGGCTGGTGTCTGTGACCTTGGCGCCGCTCAACATGCGGGCGACCTCGTAGTTGCGGGCGCGGTCGTCGAGGACGCGGATGCGGGTCTGGGTGCGGCCGTCTTTCTCGCGCTTTTCAACGGCGAGGTGCTGATCGGCGAAAGCGGCGATCTGCGGCAGATGCGTAACGCACAACACCTGCTGGGCGCGGCCGAGCGCCTTGAGCTTGTGGCCCACGGCTTCGGCGGCGCGGCCTCCGATGCCGATGTCGATTTCGTCGAAGACGAGGGTGCGGGGGGTAACTTTTTTCCTCGTCTTGGATGAGTTCTCTTCGACGGCGACCTTAAGGGCCAGCATGACGCGGCTGAGCTCACCTCCCGAGGCGATCTCGATGAGCAGCTTGAGCGGTTCGCCGGGGTTTGTGGCGATGCGGTATTCGACGGTATCCCAGCCCTGCGCAGTCCAGTGGGCGTTTTCGGAAGTGCTTCCCTCAGGGGTTAAAACCCCCTCGTTGTTTGCGGTTTTACCGTCAGGGTTGAAACTCTGACCTACCATGCCTTGAGTTGCCACGGCGACCTCAAAGCGGGTCTTCATTGCGAGCGAATTGATCTGAGCTTCGGCCAGTTTGCCGAGGCGCTCGGCAGCGGCTTTGCGCTCGGCGGTGAGAGCCGAGGCGGCTTTTCTGTAGGCCTCCGCGGCTTCATTCGACGCTGCACGTAACGTTTTGATCAACTCGTCGCGGTCTTCAACCTCAGACAGCTGGCGGGCTACTTCCTCTCCGAATGCGATCACTTCGGCAACAGTCTTTCCGTATTTGCGCTTGAGGCGATCGAGCAGGGCGAGGCGATCTTCGATTTCTGCGAGGCGTTCGGGGCTGGCGTCAATTCCCTCCGCGTAGTCGCGGAGGCTTGAGGCAATATCGCTCACGATGGCGCGCGTGGAGGCGAGTTGCAGCACCGGCTCGGTGAATCGCGCGTCGTAGCGGGCCAGCTCTTCAACGTTGCGCAGCGCGGCGCGGAGGGCAGCTTCGGCTGACGTTCCGCCTTCGTAGAGCTGATCGAATGCGCCCATGGCCGCCGAGTATAGCTTTTCAGAGTTGGCGAGGACGCGTTTCTCGGTTTCGAGTTTCTCGTCTTCACCGGCTTCGAGGCGGGCCGATTCGATTTCCTTTTTCTGATACGACCACAGGTCTACCATGCGCAGGCGGTCCTGCTCGCCCTGGAGCAGGTCGTTGAGCTTTTCCTGTGCCTGGCGCCAACGAGCGTGAGCCTCGGCAACCGCATCGGTTTGGATGCCTCCGAAGCGGTCGAGCAGGATGCGCTGCTGGGCTTCATCAAAACTCGACAGCGTTTCAGTCTGCGCGTGAACCAGCGCCAGCTCGGGGGCGAGTTGCTTGAGCACGGCCACGGTGGCCGGCTGGTTGTTGACGAAGACGCGGCCTTTGCCGCCCGACAGGATTTCGCGACGGAGAATGATTTCGGCGCCTTCGGCGTCGATGCCGTTTTCTTCGAGAACCGCATCGGCGCCGGGCGTGGACTCAAAAACGCAGGAGACCACGGCTTTATCGGCGCCGTGGCGGACAACGTCGGCGGAGGATTTACCACCCATCAGCAGCGCCAGTGCATCTACAAGAATAGATTTGCCCGCGCCGGTTTCGCCGGTGAGCAGATTCAGGCCAGGGCCGAAGGAGGCAATGGCGTGATCGATGACGGCGTAATTTTCGGCGCGCAGTTCGACGAGCATTTTCTTGTTCTACCGTGGTTGTTTCGGTCACCTTTAATGGTGCCCTATTGAAGCGAGTCGGTCGAGGTTTGTGCTATCCCAGGTCTCAGAATCGAGACCTGGGGCACCCACTTTTTGTGCCCTATTGAAACGAGTCGATCAAGGTTCGTGCTTTCCCACCCTGGCGACAAAAACAAAAACGTCGCGAGGATGGGGCACCCAAAGCAGTTGAGACAATCCGAGCGCAGCATAGCATGAATGGGCTCATCCAGATGCGGTGAAGCCGCAGTGAGACTCGAGGGGAGCACCCGATCGATAACTTGGATCGGCCCATCGCGTCTGATACCGTGGTAATGAAGGAGATAGTCCGATTCTTACAGCAGCATTGGCGTTGTTTTTGCAGGCTGACGGTGACGCGGCCACGAGTGCGCCAACGGCCACGGGCGGATTCGGCTCGCTGGCCCAGATGGCAGGTAATATCGGCCCGATCGCGGCGGGTGTGCTGGTTTTGCTGCTTCTGGCCAGCCTCTACTCGTGGATGGTAATCCTGGGCAAAATGGGCACCTTCAGGAAGGCGACGCAGCAGAGCCGGCGGTTTGTGAAGATGTTCCGGAATGCGTCGCGGCTGCAGGAGATTTCGACCATGGCCGCGGATTGCCCGGCAAGCCCGCTGGCGCAGGTGTTTGAAGACGTATACGAGACCTACAAACGGCAGACCGGGGGGTCGGGACCGCCGAAGAACATTACTCCGCTGGAGCGCTCAGCGCAGACGGCAGCGAGCGAAGCGGTTACCTTGCTGGAGCAGCGCATGACGTGGCTTGCGACCATTGCCACGGCCAGCCCGTTTGTCGGCCTGTTCGGCACCGTGATGGGGGTAGTAAGGGCGTTTGAGGGTCTGGGCACGGCGGGTTCTGCCACTCTGCATGCGGTTGCGCCCGGCATCAGCGAGGCGCTGGTCACCACGGCAGCCGGATTGTTTGTGGCCGTGCCGGCGTTGGTGGCCTACAACCAGTTCAGCGCGCGCATCAGGGTGTTTGCCTCGGCTGTGGATGATTTTTGCCGCGAACTGCTGAACTCGATGGAAGAGATTCCGGTGCGGACGCAAACGCCGCCGGTACAGGACGAGCTTCCGCGGGAGTCAAGGCGCGGCGCACTGCAGTAACGATCGCAAGGCTCGGTGGTTTGCGTTTGTGGTATCCCACCCTAGCGACAAAAATAAAGACGTCGCGAAGGTGGGGCACCCATGTCGGTGGTTGGTTGAAATTGGCAGGGCTGGGGTTCGTGGTTTCGCACCCTTTTCACGATGAAGCTGTGAAAAGGATGGGGCAACCACCGGAAATGTACTGAGGCATTGAATGGCCTTCACAACGAGTAACGGACGAACGCGGTCGTCGCTGGCGGAGATCAACGTGACGCCTCTGGTGGACGTTGTGCTGGTGCTGCTGGTGATCTTTATGATCACCGAGCCGGTGCTGCAGTCGGGCATTGAAGTAAATGTGCCCAAGACGCGCACGGTGAAGCAGATTACCGAGCAGCGGATGGTGGTGACGATCGACCGCGATCAGCAGATTTTTTTGAACGACAAGCTCATCAACATTCACGACCTTACGAAGCAGCTTCAAGACTCGAGCACCGACCCGACGCACCAGGCAATTTATCTGCGGAGCGACGAGCGGGTGCCGTTTGGCGCGTTTGCCAATGTGATGGATGCGGTGAAGCAGGCCGGCATAACCAACGTGTCGATTGTGACCCAGCCGCTCGACACCAAGGGATTGGCCGGCGACAACAACGGCGGCGAGTGAAGCGATGAACGGCGGCGTGATTGAGGGCGGAGGGCATCTGGTTGAGCGGCAGCTATCGGGCGAGCCACTGGCCGGTCCTGCCGTCGGATCGCTGGCGCTGCACGCAGCCCTGCTTGGATTGGCTATTTATTACGGCTTGATTCTGGGTCTGTTCCATCACAACCTGTGGGGCGGCCAGGGCGCCAGTGGAGCGATGCAGGTGAGCCTGGTAAGCAACGCGATTCCGCTGCCCAACACGCAGCCATTGAACAAGAATGTGCTGACCACTGAAACACCCAGCCCGGCGCCGGCCGCACCCAGTCCCAAGGAAACGCACAAGATGGATGAGACTGCAATTCCGATTTTGGGGAAACCGCCAAAGCCGAAGCAGGAAACGGTCCAGAAGACACAGACGCATCAGGCGCCGCCCAAAGATCAGGACCGGGCGGCCTACGGTGAGCAGAACGGGACATCGATTCCGCGCGCGGTGCAGCAGAATTTTACCAGCGGGAATACGTCGGTGAGCGACGTGAGTTTTGGCAGCATGTTCAGCTGGTATGTTTCTCAGATCGACCGCAAGATGGACGCGAGCAGCTTTCGCGCGATGGCCGATCCGCGTACCCCCAAAGGCGCACGAGCTTACATTGAATTTCAGATAAACCGGGACGGGTCGCACGGGCCGGTGAAGCTGGACACATCAAGCGGCAGCCCCACGTGGGACAACGTTTGCGTACGGGCGGCACAGCGCGTCGACACTTTTGGGCCGCTTCCGGGTCAGTACAACAAGAATTCGCTGCTGGTTTCGTATTACTGCGAGTATTAGGGCCCCTGGCACTTTGAAGACATTTGCCGTTTTTTCGTAGTCAGGCAGCACTCGATCATGTATTGGGCATCAAAGTAAAATGGACTCGTGAATTGGCTTGATTGATCAGGCCCGCTGAGAAGTGGCCGGCAGCATACCCGGCCGCCCGATGGGTCCCAACAACTCGATTTGTGCGACTCAACCGAGGAAGGTTTGCTTATCGCATGACTTATCGTTCCCGGTATTTGCTTTCTGCATTTATATTTCTGGCAAGCTTCGTAAGTCTTCGTTGCGATGCTCAGGACTGGGTGCACACCGGCTCCCACCTTGACAGCAAGCCTATACGGCTGGCAACCGCGGACTTTAAACCTGTGGGGGGCGACCCTCAAACCCCGGCCCTTAAATCGATCTTCGACACGGTCTTGTTCAACGACCTGAACAACGCCGGTATCTTCGACTTGGTGTCAAAGAGCCTGGCGCCGCAGGCCATGCCTGGCTCGCAGCAGGAGATTGTGCTGTCGCAGTGGTCTGCGGCTCCCGCGAATGCGTCCATGGTGGCGTTTGGCGCATTCAGCGTGACCAGCGGGCGGCTGGTGGTTTATGGATGGCTCGACGACGCCAGCAACACCACCAATCCGCAGGTGCTGGGCCAGCAATACAATGAAACCGCCAATGAAGACATGTCGCGCACCATCGCGCACCGGTTTGCCGATGCCATCATCGCGCGGCTGGGCGGCGGCATCAACGGCATAGCCGAAACCAAGATCTACTTTGTGAGCAATCGAACCGGCGCAAAACAGATCTGGGTGATGGATTACGACGGCGCGAACCAGCATGCGGTGGCGCAAATTGGCCAAATGTCGCTTTCGCCGCGTATTTCACCTGACAATTCACGGCTTGCGTTTTCGTCACTGGGCAAAGGGGGAGCGGGATGGGCCATCAGGATGTTCTCGTTCGACCTCGGGCGCGCGGTCGCCTTCCCTGGTGGAAGCGCAGGCGGCAGCAATCTGACTCCGGCATGGTCGAGCGACGGCAGCAAGCTCGCATTCTCCTCGTCGCGGTCCGGTGACTCGGAAATATGGATTTCGGATCCGAACGGCGGCAACGCGCGCCGCATCACTTCGCTGAAGGGGCCGAATGTTTCGCCGACGTGGAATCCGCGAACCAATGCAGAGATTGCGTTTACCGGCGGCCGCACCGGAGAGCCGCAAATCTACATCATGGAGCAGGACGGCTCGAATGTGCAGCGCATTACCGACCAGGGCTATGCGGTGTCGCCTTCATGGCACCCGGGCGGCGGAATGCTGGCCTTCGCCTGGAATCGCAAGTACGGACCGGGCGATCCGGGTGGGCAGGACATTTACGTGCTCGATATTGCCAGCAAGAACTGGCTGCAGATCACGCATGAGTCGGGTAATAACGACTGCCCGTCGTGGTCGCCGGACGGACGGCACATTGTGTTCCAGCGCGCGATTGGCGGCAGGACAGAGATTTGGACCATGCTTGCCGACGGCACCCAGCAGCGGCAGCTGACGCACTCAGGCAATGACACGATGCCCAACTGGAGCTGGAAATGAGCAGTTTCAGAAATGTGAGCACCATCACGGTTAACAAGGGACAAGCGCGTGGGTGCATCGCCAATCGTCTATCATTTTCACGGGACAAAATCCGGATTGCCGACGCTGGCTGATCGACCGGGCAGCACGAAATTGTGACAACGTTCGCAAAAAACACAAGGAGCACACCATTGAATCTACAAAAATCGGCATTTGTTTCTTTTGCACTGCTGCTTGCCTTGACAACACTCCCGGGCTGCAAGAAGAAGCAACCGCTATCATCTGGCGAGACTGCGCCCCCACCCACCACAAGCGCGGCGCCAACCGCGGTACTGAAGGCCACGCCAACCGTAATCTCGGCCGGGGACCAGGTACAGCTTAGCTGGCAAACCATGGATGCGACGTCGGTCTCGATCGACGGCATCGGGCCCGTGCCCACGGCGGGTGTGAAAACGGTGACGCCGACCCAGTCGACCACCTACCGCATGACAGCGACAGGGCCGGGCGGCTCGGTGGATGCCTCGGCAGATGTGACCGTCAACGGGGCACCGGCGATCAGTGTCGGCACCACTCCCGAGAGCCAGGACAAAATCTTCCATGAAAATGTGCAGGACATTTTCTTTGACTATGACACCTACGACATTCGCAGCGACGCGCAGGCCACGCTGGCCAAGGATGCCGATTTTCTGGCCAAGAATTCGAACATCAAGATCGTGATCGGCGGATACTGCGACGAGCGCGGGTCGGACGAGTACAACCTGGCGCTGGGCCAGAATCGAGCCGACGCGGCAAAGAACGCTTTGGTGACCGCGGGCGTAGCAGCCAGCCGGATCCGGGTGGTGAGCTACGGCAAGGAAAAGCCATTCTGCACGCAGTCAGACGAGCAGTGCTGGCAGTTGAACCGGCGCGCGGGCTTTACGATGGACACCCAGTAAGAACGTCTGGTCTGAGTGATTCAGCGTAGGTGGTTTCCCACCCTAGCGACAAAAACAACGACGTCGCGAGGGTGGGGCACCCGCTTTACCATGGACAGGCAGTAAAAGCGCCGCCAGAGTCGGGCACCCGGCATCAAACAAATCGAATGAAGAGCAAGCGGCAGCCCGGAAGAATCCAACGGGCTGCCGCTTGTTGTCAACGCTTGATATCATGGACACACCATGCAAATAACCCGCACATTTCGCAATCGTCTGGTAACAGCGGCCGTTTTTGTGCTCATGCTGGCGCCGGCCGGAGTTCCAGCGCACGCAGTATCAAAAGAGATTGTCGAACTGCAGACGCAGGTGCAGCAGCTCCTGGACATGGTGCAGCGGCTGCAGTCGACGATGGACTCGAAGTTCAGCGTATTGCAGAGCCTGACGCAGCAGACGGCTGACGCAGCCAGCCAAATGCAGTCCACCGTGAAGGACATGCAGCAGAAGCTGAATACGCAGAATGAAACGGTGAACGGCAAGCTGGACACAACATCAGGGCAGATGCAGTCGATCAACGACTCAATCGACGAGCTGAAGTCACGTGTGGACAAGCTGCAGCAGACGGTCAAGGATCTGCAGACGCAGGTTCAGACGCTGCAGGCACCGCCGCCGACCACCCAGCCGGGGGCACAACCTGGACAGCCGGGTCAACCTGGCGACAACTCGCAGGGGCAGCCGGGAACGCAACCTGGACCGAATGCGAATGCTGCGCCGCAAGCGCCTCCGCTGCAGGAGACTTTCCATGCCGCACTGAGCGACTTCATGGCCGGCCGCTTCCCGGTGGCGCAGGGCGAATTTCAAGACGTTGTGCACTATTACCCGCTGGACGACCTGGCCGGGACCGCGCAGTATTATCTGGGCGAAATTGCCTACCAGCAGAAGGATTATCCCACTGCGATCAGCGCCTACAACGCCGTCCTGGAGGGATTCAGCGGGAACCCCAAGGCTCCGGGCGCGCAGCTGCACAAAGGGCTGGCGCTGATTGAGGAAGGCAAGAAGGATGCGGGGGTCCGCGAACTGCGAGAGCTAATCCAACGGCATCCTCAGACGCCTGAAGCGCGCATAGCGCGAAGCAAGCTGAACGGGATGGGCGTGAGAATCACTCCGCACGCATGACGACGGAAGCTGAAGCCAGGTTTATGAAGCAAAAGCCCCGCAGACGCGGGGCTTTTTTGTGGGCCGATTGGTTTCGGGTTACACCGCTTGCGACTTTGCCTCGGCCTTGGCCAGGCTCTTGTGGTGGCGCACATCAGTTCCCTGCACCCAGAAGATGACGTCCTCGGCAATATTGGTGGCGTGGTCTGCGACGCGCTCAAGGGCGCGGCAGATCATGAGCGCATTCAGCGCCTGCGGAGCAAGGTGGCTCTGCTCTTCCATCACCCTGGTAAGCGATTTGTAGGCGGCTTTGTTCATCGAGTCCACGGCGTCGTCCATCAGCAGCACACCGCGGGCCAGCTCGGCATCGGCTTCAATAAACGATTGCAGGCTCTTGCGCACCATGTCTGCGGCCAGCGTGGCCATGCGGGGAATGTCGACAGGCAGATCGACGGCGGCCATCTGCTCCATGCTGCGAACGCGGTCGCTGATGCTCTTGGCGGAGTCGCCCACGCGTTCCAGATCGGCATTGATCTTGATGACGGAGAGGATAAAGCGCAGGTCGATAGCCATCGGCTGTTCCATGGCCAGCAGGTCAAGCGCGGATTGGTCGATGTCGCGCTCCATGCGATTGATGGCGATCTCGCTGCGATTGACCAGGTCGCAGATGGAGAGGTCGCGAACGCGATACGCCTCAATGGCGCGCTGAATGGCCTGCTCGGCAAGGCCGGCCATCACCAGCAGATTCTCCTTGAGGTCTTCGAGGCTTTGTTGAAAACGTATGCGTGTCATCCGAACCTGCCTGTGATGTAATCCTCCGTGCGCTTGTCGGATGGATTGGTAAAGATTTTGTGCGTGGTGTCGAACTCCACCATGCGACCATTCAAAAAGAAGCCGGTCTTTTCGGCTACGCGCGCCGCCTGTTGCATATTATGCGTCACAATCACGATTGTGTACTGCGTCTTTAGTTGGAAGATCAGATCTTCGATCTTCGAAGTCGAAACGGGATCGAGGGCGGAGGCCGGTTCATCCATCAGCAGGACCTCGGGATCGACGGCGAGAGCGCGCGCGATACACAAACGTTGCTGCTGTCCGCCGGAGAGGCTGGCTCCGGATTTCTTTTTCAGATCGTCCTTCACTTCATCCCAGAGGGCCGAGTTCTTGAGCGATTTCTCGACAATCTCGTCGAGCTCGCGGCGATTCGAAAAGCCGTTCAGTTTGAGGCCCGCAGCCACATTGTCGTAGATGGACATGGTGGGGAACGGGTTAGGCCGCTGGAAAACCATGCCGACGCGGCGGCGAATTTCGACGGGCTTGGCGTCGGCGTAAATATCCAGGTCTCCGATGCGCACCGAGCCTGTAACGCGGGCGATGGGATTGGTTTCGTGCATGCGGTTCAGGCAGCGGACGAAAGTGCTCTTGCCGCAGCCCGAGGGGCCAATGAGCGCGGTGGCGTGATTCGCCGGAATATTCAGATTGATGTCCTGCAGCGTGTGATTGGTTCCATACCACGCGTTCAGGTTCGAGACTTCAATGCCGACACCCACGTGCGCATTTCTCCTTGTGCACTCCAGCTAAGAATAGCGGGACTTGAGCGGCAATCTCCAGGGAGAATCGCCGTTTAACTGGTCCCCTTCAAAACGCCCCGGCTGGTGACATAACGGACCAGCGAGACAGAAAGAACAATCAAAATAATCAGCACCAGCGAGCCGGCCCAGGCCAGACGATGCCATTCATCGTAGGGCGAGAGCGCATAGACGTAAATCTGCAGGGGAAGCGCGGCGATGGGTTCGTTGAGGCTGGTGCTCCAGAACTGGTTGCCCAGCGCGGTAAAGAGCAGCGGCGCGGTTTCACCCGCCACGCGCGCAAAAGCGAGCATGCAACCGGTGATAATGCCGGGCGAAGCCGTTTTAACGGTGATTGAAAGCACCGAGCGCCAGTTGGGAACTCCCAGGCCGAGAGCTGCTTCGCGCACCGCGTGCGGCACCATCAGGAGCATTTCCTCAGTGGTGCGGCAGATGGTGGGAACCATCATGATGCCAAGAGCGACGCCGCCGGCGAGGGCCGAATAGTGTCCCTGCGGAAGCACGACGAGCGAAAAAGCCGCAAGGCCCATGACGATGGAGGGCACGCCGTTCAAAACGTCGGCTGTGAAGCGGATGGCGTAAGCCAGCCTGGTGCCGCGGCCGAACTCGGCAAGATAGATTCCGGCGCCAATGCCGAGGGGGACGCCGATAGCGCTCGCTAAGCCAAGCAGCACGGCTGAGCCGACAATGGCATTGGCCATGCCGCCGCCGTTTTCACCAACAGGCACTGGCACCTTGGTAAAGAAGGCGAGGTTGAGCGAACCGAATCCGCGAATGAGCAGGTAGGCGAAGATGACAACCAGCGGCGTGACCACCAGAACGGTTGAGAGAACCGCTATCGCGGTCGCAGCGTGATCGGTCAACGTCCGAAACTTTGCCCGCAGCTTGAACTCATTTCCCACTCTGTCGTTGCCTCACAATTCCTGATTGGATGGTCGCTGTCAACCCGTTGCTAGTGGGCCTGCGCCGGCGCACCCCGTGTAACAGCCCAGACCAGCAGGCGAGCCAGGGCATTGACGATCACGGTGACGATAAAGAGCGCCAGGCCGATTTCGATCAGAGCGCTGCGATGCATGTCGCTGGTGGCTTCAGCAAATTCGTTGGCGATTACGGCGGCCATCGAGCTGCCGTTGGAGAGCAGGGATTTGTGAATCTCAGGGCTGTTGCCGATGACCATGGTGACGGCCATGGTTTCTCCCAGCGCGCGGCCCAGGCCGAGAATGATGCCGCCGACGATACCAATGCGAGCGTTGCGCAGAACGCCCATGCGAATCATCTCCCACCGCGTAGCGCCGAGAGCCAGAACCGCTTCCCGCTGCGAATGAGGCACGGCGGTCATGACCTCGCGCGTGAGAGAGGAGATGATGGGCAGAATCATGATGGCGAGTATGATGCCGGCGGCGACAAATCCAAGGCCGGTGGGATTGTCGTCGCTAAACAGGCCGGTCCAGCCAAGCGTGCCGACAAGGAACGGATTGACATGTTCGCGCAGCAGCGGCACCAGCACATACATGGCCCACAGGCCATAAACGATGCTGGGAATGGCGGCAAGCAGCTCGGTGAGAAAAGCAAGCGGGCCGCGCAAAAAGCCTGGGCACATTTCTGTGAGAAAAACGGCGACGCCGATGGCCAGCGGGACGGCCAAAAGTAGCGCGAGAAACGAGGAAACCAGCGTGCCGTAAACGAAAGGCAGCGCGCTGAAGTGCTCATTAACGGGATCCCAGAAGAGAACAGAGTTTGTGGTGACGTCGACGTAGATCTTGTAGAAAAAGCTGAAGTGGAATTTGTCCCATGCCATCTGCGAGCGGCCAATGAGTTCCACAAAGATGAGGACTACGATGCCGAAGATGCTGAAGCCACAGAGCGACATCAGGTATTGAAAGGCACGGTCGGCCAGTGCGGAGTTTCCGCGCGCGAGCAGGAACTTGCGAATCGCCGAAGTCGCTTGTCCCGACGGTTCCCCGCCCCTCTTTCCTGGGGGAAGAGAGGCTTCAGGTGGAGGGCTGGTTTGGGGGATGCGCAATTCGGACACGTTGACTTCCACAATATTCAGGCTAACGGCGCAATGTGAATGGGAGGTTACAAGTGTGCAAAATCAAGCGCATACAAGCAAGATCGTGGGGCGCGGAGTTAAGCTTAGATTTCACGTACTACCGGGGACCCCAGCTATGCGAATTGCAACTGTTTTCATTGCCGCCGCGCTTGCGGCCGCAGCGCTTGCAGCACAAACCTCATCCGCGGGTGACCCGCCGAGCCGTGAGTGGAAGGCTCAATGGGTGACCCACCCCACTGCGCCGCTGCGTGATCCGCTGGTTCTGCACTTTCGCAGATTCTTGACACTGGGTCAGGTTCCGGCCAGCTATCCGGTGCGGATAAGTGCCGATAACCGCTTTATTTTGTATGTGAACGGGACAAGGGTGGGTGACGGCCCGGCGCGCGGCGACCTGGCCCACTGGCGCTACGAATTGTTCGATCTGGCGCCGATGCTCAAGCGGGGGCAGAATTTGATTACGGCGACTGTGTGGAACTGGGGCGTCTATGCGCCGCTGGCGCAAATCTCTGACCGCACGGCATTTCTGCTGGAGAGCGAGGCGACCGGCGACGCCGACGCGAGTACGCCCAAGGGTTGGCAGGTGGAGATCGAATCGGGACATCGGCCGCTCGACCGCACCTCAGTGAATGTGGAGACTTATTTTGCGTCGGGGCCGGGCGAAGCGATTGACGCGGCGAATTACGACTGGAGCTGGAACTCGCCCGGCGACAAAAATCCGGCGTGGGTCGCGGCTGCGTCTCCGATGCGGGACAGCATGTTTTCGAGCGTGGCGCTCGCGCACTCGGCCGACGTGACGGCCGACAACAACTGGTGGCTGGTGCCAGACCGGCTGCCGCATATGGAATACAGGGCGACGAGCGCGGGAGAGATTGTGCGGCTCGACTCCATTGGCGACGAACAGCCAGGGTTAAATAGGTTTCCGGCCGCGTCGGCAACCCTGCCCCCGGGCATTCACACGCACATTCTCCTCGATCGCAAGACACTGACTACGGCATACCCGGTGCTGACCGTTTCCGGCGGCAAGGGCACGAAGATATGGATCACCTACTCTGAGGCGCTCTACGATAAGCAGGGGCACAAGGGCGACCGGGATGCGATCGAGGGGCGCGAGGCACACGGGCTCAGGGATGAGTTTCTGCCTGACGGCGGCGACGATCGCGTGTTTGAATCGCTGTGGTGGCGCACATGGCGCTATCTCGATCTGGACATCGAGACCGGCGATCAACCGTTGACGCTGAACTCGCTGACGGCGGCCTTCACGGCCTATCCCTTTGTGGAGCGGGCCAGCTTTGATTCGCCCGACCCGCAGCTGAAACAGATTTGGGACATCAGCTGGCGGACGGCGCGGCTGGATGCGCACGAGACCTACATGGATACGCCGTACTACGAGCAGCTTCAGTACATCGGCGACACGCGCATCCAGGCATTGATGTCGTATGCGGTTGCGGGTGACAGCCGGCTGGGCCGACAGGCGATTGAGGCATTCAACAATTCGCGCATTCCCGAGGGAATTACGCTCAGCCGTTATCCCTCTTCGCTGTTGCAGCATATTCCCACGTTCTCTCTCTTGTGGATCGGGATGGTTCACGACTGGTGGATGTACCAGCCGGACACCGAGCCGGTGAAGGAATCGCTGGAGGGCGTCGAAAGCGTGCTCCATTGGTTCCAAGGCTACGAGGAGCCTGACGGATTGCTTGAAAAGACGCCATGGTGGAGCTTCGTGGACTGGGTCTCAAAAGGCGAGATTCCAACGTATGACGCGAAGGGCCAATCATGCACCACCACGCTTGATTACCTGGTCGCGCTCGACGATGCCGCCGACCTGGAGCAGGCGGTTGGCGACCCGGTGCTTGCCCAGCGCTACAAGGCGCGCGCGGCACATGTGCGCCAGGGACTCTACGACCAATGCTGGAGCGAGCAGCGCGGCATGATTGCCGAGACGCCCGACCAGAAGGGATTCAGCCAGCAGGCGAACATACTGGCCGTGCTGTACGACGTGGTTCCAAAAGAAAAGCAGAAGGCTGTGATGGAGAAGGTTCTTGCCATCGAACCGGGCACAACGCCGGACGGGGTTCTGAGCGCGTCGTACTATTTCAGGTTCTACCTGGCGCGGGCTCTGGATCACGCAGGGATGGCCGACGATTATCTGGCTTCGATTGAGCCGTGGCGCAAGCTGCTGGCGCTGCACTTCAGCACCTGGCCTGAAACTCCGGGCGAGACGCGGTCGGATTCGCACGCGTGGAGCGCGCACCCGATCTACGATCTGTTGACGCTGGTTGCGGGGGTTGAGCCTGCCAGCCCCGGATTCAAAACGGTGAAGATTGCGCCGCACCTGGGGGATTTGAAGGAATTGAAGGCATCTTTTCCGCATCCGGATGGCGCGATCAAGGTGGATTTCGACTGGAAGCCGGAACATATCGATCCAGGCATCAAGGGCGGCCGAACTTTCTATGCCACCATCGAGCTGCCGGGCACATTGACTGGGACTTTCGAGATTGACGGACGGAGTTGGCCGCTCAAGCCTGGTATTAGCCGCATTGAGATTCCACAGAAGTAAAAATGGGTCGGTGATGAGCTTGCAGGGCGTTTGATGGCTCCGTTCAATAAGGAATTAGTAACAGGAGGGCGGGTGCGCAAGACGCTCGAAGCAGCAATTGTTCGCAACCCGAAACTTCCGTGCAAAATCGATTCTCTAATGGTACTTCGCGTCCCGCGGCTGCGGCGAAACGTGGTACAACTCCAAGCATGACAAAGGGGCAAGCTCAAAACCCACCAGGGCAAGTGAACCTGAAGATGCTGGCTGAGCACCTTGAGCTGTCGCAGACCACGGTTTCTCTGGTGCTGAATAATTCTCCCTCTGCAAAATCCATACCGCAGGAGACCCGCAACCGGGTCGTCGAGGCGGCGCGCAAGCTCAACTACCGGCCTAATTACTTTGCCCGTTCGCTGCGGCAACAGCGCTCAATGAGCGTGGGCGTATTGGCATCGGATTTGAGCGAAGGCTACTTTACGCGAGTAATGACCGGAGTTGTGCAGGAGCTTAACCAGTCTCACTATTTCTTTTTCACCGCATGCCATTATTGGAACAAGGAACTGATGGAGGAGTATCCGCGCATGCTTCTGGACCGGTCCGTTGACGGATTTCTTCTGTTGAATACGTCCTTGACCCAGGCGGTGCCGGTGCCGGTGGTCGGAATCTCCCTGCACACTGAGTCGCAGGCGGGGGCGACCAACGTGGTTTTGGATCACGATATCGCCGCCGCGCTGGCGCTGCAACATCTCTACGAATTGGGACACCGGCGCATTGCTTTCATGCGCGGCCCAAAGGTGATTCCGGACTCGGAATTCCGCTGGGCGAGCATTCAGAAAGTTGCCAGGGAGCTGAATCTCAAGGCTGATCCGGCGCTCGAAGTGCGCCTGGACGCAACCGGCTGGCCGATGAAGACGGGCCATCAGCCGATGGACCCTCAAATCGCCTATGCCCCGACGCGCGCACTGCTGGAGAAAACCCGCAATTTTACAGCCCTGTTTTGCTTTAATGACTTAACGGCAATGGGTGCAATTCGCGCCATCAAGGACGCCGGACTTACCGTACCGGGCGACATTTCAGTGGTGGGATTTGACGACACCACCTCGGCCGCATTCTCGATTCCCTCGCTGACTACCGTTCACCAGCCGCTCTTTGAAATGGGCAAGCGCGGAGCGGAGATTCTGCTCGAGAGGATCGCCAACCGGGACAAGGAGTTTCCATCGGAGGTTGTGATGGCCCCGGAGTTTGTAGTTCGCGAGTCAACCGGGCCAGTGAAGGCAGGGACTAAGGGACCAGGGACCAGGCAATAGGCACTAAGGGAGGTCGTTGCTGTGGCCGGTCCACCATTCACGGTTCACCGTTCTTCACGAGCACGCGGCCTCAAGCCAGCGGCTGACGTAGACCTGGGCATGCGCTTCGCCGCAGTAGTGTCGCGCACCGGGTGCGTCGGCGGCCTCTTTAGTCCACTTGTAGATGGTTAGTTGCGCGCTGTTGCAGTTGATCACGATCCAGTGCTGCGGGTTGTCACTCTCTTCCCCGCAGATTTCACATCGATAACTTGTGCCGATCAAAGTTGACCTCCGGAGTAGTGCTTCGGTTGTGTTTGCCGGTCATGGAATAGAGCGGCAAAAACCCGGGCCTGAAGGTCCAGTGTTTATGCATCTTTCTCAGGGGGCTGAAGTCCCCTGCTCCTTCCGCAACTGCTTTATCAGGCTACAGTACTAATGGCCCCGGGGAAGCCCCATCTCGTTTACTTCTTGACTCGTTCACTGTTTCACTTCTTCACTGCTTCTGTTCACTGACCACTATTCACTGGCCACTGTCTTCACTCCAGAATCTGCATGTCGAGAGGGGAAACCAGCATGCAATCCATGGAGCGCACCGACGCCAGCGCGCGCTTGAGCGCCGAAGATTTGCAAGGCTCGACAGTGACCACGAACGGCAGCGCGTGAGCCGGAAACCCTGGCTTTTGCAGAATGGCGCGAATGTTGATCTGCTCGTTGGCCAGGGCGGTGGTAATGGCGGCAACGATGCCGGGGCGATCCATGACCATAAAGCGGATGTAGTGGGGGACCTCGAACTCGGCACCGACGTGTGCCGGCGCGGAGGAAATCTCAACGCGGCGTGAACCGTGAGCAAGCGCGAGCAGATCGCTGACGACAGCGACTGCGGTTGGTTGGCCGCCTGCGCCGTGGCCTGAAAAGACAACATTGCCGCCGTAATGGCCGGTAGCGATGACCATATTCTCAGTGTCTTTCGACCAGGCGAGGGGCGAGCGGATTGCAACCAGCATGGGACCGACGGTGGCGGCCAGGCGCCCATCGACCCGTTCAGCACGGGCCACCTGGCGGATAGTGCAGCCGAGATCGCGCGCATAACTGAAGTCGACGGCGCTGACCTCGGTAATGGGAAGGGGAACAATCTCTTCGGGATCGATTTGAACACGAAGAGCAAGACGCATAAGAATAGCGAGCTTGGCACGCGCGTCGAAGCCGCCAACGTCTTCAGTGGGGTCGGCCTCGGCGTAACCTTTGGCCTGGGCCTCAGCCAACACCGGCGCATATTCCGCGCCAGTCTCCATTTTGCTGAGGATGAAATTACAGGTGCCGTTGAGAATGCCCTGGATGCGCTCGATGCGATCGCCGGCCAGACCTTGCTCAAGGCCGGGAATCACGGGGATTCCGCCGGCAACGGCCGCGCCGTACTTGAGATGGCCGCCTTTCTCCTGTGCGAGCCGCTCCAGATCGATCCCATAAAAGGCGATGAGTTTCTTGTTGGCGGTGACAACGCTCTTACCGGATGCAAGGGCTTTGCGAATCCAGGTTCCCGCGGGATCGAGACCGCCGGCCAGCTCCACGATCACGTCAACATCTGAGGCGAGCACCGCATCGGCGTCTTCGCTCCATACCACGTTGGAAGGAACCCAGTCCGCGCGCTTACGGGCAACGTTGCGATTGAAGACATGGGTGAGCTGGAGGCCCTGCGGCTTCGATTCCACCAGAATCCGCGCCACCGAGCTGCCCACAGTGCCAAAACCGAATATGGCAATACGCAACGGATGCTGCGCGGGCGCTAAAGACACTTCAACCGGCGATGCAGATGCAGCTGCTTGAGACACCTGAGTTTTTCCCTCTTGCCAAAAGTGAATCACCGAGAGATCTGGCGATGATTTGATGATAACTGAGAGAGGCAGTGGACAGTGGTCAGGGGTCAGGGGTCGGGGGTCAGGGGTCAGTGAGAAGAGATAAGAGATAAGAGAAAAGAGATCAGCGGTCAGTGATCGGCTTCAAGCTTCTATCTATTAGCTACTGGCTTCTCTGTCCCCTCTTCTCTTGTCTCTTATCTCTTCTCTCTGTTCTCTGGTAGCATGAGTTGCAGATGCGTCGCGGCTTCTCCATACTCCTGATGCTTGTTTTGGGGCTCGGGCCTCTGTCGTCTTTGATCGACGGCAGCGAGGATGCAAATCTGCCTGCGTGCTGCAGGCGGCACGGAGCGCATCACTGTGCCATGGCGGGCATGGCCGCCCAAGCACAATCGGATGACACACCGGCGTTCTCAGCGCCGATGACTTGCCCAAGTTATCCGGGTGCGATTGCGTTGCTGACGGGTCCGGCGCAGGCGCTCGCAGCGGCATCAAGAATGGGCGAGACTCTCGAGCCGTTTGAGTATGTGCAGATTGCCAGGCACACCGCTCCGTTCTCGAAGCCAGCGCAAACGCATGCCGGTCGCGGCCCTCCCGCATCCAGCCTCAGTTAAACCTCGAGAAAAAAAACGCGCGGAGCGAGCTTCCTCGAAAGCATGCCTCAGGGGCTAAAGCCCGTTCTCATTCAGGGTAAGTAGCGACACGAGTGAACTCGTGCCCTGATACAAAACTTCCCATCCGCAGGCTTCTTCAGCAGGCTCAAGACTTGTTCCCTGATTGAAAGCCCTTTCCATGGGCTCTTACCTGTGCGCGGCGCCTCGATTCGCGCTTGAACTTGTTCGGAGGTTTTTTTCATGCGACGACTTTATCTTCTCGCGGCGCTGTTGATGACCGCTTCCCTTCCCGCATTTGCCACGATCTTCGGTTCCGTTCGGGGCGTAGTCCATGATCCCCAACATCGACCCATCCAGGGAGCGCAACTCACGCTGAAGGCGCAAACCTCAGATTGGGCGCAGTCGCAGAACTCCAATGGCAACGGTGAATTTTTATTCACATCTGTGCCCATCGGGAATTACACGGTTACGGTATCCTCGAAGGGCTTTCAACAGTTGAGCCAAGGCGTGGTGGTGGAGTCCGACACCAGTCCTGTGCTGCATTTCCAACTGGCCCTGGAAGGTGCGAGAGAAGAGGTCGTTGTGCCGGGCACGCCGGCGGAAGCGACGACAGACAGCCTTACGCCGACAACCATGCTGAGCCGCACCGATATTGAACAGACTCCAGGGGCGGACCGCACCAACGGCATGGAGATGATCACGGATTATGTGCCGGCCTCCTATGTAACGCACGACATGCTGCACATGATGGGCGGCCACCAGGTGAACTGGCTGATCGATGGCGTCCCCATTCCCAACACCAATATCGCTACCAACCTGGGCCCGCAGATTGACCCGCGCGACATTGACTATCTCGAGGTGTATAGCGGCAGCTACGACGCCGACTACGGAGACCGCACCTATGGAGTTTTCAACGTTGCGCCGCGCACCGGCTTTGAGCGCGACAAGCAGTGTGACGTTGCGATCACCGGCGGCAACTTCTACCAGACCGACGACCAGCTCAGCTGCGGAGATCACACGCAGCGATTCGCCTGGTACGCGAGCGCGAATGGAAGCCGCAGCGCTTATGGCCTTCAAACGCCCGTTCCCCTGGTGGTGAACGACGCGGCCAATGGCTTTGGGGGATTCGCCTCATTCATCTTCAATCCCGACGCGAAGAATCAATATCGTCTCGTCACTTCATTGCGGCGGGATTATTACCAGATCCCGATTGATCCGGATCCTAACTCGACCGGAAACCAGGTTTACCCATCGAGCGGACTGCACGACGCCGAACGCGAGCCCGATGGGTATGTGACTTTCTCGTGGGTGCGCACATTCAATCCGAATACACTGCTGACGGTTTCGCCGTTCTATCACTACAACGGCGCAGACTACAATGGGGGTCCGAATGATACCCCGGTCGTCTCGACCGTCGATCAAAACGCCAGCTACGCGGGGGCCCAGATCGCCCTCAACAAGACATTCTTGAAGAACGATCTTCAAGCGGGCCTTTACAGCTTTTTCCAACACCAGTACGGCTACTTTTACAACTATTTCCCTTCACCGACGCCAACCACCCCAAACGTTTCTCCTTCTTCAATTGGTGTGAACGGTGGCGTGGTGTCTGAATTCATCAACGACAAATTCAAGATGACGCCCTGGTTCACGTTGATTGCCGGACTGCGTGAAACCGAGTTCGACTCAAGCAGCTTATCGGAGCATGCAAGCGATCCGCGCGTTGGCGGAACTTTGCGAGTTCCGCGCTTGAATTGGGTGTTCAGCGGCTTCTATGGCTACTACTACCAGGCTCCGCCGCTGTCGACTGCCACTAACGCTCTCGCCGGCCTGGCCACCAACCAGGGCTTTGGCTTCGCTCCGCTGCATGGCGAGCGCGATATCCAATGGCAGTATGGCGTCACCATTCCATACCGCAACTGGATTTTGACCGCCAATAATTATGAAACCAGGGCCGAGAACTGGCTGGATCACAACAACATTGGAGAATCGAATATCTTCTGGCCGATTACCTGGGCCTATGCGCAGATCCAGGGATGGTCACTCACGTTGCGTTCTCCCGATGTCTTCCACCGCGGCCAGTTTCACCTGGCCTATGCTAACCAGATCGCGCAGGCAACTTCGCCGATCACCGGAGGCCTGATCTGCCGGCCGTCGGTCGGGACTGCCTGCCCGCTCGACATTCCGCCGGGGCTGGCGCCGGTAGACCATGACCAGCGAAACACACTGAACGTGGGCTTCAACGGCAAACTCCCGTGGAAGGCCTACGCTTCAACCAATGTCTACTACGGATCGGGCTTCACCAATGGCTTGTACGGGACGTCTCAGGCCCAGTATCCCGGCCCGTATCTGCCCAGCCATACCACGTTCGATTTGGCTGTTGGAAAGACATTTGCCGAAAAGCTTACGGTTTCGGCAAACTCGGTGAACGTGGCGAACCGGCGCGTGCAACTGGATAACAGCTTGACCTTCGGCGGGTTCCACTGGAACGACCCACGGCAGATTTATGGGGAGGTTCGCTACGGGTTCAATTATTGAGGCAGCGGGTTAGCGGGGTTGGCGGGGTTAGCGGAGTTAGTTTCCGGGTCCGAAAATCCGGCCCCGGGGCAGCTCGGGGAGACATCTTCGGGGACAAAAAAATCTTCCGCGCGTTTGCCGGTTATTTCGCCGGAGTAGGTAAGATGAGAATCCATGGCGACAGTTTTTGAAAAACTCAACCTCGGCAACCGGCAGGAGATTGTTGTGCTGAACGCGCCGGAGAGCTTTAAGCCTGAATTGGCGAAGCTGCCGGTGATTACCATCCACCACCACCTTGAGTCGGTGGCCGAGTGCGGCTTCTGGCTGGCGTTTGTTACGCGCAAGGCCGAGGTGGATAAGGTGGCTCCGCAGATTGTGAAGCGGGCGAAGGGCGACGCTATTGTGTGGTTCGCGTATCCCAAGGGCACGTCGAAGAAGTACAAGTGCGACTTTAACCGCGATAACGGCTGGGACAAGCTGAAGGGGGCGGGGTTCGACAGCGTGCGCGCGGTTGCGATTGATGAGGACTGGAGCGGGCTGCGGTTCCGGCGGGTGGAGTTTATCAAGGCGAAGTAGGCGAATCCAGCTGCCATTTCAATCGACGCTGGCGTTTGGAGGCGTTTTCTGTAGAGAACTGACGAATCGGCGACCACTCCGGGCACAACCAAACATGCCTATGTTTCATCGCGGGGAGGGACGCCGCCGCCGTCCACTCGCGGGATTCGGACAAGCCACAAGCAAAGCGCGGCAATCAACATAGGAACAGAGACCAGTGA
>Ga0182016_10000703_pt1 | contig 41561 bp, 33 predicted proteins | sample 712S2MmetaG_FD_120491 | JGI IMG/M metagenome (GOLD analysis project Ga0182016, IMG submission 120491) | Permafrost microbial communities from Stordalen Mire, Sweden - 712S2M metaG | ecosystem: Environmental > Terrestrial > Soil > Wetlands > Permafrost | place: Sweden: Stordalen | collected...
GCGTTGGCGCGGCCAGTCGGGGTTGGACGCATCCAACACGTGAACGAGCAGATCCGCGTCACGCAGCTCCTCGAGCGTCGCGCGGAACGCATTGACGAGATCCTTAGGCAAGTCGGTAATGAAGCCGACCGTGTCGCTCAGCCGCGCGTATCGCCCCGGGCCGAGATAGACGCGGCGCGTGGTGGGATCGAGCGTCGCGAAGGGCTGGTCGGCCACCAGCGCGTCGGCGCGCGAGAGCGCGTTGAGCAACGACGATTTGCCGACGTTGGTATATCCGACCAGCGCGGCCAGCGGTTCCCGATGCGGCGCGGCGCGGCGAGTCGCCCGCTGCCGGCGGACGTCGGTCAAATGTCGGTTGAGCACGGTGATGCGCTCTTGAATGCGGCGGCGATCCACCTCGAGCTTGGTTTCGCCGGGACCGCGCGTCCCGATGCCGCCGCCCAGGCGAGAGAGATCCGCGCCCGCGCCGATGAGATTGGATTGACGGTACCGCAGCTGCGCGAGCTCGACTTGGAGCTTGCCCTCACGGCTGCGCGCGTGGCGCGCGAACACGTCGAGGATCAGCATGGTGCGGTCCACGATTGGAATCGTAACGATCTTTTCCAGGTTCTTGCGCTGGCGCGGGCGGACGTCGTTGAGCACCAGCAGCACCTGCGCGTCGAGCGTCTTGGCCAGTTCGGCGATCTCGCGCGCTTTGCCCGATCCGACCAGCGTCGCGGCATCCACCGCATCGCGCTTCTGTACGACGCGCTCGACGATCGAAGCGCCCGCTGCCTCGGCCAGCGCCTCGAATTCCAAGAGTTCGGGCTCGAGCGGACGCCTCGCGTCGTCCGTATCCACGGCGACGACGACGGCGCGGGTTCCGGGTTTCGCTACGACGCGAGCGGTACGAGACGGTCGATCAGCCACTGGAGCCCTTCCGTGTAGTGCGTTCCCGGTTGCTCCAGGATCGAAGCGGGTTCGACGACGTAGACGCGACCTTCGCGCACGGCGCGCAAGCTCCGCCACGGTTCCCGGCCGAGCGCGGACTCCAGGTGGACGGACGGGTCGCTCACGATGACGTCGGGCTGCGCGCGCAGGAGCGACTCCGCGCCGTACTCGCCCCACGCTTGGTGCAAATCGTCCGCGGCATTTCGCCCGCCGGCCAGCGCGATCAGCGTGGCGATGTAGGAGCCGGAACCCGCCGTCCAAATCGGACCGGTCCCGAACGCGACGAACACCGAGGGCTTTCGTTTGAACGATCGCGTACGCGCCTGCAACTCGGCGGTTTGCGCCCTTAATCGCGCGATCGTCGCCGCGGCTTGCGGCGAGCGCCCGGTAAGTGCGCCGAGCTCCGCCAAGTTCGCGAAGATGTCTTCGTACCGGTCGTCCCGCATCAGCACGACCCGCACGCCGGCGCGTTGCAGCGATTCGACCTGACGCGCTTGGGCCGGAATCCCGACGACGAGATCGGGCCGCAGCGCCACGATCTTCTCGGCATCCACCGACGAGCTGTCCGAGACGCGCGGCAACGCCGGCGACGCGGGAACGTCCGTGTACGCCGAAACGCCCACGACCGCCGGTCCGGCACCGATCGCGAACAGATCGCCGCCGAGCGAGGGGACCAGGGCGACGACGCGCGACGCCGGACGAGCCGCCGCGGGCCCGTTGCTGCGGGGCGACGGCCCGGCGCAACCGGCGAGGCCCGTCGCGATCAGGAGCACGGCGAGACAGACGGCGCGGCGCATCGCTGCCGTGTACGCGACTATCGCCTCGGGTCCCCCAGGAGCGCGCACGGGGCGCCCCTAACAGCAGCCTTACGGGCTTTTTGCGCGGGAAGCCGGTGGAATGCCGGCACGGTCGCGCCACTGTAAGCGGGGAGCCGCTCGTACGTCACTGTCGCCGAGCGCGATGGGAAGGCGCCTGAGCACCACGGCTACGATCCGCAAGTCAGGATACCGGGCATCAAGCTTTTCCTCGATCCACCTCGCGAAAAGGGAAGGATTGTCTATGCCGGTTCGTTCGGTCTTGCGCGCGCTCGCGGTATCCGCAGCGCTCGTTGTTTTCTCGGCGGCGGCCGCATCGGCGGCTCCCGCGCCGACGACGTCGCCGTCCCCAACGCCCATCCCCGAGATCGCCCGCGTCTACACTAGCGACCGCAGCGCCGAATCCGCGCGGCGCAGCATACGCACGACGTTCGTCGTGACGGCGGCAACGATCGCGCGCGAGGGCTATCGCACCGTGGCGGATGCGGTGGAAACGCTTCCCGGCGTCAGCCTTTCGCGCTACGGTTCGTTCGGCGCACTTACGACCGTCAGCATTCGCGGCAGCTCGACGCCGCAGGTGCTGGTGTTGCTCGACGGCATGCCGATCGCGGGCAGTCAGATCGACGGCGTGGACCTCGAACAGATCGGAACCAACGGCGTCTCGCGAATCGAAGTCGTCGAAGGCGGCGGTTCGACGCTGTACGGATCGGGGTCCATCGGCGGCGTCATCAACATCATCACCAACGCCGCGCCCTCGCTCGGAGCGAGCGTTTCGTCCGGCTCGTTCGACACGCAGCACTACGCCTTCAACACGCCGTACGTCTCGTACTCGCGTTCGTACGCGAGCAACGCCTTCGGGCTCCCGGACGGAACGGTTCGCGGGAACTCGCAGGCCTCGTTCAACACGATCGGCCTGCACTACGCGCACCGCATCGGCGCCATCGAGGCGAGCCTCACCGGCAGCCTGGTCTCCAACGCTCTCGGCGCGCCGGGAGCGCAGCCGTTTTTCTCACCAACCAGCGAACAATCCAATCTCCAGCGCGACGGCCGTCTCACGCTCTCCCACGCGTCGAAGGGCTCCGTGCAGACGCTGCAAATCGGCGTCTCGTCGCTCGACCTCGGCTTTACTTGCAATGCGCCGGTCGATCCAAACTGCTTTAACGCGCCGAGCAAAAATCCGGGAGCCTCGCTCTCGCAAGACTCCAAGACGATGGTCGGCTTGCGCGACGACGTCGGGAACGACGACGCGCGCGTGGTCTACGGCGTGGATCTCACCCGCGGAAACACGCGCGTCGACAGCGGCATTCCGTACGCGGTCGACCAGCTGCCGCAGATCGCGACCGCGGCGTATTCTCAGGTTGCCGCCTACGCGCAGGCTCAGATCACCGCCGGGAAAGACGCCGAGGTCTACGCAGGCCTGCGAGGCGAGAACGACGGCGCGCAGGGCGGCGCGTACTCGCCGTCGCTCGGCGCTCTGGTGCGGCTCGGCCCCGCGCTCGAGTTGAAACTGAATGCCGCGACGGCGTTCCGCGCTCCGACCGCCGAGGAGCTGTACTATCCCGGATTCAGCAATCCGCATCTGCAGCCCGAGCGCACCCGCGTCGGCGACGCGACGCTCCAGGCGCCGAGCCTCGCCGGCGGCGTGAGCCTCACGTGGTTTACGACGGCGGGGACGAACCTCATCGTGGACAGTCCCGTCACCTTCGCACCCGAGAACATCGGCCACGCGTTGCTGCAAGGCTTCACGCTCGCGGTGAAGACGCGCCCGTTCCACGGGTACACGACCTCCCTGGACGTCACCAACCTCTATCGCGCCGAGGACCTCGAAACGCAGACCCGCATCAGCGGGCGCGGGCCGGCCGTAGCGGCGACGCTCGCGTTCGACTACGTCGCGGCGCCCGCCGATCGCTTCGACGGCATCGGAATCTCCGCGACGACGCAAGGACGGCGCGGCGTCCTCGATCCGGCGCTGCCCGCCTTCGACCAGCCGGTCGGATTTACGACCGTCAACGCGCACGTCGGCTATCGCATCGCGCCCAAACTCGTCTTGACGCTACGCGGCTACAATCTCGGCAACGAACGCTACTCGCAGATCGGAACCTGGAGCGCGCCGTCGGCGCCGTACTACGCGTACCCGATGCCCGGGCGTTCCTTCGCGTTGGAACTTCGAACCTAGCGCATGGCCCTCCGCCTGGCCGCCCTGTTCGCGGTCGCGCTCTTCGCAGCCGGAATCGGTTTGCTGGTCGGAGGTACGCAGCTGAGCGTCGGACAGGTCGCGCACGCACTGACCCACGCGCACGAAGGCGGACCGGTGGCAACGATCGTCTGGCAGCTGCGCCTTCCGCGCGTGTGCATCGCGGCGGTCGTCGGAGCGTGTCTGGCGGTCGCCGGCGCGCTGCTTCAGGGGATGCTGCGCAATCCGATCGTGGACCCCTATATCACCGGCGTAAGCGCGGGGGCGGCGACCGCAATCGTCCTCGCGGTGATCGCCGGCGTTTCGCCCGCGATCGCGCCGAGTCTGGGCTTCGTCGCCGGTTTGGCGACGGCCGTTTTCGTCGCGGCGCTGGCGCGGCGCGGCAGCGGCATCGACGTCAACCGGTTGATCCTCGCGGGCATCTCCCTCTCGGCTCTCTTCTCGGCCTTTCTCTCGCTCGCGCTGGCGCGCGCGCAATCGGAGAACTATGCCGCGTCGATCGTGTCGTGGCTGGCGGGCTCGATGGCGGGAAGAACGTGGAGCGACTTGCTTGCCGCGACGCCCTACGTCGCGCTGGGCATGATCGGCGCGGCGTCCGTCGCGCCGGCGCTCAACGCGCTGCGCGTCGGCGACGTGCGCGCCCGGGCGGTCGGCGTGGACGTCGCGCGCGCGCAGTGGGTCATCCTGGGTTCGTCGTCGCTGCTCGCGGCCGCCAGCGTCGCGCTGGCGGGAATCGTCGGCTTTGTGGGATTGATCGTACCGCACGTAGCGCGGCGCGTCGTCGGATCCGACGCACGCCCGCTGCTGCCCGCCTGCGCCTTCGCCGGCGCCGCGCTCTGCATTCTGGCCGACGCCGTCGCGCGCACCATCGTGGCGCCCGGCGAGCTGCCCATCGGCGTTCTACTGGCGTTTATCGGCGTTCCCGCATTTCTCTATCTCTACCTCAATCGCGAGCGCGCGGCGTGATTGCGGTACGCGGCGTCGACGTCTCCATCGCCGGACGCCTCTTACTCGCCGGCCTCGATTTCGGCATCGCGGAGTCGGAGATCGTCGCGGTTCTCGGCCCCAACGGCGTCGGCAAGACGACGTTGCTGCGCGCGCTCGCGGCGATGCATCCGGTCGAGCGCGGAAGCATCCGCGTCGACGACGCCGACGTTGCAAGCTTGACCGCGGCCGCGCGCGCACGCCGCATTGCGTTCGTCACCGCCGACGACGCGCTGACCGACGCGCTCAGCGTTCGCGACGTCGTCGCGATCGGGCGCTACCCGCATCACGAGTGGTGGGAGTGGAGCGCGACGCCTGCGGATCGCGACGCGGTCGAACGGGCGCTGGCGGAGGTGCGGATGGATGCGTACGCGGACCGCCTCCTCGGTACGCTCTCGAGCGGAGAGCGGCAACGGATCTTCATCGCGCTCGGGCTCGCGCAAGAGACCCCGGTCCTGCTCCTCGACGAGCCGACCAGCCACCTCGACGTCCGCGTCGCGCACGAGATTCTCGCGCTGCTGCACGATCTCGCGAGGCAGGGGAAGAGCGTCGTCTGCGTGCTGCACGATCTCAACGAAGCGGCCGCGCACGCCGATCGCATTTTGCTGCTGGGAGACGGACGGCTGCTCGCGTCCGGAGATGCCGAATCGGTCTTTCGACCCGACGTTCTCGAAGCGGCGTACGGCCTTCCGATGGAAACCGTTCGGACGGCCGGCGGCATCCGCGTCTTTCCGGCAACCTCGCGCTAGCGGCGCGGCCCGTGGTGAGCCGGGGTCGGCGTCGGCGCGGGGCCGGAGAGCGTGTGGTAGACGCCGCGGATGTCTCCGCCCAGCACCCAGCCGTACCGGCCGGCAAGCGGACCGTCCAGGATCCGGACGGCGACGGCATCCTCGACGTCGCCGCGATCGCGGGCGTCCACCATTCGCGGCAAGCAGCTTCCCGCGATCGCGCGCGTTCCGGGCGGCACGAGCGTCGCGAAGGTCATGAGCTGCTCCGCCAACTGCAGCGAGCCGGAGTGATACGTCCGCAGATGCACGCGCGAATCCCACACGAAGACGTCGGGGTCGTCGGCCGTTCCGTAGAGCACGACGCGGTCACCGTGCTGCACGACGCACGCGGCGCGCGCGGCCGCGACCGACCAAGCCGCCAACAGCAGCGAGAACGCCATGCCGAGCGCGATCGCGCGGCTACCGGGGCGCATCGGTCGCCTTGGGCGGATACATGCGAATCACCAGCACCGCCAGATCGTCGAGCGCTTTGTTGCGCGCGAACTTTCGGACGCGCGCGACCAGTTCGTCGGCCAAGCGCTGCGGTTCGGGCGAACTTTCGAGAATCAGCCGCAGCGCGCCCGAGTCCGTCAACAAGTCGCCGTGCGAGTCGCGCGACTCCGTCAGGCCGTCGGTGGCCAGCACGATCACGTCGCCCTCGTGCAGTTCGACGGTACGGTTGCCGAAGGGCGCGTCCATGACGCCGAGAACCGGGCCCGTCACCTCGAGCTGGTCCACGTGCAGCGGCCGCCGCACGAACGCCGTATCGTGACCGGCGCTCGCGTAGACCATGTTCCCGACGTCGGTGTTCAAGACGCCGACGAACATCGAGACGAAGAGGCTCGGGTTGTCGACCTCGTGCTTGAACGCTTCGTTGAACTGACTGAGGATCTCGGAGGGGTCTTGCGTCCGAAGGGCGATCGCCCGGATCGTGAACTTGATGAACGCCGTCAGGACGGCCGCATCGATGCCTTTTCCGCTGACGTCGGCGATCAGCACGAGCGCGCGCGTGTCGGAGAGCCGAAAGACGTCGTAAAAGTCGCCGCCGACCGCCATATGGCTGCTGGCCGAAAGATACGCGGTGCCGATGACGGTGTTCGGGAGCGGCGCGTGTTCGCTGCGGAACGCGCGCTGCAGGATCCGCGTCGTCGTACGTTCCTCCTCGAGCTGCCAGTTGAGCTGCGAACGGTAGGCGTTGAACAGGATCGCCAAGAGTCCGAACACGAGCAGCCAGATGGCGCGACTGTACAGCATCCGGTCGATCTGATCTTGCGTGCTGCGGGCGCCCGCCTCGTCGGTATCGGCGAGCATGCCGCGGAGCTCGACGACCGCGCTGTTCTCGTAGTCGGAAAAGACTTTCGTCCGCTTGTCGAGCTGCGCCAGATTCTGGCTCCCCGGATCGGTCAGCTGCGGCTGGGCGATCTCGGTCCGCCACTGCGATTGAAGACGATTGTATTGCTCCAAGAGCGCCTCGTCGCGCTTCAACCCCTCGGCCATGAGCCGTTCGCGCAGCGCCGACTCGGTAACGGTAAACTGATCGACCGCGTGCTGGTACTGGCCCACGTAAAAAGAGTCGCCCGTCGTGCGGTAACCGCGGAGCGAATCTTCTTCGTCGATCTGCAAGCGTTGCAGGCTTTCGAGCGCGAGCTGCGCGCGTTCGATGTTGGCCTGATGGCGAAACGTGGCCGCGATTCGCTGGTGCGTGACGTACGCGCCCTGCACGGCAAGCGCGAGCGTGATCGTCAAGAACGCAGTCAAAATCAGCACGCCTGTAATGCGTGCGGGCGGCAGACGGTTATTCACGTATCGCCGTAGGGGCAGCCATCGGGGCCTCCGAACCTGATTCCAGACATGCCAGCGCTCGATCTTGGAATCTTTAAGTCCTACGACATCCGCGGGATTTATCCGTCAGAGCTCAACGAGGATCTCGCGTACCGGGTCGGGCGCTGCTTCGCGCCTCTCCTGCAGGCCAAACGTGTGGTCGTCGGTCGAGACATGCGGCCGTCGGGAGAACGTCTCTTTGAAGGATTCGCGCGGGGCGCCTGCGAGGCGGGAGCCGACGTCGTCGACGTCGGGCTGGTCTCCACCGACGCACTCTATTTCGCCGTCGGCAAATACGGCTTTGACGGAGGCGTGATGATCACCGCCTCCCACAACCCGGCGCGATACAACGGCATGAAGATGACCCGCGCGTTCGCCGAGGCGATCTCTCTGGACACGGGGCTTTCGGAAATTCGCGATCGCATCGCCGCCGGCGACCTGCCGCCGGCGGCTGCGAAACCGGGAACGGTCTCGCAGGCATCCGTCCTGGACGACTTCGGCGAGCACTGCCTTTCGTTCGTGGATCGGACCAAGATCAAACCGTTCAAGATCGCGATCGACGCCGGCAACGGCATGGCCGGCGCGACGGTACCGCACGTTTTCAAGCACTTGCCGTGCGAGGTCGTCCCACTGTATTTCGAGCTGGACGGCAACTTTCCGAACCATCCCGCGAGTCCCATCGAGCCCGAGAACATGGCCGACCTGCAGGCCGCGGTCAAGAAACACGACTGCGATCTCGGCGTGGCGTTCGACGGCGACGCCGACCGCATGTTTCTGGTGGACGAGAACGCCGAGCTGATCGACGGCAGCACCGTCACCGCGCTCGTCGCGCTCAGCACGCTCAAGCATCGTCCCGGCGCGCGCATCCTCTACAATCTGATCTGCAGCCGAAGCCTTCCCGAATTGATCGAGCGCGCCGGCGGCGAGCCGGTTCGCTCGCGCGTCGGGCATTCGATGATCAAGGCGACGATGCGCGAGCGCGACATCCAGTTCGGCGGCGAGCACAGCGGCCATTTCTACTTCAAGGATAACTGGTACGCGGATTCGGGCATGATCGCCCTGATGCAGTGCCTGGAAGTTTTTAGCGAAGCGGACGAACCCGTGAGCCGCGTGATCGCGCCCATCGACACGCGCTTTCGTTCCGGCGAGATCAACGCGACCGTTCGTGACGCGCGCGCCAAGATGGCCGACGTCGAGCGCGCGTACGCCGGCGCCAAGATCGACCGGCTAGACGGCGTCACCATCTCCTACCCGGACTGGTGGATGAACGTCCGCCCTTCGAACACCGAACCGCTGCTGCGGCTCAACGTCGAAGGCGACTCGCGCGAGATCATGGAGCGCGAGCGCGACCGCGCGCTCGCGCTCATCCGGACGTAGAAACGACGGCGCGCCCGATTTGAGCAGGGTTGACGCCGGCGCGATGCGCCGGTACGAGGCGACGCGCAACGACGTCGTCGCGCGCATGCTGGCCCTCGAGGACGCGGTCGGAGAGCGCGGCGGCGCGGCTCTTCGCGCGGCTCGGCTGCGGCTCGAGCGCGGCAAGTTCGTGCTCGCCGTCGTCGGCGAGTTCTCGACGGGGAAGTCGTTTCTGCTCAATGCCCTGCTCGGGCGCTTCCGTTACGAAGAGACGCCGGCCGGCCGGCGGATCGCCGGTCTCTTAGCGGTGGACATCAACCCGTCCACCGCAACGATCACCGAAATCGACTACGGCGCCGTGGAGACCGCAACCGCGGTGTACGAATCGGGACGCACCGAGCGAATCCCGCTGGACGCGCTCAATCGCTTCATCGCCGTCGGCGCCGGCGACGCGGGCAAGATCCACGACGCCGTCAAGGACGAGCGCGACGCACCGGCTCGCGTCGTCGTCGAAACCAGCTCTCCTTTTCTCGAGCGCGGCTTCGTGCTCGCCGATACGCCGGGCCTAGCCTCGATCAATCCCGCGCACCGGCGAGCTACGCTGCACTTCTTGCCGTCGGCGGACGCGGTGCTCTACCTCATCGATTCGCAGCAACCGTTCGCAGAAGGCGACGCGGCGTTTTTGGAAATCGTCCGAGGGCACGTCGACTCGATCTTCGTCGTGCAGACCAAGATCGATCTCTTGCAGCAGAGACAAACCGACGGGCGCGCGGCTTGGGAGCACGCCCACGACCGGATCGCGCGCCTGGCGGCGGTACACGCGCCGGGTACGTACGTCTACGCGCTGTCCGCGCGCGCGTACGCCGAAGGTACGCTCGACGCGGATGCGGCGCTCGTCGAAGCCAGCCGCTTCGAGCAGTTCCTCGCCGCGCTCGACGCTTCGCTCATCGGGCACACCGGGCGCGCGCGGCTGCGCCGTGCCGGAGAGGCGACGCGCTCTGCGGTCGCGGACGAAATCGCGCGCATCGACGCCGACGCCGAGATGCTCGCGCTGCCCGCGGACGCCTTACGCGAACGCCGGGGCGAGGTCGTTCCCGAATTGGACGCCGTCGATCTCGCCGCCCGAGCCGAGCGGAACTCGCTCGCCGCCCGCGCGTCCGAAACGCGCGCGCTCCTCGACGATCGAACCGCGGCGCTCGCCGCAGATCTGGAGCGCGCGCTGAGCCAGGCCTTCGATACGGCCGACGTCGCCCGCTTGCGCGACCGGGCACGCTTGCACGTGCTGGTGGACCGCGTCGTCGCCGCGGTCGTCCACGTCTTCGCGGCGGGCACCGCGCGCGGAGCCGCCGCGGACCTGAGCGCGGCGGTCGAGCGCGCGCGATCGATCGCGCCGTTTCGCTTCGACCTTTCCGAAGCGGCGGCGAGCGCATTCGACGCCGAGCCCGGCACGAGTTTGTGGCGCGGCGACGTGGCCGATGCGATCGCGGCGGCGATCGTGCTCGATGCGGTCGGGACCTTGGCAACGGCGCTCGTTCACGAGATCGCGCTACGCTTCTCGACTCCGCCCGCGAACGCGTACATGAAGCGCGAACTGATCGCCGATTTGCGCGCGGAAATATTCCCCGAACTGCGTGCGGAGGTCGCGCGCTTTACCGGTCGCATCGGAGCTGCCTTGGCGAAGCCCTACGGCGCACTTTCGGAGGAGCTGGCGCAAGCCGCGGTCGCCAAACGCGACGCGGAGACCGGCAGCATCGAGCGCGCCATTCGCGCGCACGAAACCGGCGACCGCCGGGACGCCGTCGCGCGCCTGTCGGCACGGAAGGAAGCGTTGAACGGCGGCCTCGCAGGAGTCGAGCACGCGATCGCCGGCTTCTTGGGCCACGCCCCGGAGATCGAGGCGGCCGACCCCGGCTCGCCGGCCGTACGAGCGGCGCACGCCGAGCCCGCGTTCGATCCGCACGCCTACGATCGCGGCCTGCGGCCCGAGCGCTGGCGCGTTGCGATCCTCGGTGCGTTGCGGCGCGGCAAGAGCAGCCTCATCAACGCGTTCGCCGGCAAGAACGTGCTTTCCGACGACGCGGCGGGCAGCGCGCGCTTTCCCATTCACGTGCGGTACGGCGATCGCGAGCAGGCATTCGCGCTCAACGACGAAGGCCTTTGGAACGAAATCCCATTCGCGTCGCTTGCGGCAGCCGCGGCCGGCACGCCGGTCCTCGCGTTGGTTCCGTGGTCGCTTCCGCGCGAGCTCGTTCTCGTGCACGTTCCGGCGTTCGATTCCGGCGACCCGGCCGCCGAGGACGTCAACGTCGTCGCCGCATCGCACGCGAGCGAGGTCCTGTGTCTGTTCTCCCGTCAGCTCTCCGAACGAGAACTCGGCGTCTTCGGGCGCGTCGCGGAGTTCGGAAGGCCAATGCTCTTCGCGCACACGATTGCCGACAACGAAACGGCCGGCGAGCGCCGGCGCGTCGTGGAACTCGCCGCGAGCTACCTCAAAGAGCGCAACCTCGGCGCCGCGCGGATCTTCACGGTCTCGGCGCACGAGTACGCGCAAGCGCTCGCGCAGCGACGCGCACCCGCCGGCTGGAACGAAATGGACGCGCTCCGATCCACCCTCGAAGCGCACGCGGAGACTCACATGGCGCGCTTGGACCGGCTCGCGCGCTCGGCCAAGGAGCGGGCGCCGGTCTCGGCTTCCCAAGGTCCGCCCGATGCCGGAAAACCCGGTCTCCTCGTCCGGCTCTTCGGCAAGGGGCGCTAGCGTGGGACCCGTCGAAAGGACGAGCGGCGCTGCGCGCAGGAGGCTCCTACGACCGACCGATTTACGCTAGGCCCCGCCTTCATCGCCGTCGGCGATGCGACCTCAACGTACGGGCGTCTGACCGTGGTTGACGGCCGAATCGAGGGCGTGCTCCCGGCTGGTGGACCTACCGACTACCCGTTGCCGCCGGGCAGCACGATCGCCCCGGGCCTCATCGACGTGCACACCAACGGGGTCGGCGAGTTTCTGTTCAATCGGGATCACGGCAACGCCGTCGCGCCCGCCGCGCAAGACTACGCGAAGATGGGCGGGACCGGATTCGTCGCATCGGTGATGACCGCGCCGTACGAATCCATGCTGCATGCGGCGTCGGACATCGTCGAAGCGGCGCACGATCTCGAAGAGACCGGCCCGCTGGGCGCGCGCTGCCTCGGCATTCACTTCGAGGGGCCGTTCCTCAATCCGAAATTTCGTCGCGTGCACCGCGCCGAATGGCTGATGCACGCGACGCCGGAGCGGGCCAAAGAGATGATCGACGCGAGCCGGGGCGCCTGCCTCATGGTAACGATGGCGCCCGAAGTCGAGGGCGTCGCAGACGCCACGCGCGTCTTTCTGGATCACGGCGTAACATGCTCGGCGGGACACACCTCGGCGCGCTACCGCGAGGGCATGCTGGCGATCGGCCTAGGTTTTCGCTCGCTGACCCACGCGTTCAACGCGATGCCCCCACTCGACCATCGCGACCCGTCGCTACTGGCGGCGTTCATTCAAGACCGCCGTACGTTCGTGCAACTGATCTGCGACGGTCATCACGTCTCGCCGCCGATGGTGGACTTGCTCTATCGCACGCTCGGGGAGCGCATCGTGCTCGCCACCGACCTCATGCCGCCCGCCGACGAAGGATATCACGTTAAGGGCGGCGTGATGCGGTCGCAAGACGGCACGATCGCCGGAAGCGCGCTGCGCATCGACCAAGCCGTACGCAACTACATGTCGTTCGCGAACGTGTCGTTCGCGCAGGCGATCGTTGCCGCAACGTACGCCCCGGCAAAGCTCATCAACCACGACCGCGACATGGGACGCGTCGCGAGCGGTTTTCGCGCCGACCTCTCGATTTGGAACGAAACGTTCGACATCATCGGAACGATGGTCGGCGGCACTATGGTGTTCGGCGGTCCGGTCGGAGCCGCCGCGGCCTAACGCACGACCGGCGTCAACGCGCGGCCGAGAACCACGATAGCGGCAGCGCGAGCGCGGAGAGCAGCATCAGCGCGAACGCCATCCACGCCACCGTACGCGCCGCGGTCGAGGCGACCCACGCTCCCAGGATTTTCTTCGAGCACGCGAGCCGGATCACGAAGTAGATCAACGGCACGACGGCGATCCCGTTGAAGACCGCCGAGTAGTACAGCAATTTGATCGCATCGAGGTGCACGAGCGACATCGCAACGCCCAAGATCAACCCGACCGCGATGACCGCGTAGAACAGCGGCGCCTGGCGCGGCCTTTTTGCTAAGGAGCCTGCCGACCCGTAGAAGTCGGCAAGGGCGTACGCCGAGGCGCCCGCCATGACCGGAATGGCGAGCAGTCCCGTTCCCACGACGCCCAGCGTGAAGAGAAGCGAGGCGTAGTGGCCGGCAAGCGGTTCGAGAGCGGCCGCGGCGTCGGCAGCGGTCGCGATCGCGACGTGGTGCGTCCCCAGCGTCGCGGCCGTCGTCACGATGATGAAAAACGTCATCGCGTTGGAATAGATCATGCCCGTGTTGACGTCGGCGTGAACGTCGGCGACGTCGGCCTTCACGCGACGGGCCGAAGGTCTGGGAGAGCCTTTGTCTTCAAGGTCTTCCTCGACGTACATGGACGCCTGCCAGATAAAGAGATACGGCGTGATGGTCGTGCCCAAGACGCCGAGCAGCGTCATGAGCCAGGTCGCATCCCAGCGGAACGCCGGCACGAACGCCGAGAACAGCACGTGGAGCCACGGCGGATGAACGATGAACGCCGTCGCCACGTATGCCAGCAGCGAAAGGCACAAGAACTTTACGACGCCGGCAAACGTCCGGTACGAAAAGAAAATCTCGCCGTACACCATGACGGCCGCGAAGACGACCAGCCAGAGCGCCTGCGGACCGGGCGCGATCAATTGCATCACCGCGGCCATGCCCGAATAGTCCGCGGCGATGTTGAGCGTGTTCGCGGCGACGAGCAGCGCGATCAGCGCGAAGACGCTCCAAGCGGGGAAGATGCGTTTGAGCCCGACGATCAGCCCTTCGCCCGTAATCAACCCGACGCGCGCGCACATGCCCATGAGGACCGCCATCATCGGAGCGGTCACGATCGCCGTCCACAACATCGAATAGCCGGTCGTCGCGCCGGCGATCGAGTAGGTTGCGATGCCGGAAGGGTCGTCGTCGGAAGCGCCGGTGACGAGGCCGGGGCCGAGCGTTCGCGCCCAGTGGGCGAGACGCGTCAGACCGGCAATGGCGTCGCGGGGAGACTGACGATGAAGGTCGCGCCCGCACCGTCGCGGTTGGCGACCCGCGCGTTGCCGCCGAGCGCTTTGAGCAACGTCTCGACCACGTTCAAGCCGAGCCCGCTGCCGGCCGCGGGCGCGGAGTTGGAGCGGAATCCCTCTTCGAAGATGTGCGGCAGATCGCCGGGCGCGATTCCCGGCCCCGAGTCTCGCACGGAGATAGACAGCTCGGCATCCTTGTGCCGGCACGAGATGTCCACCAAACCGCCGGGCGGCGTGTACCTCACGGCGTTGATCAGCACGTTTCGCAAGACCTGATCGACGCGCGTCGCGTCGCCCCGAAAATGCGAGCAGTCGTCGTGCGGACGTCCGCACGGGTCGTAGAGAATGCGGACGTCCTTGGCCTCGGCCAGCCCTTGGATCGCCGCGCACTGTGCCTTCAGCAGGCCGCAGATGTCGAACGTATCGATCACGATCGTCGAATTCGTGCGGTCGCGAGGCGCCCGTCGCAAATCGTCGAGCAGATAATCGGCGTCGCGCAACGCCTCGTAGATGCCCGCGTAGCGCGCCGGCGTGGCCTCGAGCGCGCCGTCGATCAGTCCCTCGATGTTGGCCTGCGCGATCGAGAGGGCGTTGCCGATCTCGTGCCGGAACTCTTTGATCTTGCGTTCGGAGGCGGCCTCGGCGCACTCGATGTCGCGCAAGAGAATCGCGAGGCGTCCTGCGATGGGCCCTTCCGCGTCCTGGATCGCCGCGCGCGCGCGCGGCCAATCCCCGGCCATCGCCAAGTCGAGCGCGTGCAGGACGTCTTCGGTTTCAGCCATCGTCGCGACTCAGTTTGTAGCCGATGCCGTATACGGTGAGGATGCGTGAAGGCGTCGCGGGATCGCGTTCGATTTTCTTTCGCAAGTTGTTGACGTGCCGGTCGAGCGTTCTTTCGAAGATGGAGCCGTCGTCGCCGATGCGATCGAGGAGTTGCGCGCGCGTGAAGACCCGCCCCGGCGATTGCGCCAAGGTCGCGAGAATGCGGAACTCCGAGGGCGTCAGGTTCGCCGGCTTTCCCGCGACGCGCACTTCGTGCGCCGCCTGGTCGATGTCGAGATCGTCCACGTGGAGGTGGCCCGGCTGTGCGGCGGCTCCGGGCGTCGCGTCCTCGGTGCGCCGCAGCACCGCTCGAACGCGCGCCATGACTTCACGGGGCGAGAACGGCTTGGAAATGTAATCGTCCGCGCCCAGTTCCAGACCGACGATGCGATCCACTTCGTCGCCCCGCGCGGTCAGCATGATCGCCGGGACGCTGCGCGCGCGCCCGGCTTTGAGAATGTCGAAACCGCTCCCGTCGGGGAGCGTGACGTCGAGAATCATGAGGTCCGGCGCGTCGCTTTCGAGCTGGGCGATGGCGTCGCGAACGTTGGTCTGCATGGCGACGTCGAAGCCGTCCCGCACCAAGTAACTGCGCAGAACGTCCCCGATCTGCACCTCGTCGTCCACGACCATGATTCGTTTGGGCACGATTAAGGCGTTCGACGAAGCCCCCCCGCTTTGCCCCTTTGGCGTGCCCGGGGCGGCCCCGTCCGGCCCGGGCACGCGCTTCGACGCTATTCGGGAGCGTTCGGCGGGGCGGCGTTTTCGGCGTTGAGTTCCGCGTCGGACGGATAGCGCGCGCGATCGGCGTTGCGCCGGCTTTCGACGAACCGTTTTACGGCCAGCAGCAATTCGCGCCCCGTACCCGCAGCGATCGCGTGGCCGGCGATGACGTCGAAGGCCTCTCCGACGGGACCGAGCGGAGGCTTGTAGTGCCCTTCGAGGCGTAGCTCCGTCTGCGCGAAATGGGGCCTAGCGCGGATGTGGCCGGAGAAGCTGGGCAGCGGAAGACCCGGTGCCGCCTCCCACGTGAGGCTTACGGCGTCGTGGCGTCGCGTCGTATCGGACGCATCGATTGCCAAATGGCTGTTCGCGTCGACTCGCGTCGAAATGATGCCGAGTCCGCGTAATTCAAGGTCGGCATGCTCTTCGAAGAAGCGCTCGACGTAGCCGATTGCTTGGCTGAAGACGCAGTCGACGATCGTCGTTTCATCCAGAGCGTTCATGCGCCCGCCGTCCGCGCCGGACCGCCAGTCGCGCCCGGGCCTGCGTGCTCGTCTGCCTTCGCCGAATCGGCGGAAGCCGGCGCGCGCGCCTCGCGAATCACGAGCACCGGAACGGGTGACTTCCTGAGTACGCCCTCGGCGACGCTTCCAAGGAAGAGACGGGGCAAGCCGCTTCGGCCGTGGCTGCCGATGACGATGAGGTCCGCGCCGGCATCGGCAGCGCAGGCCGCGATGGCGTCGGAGGGATCGCCCCCGAGGACGCGTAGGTCGGCGGCGATGCCCTGATTCGTGGCGCGGGCGACGGCCGAGCCGACGAGTTCCTGAGCGTCGTGGCGCAGCATCTCGTACCACTCCTGGACGATCTCGCCGGAGGCGTAGACGAGCATCGAGGCGTTTTTCGACTCGTCCACCACATGGCAGATGGTCACGCGCGACTTGAGGATGGCCGCCAAGGCCAGCGCCCGGTCGAGCGCGTCCTGCGAGCAGGGGGAGCCGTCGATCGGGACGAGCATGTGATCGAACATGCCACCATGTTAGCGGCCGTTCCGGGAACCTCCCACGAAAGTCCTAAGAAGAACTGGGGAAGGCGGTTTCTCTCGATATTCCCGAGCCTGCGCTAGACTCGCGCCATGACCCACATTTACGAGCGCTGGATCGTAAAGTGTCCTTTGCAAATTGGACGCACGTATTTGGAGAAGACCATCCAGCCGGCCGTCGACGGCGGGGGGACGAGGGTCATCATGCTCCGCCTTCCCGTCGGGCCCGACAACAAGGGGAAGATCGAGAAGAACGTCGTCGTTACGTACGGCCGCGGCACGGATCCGATGCACTTCGACCAAGTCTTCACGGTGCATTGGACGCCGCGCGACGGTGGTCCGTATCCCGATTTCGACGGCACGATGACCGTGCGCAGCGACGAGGTTTACACGACGTGCATCCTCGAGTTGGAGGGTGAGTACAAGCCGCCGCTCGGATTTGCCGGCGCAGCCTTCGACGCGATCGCCGGCGCGCGGATCGCTTCCGCCACCGCTCGCGAGCTGCTTCGCGAAATCGGTGCGGACATGGAGCGCTCGTATCACGCCCAGGAGGCGATGAAACACGATGCCTGACATCGAGATTTACGACCAGATCGAGCTCCCGTACGCGCTGGTGCGCCCCGCCATGCAACAGACGCTCGAAGCGATGGCGGAGAATCGGCCGCCCTACGAAAAGCTCGCCCTGACGATCGACTTCACCGGCCTCCACGTGCCCGCGACCGGCAGCGTTTCGGTACGCGTCCACCTCGACGGCAATCCCACGACCGGAGAGCCGCCCTCGCAATTTGCACTCTCGGTCGAAGCCGAAAGCCTGGGGGGCCTGTTCCCGCGGTTCGAAGGCTTCGTGGCTCCAAACCCGCTCGGCGCCAGCTGCACGGAATTGTGGCTGCAAGGCCGCTACGACCCGCCGCTCGGACCGCTTGGAAGCGCCGTTGACGCCACCGTGATGCACGGCGTCGCCAAGCGAAGCCTCGAAGGATTTCTTCACCGCCTTACGGCGGACGTGACCGATTCGGTCAAACGCGAGCAAGCCAAAGAAGCTCGCGCGCACTTCTTCACGCGCTAGGGCGTGAGTCTCTCTTTGGAAGGGTTTTGATGGCAAAGCACTCGACCGAGGACGTTCCGCTTCCGGGAACGCTCTGGTTCGTTATGGTCATGGGAGTCGCGTTTTTCGTCGGCTGGTTCGCCATGTATTTTCTCCTGAGGTCGCGCTGGTAAATGCATATCCATAAATACGAGCGCTGGTGGCTGACCTTCGGCATCGGCATGCTCTTCATCTTTCTCGCGACGATTGCGTTCGCGGCGTTCGCGGACGGCATCAATCCGCCTTCGGGCATGCAGCAGCTCGATCCGGCCAAGGTTGCGAGCACGCCGCCCTTCGACCACCCCGGCTTGCACAAACTGCACGATGGGTCGTACGAGGCCTACTTCGTCGCGCACATCTTTGCGTTCGCGCCTTCGTCCATAACCGTCCCGGCGGGGAGCACGGTCACGTTTTACGTGACGAGCCCCGACGTCATTCACGGCTTCGCGATCACGCAGACGGCCGTCAACATGATGGCGATCCCCGGCTGGGTCAATATGATGTCGCACACGTTCCGCACGCCCGGCACCTACTTCTTGGTCTGCAACGAATACTGCGGAATCGGTCATCAAGACATGGCGGGAAAGATCGTGGTGCAATAAAATGACCGCCATGCAAACGATGCGCGCCGAAAACCGGGTCGTCATCGCGCATCTCTACACCTCGACCGCCGCGATCTGCTTGGGAGCGATCTTCGGCGTTTTTCAAGGCTTTTCGCGCGCCGGCGTCGTCTCGGCTCCGGCCTGGTTCGACTACTATCGCATCCTGACGCTGCACGGCGTGCTGATGGCGCTCGTCTTCACGACGTTCTTCATCACCGGACTCTCGCTCTTCGTCACCTACCGTTCCATTCCGCGCGATCGTAAGACGACCGCCGGATGGCTGGGTTGGACCGTCATGCTCGTCGGCACGGCGATGGCCGCCGTGACGATTCTTATGGGCGACGCGACCGTGCTCTACACGTTCTACGCCCCGCTTAAGGCAAGTCCGTTCTTCTATCTCGGCGCAACGATTCTGGTCGCCGGCACCTGGATCGTCGCCTACGAAGTCTTGGAGAACGTCGCCTATTTCCGCAAGCAGCATCCCGGAGAGCCGCTGCCGTTGCCGGTCTTCTTGGCGGCATCCACGTTCCTGATGTGGATCATCGCCACGATCGGCGTCGTCGCGGAAATGTGCCTTCTGATTCCGTGGTCCATGGGATGGACGCCCGGCATCGACGTCATGATGACGCGCCTCTTCTTCTGGTACTTCGGCCATCCGCTCGTCTATTTTTGGATCATGGGCGCGTACATCGTGTGGTACACGATCGTTCCGACGCGTTACGGCGGCAAGGTCTTCAGCGACGCGCTCACGCGTCTGACGTTCATCATGCTGCTGCTGCTCTCGACCCCGGTCGGCATCCATCACGAGTTCATGGAGCCCGGTATCTCGACGAAGTGGAAGATGCTCCACACGGTGCTCACGTACGGGGTCGCGGTGCCGTCGTTCCTCACCGCCTTCGCCGTCTTCGCCTCGTTCGAAATGGCGGCGCGCCGCGCCGGCCGAACCGGTTTCATCGACACCGTGAAATCGCTGCCGTGGGGAGATCCCGTCTTCAGCGGCGCGGGCTACGGCATGCTGCTCTTCATCCTCGGCGGCTTCGGCGGTCTGATCAACGCGTCGTACTCGATGGACATGCTGGTTCACAACACGGTCTGGATCGTCGGACACTTCCACGTGACCGTCGGCGGCCCCGCGGCGCTGACGTTCCTGGGATGCGCGTACTGGATGATTCCGCGGCTGACCGGACGCGCGCTCTGGAAACCGGGCTGGGCGCTATGGCAGACGCGACTCTGGTTCGTCGGCATGCTCATCATGTCGCTCTCGCTGCACTACGCGGGGCTGCTCGGCGCGCCGCGCCGGACGGCGAACGTCTCCTACGTCGGCATGCCGATCCCGAATTGGGAGCCCGCGATGATGCTCTCGGCGGCGGGCGGCTTCATCCTCTTCATCAGCATCATGCTCTTCGTCGCGGTTGCGGTCGGCACGCTGTTCGCCAACCAGAAGACCGAAGACATGACCGCGGAATTCGCGGAGCCCGAGCCCGAAAGCGTTCCGACGCCCGCGATGCTTCAGCATCTCTGGCGCTGGGGAGCGGTCGCGCTGCTGTTCGCCTTGCTCGCCTACGCCGGCCCCATGCACGAGATGCTTACGCATCCCGCGTATCTCGCGCCGGGTATGCGAACGTGGTAGCGCCGCACTACGCGCCGAGGTAGGCGGCGACGACGGCGGGATCGTCGAGAAGGTTGGCCGCCGTGTCTTCGCGGGCGATCGAACCGTTCTCTAAAACGTAACCGCGTCCGGCGATCTTGAGCGCGGCGCGCGCATTCTGCTCCACGAGCAGCATGGTCGCGCCGCGTTCGTGCAGCGTCCGAAGCACGCCGAAGATCGTCTGCACGAGCAGCGGCGAGAGCCCGAGCGACGGTTCGTCGAGCAGCACCAAGCGCGGCGCGCTCATCAGGGCGCGGCCGATCGCGAGCATCTGCTGCTCGCCGCCCGAAAGCGTGCCCGCCGGCTGGTCGAAGCGTTCGCGCAAGCGAGGAAAAATTGCGAGCGCCTCGTCCATGCGGTCGCGGATTGCGGCTGCGGAGCGGACTGCATACGCGCCCATCTCGAGATTCTCGCGCACGCTCATGCGCGCGAAGACGCGCCGGCCTTCCGGGACGTGCCCCAAACCGAGCCGGGCGATCGCGTCCGGCCGCATGCCCGTCACGCTGCTCCCGAGGAAGCGAATCTGGCCCGACGTCGCCCGGACCAAGCCGCTGATCGCCCGCAGCGTCGTCGTCTTCCCCGCGCCGTTCGCGCCCAGAAGCGCGACGATTTCGCCCTCCTCGACATTCAGCGAGATGCCGCGGAGCGCGCGGATCCCTCCGTAGCGTACGTCGAGGTCCCGGACTTCAAGCATCCGGCGTGCCGAGATAGGCTTCGATCACGCGCGGATTCGCGCGCACTTCGGCACCGTCGCCCTCGGCGATCTTCACGCCGTAGTCGAGCACCGCGATGCGGTGGCACAGCTCCATGACCACGCCCATGTCGTGTTCGATCAGGACCACGGTCGTGCCGGCCGCGTTGATCGCGCGAACCAGATCCACCAACGCGCGCTTTTCCGCAGCGTTGGCACCGGCGGCCGGTTCGTCGAGAAGAAGCAGTTGCGGTTGACCGGCCAGCGCGCGCGCGATTTCCAAGCGGCGCTGACCGCCGTACGGCAGGTTGCGCGCGAACCGGTCGGCGTCGGCCGCCAGATCGAACCGCGCGAGCAATTCGTCGGCGCGCGAGAGCGCCGCGCGCTCCTCGCGCCGCGCGCGCGGCGTGTTCAGCAACGAATCGAAGAGCGTGGCCTTCAGGCGCGCGTGGCCGCCGATCATCACGTTCTCGCGCGCGCTCAAATACCCGAAGAGCCGCAAGTTCTGGAACGTGCGTCCGATGCCGGCGCGCGCGATCGCGTCGCTGTGCCAGCCCGCGACGTCCACGCCGTCGAAGAGGATCTCGCCCGAGTCCGGCCGCGAGACGCCGCTGACGAGATTGAAGAGCGTGGATTTTCCCGCGCCGTTGGGGCCGATGATGCCGAAGATCGCTCCGGTCTGAACCGAAAGCGAGAGATCGTCGACGGCGGCGAGCTTTCCGAAGCGTTTGCTGACGCCGCGAATCTCCAGGATCGGCGCGCCCACCTAGACGACCTCGTTCGGCGCGGCGTGCATTTCGGCGCGCCGCTCCCGATCGGGCAGCAGTCCCTCCGGGCGAAATAGCATGAGTCCGACCAAGATGACGCCGTAGATGAGGAAACTCGCCTGCGTGAGGTCCGCGTGGACGTGCAGCACGTCGGTCGCGATCGTATCGAGTTGCGGCAGCACGGTACCGTTGAGGAGTCCCAGCAGCACGGCGCCGACGACGACGCCCGGAATGTTGCCCATACCGCCCAGCACCAGCATCGAAACGACCAGAACGCTGACCTGGAATTGGAAGAGGTCCGGCGAGACGAGGCTCAGCTTCGCGGCAAAGATCACGCCGGCAAAGCCCGAGAAGGACGCGCCGAGGGCGAACGCCGCGAGCTTGCTGCGCGTGGTGTCGATCCCGGCGTGCGCCGCGGCCAGCTGGTCCTCGCGGATCGCCATCCATGCGCGGCCGAGACGGCTCGCGCGCAAGTTGTTGGTTAGCAAGAGCGTGAGCGCGATCGCCGCCAGCGTGACGTAGTAATACGGCAGCGCGCTTTGGCCGAACGGAATGCCGAAGAACGTCGGAACGTCGAGCGCGCCAATGCCGTTCGGGCCGCCTGTATACTTGGTCAGGTTCTGAAAGACTTGCGGCACGATTTCCCCGAAACCGAGCGTGACGATGGCGAGGTAATCGCCCCGCAAGCGCAGCGTCGGCGCGCCTAAGACGATGCCACAGAGCGAGGCGAGCGCGGCTGCCAAAAAGAGCAGCACCCAGAACGGCAGATGCAAACCGAATTGCGGGCTGGCCAGCATCGCGTACGTGTAGGCGCCGATGGCGAAGAACGCCGCGTATCCGAGGTCGAGGAGGCCCGCGAAGCCGACGACGACGTTGAGGCCCAGCGCAAGCACGACGTAAATGCCGATGTCCACGAGCGCGTTGACCGACGCGTCGCTTCCGCCGAGGCGCGGCGCGACCGCGAGCAGCACCGCGAGCCCTGCCAGCAAGAGCAGTTTCGTGCGCTTGGTCCGGACGCGGTCGATCGCCACGGCGAACGCGATGACGATCGCGGCGATCGCGTAGACCACGGGTTAGACTTTCTCGGGCACGCGTTCGCCCAGAAGCCCCGACGGCTTGAGCACGAGCACGAGAATGAGGATGGCGAACACCGTCACGTTGCTCCACTGGCCGCCGATCAGCCAGGTCGCGAACGACTCGATGATGCCGATCAAAAATCCGCCCAGCATGGCGCCGGCGATGTTGCCGATGCCTCCTAAGACGGCGGCGGTGAACGCTTTGAGTCCGGCGGAGAAGCCGTTGAGGAACCACGTCGACTGATAGTAGACGCCCGAGACGAATCCGCCGACGCCCGCAAGCAGGCCGGCGATGAGAAACGTAATCGCGATCGTGCGATCCACGTCCACGCCCATCAGCGAGGCGGCCTGCCGGTCTTGCGCGACGGCGCGCATCGCGGCGCCGGTGCGCGTTCGCGTGACGACGATCTGCAACGCGAACATCGCTGCGACGGCCAGCGCGACGACCGCGATCTGCTGCGCCGTGATCGAGACCGGACCGAGATCGAAGCGCGGGTTGGGCAGCACGGCCGGAAACGGAATCGGCGCCGAGCCCTTCCAGAGCTGCATCAGATTCTGGAGGATGAACGAGACGCCGATGGCGGTGATCAGCGGCGCGAGCCGAGGCGCGTTGCGCAAGCGGCGGTAAGCCAGACGCTCCATCGCCATGCCGATGAGCCCGCAGCAGACGGCCGCGCCGATCAGAGCGAGTCCGCTGTCTACGACCAGCGCGATGCCGTGCAGCTCGCCCGAGATGCCGAGCGCGCCGAAGATCGCCAGCGCAACGAACGTCCCCAGCGTGTAGACGTCGCCGTGCGCGAAGTTGATGAGTTCGGCGATGCCGTAGACCATCGTGTAGCCGATGGCGATGAGCGCGTAGATCCCGCCCAGCGAAATCCCGTTAACGAGCTGCGCGAGAAACTCGTGCATTCCGCGTCCGGCCGGCTACTTCGAAACGCTCTGCTGACTGATAAAGACCGGTTGGCCGTTCTTTATGGTGTAGAGCGAGACGACCGGCTCGAGCACGTCCCCGCCCGCGTCGAAACCAACCGGGCCGATCGGCGTCGACAGCGCGTTCGTCTTGGCGATCTGTGCCAGGACTTGCGCGCGGGTCGGGACTTTTCCGCCGTTCTCTTTGGTCGCCGCAGCGATCGCGGCGATCGCGACCTGCGTCGCGGCGTACGCGTTCGCGCTGTAGGGTCCGATCGGCTCGTGAAAGCGCGCTTCGTAGTCGCGCACGAACTGGCGCGCCGAAAGCAGTTTATCGGCGTTGGGTGCGGCGACCGTGTAGTACGTTCCGTCGGCACGAGGCCCCGCCACGGTCGCGATGTCCGGAATGCCGTCGCCGCCCATGAACGCCGTATTGCCGAGGCCCACGTCGAACATCTGCTGGCGAATGAGACCGGCGCCCGTGCTGGTCGTGCCGCCGTAGAAGATCAGGTCGGGCTTGGTCGCCGCGATCTTGGTCAGCAGCGCCTTGAAGTCTTGCGTGCCCTTGTCTATGTGGTCGTGACCGATAACCGTCCCGCCGAGCTGCGTGAAATCTTTCTCAAAGACGTTTGCCAGGTCGAGCCCATACGTCTCGTTGTCGTCAATGATGTAGACGGTCTTCTTCCCCAGCTGCCGGGCGAAACGCGCCGCGGCCGCGCCCTGGCGCGAATCCGTCGTGCTCACGCGGAAGAAGGTGTTCGTCGTGGGGTTGGCGCGCCGCAGGTTCTTGGCGTCGTCGCCCAGCGTGAGCCCGTCGCTCACCGTGGAGGCGCTGATTTGCGCGAGACCGGCCGCGTTGGTCACGGGAATCTGCGCCGCGGCGACGTTGGAGTTGTAGGGCCCGAGCATGACGAGCACGCCGTCGTCGGAGATGAACGTGCGCGCGTTCGCAACGCCTTGCTGCGGGCTGTGCACGCCCTGAACCGCGTCGTCGAGCTGATCGGGCTGCAGCGTGACGCCGCCCGGAAGGCCTTTGGCGTTGGCCTGCTCGATCGCGAGCAGCATCCCGTTGAGCGTGCTGCGGCCGACGGAAGAATCCGCGCCGGACAGCGGCAGGTCTATGCCGATCTTGACGGCGTTTCCGGCCGGCGCCTGCGCCGCCGAAGACGACGCGGTCGAAGCATTGGACGAGCAGGCGGCGAGCGCAAAGGCCAGCGGCGCGGCCGCGCAGAGCCGCAAGACGAGCGAGCGTGAAAGCATGGGGGCTAGTTATTCCCGGCGTCCGGACTGGCCTGTTGGAACCGCCGGCCCGAAGCTTTCCCGCGGTCCGGCGGGTACAAGAGAGTGTGGCTCAGCTCGATCTGTTCGCGAACGACGTCCGGGTCTTAGTCGACGATCGGACGGGGCGCATCACGTACCGGCCCAACCTGGTGGACGACGCGACGCAACGGCGTTGGTTCGAATCGCTGCTCGCGCAAGCGCCCTGGCGCAGCGAGCGCCGCGTGATGTACGACCGCGAAGTGGACGTGCCGCGCCTGGTCGCCGCATATCCCGCCGACGCGACGCAGCCGGGCGTCGTCCCGGAAATGCGCTCGATCGTGGAGGCGGCTTGCGAGATGCCGTTCACCAGCATCGGGCTCAACCTCTACCGCGACGGCCGCGACAGCGTCTCCCCGCACAACGACCACCTCAACGAACTGCGCCCGGGCTACCCGATCGCGCTGCTCTCGCTCGGCAGCACGCGCCGCATGACCATCCGCAGTAAAACGGCGCCACGCCGAAATCTCGATCTCGATCTCGAGCCCGGCAGTCTGCTCGTGATGAGTTACGCCACTCAGCGGACCTACGACCACGGAATCCCCAAGACGCACGATCCCGTAGACGCGCGCATCAGCGTCGCTTTTCGGGTGCGGCTTTAGACCGCGGTTACCTCGCGGACGGCGGCGGCGTTAAAGTAGCTGGCTCGGGGGTGATGGATGACGATCGCCGCCGTGGACTGTTCGGGCACGATTTGGTAGGCACTCGTCAGCGTTGCGCCGATCCGGTTCTCCACGTCGAGTAACCGGAAGAGCGTTTCGTGTTGTGACAGGTCGGGGCAAGCGCCGTAGCCCCATGAGTAACGCTTGCCGCGATCGGCCGGAATTCCAAGCTCGCGGCGGATGCGGTGGTGCGTCGCTTCGGCGAGCGCCTCGGCGGCTTGCACCGAGAATCCGTGCACGAAATACGACTCGCCGTAGTCGCCCGCAGCCTGAAGCTTTTCCGTCATCTCGCCGGCACGCGTACCGACCGTCACCAGCTGAAGCGCGACGACGTCGATGCCGCGGCCCTCTTCCGGCTCGCGCAAATAATCTGCGAGGCTCAGATGCTCTCCGCCGGGCTGTCGCGCAAACTCGAACCGCGCGATCTCCCGCGACGGATCCTCCGGATCGTAGATGATCGCGTCGTTGCCGACGCCGGCCGCCGGAAAATACCCGTACACGGCGCGCGGCTGCAGCCAGCCTTCCTGCGCGGACTCGCGGCGGTAGCGTTCCAGGCGCGGTTCGAACTCTTCGCGCACGAGCGTGTCGAACGCGTCGCCCTTCGCGTTGGCGGCGCCCCACGAGAGCCGGTAGAGGCTGCGCAGATCGTAGTGCGGCCAGATCTCCTCCAGTGCGATGTCGTCCAGGGTTCGCGCTCCCCAGAATGGCGGCAGCGGCACGTCGGCCGGCTGATCCTTGATATCCGAGATGATCAACGTCTTCGGCGCGCCGTTGCCCGGCGCGGGAACGCGGTCGCGCTGCGCGAACGACTCGGTGCGCAAGCGCTCGACGAGTTCGCTGCGGCGCTCCGGACCGGACGTGAGCGTGTCCATGAGTTCGAGACCTTCGAACGCGTCCTTGGCGTAGAAGAGACCGGGTTCGAAGAAGCGTGCGCCGTCGTCGAGCAGCACGATGCGACGTCCGAAGTCGCGGTTGATCGCCGCGCCGCCGACGATGACCGGGAATTTCAGGCCGCGCGCGTCCTGCTCTTGCACGCAGATCGGCATCTGCTTGCTGGTCGAGACGAGCAGCGCGGAGAGGCCGATGGCGTCTGCTTTGACTTCGACGGCTTTCTCGAGGATCACGTTCATCGGCACTTGCTTGCCGAGATCGTGCACGGTGTAGCCGTTGTTGGTCAGGATCGTGTTGACGAGGTTCTTCCCGATGTCGTGCACGTCGCCGAATACGGTCGCGAGCACGACGGTTCCCTTGGTCGCGCCTTCCTTGCGTTCCAGGAACTGTTCGAGATGCGCGACCGCCTTCTTCATCACTTCGGCCGACTGCAGCACGAACGGCAGAATGAGTTCGCCGCGGCCGAACCGGTCGCCGACGTCCTTCATGGCGGGCAGCAGAATCTCGTTGAGCACGTCCACCGGGCTGCGCTCTTGCAGCGCGAGGTCGATCTTGGCCTCGATGCCGTCTTTGCGGCGCCGCAGGATCGCGTTGTGAATCCGCTCGGCGACGGGCAAGCCCTCTTCGGAATCTTCCGTGACCGCAGCGTCTTGGCGGACGCTCTCGCTCTCGAAGCGTTCGATGAAGCGGGCCAGCGCGTCGGGGCGGCGGTTCATGACCAGATCGTCGCACAGTTCGCGCACGTCCGCGTCGAGTTCGAAATACGGCGTGATGTCTTTGGGATGCACGAGCGCGCAGTCGAGTCCGGCTTCGACGCAGTGGTGCAGAAAAACGGAATTGAGCGCCGCGCGCGCGGCCGGCTTGAGGCCGAACGAAACGTTGGACACGCCCAGCGACGTGAGCACGCCCGGAAGCTCGCGCTTGATCGTGCGGATGCCCTCGATCGTCGCGACCGCCGAATCCGCGAATTCCGGGTCCCCGGTCGCCAGCGTAAACGTGAGGTCGTCGAAGATGAGCGCTCCCGGCGGGATGCCGTACTCGCCGACGACGATGTCGTAAATGCGTTTGGCGACTTCGAGCTTGCGCTCGACCGTCTTGGCCATGCCCACTTCGTCTATGGTCAGCGCGACGACCGCGGCGCCGTGTTCGACCGCGAGCGGCAGCACGACGTCCATCTTCGCCCGGCCCGCCTCGAGGTGCACGGAATTGACGATCGCGCGTCCCGGATAGTTCTGTAGCGCGACTTCGACCACACGCGGCTCGGTCGAGTCGATCATCAGCGGCGCTTCGACCGACTGCGCGAGCTTGCGCACGACTTCGCGCATCTGCACGTCTTCGTCCACTCGCTCGGTGAGCGCGCAGCAGACGTCCAGGACGTGGGCGCCGCCTTCGACCTGCTCGCGCGCGACGAGCGAAATCTCGTCGTAGTCGTCGGCGAGCAGCAGGCGTTTGATCTTGCGCGAGCCCTGACTGTTGATGCGTTCGCCGACGATGAGCGGGCGCGGCTCTTGTTCGAGCGAGGCCGCCGTCATGGCCGAGGCGACGAACTGCGCGCCGGGCTCGTTCGACGGACGGTTTGGCCAGGGCGTGTCGCTCAGATCGATGGCGTCCACCGCGGCGCGAATGGCCGCGATGTGCGCGGGCGTGGAACCGCAACAGCCGCCGACCACGTTCACGCCGAACTCGCGCACGAAGCTTGCGAGCTCCGATGCGAGTTCGTCGGGCTTCTCCGGATAGATGGTCTCGCCGCGCGGGCCCATCAGCGGCAACCCCGCGTTAGGGACGACGCTTACGAAACAACGCGCGTTTTCGCACATGTAGCGAATCGAGTCGCGCATTTGCGCCGGTCCCGTCGAGCAGTTCAGCCCCATCACGTCCACGCGCAACGCGTCGAGCACGGAGACGATCGCGCGCACGTCGGTACCGAGCAGCATCCGGCCCTCGGTGATCAGCGTCGGTTGCGCTTGAATCGGCACGCGGCGCAAGCCCTTTGCGAATTCGCGACGGATGCCGGCGATCGCGGCCTTGAGCTCGAGCAAGTCCTGCATCGTCTCGAGCAGCAAGAAATCCACCCCGCCTCCGACGAGATGGCGTGCCTGCTCGCCGTAAATCTCCGCCAGTTGCTCGAAGTCGATCTTGGAGAGCGAAGGATCCGACGACGAGACGAGCATGCCCGTCGGGCCCATCGAACCGGCGACGAAGCGCGGACGATCGGGCGTGGAGTACGCGTCGCACGCGGCGCGCGCGAGCTCGGCCGAGCGGCGATTCACTTCGGCCGTGCGATCTCCGAGTTCGTATTCGTCGAGTTTGAGGCGCGATGCAGTGAAGCTGTCGGTCTCGAGGACGTCGGCGCCCGCTTCGAGATATTGCTCGTGGATGCGCTGGACGATGTCCGGCCGGAACAAGACGAGAGCCTCGTTGCAGCCTTGATAGCGCGCGCCGCCGAAGTCCTCGGGCGTGAGCTCGAGATCCATGAGCTGGGTACCCATCGCACCGTCGAACACGAGGACGCGTTCGCGCAGGCAGCTCAAATAGTCGGACACGCTGGTATCGTTCTCCAAATTCTTCGGTGAAGGCGGCGGCGCAAAAATTAGGGCAGGGGCCGGATCGCTCCGACCGCCCTACCCGCCCGATTATACACAACCGGCCGCTCGAGCGCCGCAAGTTTTGGCGCAGCGCGCGGATCTAGCGCGCCCAGGCGGGCTAAAATAGCGATCGAGGCCGGCGGCCGGGCCCGCGAGGCGCCGTCCACGACTTTCACAGCCAGGCCGGCCCCGCGCGATAGCCAAGCTGCGGCAAAGACGCCCTCCGCCCCCGATTTGCACGCGATGTCGCCGGCGCCGGCGTGCATCACTTCAGCATCCAAGTCGCCGGTTCCCGAGACGTATTCCGGATACGCGATCATCGCGCGGCGCACCATTTCGAGCGCGCTCGCGTCTTCCGGTTCCAAACCCTCAAGCGTGGCCAGGCGAGCGAAAGCCAGCGCCGCCTTCCTTAGGGGCGTGGCGTAGACGGGAATGCCGCAGCCGTCCACGCCCAGCGGCCACGTCGCGGGATCCTCGTCAGACGCGCGCGCGCAGAGCGCGAGAATCTTGCGCTGCGCGGGATTCGAGGCTTCCAGATACGTCGCCGGGTCGGCGCCCAACGTCTTGCACAGCGCGAGAATACCGGCGTGCTTCCCGGAACAATTGTTGTGCACGGCCGTGAAGGGAACGTGCGCGTCTTCCAAGGCGCGCGCGGCATCGGGATTGTACGGAGCGTGCGGTCCGCACAGCAGCGACGATTCGTCAATGCCGATTTTTGCGAGAATCGAGCGCACCGCATCGACGTGATACGGTTCGCCGTCGTGCGAGGCGGCCATCACGGCGATCTCTTTGGGCTCGAGGTGAAAACGCTCGGCGACGCCTTCGCGGATCGCCGCCGCGGCGATGAACGGCTTGGCCGAGGATCGCAGATAGACGGGAACGTCGATCGTTCCCAAAGCGAACAGGATCTTCCCATGCACGTCGGTCGCACAGGCGGCGACGTCGTGGACGGATTCCACGACGTCGCCGCGCGTGACTGCGACGAACGGTTCGCCCCGGAGGAGCGTCAAACGAGCGCGGGCTCGACGACGTTGAGCTCTTGTTCGGAGAACACCGGATTGGAGAGATACCGCTCGCCGGTATCGCAGCCGACCGTCACGATGATCTTGCCTTTCATCTCCGGACGCGCGGCGAGTTGCAGCGCCGCCCAGATGTTGGCGCCGGCCGAGATGCCGACGAGCATGCCTTCTTCGCGCGCCGCGCGGCGCGCCGTCGCAATCGCGTCGGAGTCGGTCACGCGAATCACTTCGTCGTAAACCTTGGTGTCGAGCACGCTGGGAATGAAGCCGGTTCCGGTTCCCTGGATCTTGTGGGGCGCGGGCGTTCCGCCGGAGAGCACCGGCGACGCGTCGGGTTCGCCGGCGACGATCTTCACGCCGGGCTTACGCTCCTTGAGCACTTGGCCGACGCCGGTGATCGTGCCGCCCGTCCCGACCATCGCGACGAACGCGTCCACCGCGCCGTCCGTGTCCCGCCAGATTTCTTCGGCCGTCGTGCGCCGGTGGATCTCCGGGTTGGCCGGATTGTCGAACTGCTGCGGCATGAAATATTTTGCCGGGTCGCTCTTCTGAATCTCACCGGCACGCGCGATCGCGCCCTTCATGCCCTCGGCGCCCGGCGTCAGCACGACTTGCGCGCCGTAGGCCTTGAGCAGATTGCGGCGTTCGATCGTCATCGTGTCGGGCATGACCAGGATGATCGGATAGCCTTTTGCGGCCGCAACGAACGCCAGCGCGATCCCCGTGTTTCCGCTGGTGGGTTCGACGATCACCGAGTTGGGACGCAGCCGTCCGTCACGCTCGGCGGCTTCGATCATCGAAACGCCGATGCGGTCCTTGACCGACCCGGCGGGATTGAACGATTCCATCTTCACCAGGACGGTGCCCGGCAGGCCCTTGTTCAGGCGCGGGATCTTTACCAGCGGCGTGTTGCCGACCGTGTCGGCGAGATTCTCGTATATGCGAGCCATGAGGACTCCTATGCGGCGAGGGGCTCTTTCGGTACCAGTAAGACCGCGAGGCGCGCCGATTGGCTGCAGCGGCCCGGCCGGCGCCCTACGGCGCGGCCAGCGTCCAGGCGCCCGCGTTCCAGAAGGCCCCCGACAGCGACGTGGTCTGATTCTTGATCCGCGACGAAAAGCTATTGATTTGGCGGCGCTGGTAGATCAGCGCGATCGGAAGCTGCGCGTAGAGGACGCGCTGGAGCTGCGCGTAGACCACCTTGCGGCGCGGGATGTCGAAGGTGGATCGCCCCTGCTCGAGCAGCGCGTCGATCGCCGGCTCGCAGATCCGCGATTTGTTGTAGCCCTTGGGAGGAACGCGATCGCACGCGAACTGGTCGGTCGTATCGGGGTCGTCGCCGTTCACGAACGGATAGAGCGCCATCTGGAACTTGCCGCCGTAGACGGGACCGCCCAAGTTCGAGGGCGCGACGAACTGCGTGATGTTGAACTGCTTGAGCGTCACGCGAACGCCGACCTGTCGCTCGGCATCCGCGACGAAGTTGCCGATGATCTGGTCTCCCGGCGTCTGCGCTTGAATGATGAACAGCAAGTCCAGCGTCCGGCCGTCCTTGTGGCGCACGCCGTCGGTCCCCATCTTCCAACCGGCTTGGTCGAGCAGTTGCGCCGCGTGCTTGGGATCGTACGGAATATCCGGATAGTCCGCCGGCGAGTAAGCCCAGATGAACAGGCCTCGTCCGGCGCCGCTGGGCGGCTCCGCGCCGCGATACGTTTTCTCCACCATCGCCGGCACGTTCATCGCTTCGGCGAGCGCGTGTCTGACGCGCGCGTCGGACGTCAGCGGATCCTGCGTATTGAAGATGATAGCTCCGACCGCGTTCATCGGCGTGGCCGTCGTGACGATTCCGGGAATCTGGCGCAATTCCGGATACGTTTCGCGGTCTTGGTTGTCAAAAAATCCGTCGGCTTCGCGCGTGTGCAGCAGGTTGATCGCCGTATTCGTGTCCGGAACGAAACGGACGATCAGATGCGGAATCTTGGGAGCGCCGCGATAGTAATACGGGTTGGGCCGCATCTCGACGCGGTCGCCGCGATTCCACTGCGTCACGACGTAGGGACCCGATCCGATCGGGTGCTGGTTGAAATCGACGTGGTTGATGTCGTGATAGCGCGAGAGCACGTGCTCGGGAAGAATCGGGAAGCCCTGGGGCGCCAGTACGAGCGTCATCAGCGGACCGAACGGCTCCTTGAGATGCAGAACCAGCGTATACGGATCGGGCGCTTGGGCGCTGACGACGCGGTCGTAGCCGTATCGGCTCTGCGCGTTGTTGTCGGGGTTGAGCACCGCCCCGATCGACCAGACGCAGTCGCGCGCCGTGAGCGGCACGCCGTCGGCAAAGCGCAGGTTCTTGCGCAGGTGATAGGTCACGGTGCGCCCGTCCGGGCTGATGCCGCCGTTCGTGAGCGACGGAACTTGCGTCGCCGCGTCGCCGATCATCTGCCCGGTGTCGTCGAACTTCACGAGGTACTGAAACAGCAGCAATCCCCATTCGGTGGACGACGTGCCGTTCTCCAGCATCGGATTGAGGGACATCGGCTCCCACTGCTGCGCGACCACCACCGTGTCGCCGTTGTTCCCGCGAGTTCCCGAAGTGCAGCCGGACGCCAGGAGCGCGATCGCGCCGGCGGCGCACAGCAGGCGCAACGAACGCATCAGTATGGCTCCGGCGAATAGACCGGCGACTTGCTTCCGTCAACGGTCACCGTATACCACGGATCGGACGTCTGCTTGTGAAGGAGATCGAAGCGTTCTCCCTCGCGTTTGACGTGCGAGATCTGGACGGTATAGACGATCGGCTTTCCGTACGTGAGGTCCGGCAAGGCCGTCGCGCGCAACAGATACGCGCCCTTCGAGCCTTCCGAATTGAGCACCGTTCCCATTCCGTCTGTTCCCACGACGACGGCGCTGCCCTCGTCGATGCCAAGTGCATAGATCGTCTTAGCGCCGGGAAGCACGCCGTCGTGTAAGATGCGCGCAAGAAAGACGACCGAGCGCCCGAGCCGGTCGCGCACCGCGTAGTGCGTATCGGTGATCGTGCCCGCCAGCGGCGGCCACGCGAAGAAGCCGGTCGTGAAACTGATGCGGTGCTCCATCGGATTCTTTACGGCGTCCGCCGTGTGCGTCTCGGTACTCATCGCGTCGGCCGCGACCGAGTCGTAGATGACGGCGCCTTGAACCGCGAGTCCCGCGCTGCCCCCGCCGACGATGCCGCCGCGCGCGAAGACGCCCTTGACGGCTTCGATCAGCTTCGAGCCCTTCCACTGCACGTAGTCGGCTTGATCGCCGCCGGCAAAGAAAACGGCGTCGGAGCGGCCTACGATCGGCGCGACGGCGTCCACGGCGGCGCGCGACGCGCACGGCGGAATGCGTATGGTCTGCACCGACGAGAAGCCCGCCTTCTCGTAGAACGGCTTGTCTTCCGCACTGGTGTAATACGCGCGCAGCACGACCAAGTTGCCTCTGCGCGCGGCCACGTCGCCGAAGAGTTGGCGGTGCATCCACGTAAAGGCGCGCGGCGGGACGTCGCTTTCGCCGGCGCCGCTCAGGAGCAGCCCCGGGCCTCCCAAGCGTCCGCTCGGCGCGTAGACGCCGATCGGCGGGAACACGGTGACGGTGCAATCCCGGAAGATCGGCTCGGCTGCGGCGGCGCGTCCGGTCGCCGGAGCGCCAAACACGAGAACGGTCGCGAAAGCGGCGGCGGCGAGGCATCGTATCATCGTTCGCCCGTACGCTTACCCATCGCGCGATTCCTCGACGGTCATTTCAAGTAACGGTCGAACCAGTCGAGCCAGCGCCGGTACGCGTCGGCCAAACGCACCGGGCCGCTCGGCAGATGGCCTCCGGTGGGATAGGCGTAGAACTCGACCGGGACGTGGTTGTCGCGCAGCGCGTGGTACATCTCGTACTGCTCGACGATTGGCACGCGCACGTCGTAGACGTTGCCCAGGAGAAGCAACGGCGTGTGGATGGACTTGTAGTATGTGATCGGCGACTGCATCCTGTACGCGGGCATGCCGCCCGAGTACGGCGGGGGCGACATGAAGTCGCGATCGGCGTCGATGTCGTCGGCGATCGCGTAGTCCACGACCAGGTCGTTGACGGCCGCACCGGTCACCGCCGCGCGCCAGATTGGATAGTGCCCGATCATCCACGACGTCATCTGGCCGCCGTACGACCACCCGGAAACCGCGAGCCGCGATTCGTCCACGATGCCCAACTTCTCGACCGCGCGCACGCCCGCCATGACGTCGCGCCCCGGCCCGACGCTCGCGTCGTTGTAGATGGCGCGCACGTAGGCGTTGCCGAGATTGTTGCTGCCGCGATAATTGGGTGCGAAGACGAGGTAGCCGTGCGACGCGGCGAGTTGATAGAACGGCTCGAATTTGGCCTCGGACGATTCGGTCGGACCGCCGTGAATCCGCAGCACGAGCGGATACTTCTTCCCCGGCACGTAGCCGGGCGGATACGTCAGGACGCCGTCTTCGGCAAAGCCGTTCGGACCCGTCCACCGGACTTCGGTCACGCGTCCCAGCTGCAGCGCGGCCACCTCAGCATTCACGTCGGTAATGCGTTGCGGCCCGGAAGCGCCGGGCCCGAGATAGTACAGTTCGTCGGGGCGTCCCGTCTCGGTTCCCACGAAAGCGACGGCACCGTTGCGCGCGACGCTGCCCTGCGGGGCGATGACCGCGTCCACGACCGGTCCGAGCGGCAATCGGCGCGCGGGTCCGTCGAGAGGCTGCACGAACAGCGGCCCCGCCGTCCCGTCGTACGTCTTGATCAGCAGCGAGCCGTCCGGCAGCCACGCGGCAGCGTCCACGAAACGATCGAGCGGCTGCGTCACGTCGCGATCGCCCGTGCCGTCGGAAGCGATCGTCATCGCGTCTTCGAGATTCATCGGATCGCCGCCGCGCTGGTAGAGATAGAGCACGCTTGCGCCGTCGGGCGAATAGAGCGCCTGATCCTGAAATCCACCGTGCGGCGTGAGCTGCCGCGAGTCGCCCGAAGCGACGTCGAGAGCGAAGACGAGACCGCGGCTCTGCGATGCGAGGACGCCGTCTCGCGCTCGCAGGTACAGCAGTTTCGAGCCGTCCGGCGACCACGAGATTGCCGTGTCCTCGACGCTCCACGGACCTTGCGTCAGGCGGCGTTCGCCGCCGGCGAGATCGGCCAGCCACAGATGCGCCGGCTGCGCGGCCTCCGTCGACAGATAGGCATTGTCCGTCACTTCGAAGGCGTCTTCGAAATGCGCCGCACCCGAGGCGACCGGTGGTACGTCGCGGCGCACAAAGGCGATCGCCGAACCGTCCGGACGCCACGCGAAATCGAGCACGTCGGCGCTGCTCGGCAGGCCGGCGGCCTTTTCGACGCCGCTTTGCGGGTCCACGACGTAGACGCGATCGCCGCCCGCGGGATCGCCCGAAAGAAACGCAAGCCGCGCTCCGTCGGGCGACCACGCGAGCGAAGCGTACGACGAGCGCGAACCTGGAACCCTACGGCGGCTGCCGTCGGCGACGGTGTAGATCCAGAGCTCGTCGTCGTAGCCGTTCTTCGCCAGATCCGGACGCTCGACGACGTACGCGATGCGCGCGCCGTCAGGCGAGATGGCGGCACTCGAAATCTCCGCCAGCCGGTTCATGGCGTCCAGCGAGAACGTCGCGGCGAATGCGGCGGCGCCGGTGAAAGCGAGCACGACGACGAACAGAGCCGATGCCGCGACGCGGCGCACCGCTAGACGCGCAGGCTCAGAGAGACGAAGAGATTGATCGGCATCGGATAGTTGCCCGAGTTGGGATCGCCGTAAGACGGGACGAACGGTTGCGAGAAATATGGATTCTCTCGAACGCCGTTCGCGGCGACGTCGTACGGACTGTTGCCGTTGTAGAAGTTTCCGCCGTTGTAGAACGTGTTCGAGGTATACCCGCAGAACACGCTGCTGGGCGGATACATCTTAGACCACGGCGTGCTGGATCCGCCAAAACACTGATTGACCAAGTTCGTCAGGATGAAGTTCGCCTTGAGCGTCGGGGTGACGTCGTACGAGAGTTGCAAACCCAAATTGAACTGCCAGGGCTGGCGGAACTGGCCGAAGCCGTCGAACGCGCCGGTTTTGGGATTCGGAATGTAGAGATTTCCGGGTTGCGTGCCGTTGGACGTGATGGCCGAGCCGCACGACGTGTAGTCCGCGTTGAGCGGCGCGCTGGTCGGTATGCCGAGGCTGCCCTGATTGGCGGTGCAGCTCCGCGGGTCGAGGCCGAGAACGTCGGCGGGCGTACCGTACGTCGTTCCCTCCGAAAGCGTCATGGCCGGCGTAACCGCCCAGCGCTTGTGATGGTAATTCAAGATGAGCGAGAACGTGTTGGGCGAGACGTACGGGAAATCGAGACCCGGCTGATACCAGCCGTTGCGGTTCAACAGCGGCTGCGGGCTCGACGCGTAATACGGATTGGCGATCGGGGAGTTGAAGTTCGGCAGTCCCGCGCACGTCGGGTCCGGCAAGACCTGGGCGGGGTTGCCCGCGGAGTTATAGAAGTTGTTGATGTAACACTTCGCTCCGCCGCCCGCCTTCGTGAGCGCGTTGTACTGCTGAATGTCCTGGATGTAGTTGTCGATCGGACCGACCGTGCTGTTCGGGTAGTTGCCCCACTTTTCGGCAGAGTTCGTGTAGGTATACGAGAAGATCCCGGCCAGGCCGTCCTTGCTGAAGTCTCCTTTCGTGAATTCGAACTCAACGCCGTCCACGCGCTGCGTGCCGGCGTTGAACGAAGGAGAAACGCCCAAGCTTGGGAGGTTGACGCTTTCGTAAAGTTGGTTCGTAGCCCAACGATAGTACGGCGTAATTTTCATCGCCATGTTCGTGCCGGGGAACTGGTGCTCGTACGATGCATCGTAGTTCCAGGAGAACTGCGCTTGCGCTTGGTGCAGCGGCGACGAAAACCCGAACGGTATGAAGCCCAGCAGCTCGGACGCCAGATTCGGCTCGGCGCTGTTGTATTGAATTTCGTAGTTCTGCGGTTGTTGCGCGTAGCGACCGGCCGAGACCCTTAGGACCGTATTGGGATTGACCGTATAGGTTGCCGAAAAACGAGGCTCGACGTACGACTGCGAATACGTGGACGGATAGTTGTTCGTCAGGAGAATTCCGTCGGTACCGTCCGGGTGTACGGTTTGAATCGGCGTTCCCAGCGACGTATCGATGGGGCAGTTGAACGCGACGTACGGCTGGAACAACGAGATGCTCTGCGGCGGTTGCGGAACGAATAGCGGATTGCGGGTAACGGGATTGACGCAAAACTCCTTTTGCGCGGCGGCGAACCAGAAGTTCTTCTCGGGCGAATTGGTATCCGCGAGTCCGTAGAGATCGTATTCGTAGCGCAAGCTTGCGTTGATGTAGATCTTGTCGTTGGGGCGAAACTCGTCGGTCAAAGAGAAGTCCGAGAGTTTCGGCGTGACCGTGTTGACGTCGGCGGTATTGCCGAGGTACGTGAGAAGCAACGCGGCGCCCGACTTGCAAGCCGCCGTACTCGGAGCGAGTTCGCCGTCGGTGCACGGGCTCTGGCCCGCGAACGAGCCGTAGGGACTTCCAAAGGTGCCTTGCGTGATCGGGTCGTTGCACGGGGCCGGAGCGCCGGCCGTGTAATTCGAATTCGGATCGATGCCCGGTCCGCCGGTCGTCGCGAAGCACTGGGAACCGTTGGTGAAGTTGGTGGTTTGCTGGCCCGATCCGTTGAAGTAGTTGTGATTGTAATAACGCAGCGTGTTCGCCGTCATGTAGGAAGCCATTCCTGAGAGCGTGTTGCTGCTGTTCAGCTGATCGGCAAACTGCAGTTCCAGGCCGCGCGTGTGCGACCCGACCTCGTAGTCGTAGTTCGAAATGCCGAGCGAGACGTTGTTGCCGTAGCCGTTGGGCGTCGCCTCGTTGGTGTTGGAGTAGAACGTATACCCGAAGAGGCGCACGTACGCCCGACTGCCGATGTTCTTCTGGTACTGCAACTTGAAGATGCTCGCGATGTCCCAACGGCCGTCGCGAAAGTTGTCGGGTATCTGCACCGTAACCTGGTTGCCGTTGGCGTTGACCGGGCACGCGCCTGAGACGCCGACCACGTTTGCGCAGCGCTGCCTGGGCGAACCGGGATAAAGGTAGGCGATCGGCGCGGTACTCCCGCTCGCAAGCCACGACGTAGTACCCGGGAACGTGTAGAAATCGGGCCATTGGTTCGTGTTTCCGCCGTAAAAATCTGGCGGCGACCCTTGCAGGCCGTCGTTGACCAGGCCGATCCCGAGCGGACCTGCGTCGTTGACGCTGCTGTAATATTGCGTGAAGTTCGCGGACGACATGAACAGCGCCTGAACGTCGTCTTTCCCCGAGTCGTGCTTGTGCGGGATTCCGAAGTGGACGTTGGCGATGGCTTCCCGTCCGTCCACCGTCGCGGGCTGGGCGTAGGACGTGCTGTACGAGCCGAAACATCCCGGATCGCTCGAAACCAGGTTGTTGTTTACGGCCGGATTCGTGTACGTACCGTCGTTATTGCAACTAGGATAGACGGCCGGCCAGAACGGCAGGTAGGTCGTGATGTGGCCCGGCCAATAGCCGTACGGAACTTGGTCCACGATACTCGCGCCGTTGAACTGGTCGAAGTACCGGAACGCCTGATCGGTCCCGCTCAGGCCTGCATAGTAGGAAAACAGGCGATCCGGCGTGGAGCCGCCCACCTCGCCGCGCAAGTCGTGGTAGAACGTCGGGCTCCCCAGCGCCAGGCCCGCGGTTCCGGTTCCGGGATAGGTTCCGGTCTTTATGACCTGGTTGATGAAGCCCGAGAGGCCGGTCGCGTTCGAATCCGCGCCGCCCCCGCCGGTATAAATCTCGAGTTCCTGTTGTCCGATCGTGCTTTCCGAGCTGGCCGGATAGTTGTCGAACGAACGGTTGACGGGTACGCCGTCGTATTCAAACCCGATCTGATCGTAGTATCCGCCGCGGATGTACACGGTCTGGTTAACGCCGACTTGGTTCGGGGGAACGTACGAACCCGGCATGGAGGCGATGGCCGAATAGATGCTGTTGAGCGATCCGCCACCGCCGATCGGGGCCGCGGCTGCCGCCGCCGCCGTACCGACGGAATAAACGTCGGTTCCCGTGCCCGCGCGAACAGGATTCAGTCCCGATCGGGACGTGACGTTCGCGATGGTCTTGAGGCTCTTTTCGAGATGCAGCGCGACGGCCTGGGTTTGGTCGGCGAAGACGACGATGCCGGAGATGCTGATGGGCTGAAATCCGGTCTTCTCCGCCTCGATCGTGTACGTGTCGGGCGCCAGGGAGAGGAAGAGATATGTGCCGGACGCGTCGCTCTGCACGGTGGAGCGCTGCGACGGACTCGTTACCGTGATCGTCACGCCCGCCATGGGCGCGCCGGTCGCCGTATCCTTGACGACGCCGGTGATGCTGCCGGTGGTGCCCGCTAGGCCGGGGAGAGGTGCGAAGGCAAGCGCAGCGACGAACGAGAGGCACACCGCGGAACGCAAGAAGCGCATCAAGACACCTCCATTAACGGCCAATTAAGCCCCTCGTTAGAGCCGGTCCGAATGAATCCTCGTTCCCGGACCGAAAACACCGAACAATGTTCTCGCTGGCTGAGAACGCGCTTCGCGTCGAGGCGATCGACCTGTGGATAGACTCGATGCGCGCGCGGGAACGCTGTTACGTCTCGCACGGCCACTCCGACCACGCCCGCGAACACGGCGTCGTCGTCGCGACGCCGGGCACGGCCGGCCTCTGCCGCGTGCGCTTCCGCCGGCGCGTGGAGTTCGAAGAGCGCGCCTACAACGAGCCGTGGGACGAGCGCGACCACCGCTTGACGCTTTTTTCGGCGGGGCACGTGCTCGGCAGCTCGCAACTGCTCGTCGAGGGCGAGCGCGGGCGATTCGTCTACACCGGCGACTTCAGCCTAGCGCCGTCGTTCACGGCCGAGCCGGCCGAAGTCAAGCGCTGCGACGTCGTGCTCATGGAGTGCACGTTCGGACGCCCGCACTACGTCTTTCCGCCGCGGGACGAAGTCGCCGAGGAGATCGCTCGCTTCGCCCGGCTCGCGCTCGAGACGGACGCCGTTCCGGTCTTCTTCGCCTATTCGCTCGGCAAGGCGCAGGAGGCGATGGCGATCCTCGGCAGCGCGGGAATCCCGATCGCGGTGCATTCCGCCGTCGCCGCGATCTCGGACGCGTACGTTCGCTGCGGCGTGGCGTTGCCGGAGTACCAACGTTACGACGCGGCCTCGTTTCGCGGGAACCACGCGCTGATCTGGCCGCCGTCGGCGAGGGCGCTCCCGCGTTCGTTCGGACGGCGGCGCGCGCGAACCGCGGTGCTAACCGGATGGGCGCTGGACGCAAGCGCCCACTATCGCTACGGCGCGGACCGCGCCTTCCCGCTCTCGGACCATGCCGACTATCCCGGTCTGCTCGCCTACGTCGAGCGGGCGCAACCGCGCAAGGTCTTGCTCTTCCACGGCCGTCGCGACTTCGTGCATCGCCTGCGCCGCCTTGGCGTCGATGCGGAATACTTGGAGAACCATGCGCAACTCTCGCTCTTCTAGACTGCTGGCCGCCGCGGCCGCGTTCGCGATCGCATTCCCGGCTGCGGCCCTCGCCGCGCCGCCGGCCGCGCCCTCGATGGAAGACGCGCTGGCCGCTATCCGCGCCTATGCGCCGCGCGCACTGGCCGAACAGGGCGCACCCGGAATGTCGGTTGCGATCACGGACCGCACGCACACGATCGCCGTGCTCACCTTCGGCTACGCGAACGTGGATGCGAAGACGCCGGTCACGGAGACGACGCGCTTCCCGGTGGGCTCGATCTCCAAATCCATGACCGCGCTTGCCCTGCTGCAAGACGTGGACCGCGGGCGCGTCGCGCTCGACGCGCCGGTGACGCGCTACCTGCCGTGGTTTTCGATCCACGGCGCGACGACGCCGATTCTCGTTCACCAACTGCTCTCACACACGGCCGGAACGCCGGACGACTACGCCGCCGTCGCATACGGATTCGACGTCGCGTCGCTCGCGCAAGCACGCGTGCTCTTCACGCCCGGCACCGCCTGGTCGTATTCGAACGACGGTTTCGGCTCCGTCGGCGCAATCGTGAAATCGGTAGAAGGCCGTCCGTGGGAGGACGCCGTCTCCAGCGAGGTCTTCGCGCCGATCGGAATGACCGCCAGTTCCGCGGTTTTTACGCCCCAGAACATGGACGACGCGGCGGTCGGCTACATCATCCGCGATCTCGATCGCGCCACGCCCCCGAACCCGGCTTTGATTCCGGCGCAGCGCTTCGATTTCGAAGATCCGGCCGGTTCCGTGATTTCGAATCCGGAAGACATGGCGCGCTACATGCGCTTCTTCTTAAACGGCGGCACGACCGCGGACGGCAAGCGACTCATTTCCGAGAAAACGTTCGCGGCCATGACGACGCCGGATCGCTTTTCGAACGGCAAGACCGCCGGGTCGGCCGGCGTCGAGCTCGCCGAGTGGCCCGACTTCTACCGTCAATACGGCTACGGGCTCTCCATCTTCAATACGGACGGCGACCATCTGATCGGGCAC
>Ga0182016_10000706_pt1 | contig 41442 bp, 51 predicted proteins | sample 712S2MmetaG_FD_120491 | JGI IMG/M metagenome (GOLD analysis project Ga0182016, IMG submission 120491) | Permafrost microbial communities from Stordalen Mire, Sweden - 712S2M metaG | ecosystem: Environmental > Terrestrial > Soil > Wetlands > Permafrost | place: Sweden: Stordalen | collected...
CATCCATCCATGGCGCCAGCTGCTCAAACTTCTTTTTGATTTGCGATGGGCTGATGGCATGCATCCATGACAGGTTACACCATCTCGCAAGTTGAACAAGTTATTTATTTACAGTTCCTAAGGAAAAACCTTGAAGCAAAATGCGGTGAAATCGACCAGAAAAATACTGGATCGCGATGGTGGGCTTTTGCCAAGAAAGGGAGAAACTGTCCGTCGAGCTACTGCGGCAGTAGCTTGTGCTTCTCCACGTACTTCGCCAGAGCAACATCGGTCTGCATCCCCATTTTCCGCAGCAGGCTGGTATGGTAGCCGCCCACCGTCTTGATGCTGATGTCCATCACATCGGCGCACTCCTTCAGGCTTTTGCTGTCTCCAATCAGCTTGAGCAGCTCCAGTTCCCGTGGGGAGAGGCAATCGTGGAGCAGCACATCCGCGGACCTGGCCGGCTCCGCCAGCCTGCTCTGCAGCAGCAGGGCCATGCCCTCAGGCAGGTAATGCTGCCCCTCAACCACCAATCGCAGGGCTTTGAGCATTTCCTCGAATGGATCGGTTTTGCCTACGTACCCGTGCGCTCCTTTAGCGAAGCACTCAACCGCGTATTGGGCGGCCGGTTTTTGGGAAAGGACGAGGAATCTGGCTCGATTGGACCGGCCGAACCTGTCCAGCAAAACCATGCCGTTTTCATTTTGAAGAGTCAGGTCCAGCGTGACCAAGTCCCATCGCCGCCCCGAACTCAAAGCCGCAGTGGCTTCCCTGAGGGTTTCGGCTTCTTCAATCTGGGGGATACCCAGGCGCTCCACCATCGTGTCGCGCAGACCTCTCCGTATCAAAGGGTGGTCGTCTATGAGCAATACTGACCGAGCTTCCTGCTCCGCTCCGTTCTCCTGATTTTCAGATCTATTTGAATTCTCGTGCCTGCTCTCTATTTTCATGCTGCTGTCTTTGGCGGCTCAACGCTTCGCGCATCTTTCATCATCCTGCAATTCTCAATGTGTGGAATGGTCGCAACCACGGCTGTTTCAGGCTGCATCGGCCGGATTTTAATCTGGCCTCTTAAGCTTCCGGCGCGCTCTCGCATGCCGAGCAAACCCAGGGAATCAAACTGACCGTCTCCGTGTTCAAATCCAGGTCCATTATCACATATTTGCATTTCCAGTCACTGTCATCCGGTTAAAGCATGTTAGATACCAACTTGTTATGAGAATTGCTTGTTTCATTTTGAGATACGGTTCTTGTAACCAGTGCAATCAGAGGCACTTGTTCAAAAACGTTCACAATCAAAACCTGTAAGATTTGGGACAAACTCATTTCCAGCTTAAGTTCCTTGCGCACGATCGCCACCAGCACGTAAACGCAGATGGCAATCCAGACTTGCGTCTTGACCGCGTTGTCGCTGGTGCCGACCTGGCCCTGCCAGGCATCCATGCACAAGTGAAGCGTCGCCACAATCGCAAAAGCAATTAATAAGAGCCATCAGGCGGCTGGCCCTCTGAGCTTCTTCGTCGGACATGCCGCCTTCTGTGGACCAAATCAGCCACTTTCCAAGCATGGGAGTCTACTGTACCACCCCTTCGGCACAAATTCCGGCGATTTTGATTGAACGAGGCTTGCTTTGGCACTGCGGTCCGCTTTATACCGGAAGCGCGATGCTCGAAGATGCCATGGAACGTTTTTTGGCGGTCCTCCGACAGGAGGAACGGCGCTCCGACAACACCATTCTTACGTATGCCCAGCAGCTGCATCCGTTCATCCAGTGGCTCAAAGACCAAGAGGTCACCAAACCGCAAGATCTCCAGCTCAAGCACATCCTGGACTTCTTGCTGGCCGAGCAAAAGCGGGACCAAATTGGTCCCAAACCTCAATCAGGTAAAAGACTCAGCCTTTCCTCGGTATACCTCAAAATAACCACCTTGAGGAGGTTCCTTTTTTTCTGCTATGAAGAGCACTATATCCCCGACAAGCTCTATCGCCACCTGCCCAGCCTCCGGCGTTCGCAGCGAATGCCAAAAACGCTTAATCGGAGAGAAATAAACCGTCTTCTTCGCCCGGACAAAGAAGAAACTCCGGATGGACTATGCATTCAGGCTGTTCTTGAACTCGCCTACGCCAGCGGCCTCCGCATCTCGGAATTGATTACGGTTGACCTGAACAAGCTTCACCTGGACGCAGAATCGCTCACCGTTTTTGGCAAAGGAAGCAAGGAAAGGGTGGTTCCTGTCGGCAAGTGCGCCATTGCTGCCCTGAGAAGGTATTTCGAGGTGGGGCGGCCGGCCCTGCTGGCTCCGGGATCTTCCAGGCGCAAAACCAAACGGACGCCGAGCTCCCGCCTTTTTCTTAACCATTGGGGAAGGCCGTTTATCAGAAAAACCCTTTGGTTGCGAATAAAGGAAAGAGCCAGAGCCCGGGGCATCAAAAAGGAAATGACACCGCACTGGTTGCGTCATACGTTTGCCACACATATGTATCGAGGAGGTGCAGATTTGCGTGTCATCCAGGACATCCTTGGGCATGCCCAAATCTCCACGGTGGAGATTTACGCTCACGTGGACGATGTCCAGATGCAGCGCGAGTATTTCCGCATCCCGGGTACACGACGCGCGCCACTCAACGATGGGATAAAGGCCTGACAGCCCCATTGAGTGCGCAAGAAATGTCAGGCCTTTGACAAGATTCCCATATCCCAGGCTAATCAGGCCCTTGCGCCAGCAAACCCGCTAATGAGTTACCCATGCCGCCAGCCTGACCCAGACCTTGGATTCGGTGGTCCAGACCGTGATCGCCCATGGCGACATGAGCCAACTGGATGGCGTGCTCGCAAAATACAGCGAGTTGGACGGGGTTTTGGAGTATTCAGTTTACAGCCACGAAGGCATTCCTTCCTATTCAACGCGCCGTGAGATTGTAAAATCCAAAGTCGCGCTTCCCCAGGACCTGAAAGACAAGCTGCTGAAAGATCCACCCCCGGGTTGCGCGCCGCATCGAGACGGCTTTTGAGACCTTTCCGCCCATGGTGACCACTGCGAAATGCCTGGAGTGCCACGACGATCTCAAGAGCGGGCAAGTCGGCGGCGTGACCGTGCTGCGGTTGTCCACCGCTCCTCTGGAAAAGTCCAGGACGAATTGGATGTGCGCGACATGCAAATGTTGAGCGCGGCGTCAGAGGCCATTAGCACATCGAGCCACGATGTGGCCAAAATCATCAAGACGATTGAGGAGATTGCTTGCCAGACCAACCTTATGGCCCTCAATGCCTCCATCGAAGCCGCGCGTGCCGGGGAAGGCGGGCTGGGATTTTCTGTAGTCGCTGACGAGGTGCGCGCTTTGGCCCGGCGCTGCTCCGAGGCCGCCAAGGAAACCGACCGGCAAGGTCTCCGCCGCCATGAGTAACTCTACTCAAGAGGTGGAACTCAGCGCCAAGGTCGCCCAAGCGTTGTCCGACATTGCGGAAAAGGGGCGTCGCGTCGACCAGTTGGTCGCCGAAGTCGCCGACGCCTCGCGGGAGCAGAGCCAAGGTATCACCCAGATCAGAGTGGCAGTGACCCAAATGGATAAGGTCACGCAAGGCAGCGCGGCCACCGCTGAGGAAGCCGCCGCCGCGGGACACGAACTCGAGCCGCAAGCGCCAGGAGTTGAATGATTCTGTTGCCGCCCTGAGCTCATCGGAGGAAATGCCGTCGAAACACACACCGCAAGGTCGTTTTCGTCGAACGGCTCTGACGTCGAACGCTTGAAGAACAGCGCGCCGCGACCAACTCAGGCGGCTTTGTTAAATTCAAGTCTGCAAAGACCAGGCCAGGACTGCCTCAATACGATGCGCGCGCGATTTGTGCCGGAAGAATAGTCCGGAAATCTTCGCACCTTTCTGGGAAAGTTTTCGGCCACTATATAAAGTCGTCTGATTCAGTGAATTATTACACATTATCATAGGAGCTTTCCGCCGATGTTCAAATGTAACATAACTATTGTTGTGCGAAATGCTGTCTGTCCGCGGGATTTTCGATAATTTCGGCAAAACCCCATCGCCTTGGTTAACGCTTCCACGTCCATGTCCATTCGGAAGCTTGTTTATCCAGTTTTGACATTCCAGGACGCAACACTCCAGCTTCTTCCAGGGCCACACAGGCATCCCGGATCATGCCGAGATATTTGCGCGCGGGAACCGATCGGAAAACTCCAAGACGTTCAAACGCAAGTTCCTTGGCCGGCAAAGCCAGGGAGTCGGCGCCCGTCCGAACTTGAGCATTGATGAAGCAGTACAATCGAAGAGACAGCGAGCCGAGTTTGGCTGACGTCTTTGCTTCGAGCCCCGACCAGGCCCCATCACATAGAGCCAGCCAGGCGGAGTCCGACCACTGCAGTCGCCAACGGCCGTCAGGCAACTCAGCGCAAGTCTCCAGAATCCTAAACGAAGACCGATATGCGCACCCAGTGGAAAGACATGGCCCTTCGAACGTGTAGAGCGTGTCGCGCCACGGACGCACGGAGGACCGCAGCCGCTTGTAAAGCGAACCGCATTCCTTTTGGTTCATCGCGCCAGCCACCTCTCGCAATGAAAAATCCAAAAACCGATCCGGCTTCGCCAGCCGCCGGGCCAGATAGGCCAGCGACAGCAGGACGAACATAGACCCACTGGTTGGCAACCGTCCGGCCTCAGCTGTAATATTCATGGACCGCAGAGGACCGCCTCCCGAGGCATAATGCAACCGACTGAGACAGGCCGGGCAGGTGCTGGTCAGCAGGGCCAGCGGAAATTCCTCGAGCTGTAAGGGCGTCATCACTAAAGCGGGGAGTTTCTATGACGGCAACCGGAAAGACAAGGCTGCGAACGTTTGTCTTTTCAGGTGCCGCTTTGAGCAGCCGCCGCACACGGAAAGACACCAGGAAAGAGCTGATTTGCTTTTCACAGGAACCCCCGGCGGCGACTCGGCACCAACCGCGTGTTCCTGAACCACTGGGGAAACCCTTTGGGAAAACAGCCTTCTGGAAGCGCATCAAGCGGCGGGCCCTGGCGCGCAACATTCCGCAGCTAACGCCACACCAGCTGCGCCACAGCTTTGCCACTCATTTGCTCGAACGCGGCGCCGACCTGCGCACCATCCAGGAATTCCCCGTTGCGCCGTCATGCCCTGCCAACTTCATCTTCAGCCGGTCGAGAAAACCGGGTTCTCGAAGGCAACGTTCCATTCGCCCTTGCTCCGCTTTTCAACGCGCGGCTCCCGCGGCTTCAGGCCCTTTGCGGCCTCCAAGTCAGCGCAGGCTTTCCGGACCATCTCGAACAGCCGCCGAGTCGGCACCGACCGGAAGATCCCGATGTGCTCGAAGCACAGTTCGTGCAGATCGATGCTCAGGAGCGAGGCGGTGGTGCGAAACCTCGAAGACAAGAAGCAGTAAAGCTGCCTGGATAGAGGCTTCAGCTTCAGCAGCGCCTGGGCATCCAGACCGCTCCACGCTCCCTGCAGCAGCGCGAGCCAGACGGGATCCGACCACTGAATCCGCCAACGCTTGTCGGGCAGCTGCGCGCAACTGTCCAGGATGCGGAAAGAAGCCCGATAGGGCTTGTCGCTTCCGGCGGCGTCCTTGGATTCAAACACGTAAGCCGTGTCTGTCCAGACTGACAGAGCCGCCTCGATCCGACCATATAAGTCGCCGCTGAGGCTCTGCCCCATCAGACGAATCAGCTGACTGCTCTCGAACTCCATTGCCCGGTCGTCCATCGCTCCCTTCTGGTACGTGAGAACCAGGGCCAGCAGCCTGGCCATGTTGCCGCCGGTTGGCAGCCGCCCGGGCGCTCCGCTCATGGACAGCGAAAGGCTCCGGCCGCCGGCCACCGCAGTGTAGGTCGCCTGGCTCAGTTCCTTCGGGCACGCACGGACGAGCAAGGCCAAAGGAAATTCCTCGAGCTTCACTCGCGCGGAGACAGAGGGCGCAATCACGGGCTGGCATATAACACGCCGGCAATCGAAACTTCAACGGAAAACTGATCCTCACAACCGAAACTACTGCGGTTCGCAATCGAAACTACTGCAATATTGCGCCTCCGTCAAACGAAACTACAGTGCCGGTGCCCTAGAGGCTGGACATCTAAGGAAGATCGCGTCTATATCGTGGACAATTAAGGAAGGATGACCACTAGGTATGGACAATTAAGGAAGATGCGACCCTCACCGTGGAGAACTAAGGAAGATCGCAATTCAGACATGCTTTGCAACATGTTGACCTCCTGACTGTTACAAATACAATTTGAGGCCGGCTGAAGTTTGTCCATAAATGAGTTCTTCCATATAATGCTCCTCCTTAAACGATAAACCATTTAGTAAATGGTTTTGCTCTTGGAACTGGCCTGAGCTTCAAGGCGGAGTGCCTCCATCAGGCGCCCCCCCAGCAGCGAGCCAATGCCCTTCTTGAGATGAAATCCAGGATCCTTGGCGCTGTCCTTTGTTTCCGCGAGGCATCCCTTGAACCGATCGGCGCCGATGAGCGCCCGGAGCTGCTTCAAAAAAACGCGGTCCTTCACCAGATCGACCCCGATAGACCTGAGAATCCTCAGCTCGTAGTCGTCGTCAATCGGACGTTGCTTTCGCAGACGCTTCTGATACTCCTCCTCGGGTCCGCCGTTCTGGACCCATGCCTGGTAAACCTTGGAGTCCGTGTTTATCATCGCCGGCGCCGGTGACGTTCCGCTCTGTTCCTGCCAGACCTGCAAGAAGGCATCTTGGTTCCGGTCTTCGGGAACCCGCAGGGCCACCCGCAGGCAACCACGAGAAATGGGAAGGCCGTTTAATTGGTCCAGCACGGAGTTTTTGTTCTGGCACATAAGCTGTATGCGCTTCGAGCGCGCTGCTGGAATCTCCCTGACTCCGATTTCCGCAAAGAGCTTCGTGAGGCCAATTTCCCAGGGATGGGCGGCAGTCTTTCCGATGCATCGGGAAGGGATGAACATGTAGAGGCACTGCGCCAGGGGGCTACGGATCGACCTGAACACGTCGAACTTCAAATACAGGAGACTCTCAATGCAAGCGAGCATCTCGTAAAACCAGTCGGACAGCGTCGCCGCCTGGAAGCGAAAGTCCATCTGCCCGTTGACCGCATCGGGAGCGTCGCGCCTGCGGATTGGTGTCTGACAGATCTCCACTTTTTCAAGGAGCCGGGCGTACAAGATCTTGCCGCTTTCCTCTTCCTTGACTTCGATCCAGGTATCCACCAGGTCGCCCAGCAGCTCACGAAGGCGGCGCTGATACGCCCCTCCCGTGGAGGCCGCAAACCGTTTCGCGAAGGCATACATCGAAAACGAGATCACCCGGCCGTCGTTACCGCTGTCGGACCGAAAGCTCGCGAGAGCAAACAGCGCGCGGCAATGGCGAATATCGAGAGCGCGCGGCAAAGGAACTCCCGGTCGCGGGAGCGGATGCACCCCTCCGATTTTATATTCCCTTCCCTTGTACTTGACTTTATGCCACTCGTTGCCTTTGGCCCAAGGGAAAAAACAGCATACAAAGAAGAGCTTTGGGCCGGCCACCGTGCGGTAACGGGCGTCGGCATCAAGGAGCAAGTCCATCTGCGGATTCACTATTTTGCTCTGCACAGGCATACAATATGTGGTGGGATACTACCGGCGAACCACAATGTCTAGCATTTTTTCTCCAACGCCGCGTTGAATTCACGTTGCGAACGTTGCGAAACTGGCGTTGATATGCGTTGTAAATACGTTGGCAAGGCGTTGTGATAAAATTGCGTTGCAACGTTGCCGTGGCGTTGTGTACCGTTGGCACATGACAGCGCAGAAGACCGAGTTGAGTCAATTCCCACGCCGGGACTTGCCATCGTGCGTGAAGCTGGGAAAGATGCTCATGGAAAGCATCGGCAACAGCCGGGTGGAGCCAACGGTGGCGGCCACGGCCGTTGGCTACGGAACGCTGAACGGCTCCGCCATGACAACGCTGGGCGCACTAAAACAATACGGGCTCATTGAACGGCCCAGAGGGAAGAGCGTGAGCGTTTCGGCGATCCTGGTGGAGGTCCTCAAGACGAATGATCCCGCCACACTTGCGGAGCTGGCGTACCGTCCCGCCGTTTTTCGCCACCTTCGGGATGGAAATTATGCGAGCGGGACCGATGAGGTTGTGACAAGGCACTTGAAGGAGCTGGGCCTCACCGCGCGCGCCGCGCGCGATGCGGTCACCGTGTTCCGAGCCAACCTGGAGTTCCTCGGCGCCTCACCGCCAAATGGCCATCCGCCCGGAATGCCCTTGTCGGCTGTCAATCAGCCGCCAAAGCCAAAGGCAAGCGCCTCGCCCCAGAAGCCTGCCGTCAGCTACACATTCCCTTTGGCAAACGGAGACGCCACAGTGACGTTCTCGGGAGGCCCGCCGGAGGCTGAGGACATGGCCATCCTGCGGGAACACCTGACTGTGATTGCGAAGACCGTGGCAAAGCGCCAAAAATAGCGCTGGTAATATTCACGGCTGTGAAGAAGCTGCCGTGTTGGCGTTCAGACTCGCCCTAATTCAAAACGGACGGGCATTGTCCAGCTTGATATTACTTCTCGTGACAGGGCCTGCCTGAGGATGATCCGCACACGGCGGCAATTCAGATCGCTTCCAGAACCCTATACTTAGGTGATGAAAGCAACGATCAGCGCTGGAAATCCAGAGAGCGCGCGGCCGATTTCAGATTTTGTCGGGCATCGCACAAAAAAACCGGGGATCGTGAAAACGGAGAAAGGAAGGTCCTTCATTTTGGATCCATCCGATTACCTGGCCAAGCGGGGCGTGCCCGCTGCCCTGAAGACGGAGGTCCTCTGCCTGAGCGGGGACAGCGCGGACAACATCCCCGGGATCCGCAGGCGGGGCGAGAAGACCGCTGTCCGGTTGATCCAGAAGTTTGGAAGCGTGAAGGGAGTTTATCAAAACCTCGACAAGGTGCAGACCGAGAAGCTGCGCGCACTCCTGGACAGCGCGGAAGCGCACGAGGCGCTCAAGCTAATCCGTGCTCTGATCCAGTTAAACGAGAACCTTCCAATCGACGACGCCATCTTCCAAACTGGCACGCAGCGGACAGAGAATCTCCAAGAGTTCTTCCTTACCCTGGACATGGTCAAGACGGCCGAGGGGCTGGGCCTCTCCCCTGCCCTGCCATTCGTCATTATCAAGCATCCCTGGTCTCATGATGCGTGCATCCCCGCCCCTTTTGAGAGATGCGGCCATGGGCAGCTCCCCTGCCCTTGCCAACTAGGCCGCTACAGGCGTTTTGCGAGTTGATTTAGGGGCAGGCCCATGACCGACAGGGCGTGCAGACGCATCAACTCGCCCAGGATGATTTGATTGCTATAAGGGTCCCCTTTGGCCAGCAACTCCTTCTCCTTTTCACTGGCCAGGGACAGCGCCACCGCTTCCTCCGCCTGGCGGGCGGCCGGGCTCAATCGCTGCCAGAAATTCTGACATAACTCCAACATTTCAGGAGAAATTGTTGTCTCCTCAATTCGTTTTGGAATCGCCGGTGGCGGCAACATGTCGGTGGCCTCGAACGGGTCCACATCTAACCTTCCCTGTGGCTTCAATTTCACCATCGAACCCCGCGAAAAATGAATTGTAGGGGCACCGTTGTGGGACGGAAACCGAGCGTAGCGATTGGCCTTTTCGATATATTTTTGAGACTCGAGATCATCTAAAGCTCGTCCCAGTTTGTTCTTCAAAAGCGAGTTGGAGTATCCTGATGTAAATCGCACATTCTTTTCGGCAAAGTCCCGGAGATCAAAGCTGACGCTCCCCCTTCCAGAAAGATGGTGATTCGTGAGCAAATAGGTGCGGCGCGCGGCCGCGTTTTGGAAGCGGATGTAGTCAGAAAGACGAAAGTCCAGCTCGCTTTGTTCGAGGGTCGCCAGGACAGGTTCACTCCACTCCATGCAACAATCCGATTGCAGGCTAATTCCCGGCAGTTTTGAGGGCATACTGCCATCTGGCACAGGTTTATCCAAGAGGCAGATGTCCGCCGGCAGATCGGGGGTGACGACGTGCCCAAGAGCGGGGATCGTGGCCGGCTCCCATGCGGATGTGGTCTCGTCAAAGGCCCCGCGCTCAAAGGTCAACCGCAAGCCAAACCATCGATGCAGCGATTCCACGGCCCGCCAGCCATACCACTGCCACACGGGCCAGTCCACGGCGCTCAGGAGATCGGCGAGTTTGAATTCAATCGTTTTTCGCTTTTTCAGCCGGAACGCATCGAGCAAATAGATCAGGACCACCTCATCCAGGGGATTGGGATGGCCGAATTTTTCGCCACCCGTTGGAGACACTTTTTGCTCAAACCAATTGTGTGTTTTGGGGTGCCTGGTAAGCACCTCGAATTTCTGTTTGGCCCCCTCCTTCGTCTGAGAAACTCTGAGTGATGATACGGTCACCAAACTGAAGAGAACCCAGTTGTTTCTGGTCAGTTTCCCGGACGATGTAGTTAGAGAAATCACAGGCACGCATTTGACCACGGGCGCCGCAATTTTGCAAGCCCTCTGCCACAACGAGCCAATGACTGGGAACCCTTGTTTTTCTAAGTGAAGACTGATAAATCTCCCAGAAAAATTCCATCCGAACCTGGGTTCCCAGTTGTTGGCTCGCCCGCTTTACCCGGAATCCGGCGCCGGAAACTCCGCAGGTCGGTTTCATGTCCAAACTAACCATGGTCGCCGCCAAGCCACTTATCTGCCCATTTCACTCCCTTTGGATCGTCCATTCCCTTCAGCACAGAAACGGGCATTATGACGACGGCATCCTCCAGGAACTTTTCAGAGCTCGGCCGGACGCAGGCGTCCGAAATGCCCATGTAAACGCTACCCCTGATACGCTTAAAGCCAGCCAGCCCGTAATGCTTTCGCAACCTGGTGGTTTCCCTGCTCTTGCTCCCGCCGTAGTTCCCCAGTCGAAGCTTTTCAATATCATCCTTGAAGCAGAACTGCAGTGGAAGCGGCCGCAGAACCGTCAGGCCGTTGAATTTTTTGGTCAGGAGAGATATGGCCCACAATCCGAGGTTCAGCCCGCGAAACTCGGGCCGCATCAACAGCAGTTGTATTATATTCACGTTGAGGTCCACAAAATCCATCGTCAACGAATGTTCAACCCTGTCGGACCAAGTGCAATTCCTGTCATCAACCACCACACTGCAGACATCCGTTGCCTCCTGATCGTAATTGATTACGCTCAACCAGGGCGCCCCATCCTCCATGGCCTGCCTCAGACAGATTCTCCGCATCCTCACAAAGCCCGCGTTATAGACACCGGTTTCCCCGTGCAGCGTGATCAGGCCCGTAAAAGAGTCGTGGTATCGATGATACTCCAGATTGTCATCAATGAGATCGGCGGAAAGACGCAGCGATGGAAACAAATAATCCTCAGCCATGACGCCGTCAGCAACTTCCACGGCGCCTGAGGGGTTTTGCGGGAGATCGGCACTGGAAGAAGTAGTTGTTCCTGCCGGTTGCGAGCTGCCAAGTAGTTCATTCACGTGGTATCAGTATAAAGCTCCAACTTCAACCTGCCTGTACATGGAAGAATCAGCTCGATCTATGGTCCAACTACCACGCAGGCTACGCCTCAGAAAAATATAACGGCAAGGAGCGCAAAAAACTTCCGTGCATCTAGAATTAGAGGCAATGACTGAATTAAAGAAAGGGAAAATATCTCGAACAACGAAATTCGTTCTCGGCCGGGAAATTGTGGCCTTGATCAAAGAATATGAACACCATGAAGTAGTGGAAATCCCTCTCGACACCCGGCGCAGCTACGGGCAGTCGCGCAGTTTTCACACATGGCTCGTGATCCCTGAAAGGCTTCAGACAGAAACAAACATGAACACCTCCTGCCGCAACTTTGACGAGGCTTGCGATCATCTTCGCGCCCGTCTTGGGCCGGAAGCCTTCGCCAGTCTCCAGCGGGCGCCTGTCGAAATTGTCGACGAAACAACTTCCGTGTCAGTCTGAGGTTCAGTACCATGAAACCCGCAAAACAAGTGGCCCCAATCGATGTCGCTATCATCGACTGCTTTTACGTGGCCTACCGCGGCTTTTGTTCCACCCCGATGCTCCAGAGCAAGGCTGGCGTGCCGACCAACGCCATCCATGGGATACTCGGTGCCGTCCGGCGCATGGTCAGAGATTTGCGGCCGAAGGCGGTCATTGTCGCCGCGGAAAGCAAAACCAATTTCCGGTACCAAATCAGCGCCGATTACAAAGCCGGTCGTCAGCTGCCGGAGCTTTTTGGCCAGCAGATTCCTTACATCTACCAGATGTGCAAGCTTTTGGGATGGCATCTTCTGGACCAGGAAGGCTACGAAGCTGACGACGTGATCGCCTCGATTGCACGCCGCATGACGGAGCTAAAGCTGCGCGGAGTGGTCTTCTCGACCGACAAGGACATCATCAGCAGAATCGGTGAAACAGCTGGGATTATTGGAGTCTTTCGAGTCGAGAAGGTCAAATCACTGGTCATGGAACCTGCTGATTACCAAGCCAAGTGGGGCGTTGCACCCTCCCTTAAACCGGAAGTTCTTTGCCTCAGTGGCGATAGTGTCGACAACATTCCAGGCATCAGGGGGCTTGGGGAGAAGACGGCCGTCAAGTTGATCCAAGACTTTGGCAGCATCGCGGGCATCTATCAGAACCTCGACAAGCTCAAGCCCAAGCTGCGCGCGTTGCTGGAAAGCCCCGAGGGCAAAGAAGCGCTGGAGTTGAGCCGGAAGCTGATTCAGATCAACGACGCCCTTCCCATCGCGGATGCCGTGTTTCAGCCGGGAGTCCAGCAGACGAAGGAACTGCGCGAGTTTTTCCTCTCTCTGGACATGGTCAAGACCGCTGAAAGCGTCGCCCCTGCCGACCTCCTCACCCAGGCACCCTCCCCTGCTCCGCAGACAGAGACAGAGCAAAATGAAGGATCTGCCGGCGAAGAAGATCTTGATCCGGTTCAAACCGGCACGGTGGCTTCAGGCGTTGCTTGAAACCGCCAAGCATTGGTGAAAGCGACTTGGTTTGTAATCAACGGATGAACTGCCTTGTCCAACCCGAAATGTTTCCCTTTGTTCTTCCAGGCAAAGAGGAGTTCTTAAGCACTTGCTCCCGCGTCACGCTGACACTGCTTCTAACGGAACGCTGCAATTACCAGTGCGCCCACTGTTTATATGCGTGCGGTCCCAGCAAATCGAGCCTTTACATGCCCGATTCAATCTTGGAGCACGCCGCGCGGGCCGTCCAGGATTGCAGCTCACTGGAAGACGGCCTTGTTCTTAATCTCATTGGCGGAGAGGTCAGCATAGAACCCGCCGAATTGGCAAGAGTCATTAGATGGGTTGTCGGCCTCAATTCCTTCTTCCGCCTATCCATGGTGACCAATGGCTGGTTCCTCCAGAGACCTAAAAGCGTGGCCACAATCGCCGAGGCACTGCGTCCACTTTGGAAAATGAACGACGATTATCTGCGCATCGGCATCTCCAACACGCCCTGGCATGACCGGTTCCGGACTCCTCGCCTTCAAGAAATCCTGAAAAACAAGCTTCCTGTTGTATTGGCAAACCTGAAGCAGTGGTATCCACCTGCCGAGGTTGAAAGCCTGAACAGCAGCCAGCGAGAGGCCATATCTCTGATGGCCGAGGCCTCCGTGAGGGAAAAGCTTTACGTCCAGTGCAGGCACGACACCACGTTTAACCTGATTTACATGGGGCGCGCGGAGCATAACGGGTTTGGACGCCTTTCCCACAGCTGCAGCGCGGACGACCTCTCCTTAACCGTTTGGCCCGACGGTACCATCCGCCACATCTGCGACGGCGCCGGAAAGATGAACTTTGGCCACATCCGACAGGGCATTGTGGAACTTTGGGCTCTGCGCCAAGAATTCCTGGCCAGGCTTCACCGGCGGTTCGCTGCGCCCAAAGACGGGCTTTGGAGCTCCAGCAGCCCGAGGTGCGAGAACTGCCGCGCCTACGCCGGGTACTGGCTTGATAAGGAACGTCCCAAGTTCTCATCTACAGCTCAGACTGACATCAATTAGCAGCTAAAGCACCCATCTAAAATACGGAAAGAAAGCCGGTTGAACCTGAAGGGTCGCATTATATAATAAGGAAGATCGCTCTGGCTCGTAGGGCTGGTAGATCTGAACAACTATGAGAAAATTTATCTTTCTGGCCGCCTTGGCAGCGGCCGCAGTGGTGGGATGCGCGACCCATAAAACAAAGCCCGACCTCGCCAACCCTGTAGTGGTACCTGAGGGAGGAACGACTGGAAGCCTAAGCACGGACACGGACATCCAGCTGCTGGCGGTCAATTCCAAGACCAATGCTCCGGGTTCCAAGACCAAAGATTCGGACCTGGCGGTCAATTCCAACGTTCCGGACCTTATTCCCGATCCGACCCTGACGGAGCCTCCCCTTCAAACTCCGGCCACAAACCACCCGTTGAACGACATTCCCTCTCAAAACCCGAAAATCGTCGGCCACACGGTTATCACAGCTTCCCTCAACCCGCCGGACATGATGGTGGCCACAGTGCCGGCCATCCAGGTGACGCCCAATGGCACCTCCGCGAGCAACGCCGTCAATCCGCGTGTCTGGAAGATCAACCCCCTTCACACCGAAAATTAACCCCTTTATGAAACGATCACTGACCCTTCTCAGCCTTTCGACCTTGTCGGCCGCCCTTTTTGTCGGCTGCGCTTCCTCCAACCTCGAGAATGAGGACGAATTGGCCGTTTTCAAAAAGAATGAGGAGTACGGCAACAAGATGGCCCAAGCCTTGCAGGAAATCCATCCTTCCGGCAAAATCCTCCTGGCCAGCTTTGTCAATGCCAACGACCTGCAGCAGACCGACGGCTTTGGCCGCATCACTTCGGACCAGGTTGGCAGTTGCCTGGTGCAGCATGGGCTCACCGTTCTTGAAACCCGGCTTCGGCACGACGGCCCCAACCCCGAAATTGCAATCAGCGAAGACCCGACCGGCGAGTTTGCGCTTACACGCGATATAAAGAGGCTCGCGACCGAACACGACGCGGAGCTGGTGGTCACCGGAGTTTACACCTATGGTAAGTACAACACGATAGTCGCCATGAAGGCGATCGACAGAGACGGAAACGTGCGCAAGGCGTTCAATTACACCGTTCCTGCCACGGTCTCTTTTGACTGGGACCGCCATTCCCTCGGCAAGTTCCGCGAGAATAACGCGAACAACAAGGCCAACGCCTTCTGGGATCCCTACGACAACCTGGATAACGGATCCGGCAAAACTGAACTGCATTAACCGGCGACGATAGGTCGGGCACATGCTCTACCCAACGTTATACCACCGTTTCCGCAGACAACGAGAAGACCTCAATCCTGCCATAGAGTTTGCTGCGGAACCAACTCCATTTCTCCGGTGGTGGGACAATTTGTTGCCGATTGGATACGGCGCCATCAAACTTGGAGAGAAACTGCGATGGGGTAACTATCTCTACCATCGAATTATTTACCCAGGATGCATCCGCTTTTACCATAGGATGGGCCCGTCTAAGGTTCTCGCGTGGAATCATCGTTAATCTTCCTCAAGAACGGTTGATTATCACCCTACTCTAGTAGTGGGACTCCGGTAGCACCACACCTAAGTCATTAACCTTTCGCAGGGAAATGCGGCCGTTTTACCCGCCAGCATGTCCCCTTTTGGCGGCAATCGCTACCCGTCACGGTAACAATCGGCTCCGTTAACGTGTCCGCCGGCAACCACCAAGATGAGATCGTGATCACCGTACAGGCACTTTGAAGAACAAAAGAACATAGAATACAGAGATGACTGCTTGCATTGAGGCTCATCCGTCGTCGAGCAAGGCCGTTTTCCGAAATGACGGATACGACTTTGCCAAACTGGCAGCATGCTTCTTCATGGCCATCAACCATCTGACCCTGCATCTGGGGAAGTTGCCTGCGTTGCAGGGTTTCCTTGTCAGCCGCATGGTGATGCCCATTTTTGCATTTATCCTGGTTTCGCGCCTCATGGAAGGTTTTGATGGAAGAAACCTGCGGCTCCAGCGAAATCTCCTTTTCTGGGGCATCATCTCCCAGGTGCCTTACACCTATTTCAATCGTGCCAACCATTTCACAACCGATATCCTGCTCGATTTTTGGGCGGGCGTCGTGCTGATCGCCCTCAGCCGCAAATTTGGCGTCCGCGCTCGAGTTCCCCTTATTGTTCCTGGCCTGCTGCTCACCGTGACCTTCAATTCATATTTTGGCTACACCGCCGCGCTCCCCATCGGCATGCTGATCGCCTCCTGGTTCGTTCCGAGGAGCAAGGCCCTGGCTGCAGCAATCATCCTGATCGCTGCCGTGCTGGCCAACAACCTCTTCCTGCTCAAACCCGCCGTTGAAATCCCGGCGGCCCTGTGCCTCCTCCTGGCGATCCCCCTGCTGATTTTAAGCCAAGAAGTTAAGAATTACGTCCCGCGTCTCCCAAAGATGTTCTTCTACACCTTGTACCCAGCTACCTATATTATTGCCAACCTCATAGACCTGGCCAGGATTACAATGAAGTAAGGCTCCGCCAAATGCGAAGAGCCAGAGCAATATGAAGAACCTCAATGCCATACTGCCCAAACCGCAGGAGCTGAACGAATCCATTCGGAAGACCGACCAGATTCGCGGCCTCCCTCAGAAGCAGCTAATGATCGAGCCCAAGTTTGATGGATCATTCGTCTACATCACCAGGGATAAAACAAACGGCAACACCGTCATCTGCACCAAGGACGGTAACCAGCTCAGTCTCGCGACCAAGGTGCAGGAGGCCATCGTTGCCCATTTTTGCCGGCAAGGCGACAACCTGTTCGAAGCCGAACTGGAGCCCACACCCTGGTCGGAGGCGAATAAAGTTGCCCTCAATGGAAACCTCTACAGCCAGAAGCAGATGCCCTTCGTCATCCGGGTTGTGGTTCATGACATGCTCCCATTTTCCGAGGTCAACGGCGGGCGCACAACCGCCCTCCACCGCTATGAAAAGCTTTGCGATTTAGCCGGGACGTCGCCGGCGGACAACCAAGCAACGCCGCACGTCTGGGCAAAAGCCCCGGATGTCATTATTTGCCTTTCCCCGTGCGTCATGGCCACTCCAGACCAGGCCGCCAGCTTGTTCGACGAAGGCTGGGCCCGCGGCAAAGCTGAGAAACGGGTCTATTTCGCTGGCGAACCCTATGAAGGCCTGGTGGCTATTATCCCCGACAGCATTCATCGTTCTGGGCGCGGGAACAAATACAAGTTCAAGCCGTTTCACAGCGTGGACGTGCGCGTCACCAGCTTCTCTTCGCGCGACACGGGCAAGGTAACCACCTACACCATCGAGGGTGAGGATACGAAGACCGGAGAAAAAATTAAACTTTTCACCGGAATCAGCCCTGAGCTATACCAGGAAGTCGTGAACGCTCACGACAAATACAAGGAAGTCATCGTCGAAGTGGAGGCCCTGGCCATCAAAAGCGTGGCTCATGGAAATCCGACATTGAAATGCGTACGGTTCGATAAAATGGACCTCAAGGAGGCCGCTCTCTCCATGGACTGACCCAAATTTCCGCGCCAAACGCAAACAACATGAAAACAAAGAGCCAGCCGAAAATCAAGTTCGAAACGATTCGCTATGCGGATCTCTCAACCAAGTATATCACCAGGACTGACGGTGAACTGATCGGAATCAAGACGGCCCCAGGCCACATTGGCTCGACTGATCCCAGGGAAGAAGACGGCGAATCCGAAGGTGACTTTTTTGCAGTGCAACTCGACAAGGAGTGTTTCCAGCAACAGATCCAGGACATGCAGGCGTTTGGCTTCTCGGAGCATTTCATTCACATCTTCAAGCTCCTGCACCAGCAGCGTATCCAATACGTCCGGATCGATGCCAATGGCGGGGAAGTGGACGGAGACCTGCCGATCTTCGATTGGTAACCATGAGGTTCCTGCGGTTTCGGCTAATTCATTTTCTTGCCTTGGTGAATCGCTTTTGCCCTTTTCAACGATGAAAGTGTTAACCACGAGTCCAGCCTGCCCTGGGGCATTGCCCTGAGCAGATCCAGTATCTCCTTGTCCTTCTTGCCCTCCCGGATCCGGTTGTAGGCAATCCGGGTCACAACAGACTGGGCCTTGCGCCATTGAGCGATCACCTCAGCGGCTTGAGGCGTCGTCGTGTAGCTCAGTTTTATGGCTCTTACCATTCCAAATCAAACAAGTATAACAGATTGGCACATAAAATGCACGCGTAAAGATTTATGACGCTGTGTCTAGTATAGTCTCTTTGTGACCTGAAACAGCGGCTTGCCATCTGCCACCCTTAAGCCTGCAGGCAACCCGCTACTTAGCCTCTCCCAAGATAATTCCGAGGCATTCATTCCCAGTTGCTGCAATCCAGCCGCCGCCTTCTCTGGCAGTGCCGGGACCAAGGCTGCCAGGGATTGATAGATCGCCTGAGCCGACAGGTTAAGAATGGTGTCCAACCGATCAGAGCCGCCAAGCTGGGAAGCCAGCTTGTAGGGTGCTGTTTCGTCAATATAGACATTGACCGCGCGCGCCAGGTCCAGCGGGGCCAGTACGCACTCCTGCAGTTCAAGATCCGCATAGGCTTGCTTAACCTTCGGAAGCAGTGCTTCCGCTTTCCTTCGCAAGGCATCGTCCACCGCGGTCAGCTCCCCTGCCCTCGGCAATACACCACCGCGATAGCTGTGGATCATTCGCAGAATCCGGTTTAAAGCGTTCCCCAGCACGTTGGAAAGTTCCAAAAAACTCCGCTTCATCTCTGAATCCAGCCAATTCAGGTCGTTTCCGAACGGCGCCGCGCGCAACAGGTAGTAACGCAAGCCATCCACTCCGTATTTCCCAATCGTCGTGCGCAGTTTATCCAAGCCGATGAAATTCCCCTCCGTTTTGCTCATTTTTCGTCCGTCACTCAGCCACCAGCCATGAGCCACTATCTTCCGCGGCAAGGGCAGGCCCAGGCTCAGGAGCAAGGCGGGCCAATACACGGCATGAAACCAGAGGATTTCCTTGCCAATGAGATGGACATCGGCCGGCCAGTAACCCCAGCGCCCGCCGGCGGAACCGTAATCAACGGCAGAGATATAGTTGCTCAAAGCGTCGATCCAGACATAAACCACGTGCTTGGGATCCGATGGAAATGGAATCCCCCAGCTCAACGAGGCGCGGCTGATGGAAAGGTCTTCCAAGCCATCCTGCAGCTTGCTAAGGATATCGCGCTGGCGTTCAGCCGGCTGAATGAACGCCGAATTCGCCTGGAAGAACTTCTGCAGTGGATCTGCATATTTGGAAAGCCTGAAGAAGTAGGAAGGTTCTGAAAACCGGATCAGGGGCTTCCGGTTAAAGGCCACGTAGTTTCTGGCCCGAGCTTCGGTCTCGGTAATGAACTCCTCCTGCCCTTCATCATACCACCCTTCGTATCGACCGAGATAGATGTCTCCGTTCTGCTCCAGCCTTGTCAAAATTTTCTGCACGCAGGACTTGTGCCCCGGGTCCGTGGTCCGGATGAAGTGGTCGTGGCTGATGCCCAGCTCCCGCCAGACGCTTTGGAAGACCGCAGAGACGGTGTCTGCCAGTTCTTTGGGCTGCAGGCCTTGCTTCGCCGCAGTCTGGAGCATCTTCAAGCCGTGTTCGTCCGTGCCAGTCAGGAAGAACGTTTCGTCACCGGACAGACGATGGAACCTGGCGACAGCATCGGCACAGACGGTCGTGTACACGTGGCCCAGATGGGGTTCAGCATTGGCGTAGTATATGGGTGTGGTGATGTAAAACTTGTTCATGGGAGTCTCCGAGAGGAAGGATGAAACCGATGCACAAGAAGCCGGGGCCGTTTGCACGGCACGGCTCTCTTATCGCATGGTCATCAAAACGTTCAACAGCTTAAAAGTAAACCTAGAAAGCCATTTTGCAAGAAATTCTATTCCAACACAGCAGAACAGCAGCTCTAAAAGCTCATAATGAGTTGGGTCAAACAACTGTAGAACGGCGCCCAACAACTGAAAATATGAGTCATCGGACCACAATTCGCTGTCATTTCTACGGAGAGTCAAAGACGACCAAGGCAGGCAAACCTTACCAGGTTCTTCAGCCCGTACCTCTCGTCGGAGCGCATGGGTTCGAAATTCCAAACCGGCACGGCGAACTTTCTTATTACGACGCCATCATCGACAGCGCCCGGGTGGCCATTTACAATTTTGGGCCTGCGGTTCCGGCAGACGACTTCCACACGTTCTGCAATAAACAAGAAAAGGCTGGCTACACGCAACAGCAACTGCTCGCCGTTTATGACGTGGAAGTGGAGGCCAACGACAGAGGATTCCTCCAGCTTGTCAGGGCCACGGAGATCACACCGGCTTCAGTGGACGCCTGGCCCGAGCCCAAGTTTGAAGGCGGCATGTTTGAGAAAGTCGGCAAGCGGATGGAGTGGCGGCGCCAAGTAGAAGCAGCTGTCAAAGCCGGCAAGACATCACTGGACTAAAAAAAAAGCAGTATTCTTCGCGGACGCCCCTTCAAAACCGGTTTTTGCAAGGAAACCGTACCTGTTCCTCCTTGTGGGCTTGCATGGACTCGGGATATGGATCCCAAGTCTTGGGATCGCGGCAAGATCGCGGCGGTCGCCATCGTCAAGAAGGTGGGTCCAACCCGCAAGATCTTCAAGAAGTCCGAATACCGGTTCTGGAATGTCGATCGAGATTACAACTCCGCCGCAGAGTGGGCGGTGCGCTTCGAACAGGTCATCCGTCTCAAACACCCCGTTGAAGCCCGCGGATGCCAGGCACCTGTCACTCGTGCCTCCTATGAACTGGTGGCCAAAGTTTTAATCGACAACCCCGAAGTCGAGCAAGTGCTTTACCCCGGCCCCGGTAATGGTTCCACTGTCTCTGGCACTCTTCGCGCTTGCCGAACATTCGTGGAAAACTTCACGCCCAAGGGCTTCACGCGGATTCCCGCCCAACCAAAAAGAGCATGAAAACGCTGACGCTAGATCTTGGCACCCACAACGGCTGGACCCTCATGGAGGACGGAGTGATTCTGCAATCCAACACCCTCCTCCTGGCCAATCCTGAGGAGCTGGATGAGCAGCGGCGAACAGGCAAGGAACGGACCCTCGACCTGCGCTTTTGCCGGCTGGTTGATTTTCTTCGCGAAAAGGTGCGTGAAGGGGCAAACAGGGTCGTTTTTGAGGATGTCCTTTTCAGCGCCGGCAGTTTCCACAGCCACCAGTTGTGGGCCGGTCTTCGAACAGCCATCTGGGCCGTTGCTCACGATACCCCGTCCTTGCAGGTGTTTGGCGTCCCTGTCGGCACATTAAAGGCATTTGCCTCTGGCAAAGGGACAGCCAAGAAGGAGGAAATGGCCCAGGCGCTCGCAAAAGCGGAACCCGCAAAGTACCAACTCAATGGTTTGCAGGTTGTCGACATCCAAACCGCGAGGACCCTTGATGACAACGAAGTCGATGCCATTTGGCTGGCAAAGTACACCATTTCCGTTGACCGGGGCGAAAGGGCCTTCATGGCAACGTATGAAAGACGGCAGAAGGCCAAGGCCGAAAAGCGGGCTCGCCGGGCGGAACGGCGCGCAGCCTTAAGGGTCAAGGCCAAGGAGGAGAAGCAAAAAGGCAAAATCCGCGAGCTTATCAACGCGGCCAAGGCCACCGGCAAGTGCTGCGGCGTTTTTCGCAAGCCTTCCAAGGGATGGGCCGTCCGTCCAAAATGCAAAAAGGCTGTGAGAATGAGCAAGGCTGAGGATCCAGTTCCACCGGCTGCCCTGCCCCCAACTGCTCCTGTAGTAGTTCCATCGCCAGTGGTGGAAGCGAAAACTGCAGTTGCTGCCTGACCCTGCTCACGTAGAAAACACATTCACAGCAAGGTGTGTGGCAGGCCTACTCTAAACTGCCTAAAAAGGAGGATAAAAGGTAGGTTGAAAACGGAAATCACCTTCCCGGAATCCTATACTGAGATGGCGCCGGCAAATGCCGGAACCAAAGACGATGAAAATCGGGCTGGATGCAGTACCAAAACCGTTGATGGAGGTGCTTGCGCAGCTGCCAGACAGTTATCTGGTTGGTGGATGCGTCAGGGATCTCATGCTTGGATTGAAGCCCAGCGATTACGACACGGAGGTCTTTGGCGTTACCTATGAGGGCCTGCAGAAAAAGCTTGAGAGATTTGGCAATGCCGAGATGGTGGGAAGCTCCTTCGGCACCCTTAAACTTTGGCGCCCAGGGGAAAAAAAGGAGTTCGACTTCGCGTTGCCCCGCCAGGAGGTAAAACGAGACCGAGGCCACAAGGGATTTGAGGTGATACACCGCGGTGATATTACCATGCGTGATGCAGCCATCCGTCGGGACTTCACCATGAACGCGCTCTACCTGAATCCTCGAACGGGGGAGGTCATTGACCATTTCAACGGCATTTCCGACCTGCAGCAAAGGAAGCTGAGGCATGTCAGTGACGCCTTTAAAGAGGATCCACTTCGAGTATTACGCGGAATGCGCTTCATCAGCCGTTTCGACATGACCGCCGACCCAGAGACGGTTGAGCTCTGCCGCAGCATCAAGGACACCTTTAAGGAGCTTCCCAAGCCGCGCCTATGGGGCGAATGGGTACGTTGGGCCCTGCAATCAGTACGCCCCTCCAGCGGGTTAAAGTTCCTGCAGGAGACGGAGTGGCTAAAGCATTTTCCTGAGTTAGCGGGCTTAGTCGGCATTTCTCAAGATCCAGTCCACCATCCTGAAGGGGACGCATTCACCCACACCTGCCACGTTTGTGACGCCCTGGCTGAAACCCCGGAGTGGCAGCAAGCGCCCATAGAGAGAAAAGCTGCCCTTATGTTTGCGGCCGTATCGCACGATTTTGGCAAGGCTGTTTCAACTGTGCTCGAGAATGGGCGCATCATCAGCCACGGCCACGAGGAAACAGGGCTGCCGCTGGCCGAATCCTTTCTCAACAGCATCGATGCGCCCAACGAAATTCGTGAAGTAGTGGCGCCGCTCGTGCGCTACCACATGGTTCGAAATCCAAAACCTGATGACCGCTGGGTTCGCCGCATGGCCATAAAGGTGGCGCCTGCCACTCTGCAGGAACTGGCCACGCTCATCACTGCCGACCACTTCGGCCGCCCGCCAAAGCCCAGAATCGTACCGGTCGAGGCTGCGAAGATGCGCGAACGCGCCCAGGAGCTCAAAGTAGACCAACAAGCACCCAAACCCATGCTGCAGGGCCGCCATTTAATCGCGCGCGGCATGAAGCCCGGGCCCCGGATGGGAGAGGTGTTAAAAGCGGCCTTCGAGGCCCAGATCAACGGAGAATTTGCCGACGAGCAAGGAGCCGGAAAATGGCTCGCCGCTCAACTTCAACCTCAAACCTCAGCAAAATACCCCAATGAAATCAGTTAGAGTATCAGCCAATGACTTGAGCAAAAACGTAATGCAGACAATCCGAGTTGGATTGTTTATCGGGCGGAAAATCCAGCGTCGCCGGGCCACAGCCCTCACCAGGCCGCAAATGCGCAATGTAAAGATCATGCTGCGGACAGCACGCTCGCTGGTTCTTCTGCAGCCCGGCACGCTTGCGAACTGCATTCCCATGCTTCCCCAAATCAACGCCTTTCTGGGACCGGAAGAAATGCAACACGCTGCCGCTTAAATCATGATCCAGATGTTCATATCGATTCTGGTAGTTGCCCTCTCGCTCTACCTGACGGTCTTCATTCACGAGTGGACGCACTACTTGGTCGCCAAGAAGCTTGGAATTCCCACCGGCAGCCTGAATTTGGGCGTCGGCCCGGTGATTCTGTCGCACAAAGGGAAGATGGAAATCAACATCCGACTGATGCCGATTGGAGGCTACCTCGATATTCCGGACATGACGTTTTTCAAGGAGACCAAGATCAAGCGAAGCCACCGGTGCCTCATTGCGCTGGCCGGGCCCGCCGGCAATCTGGTGCTCTGCTTTTACCTCGCCGTTATCCTCGCCATCTTCGGCATTCCGGTCTACAGCAGTTCCCTGATCGTCGGTTACGTCTCCACCAACTACCCCAGCCTGAATATCAAGCCTGGCGACAAGGTGGTGCTGGTCAACGGCAAGAAACCCAAAAATTGGAACTTTATCCTCGCGGAGACCTATGCCACGGACAGCACCAACCTGACCATGGTTGTGCTTCGGGGCGAAGAGAGGATTACCAACGAAGTGCCTATCATTCTGCCGAACCTGGTCACGCCCAAGCTGCCGCTGTCGCCGGAGCAGCAGCTCGTTCGCCGGCCCGCTCCCATGGTCAACCAGCGAATTGTCACGGTGGATGGAAGCACCAACTTCAACGGGTACACATTCTCGGCCGCCATGCGTCAGGAAAAGTCCGTCATGGTCGCCTACGTGCAGGACCATCAGATGCACAAGGTGGAGTGGAAGATAAATGTGCCCCTGCTCTACTCGCTTTGGGAGGTCAACCCACCCGTCATATACGAAAATCCCCTGATGATCCTCGGAGGGACGACCTGGATGATGGGCAAATCGATCCTGGAGATACTTGTGCCGAAGACTAATTTGCGCCTGGAGAACATGAGCGGTCCTTTGACCACCATGCTCTATCTCCATCGTTTCTTCGATACCGACATTCGGCTGGGCCTGTTCCTGGTGCTTGCCCTGAACATCGATCTGGTCATGTTTAACCTCATTCCCATTTACCCCATGGATGGAAGCCATGTTGTTTCTGCTTTACTGAACAAGAGGCCCAAGTGGCTTAGCAGGTATAAGACCTGCATGTATTTCGCCACCTGGACGGTGCTGCTGCTCCTCACATGGATGCTTATCCTTGATGTGATCAAATTTAACATCCTGTAAGGCCATGAAAACTGCCATCCACCGCTGGCCTACAATCGGACTCCTGTTGGTCCTGCTCTTTGTCACGGTGGTTCGAATAGGTCTGCTGTCGGCGCCGATGGAACGAGACGAAGGCGAGTACGCCTACGCTGGCCAGCTGATGCTGGCAGGTGTTCCTCCTTATCAGGGCATCTACAACATGAAGATGCCCGGAACGTACGCCGTTTATGCCGCCAGTATGGCCCTTTTTGGCCAGTCCGCAAGCGGAGTGCGTGTGGGCCTGCTCCTGGCCAACTTGGGGGCCATCCTGCTCGTTTACGCTATTGGCCGGCGGTTCATGACGCCTATTGGCGCTGCCGCGGCGGGCGCGACGTATGCCTTCATGTCCACCAGCCCAGGAGTCCTTGGGACGTACATGCACGCGACGCATTTCGCCATCCTCCCCGCGCTGGCCGCAACCCTCCTGCTGCTGAGGGCCTTAGAAAAACAAAGTCTTTGGAGCATCTTCGCCAGTGGCTGCCTCTATGGTTTGGCTTTTCTCATGAAGCAGCCCGGAGGATTGTTCGCGCTGCTGGGGTTCGCGCTGCTTTTCCGCGCCGCGGTTCACCAGACGTGGAAACAAAATGCGGCCAGGCTCGCCCTGTTTGGCCTGGGCATAGCGACACCGATCGCTCTGACCTGTTTCCTCCTTTGGGAAGCGGGCGTCTGGAGCAGGTTCTGGTGGTGGACCGTGACGTATGCCGGCATGCACGCTACGGTGGCTCCCTGGTCCCAGGGTAAAGTGGTGCTGGCCAACCGGATCATGGGAATGGGCATAGACCTGGGATTCTGGGCTGCCGCGGAACTGGGGCTCATACTCCTGTTTTTCGATCGAGGCCAATCCGACAAGAGATTTTTCCTGATCACCCTGCTCCTGGTTTCAGTTGCGGCCGTTTGCCCAACCTTGCACTTCTCGAGTCATTACTTCGTTCTGCTGTTGCCCGCCATTGCGTTGCTGGGCACCGAAGCATTTGACCTCGCGGCAAGATGGCTGGAAAAAAGCTGTCCCGAGTTCTGCAAACTCCCCTGGATAGTGTTTGGGCTGCTGAGCACGTTGTTCATCTGGTCTCACAGCAATGTCTTTTTCCGTCTAACCCCAGCCCAAGTCACGGCCGAGGTTTATCCCAACAACGAGTTCCAACCGTATCCAGAAGTTGGGGAGTATCTCAAAAACCATACACCTCCCAATTCCACCATGGCCATACTTGGGTCTGAGCCCGAGTTGCTGTTTTACGCTCACCGTTGTTCGGTCACCGGTTATGTTTACATGTACGACATCGTGCAGGACCAACCATACCGCAAGTTGATGGAAAGAGGCCTGATCCACGAAGTTGAGCAAGGCAAACCTGATTACGTCGTTCTCGTCAACCAGCGGTTATCCTGGCTGGCCGATACGCGCGCGGAGCTGGGGCCGCTCACGGATTGGATCGTTCAGTTCACGGACAGTTACGAGCCTTTCGGAGCCGTGTCCGCAGGCCGCGCTCATCAGTGTGTGTGGGGACCCAACAGTTTCAAGAAAGTACCCAACCGGCTGCTCAGCATCTATCGGAGGAAAAACCTCCCGCAATAGACGTGCAACTTCCCGCCAATTATTTATTCCCGCATCAAAGGAGCAACACGGTTCCCTCGGAAAATCGGCTCAGTTTGCAAACCCGCCATTCATTTATTCCCAGCCCAAGTACCTGGAAGTACAATACAGACTCCGTCTAAACAAAATCGCCGACATGCAGCAAGCCGTTTCCATCGTGGCTATCAAAGGTCGCATCACGTATCTGGGAAGACGCCTCAACCCAGCGGACAATTTCGGAAAAAGGGGCTGCCCCGGCGGCAAAGTCGAACCGGGGGAGACGCAGTTGGAAGGCGCCCTTCGAGAACTCCGCCAGGAGACCGGACTGCACGCCCTTGAGATGCTTCCCCTTGGCACCCTTCAGCTCTCCAATCCGGATTTCGGGACCTATGAATGCCATGGCTTTGCCGTTCGAGTTCCACCAGGAACCAAGCTGATGAACCTCGAGCCGGCAAAAAACAAAGGTTGGAGGCCTATCCCCATCGGCTCCGTCATGAAAATGCCCGACCACAGCCTACTGCCTGGGACCAAACAATTCGTGCGCGCGGCAGCCAGCAGACTGGGGATCACCACCAAGTAGATTGTTTCCAATCAGAAACTCATGCCAAACAAAAAGACATGAATTTTTCAATTGAAGAACCCGTCCGCCTGCTGCGAAAACTCCACAGCATTAACCCGAAGGCCAAAACCCACTTTATCGTCCGCCTCCCAGGCGACCAGATGGAGATTCCTCCGGCCTGCGCCATCCAAGGGAAAAAGCCCAATGAATTGGAAATTCACGGCGACTCCAAGGAGGCACTGGAAAAGCTCGCCCAGACCTTGGACTTCTACAGCGCTACCCCATGCGAGGTCGAGCTGGTCACCGATAACGCGGTCGTCGATGATAGCGGGCAGAGAGGCAAGAAGAAGATCAAGCTTGAGCTGCCCACTTCGGTCTGTCAGCCGAACGGCATGCTTGCATCGCTGCCATTCCTGGCGCCGGACAACCTCCAATGGCGCCTCGAAGTCCGGTTCAGGGCGCCCAATTTGCAGCCCGACAACTTGTGGATTTCCAGCAACGAAGTCCGCCGGCTCATTCGCAGCCAGCCAGCCATTTCTGAAAGCCTTCGTACGCTCAGGCAGGGCAACCTGGAGGTAGAGGTTGCCCTGCCATCTTGACCCGGCAAGGAGTCCGGGGATGGCGACTAAGATCGTAATTTTCACGAGGGTAAAACCTCTGTTCTTCCTATATTTTCTTTATTTACATTGCTCTGAGTTGCTCTGCGCGTGTCTTTACGCCCACGAATCATTTTGTGTTCGCCCCCCCCATTTGCAGCCTACTTGTCAGAAATATATCTATAACACATCGGCTCCGCCGAAGTAGGCATTCCGGATGAGATTGGCTACGTACTTCTACCATAAGCCTTTAGTTACGAATAACAGTCAAAAGCTTTTATGATCCACCCTGCATCCGAAGTGGAACTTCAAGCTCAGGCCGCTGACGTACTGCGCAACGTCGGCATCCCCCTCCAGCCGCAGTACTTCCCGTCCAAATACCACCACGAGGCCCTTCTGATGGCCTGCCCCTCCATCCCGACGCCCAAACAACAGCGCTATGATTACATCCAGCGCGCCCTCGATGCAAGGTATCAACCTGGAAGTTTCGAATCGTTTCAAGCGCAGCTCGCCGGGGCCCTGATTAACCTCATGTTTCTCTACCCGGCCATCTGTCTCCGAGCCCCGCACCATCCGCAAATCAAACAGGTGTTCGAACTGGCCTCTGCTTTCGACTGGGAAAACCACGTGCAGAGCCTCTCTGCGGAGATACGCAAGGCCCAGAGCAGCCGGGAGGACGAAGAGGCTGCCGCCTAACAAGAAGCACCAAAAGACTTACAATTAGTACACTATGGCTAAAGCAACATTAAAACTGAGATTACCCACAGACAACTACGAGGTGCCTATCCTGAAGTTCTTGAAGCTCCCCAGCGGAATTGGATTTCTGGCCGGCACCGACTCTGATGACCATGAATTCTGGGCCGGCGGGGCGCCAGGGGAGCCCGTCAAACTCATCGGCACGTTCAAGGAGAACCTGTTCGAGAAGATCCGGAAGGCCAAAGCCCACGATCCCATCGAAATCAAGCCGGAGGACTACCTCTGGGTCAACCCCGCAACCAATCCGAATGGCTCCAGCACGGTCGCGGCCGAAAGCACAACATTGGGCATCCTGAAGCTGGACCTTTCGCAGCCGATGGAGGCACTGGCCTGCTAAATAATGGAAACTCAAACTGTCATCGCGCCAGCCATCCTCGCGCAACTCAATGCGATGGGGTTTCATGGTCCCCATGGCAACGATCCTGAGGTAGTCAATGTTGACGGAACCCCGGTGGCTGCTCTCAAAAAACACGGGTTCACCTTGAGAGCGCGAATGGAGGAGGAATTCGGCCGCATGTATGTGGTGTTCGACCTGACCTACTGTCCCTCCCAATCACTGCACACGAGGACAGGATATGCGGGGCCCGTGGCGGTCTTCGAGATTCGCACCATTCTCAAGGAAGATTTAGCCAGGCTCCCAGAATTGGAGAACATGCTCATCAACGCAGGGAAAAGTCTATGACATTTACCATCAATGGAGTTCAAGTTGCCCAAGGCGAACACACGGTTTACAGCCATCGGGGCTGCAAAACAACCGTAACGCCGGTGCTGCTGGCGCAAGCCTATCGGGGCTTCGCGCCCGGAACCCGCATTGGCACAGTCCAGTCCAAGAGGTTCACAGGGCAGATGCGGAAGAAGTTTGGAGACCGAGTCTTCGAGAGCGCCACCTTCACCGATCACAGCGCGGTCCAAGGCCACGCCTACGACTGGCTGATCCGCGAATTCGCCGAGAACCAAGGAGGTGAACGACAGGCCCGGCTGACCAGAATCCAGCCAGGGAGCAAATACTCTGTCACCCACATGTTCGGCTACATGAGCCACGATCCCTGCATCTACGACAGGGGCGACCAGATTGAGGTTGTTGATGTCACGGACGACAAGGTTGTCACCCAGGTCACCCGCTACGGGGCTGCGCCCAAGACGGAGACCTGGAATAGAGAAAGTTTCGAAGCGATGGTGAACACAATCACCATCCTTGAAGTAAAAAGCGAATAAGATATGACCCAAGTTCCCAACGAAGAACTCACCACTTTTGAAGTGATGTCCATTTTTGAAAAATTGCTTCCCGATCCGAACCACAAGACGGCCCTGATGCTTTGGGGCCTCACCGGAACAGGCAAAAGCCAGATCCAACGGCAAATTCTCCAAAAGCTGACAAATGGAAAACCAGCATGGAAGCCCGCCAAAGGAGTGGCCACTACTGGGGCGCTGGAGGTTATCGGTGATTGGGGGCTGATCGATCTCCGCATGTCCTTGCTCGAGCCCACTGACCTGCTGGGCCTGCCCGATTTGAAGGGGGGCATGATGCGTTGGGTGGCGCCAGATGTTCTGCCCATTGTTGGCCAGGAAGACCGTTTCCCGGAAAAGGGCATCGTGTTCCTGGATGAGTTTACCCAAGCTCAGCCAGCCATGCAGTCGGCGGGGTTTTCACTGGTGCTGGATCGGAGATGCGGACCGCACGTGTTACTGCCCGGCTGGAAGATTGTTTCCGCCTCCAATTACGAACGCGAAAACGCAAACACCTACCAGTTCAGCGCGCCTTTGCGCAACCGCTTCAAGCACTACCACCTTCGCTGTTCGCTCGACGCCTTCAAGGAATGGGCTTACCAGAACAACATCGATGCCCGGGTACTGGCCTTTCTTTCATTCCAGCCAGACTACCTTCACAAGCCCACGGAAGTTCCGGAAGAAAGCTTCCCGACTCCACGGAGCTGGGCCAGCGCCAGCTTCTCCCTCGAGACCTTCACGAACGGGTTCTTGGAAAAAGAGCTTGCCGCCAGCATCGGGCCAGGGACAGCCAGTATGTTTAAGGGTTTTCTGGACGTGTTCCAGTCTCCGGAACTGGCTGTTGACATCCGCAAGGTGCTCGCCAAAAAGGTCAAAACCCCGGAACTCACTGCATCCAAGCCCAACATCGCCTGGGCTTTTTCCAGCAGCATTTGTGGACACGTCCGACAGGAGCGCGCGCTCCTGCCGGCAGCTGTCGAACACTTTGCGTCCGATGCTTGGAAGGATGTCATGGAGATTGGGAGGACAGGACTGGCCGATCTCAAGTATGTCGTTGGCAAAGAGGAGTTCGCAAAGGCCCTGCAGCCGCTTGTCACCGAGGTGACCAAGCGATACGGAAAGCTTCTGTAAAAAAATGCGAGATTCCAATGAATCCTTGGACGATTTTCGGACCCGGCTCGCGGCCGTTCGGCTGCAGCTGCTGAAGCGAGAGCCGTTCATCAGCTATCTGTCATTGGAGTTGCCCACCTTCATCCTGGCACCCGGCGATCCGCTTTGCGAAATCATCGAAACCGCGGCCACGGACGGGCGGAGATATTTCTTCAACCTCCAATGGTGCAAGCGGCTGACCGACCCTGAACTAGGGTTCGTTGTCGGGCACGAGGTCGGGCATGTACTCTACTTACACGCTCCACGCCGTGACGAACGAAACCCCGATCGCTGGAACAGCGCATGCGATTTTGTCATCAACTGGCTGCTTCTACACACCGAGTCGCTGAAGGGCCTGATTTGCATGCCACACGACCCGGAGCCCATCGGGTGCTTTGACAACCAGTTTGCCAATCTCACCGCCGAACAGGTTTACGATCGGCTGCCCCCCGAGCTGGGCATGCCTTCCTGGGACCCAATGATAACGGGCAATGGTGATTCCAATGCGGACGCCACTGACGCCGCGCGCGGCGCCATGGCCAGGGCACTGGCAAGGACCAAAGAATACCGCAGCCGAAATGGCCAGGGGAACACGCCCGGAGAATGGGAACGGGTGGCCATGGAAGGAATGCAACCGACCGTCACGTGGCAGGCATTGTTTCAAATGAAAACAGCGGCGAGCGGACACGATTCCCATTCCTGGACCCGCCCGAACAAGAGGATGCGTCCTCACGGCTATTATCTTCCAAGTTACCGGGGATTTTGCCTGCCCAAGACCCTGTTTGTTTTCGACACCTCCGGCAGCATTTCAGAGGATTTCCTCGGCCAGATGGCAGCCGAGCTTAACCGGCTCCTCCAATTATCCGCGCGCAGTTCAGTCACAGTCGTCACGTGCGACACAGAAATGCATCCCCTTGGGGAATTTCGCGCCGCGCGCAAATTCAACCCGCAGCAGCACAAACTCGTGGGAGGCGGAGGCACAGATTTTTGCGCTCCCTTCGAGTTTGCGGTTAAAAACCGCTACGAACAGGTCATCTATCTGACGGACACTTACGGGACTTTTCCCAGCAAGCCGGCCATGAGGACCATCTGGCTCGTGCCAGAGGAGTGCGTGGGAAAAGTGCCGTTCGGAGAGACGATCGCCATTCCAATACCCCAAGCGAAATAAGACGCAACAAAACAGCATGCCTGCAGGCAAAATCCGGCTTAAATTCGAACCGCTGCCCCACAACCTGTTCCGAGTGGAGGTGGAGAAAAGCAGTGTGCAAAACGATCTGGCGGCCTCGGACTACGCGGAATTCAGCCCCGATTTGGAGTTTGCCGGACTGTCCAAACGTGGGAAGCTGCTCAGTGTGCCAAAAAGCAAAGGCCCCGCCCAAATCGGAGGTTACCCGTTGAGAGCACAAGCTCCCGGAGAGGGATGGATCGAGATTAACGATCGCAAAACCTTGCTTCTTACCACGGACAAGCCCGATGTTATTGCGGTCTGCAATCCAAATTGCCACTGGTCGGGGCCTCGAATTCATCTCGCGGTCAAACACATCCCGGAGAGGTTTGAGCCTGTTCCAGATTCCACGAAGCTCAACGAGATTCCCGGCAAAGACGTCGTCTCGGGTGAACTGACGGAAGTGCTGCACCTTTATATCACGTATCCCGCGTTTCGGATTTACAGCGACAGGTTTGGCTATCACCTCGGCATGCCGCAAGGTACTCGCCTTTCGGCGCAAGAGTGGAAATCGCTAAAACGACACGTTTATACTGGACAGGAATCGGCGTCACTCGGGGAAACGGTCGAAGAAACACAGCGAGGCAGCTGCTTTTGGTTTCCAGGCAGAGTGTTGGCCGATGTCCTGGAGAAGTTCGGCATCAGTGGCCAGGCCGCAGCTTACCATGATGGCCAACTCGGATTCGAAAAGTTTGAAGTGAAGAACGCGGCCAAAGCGGCTGCCATCCTGCCGGCCCTTCAGCATTTTCAGGGCAAGACCATCCATGCCACCTATGGAGGTTTTTCCAATATGCGAGTTCCCCTCCCCGATTTGCTGCGGAACCCCGAATTGTTTGAGCAAATGTCCACCTGCTATGTTGAGCCGGGGCTGAAAACGGCAACACTTGGAGAGACCAAGTTCGTTCTTCCTTATCTGAAGCATCCTGTGCGCAGGTGTGAGTGGAATGGCAAACTGGACGGCCAGGCGCTCTGCCCGGCTCATTTGATTGAGAAGTTCTTTATCCCGCTGGCCAAAGCCAGCCGGACGCACAAAACCGAAGGAATCCAGAGCTACCAGATCCAGACTCGCGAAGAGTTCCATTCTTACGCGCCTGGACGCTGGGTATTGATGGAAGACTTGGCCGGCGCCGAAAAGAGGGACCACAGCGAAGAGGCCAAGGAAAGGAAGGAGCGAAAGGCCGGACTGGAACAGCAATACGGCAAAATGCCCAGAGGCTGGGAGAAGCTCACTGACGAGCAAGTCGGCCAATATTTTGCCATCCAAAAGAAGCTGGCCGCTGGCCAGCTTGTGGACGTAAAGAACAGCAAGATTCTCCCGGATGATTTCAATCATAAAGAGGCCCTCAAATCCTGGCTCATATCGAGGAACAGGATTGTGACGTGCCCTCTAACCAATGAAGCCTACATCGTCAACATCAACACCATAGAGGAGCTGGCCGCGCTCCCGGAATTTTACGAGATGCTGCAGCGGCTGCTCCGTGAGAAGGAATGGCTGTCCGCCATCGTCCTATCCCCCGCGATTCAGACTGCAGCCCTGGCCGAAAGCATATAGAATAAACAGCGATTATGAGCACAAAGAGACAAGTTGGAACCGCCATTTTTGTCATGGATGCCACACGAACCAAAGTGTGGCTCCATCGGCGCGAGACCGCGCGAGATTACAATGGCTACTACGCGCTGGCCGGCGGTGGCGTTGACGCGCGTGAAAAAGCCCGCAAAGCAGCCGCGCGCGAGCTGGCCGAAGAAACAGGGCTGGTGAAGCCGGCTTCCAGTTTCGCGTTCCTCAAGAGAACCCACGAGGAGAAATCTCCAACGGACAAGTGGTCCACGGTTTGGTACGTCATCATCCTTGCTCCAGAAGAACGGCCGAAGAAGACCGAATCGCTCGCAGGAGATTGGGATTTCTTCGAAATTGCCGCCCTGGCGAATCATCCGACACCGCTTTACCCGGGCATTGTGGAAATGGTGCCCGTGCTGGAAAAGTATCTCCGGTCGCTGCCTCCCACCAACATCGCGGCCCACTACCCATGCGCTTTGGCCACCGTCGACATCGCTGTCACGCGCAGCCACAACGACACGCAGGAAATTCTGTTGGGACGGAAGAAAAACGCCACAAAATGGAGGTTCCCGGGAGGATTCGTCGATCCGCAGCAAGACCCAGACTTCATCCACGCCGCCTACCGAGAGCTGTCCGAGGAAGTTCTGGGCTGCATCGTGTCCCAAGATTTTGAAGTTTTGTATCCCGGCCTTCGCGTGGATGAACCGCGGTATGCATCGGACAAGGACCGTATTTATACCACGTTATTCCTCCTTCAGTTCTCCGGCACGCCGGAGTGGGAGCCCAAAGGTGGAGATGATCTTCCTGAAGTGAAATGGTTTGCAGTGAGCGATGTGGACGCCCCCGCGACACTCGTGCGCGAGCATATTCCACTTCTCAATGCTGTCCGCAAACGATTACTCAAGAGCGCGTGAAGCCGATCAAGCCCAACCAGATCATTGTCGCGATCAAGGACTCCAAGCTCGATTACGACTGCCGTCGCCTTAACCTGACCCCCCGCCGGCTGTTTCGCTTTTATGCCAGGTCGGGCTACCCGCCGGCAAAAATCGAGAACATCGAAGCCAGCCATGAACTGCAGCAGCAAGGCAAAAAAGTCCTCCACGAATTGATTGCCCCGGACAGAATCGTCTCCAGGTCGAGCATTAACCCCGCCCTCTTGCGCCAGCAAAAGCTGGTGCTCGCCTTTGGCGGTGACAACCATTTTCAATGCGTGGCCCGGTACCTGACGGACACTCCGATCTTGGGCATCAACACTGATCCACCCCGCAGCGAGGGCGCCCTCACCCAAATCACAGTCAACCAGCTGGCCGCCACACTGCACAACCTGGAAAGAGGAAATTACTCGATCAAAAAGTGGACCAGGCTGGCCGTCACATTGCAAGGGAAGCCCCTGCCCTTCCCTGGCCTCTGCGAGGCGTACATCGGAGAGCACAGAGTGGAGAATATGAGCCGGCTTTCCATCCAACATGGGCAGGAAAGATTCCTGCACAAAGGCAGCGGCATGCTTATCTACACTGGCTCCGGGTCCACCGGCTGGGCTCATTCCGTAGAACGGCAGGTCCGGCCCGGGCAAGTTTACTTTGACCCAACCAGCGCCTATCTGCGTTATCTGTGCATGCATCCCTACGTCGGAAAGCTCTCCCCTGCCCCGTTAGACCCGTGCATAAGACTGAGGGATGGACAGGAAATACTCATCAATTCCATGAACGACGCCGAGGGGGTAATTATTCTGGACGCGCTCGAAGCCTATCCGTTCTTGGAGGGAAGCATAGCCAGCATCAGAACAGGACCAAACCTGAAAGTCATCGTTACACAGTTATGAACGGAACCATCACGCCAGGATATTACAGGCACTACAAAGGGAAGCTCCATAAGGTTCACTTTGTCGGACTCCACAGCGAGACACTGGAGCCCCAGGTCTGCTACGAATCGCTTTACAAAAACCGCAAGTCCCAGTTTTGGGTACGGCCTTTGTCGATGTTCGCCGGAACCGTAACGATCAAGGGGAGCGCCGTTCCGCGCTTTACACGGGTGGCCGACCATGAGGCCCAGGGTGAGGAAAGCGCCTTTCGAATTCGCAGCCGCCCCTTCAAGCAAAACGCCGTCGTTTCGGTTAAGGCCCCAAGCTATACTGGCTATGGCCTCGTCAACTGGCACGATAAATACCCGGAACACCCGCCGGCAAACAAGCTACCAGTCGTTCTAGAGAACGGAAATACCTGGTGGTACGACCTTGCCACGATCGCGGCCGCCACGGATACAAGCCAGTAGCCGGGCTGGATCCGCCGCCAAAAGAGAGTGAAGCCATGATAACGTTAGATCAGCGCGATGCGTTGATGGCCAAGCCCGCCATCGCGCCCAACCTGCCTCCCGAGGTCGCCACCTTCGATTGCATCGATTTCGGCGGATATTGCGCGCGCGGCTACAATCCATGCCAGATTGCCGGTCATATTCGAAACGTCCCCTTGAAGCATCTGACAGAGGGCGAGTGGCTATCCAGCTTAAACACGGGATCCGCCGGATCGTTCTTTGTCTTCAGAGAAGCAGCAGGCCACGAAGTCGGCCGAGCCTTCAAGCCTTCCACGGGGGTCATCTCCGACTTGTGTTTTGCCGGAAAATGGCCGACCCAGCTGACCTTTACCAGAACGCCCGCCGCTCTAGCCGCGTGACCATCCGCCTTCTTGCCATCGCCGACCTCCATCACCGCCCGGCTCATTACCAGCGTCTGGCAGCGCTGGTGCAAAAGCACCAGCCAAAGGTTGTAGCCCTTTGTGGGGGATTTCCTCAATTCGGACAGCGACAACGGTCGCAATGGGCTCTTGATCGAAGCGGAATGCGCGCAATGCGTGGCTACCCTTCCCGTGGATAGGACCGGCTGTGCGCCGATTGGCCGTCGCCATCCGCTCCCTGGAACAAACCGGGATACCAGGCCCTGAGATCAGGGACTTCATTCAAAAGCGTTTGTCGGTGAGCTAAGCACCCGAAGGCTTGAGGCTGAGCTATCGTATTAGTGCCGAGCCCGTGATTCAGCTCTTTCCTTCGCCGCGGCACGGAGCGCCATCGCGTCCTCCCCCCTTCGCCTTGCACCATCCCCGGCCAGATTTCTCTCGAGTTCGGTCATTTCCCGAAGAAACCTGAACCCATCAACGACACGCTGAATCATGTTCTTCAGATCGGGCCTCTGATCCTTGCGAAGCAGAGAAGCAAGTTCAGCAACATCGTAATCGCCGGCACCCTTGATCCGCTCTCGGAACCGGTCATAATCGAGATTTGGACCATTGCTGTCCCACAACTTGAGCACGGCCAGCGAGCGGATGAGGGCGTGATCAACAGCCCGGACCCCGATCTCGGAAAGATCATAAAGGTCTCTGATTTTGGAGCGCTGGCTTGCAGCTCGGATTTTCTCTGCCACGGCTTCCTCGAAGGCGAGGCTGGGAACCTCGACTGGCTTGAATTCCAGCATCTTAAAATAATGCATAGCCAGCTGCGTTATCGGACGAACAGGAAGAACTGGACGCTCGCGCATGCTGACCTGTAATTTGATCTTCACACCCTTCTGGTTATCGGGGTGCGAACAGATCGGGTTGGCGGCGCAGCCCTCGTCGGTAAGGTACCAGTCCTTGGCGCGGTCGAACGAAAAGGAAATACCATGAAAGGGCTTATCGACCGCCTCCAGCATCATCAGCATCAGGTCATCGACGGTTATATCGGTGCAGCATGTGAAGTCGAGGTCGGTTGAAAGCCGTCCGCGCGGACCAAATACCATCTTCCGCAGCATGGTACCGCCTTTAAAAGCGACATGCTCGGTGACGCCTTTCTCAGAGAAGAGCTGGAGCAGGTAGGTCAGAATTACGTCGATTTCAACGTTCCCAATATCCCTCGCGCCGGAAACGGCGGCCACCTGCCGGAGCTGATTGGCTGTCAGCATAGCGGCGCGCTTTCCACCTTGAGCCTTGGCACCTCCGACAAAAGATCATCACGCCGCGCATGAACAAAAACGCCCCACGCGGCGACGTAGCCGATATCCCCCTCTTTTCGTTCTTCTCGTCCGAAGAACGAGCGCCGCGATGGGGAGATTGCATCCCGAACTTTCAGACGTAATGCAGTGGGCAGCGGCCGGCCAACAAGATCGCTCAGAAACCCCAACCGCTGCAGCAATGCGGTTGATTTCATAGCCAGCGCAGAGGCGACGAGTTTGTCAGAGTCGATTTCTCCCAGCGCGTTGTAGACGATGCGCACGAGTTCGCTCACGCCGCCGGCAAGATCGGGACGATCGATGCAATCGACCGCGGTCTTCTCTGGATCTGAGATCGCGACGTTCCGGCCGAAGACAGGATAGCTTTTGAACCCGGAAAACTTTCGCGTCGCGATCTTGATAAAACGCACTTCAGTACCCTCAATGGTTCGCATCGGGCTTTGCCGAAGCACGGCGACGGTCACCGTCATCGGCTTCTGTGTGGTGAAGCCATGAAAAGCCGCTGCCGACCACCAGCCCACATAGGAGGGATCGACAACGGCCGAGGCAAGCGCGATCGGGTTGTTTTCGCCGAGGTTTTCGGGCCCGCGCTCGGGCGGGAGCAGCATGTAACGGCCGCCGACCAGACGAGTCAGCCATCCTTTTCTGAGAAGGTTGCGGATGACCTTGCGAGCTGCTGGCTCTGAGCCCAGAAGGTCGATGATGTCCCCGGCAAGCACCACATCGCGGCCTTCCTCCCGTAAGGAGAGGACCACTTTTGTTTCTTTTGGACCGAGCGTTCGCAGATTTGTTTCCATAACTCTTTTGCCCTTTTAGGGCAAATCCTTCATACGAACAAATCTCCGCCAAAAACCCTGCCACGTCAAGACATGATCCGTTTATATTGTAAAAAGGCCTCAAATGGGCCAATTCTATATACGAATCAATTGAGTCGGCGGAGGGCGATCAGCCCAAAGAATCGGGAACAGGTTCGCCATTTTCATAGCTATAGGTAGTAATGAACGTGACTACTACCAAACGCGAACCTAAACGCGAACCTCGGGGCTATGTTCTGCCTGGTTCAGCTTCAGCCGGCTTGGGCACGCTTGGACACCGGCGGACAGGTTTTCGGGGTCAAAAAGGGTCGCTCAACCGCCGATTCCGACCCCCGCCTCCAATAAGTTATTGGTAATCAATGTCTTGCAAATGGAGCACGGCAAGTCACAGCAAATTAGTTTCCAGCCTGTTACTCAACAACTACCCCTTTAATACTGCCCAAATACTCATGAAGCTTCAGCAGATTCCCCGCCGATGCATCGAGGTAGTCAGAGTATCGGTTGAATGCATCCGCTTATCTTGCTGAGGAAGCGCCCGCCGCCACCGACTGTCCCATAGACTTCCAACAAACTGCGCAGTTCGAGTTTTGCCAGAGTGCCGAACGCACCGAGGCGAAGAGCTGAGTAAAGCTGTGGCCCCACTGGCTTGAGGGACCGCTTACCCCGCACCAGCGTTCTCCCAGTTGTGATTGAGCGGTTGGCAAGTATTCGAAATCTATCGGGGATTCGCGCCATGGCTCATAGGGAGTGTGAACAGGTGGCACATCCGGGTGCGGCGGCGCGTCGTTGACCTGCTGCTGCCGTTCCGTGGTTTCCGCTATTACCACCGGAAGCAGCATGGCAGCGAGTCCATCAAGGCCGTGCTGCCAGCCCGGCAGCCAGCCGGGAATGTCTGTGCGTGACGTTTGGCGAGTTTCAACAGCCGAGCGCTTGAAGGTCAGGTAGGAGTTGGAAAGCTAGGTGGGAAGTGATTCCTTCCAAAGCCCACAACCGGTCTCGATGGTCACATTAGCGAAGCGCTTGAGCAGCAACGAAGCGACGAAAACGACGACGGCCGGCAACCATGCGAAATGCGCCGCGAGCACCCCGGCGATGACCAACCCCAGACTCTGCGCTCCATGGGCGGCGGCTTCTTTGAGTTTCTTATGATCATCGTCACTCGCCGTGCAAATTAAGTTATAAAGGGATTTATTGTACGCATCCCAAAAGCGTTTGCCGATTTTCAGGAATTTGTCCTTGATCGGGCCAGCGAGTTTCGCGGTGTCGACCATGGAAGCCGGTGGCGGTGGGGTCGCCGCGCGAAGTTGTTCCGCGGTATCCCAATCCATATGGATCGTATCGAGTTGTTGGCCGAGTTGGCTGAGGAGTTCATCTTCACTCATCTGCCTGGCGGCTTCGAGGCTGATTTTGACTTGGTCTGCGATTGGCATGGTGGTATGGGTTTTAGGTGGTTGGTGGTGGTTTGAGATCATTGGGGGCGCTGGTCAGTCGGGCATCGGCATCTCCGTAAACGGCGTAGATGAGGGCCAGGATATCTTCCTTGACCAACCCCTGGCGCACCTTCCACACGGCAGTGCCCAAGGAATCGCCCATAAACAATCTTCGGATGATCGCCGTATCCATTTTCACGGCCAGGGACCACGGATTGGGCCCTTCTGTGCCCACCACGGAACGGGCGCCGCATTGCAAAAAGAAACCGACAAAGCTCTTGCCCGAGGCCGAGACTTGCGCGGAATCACACATGCTCAACTGGACGATTGGTGATCCGGCGATGCGTGGCACCTTTTCCTGAAGGACGGAATACTTGGCGATGCCTTTTTGTGCCTTGATGTGAGAGCCGTAGATGGCTTCCGGCGAATACATCAAGTCCTTGTCGCGAGTGGGGCTTTGCGATCGGCCGGCCAGCTCTAGGATGCGGTTGGTCAGTTCCCTGTCCGCCAGCTCGGTATATCCATGACAGAAGAAATGAAGAAAGTCGAAGGATTGATCCCGCAAAGCGGGAATTGAATAGTCTTCGATCTCCAAATCTACTGGCTCGGAGATCTTGCGGCCAGCCACCAGCTCAGTGAAAATCTTCGACATCTCCGGAGTTAATTCGTGGTTTTCGTAAACCCGGCCGACGGTGACGATTTCCTCGGATCCACCCACATTCGCGGGCCAGGCGAATCGGCGCGAGGGCTCGACGGAAAGGCGGAACCGGTAACCCCAAAAGCCATTCATCTTTTCTCCACCGAAAGCCCGAGTGGGCAGCTTTTCCGCGTCGTAGACGAGTCCCCAGGGAAGAGAAAATGGCTGGCTGGTCGCATCCGTGGCGATCACGACATCGGACCCTTCGGGGAGTGATCGGATGACGCCGGCTAGGTCGGAAAGAACTTCTGCGGCTGCTGTGCCGGCACCGGCGAAGAAAAGAGAGGAAAAGAGTTCCTGCCCCATATGGCAGAGGGCGTAGGCATTTTCCTGAAAGGGCTGCCGCTTATTTGGCTCGTGCTCATCGGCCAGATCTTCGACCTTCAAGTAGATATCCTCGGTCTTTTTGCGGTAACCTTCGACCGCGTTGCTCGTCGCGGCCCACATTTTCCGGAGTTCGCCGCCAGCGTTGGAGAAAGCGAAAAGGAAAACTTCCTGGGCTTCATGCCGCACGTACAAGGTCAGTGCGGGCGCGATGGCGTCGCGGCCCGGAATGGAAAACCATTTCTCGGAGAGATAGATATGCTCGAGAGTTTGGGGGACCTCTTCGGCATTCAGCGGCACATGGACACGAAAGGCGGCGAGCAGGAATTTTTCGTGGCGCAAGAAGACAAAGACCGCCGTCGATACTTTGCGTGCCCACAGATTTGGGAAAAAAACCAGAAACCGCGCTTCGCTCGAAGGCCCGGTCGCGTTGACTTCGATCTGTTCCTGGGCGCTGGAATGGCGATCTGCGCCGAAGCGGAGATGCTCCGAGTAGACGTCGACGTCGATCTTCAAGGGATACGCGTACTCGGCCGGCTGATGATAAATGGGCGGCTTGCCCACGTAAGGAATGCCCGTGCGCTGCTCATCCAGGAGGAAGCGAAACTCCAACCCGCCCGGTGGCGGCGGATCCGGCAGTGGATCTGAAGGCGGAACGATGTTCTGGTCGTCTCCGCCGAGACAGTGAAATTCG
>Ga0182016_10000707_pt1 | contig 41427 bp, 33 predicted proteins | sample 712S2MmetaG_FD_120491 | JGI IMG/M metagenome (GOLD analysis project Ga0182016, IMG submission 120491) | Permafrost microbial communities from Stordalen Mire, Sweden - 712S2M metaG | ecosystem: Environmental > Terrestrial > Soil > Wetlands > Permafrost | place: Sweden: Stordalen | collected...
CGTTTCGAGGCTCCGCCCTACGGATTACTCCGTACTGCGCTCGATAGCTACATGTCGAACGGATAATTCACATGGTGAGTTCCTTTCATCTCACTAGATCAGCCAGGCTTGTCCTGGCGCACCAGATGAACACCGATAAACACAGACCCCTTCAGCTTTCTCCGCAGACTGCCGATAAGCTCGTTGTGAATGTATTTCTGGCCCGCCAGCCGATCTACGACGCTGCGCGCAAGATTCACGGGTACGAACTGCTCTTCCGGCGCTCCGACACCAACGAGGCCGACGTACGCGACGGAACCGTCGCTACGGCCCAGGTGCTGGTGAACGCGGTAATCGATATCGGCGTGGATAAAGTGGCAGGCCAGGAACTGATCTTTATCAACTGCACTCGCGACATCCTGATGTCGGAGCCGATTATCCCGCCGGATCGCTGTGTACTGGAAGTCCTCGAGGACGTCGATCTCGACGAACTTCTCCTGAAACGTATCCAAGCGCTGCGCGGGCGCGGTTATCGAATCGCCCTGGACGATTTTACGCTCAGCGGCAAGCTCGCCCCGGCTCTGCCACTCGCCGACTATATCAAGCTCGATGTCTTAGCCCTGGCGCCGCCGGAACTGAAGCGCCACTGCCTCTTGCAACGGCCGGGGGTCCGCCTCATTGCCGAGAAGATCGATTCCGAAGCCGTGATGGAACGCTGCATGGCCCTCGGCTTCGACCTTTTCCAAGGCTATTTCCTGCGCCGCCCGGAAACCGTGCAAGGCGCGCACCTGCCGACGTCTAAACTGGCCGCGCTCCGCCTCATCGGCGTTTGCCAGGATCCGGATGCCTCCGCGCAGGACGTTTCCGCCACCGTCTCGGCCGATGTTTCCATGACGTACAGTCTCCTGCGCCTGGCTAACTCCGCCCTCTTCGGGAGAAGCCGCCCAATTCGCTCCGTGGAGGCAGTGGTCACCTGGATGGGAACCGAATACCTGGCGCGCTGGGGGACTCTGCTGGCGCTCGCCTCCGAACGCGGATGTCCAGTGAGCTACCTGGGAACCGCTTTGCAGCGCGCCTACATGTGCGAATCTCTCGCGGCCCAGCAGGGCGATGCCCCCGCCAGTAGCAGTTTCCTGGTGGGCCTGCTCTCTACCCTGGATTCCATCTTGGATGTGCCGATGCAACAGATTGTCGAGCAGGTTCGCCTCACCGGCGATATCCGCGAAGCGCTCGAACAGCAGGGCGGCAGCCTCGGACGCCTGCTCGCCTGTACGCTCGCTTACGAATCCGGCGACACCCGGAAACTCGACCATTGCGGCATCGACGGCGGATTGTTATACGACGCCTATTGGCAATCCATCGAGCAGGCGGAGTCTACTCTGCGCGAACTCGTCTCCATCAGCGCGTGACCTGGTAGCCCGCCCAGGACAAGCTAACGTGGCGCAAACTTCAGTCTGCTGGGTCGAGACTTTCCAGAAACCTCGTCGTCTTCGGTTGAACCTGAAACCGCTTGCTGACGCGCGCGGCTCGGAAACGCAATCCGCCGATACCGAGCCACGACCGTCAGGGAGTGGTCCCGGTAATGATATTTGGTTTCTGCCGCGAACACGTCGCCCCTAAACCTAAGCAAAAACCCTCGACCCAGCCGTGCGTAGCAGCTTATGTTCCATCGCGAAGCGCTCGAGTTCCTCGCGGAATTTCGGATGTGCAATCTTGATGAGCGCTTCCGCCCGCTGGCACAAGGTCTTGCCATGCAGATACGCCACTCCGTGCTCCGTCACCACGTAGTGCACATCTCCGCGCGAGGTGACCACGCCCGCGCCCGGCTGCAGCGCCGTCGTGATCCGCGAGACCGTCCCGTTCTTCGCGGTCGATGGCAGCGCGATAATCGGCACCCCGCCCTGAGACATCGCCGCACCGCGCAGAAAGTCGATCTGACCGCCGATCCCGCTATACGGCAGCCGGCCCATCGAGTCGGAGCAGACTTGGCCGGTGAGATCCACTTCAATCGCCGAGTTGATGGCCACCATGCGATCGTGGCGCGCCACTATCATCGGATTGTTGCAATAACTGGTGCGATGGAATTCGAAAACCGGATTGCTATCGATGAAGTCGAACAGCCGCCTGCTCCCCAGCACGAAGCCGCTCACCACTTTCCCCCGATGCAGGGTTTTGCGAGCGCCCGTCACCACCCCGTTTTCGATCAGGCCGATGGCGCCATCGGGCACCATTTCCGAATGGATCCCCAGATCTTTGTGGTCTTTGAGGAGCGCCAACGTAGCTTCCGGAATGCCGCCGATACCGGTCTGAATCGTCGCCCCGTCGGGTATCAGCGCGGCCACCTTCCGTGCGATGGCGCAATGGCACTCGGTCAGCTCATGCTGCGGATATTCGGCCAATGGGTGCGAAGTTTCCACAAACGCGTCCACTTGGCTGACGTGCAGAAACGTGTCGCCGAAAGTGCGCGGCATCCGATCGTTGATTTCCACGATTACGTACCTTGCGTTTTCTGCCACGGTCAGCGAAACATCGATGGCCACGCCGAGACTCATGTACCCGTGGGCGTCGGGCGGCGCACATTGCAGCAGCGCCACGTCGACGGGAAACGCGCCGGAACTAAACAGCCCTTCGATCTCGCTCAGGAAGATCGGCGTGTAATCGCCCCGCCCTTCCTGGATCGCACACCTTACGTTGCCCCCGATGAACAGCGAGTTGGTGCGAAAGTGCCCTTCATACTGCGGCAGGCTGTAATCCGCGACCCCCATGGTGGCCATGTGCACCATTTCCACCTCTTCGAGTTGCGGCCCGCGCTTCGTCAGAGCTTTCACCAGTTCGGTCGGCTCCGCGCACCCGTTGTGGATGTAGACGCGGTGGCCCGACTGCACCCGTGCCACAGCCTCGTCGGCCGATACAATTCGCGATCGATACTCGCTATTCATGGACGCCCTCATTTCGTAGCACCTCCGCCGGGTGGTGGTTAAATCGCTTATATCTATATAATCAGACCTGTCGGTATGAAAAGTCAATCCTTTCCTCCGCCCTTGCCCGGCTAAATTCCTACCTAAATGGAACTGGTGATACTATAGGGCCTTAATCCGAAGCCACCTATATGGACCACATCCTGTCGATCGTCCTGCTCACACCGTTGGCTGGGCTGCTGGTGCTGCTGTTCATTCCCTCGTCGAATACGCGCGCTATCAAACTGTGGGCCAATATCATCTCTTTGGTGGGCTTTCTGGTGTCTGTCCCACTGGCTCTCCAGTTCAATCCGGCCCGCGACATGCAATTCGAGGAACGCGCCGCATGGATCCCCAGCCTGGGCGCCTCCTACCACCTCGGCATCGACGGGTTGAGTCTGCTTCTGGTGATGCTCACCACCCTGATCGGCTTTATCGCCGTGCTTTCCAGTTGGAACGCCATCCACGATCGGCTCAAGGAATACTACGCGTTCTTCCTGATACTCCAGACGGGCATGCTGGGCGTCTTCATGTCGCTCGATTTCCTGCTGTTTTTCGTCTTTTGGGAGTCGGTGCTGGTGCCCATGTATTTCATAATTGCCCTGTGGGGCGGCCAGCGCCGCGGCTACGCGTCCATCAAGTTCATGATCTACACGCTGACCGGCAGCGTGCTGATGTTCCTGGGCATCATCTATCTCTTTAGCGCGCACTACTCGCAATTCGGAATGCCCAGCTTCGATATCGCCGAACTCATGCGCACCCAGGTCTCCGCGGGCGCTCAGTGGTGGGTTTTCTGGGCATTCTTCGCGGGATTTGCGGTAAAAGTGCCGATGTTTCCGTTCCACACCTGGCTGCCCGACGCGCACACCGAGGCGCCCACCGCCGGCTCCGTGGTCCTGGCCAGCGTTCTGCTGAAGATGGGGACATACGGATTCCTGCGCTTCTCCATTCCGTTGCTCCCCGACGCCGCCAAGAACCCGAAAGTGATCTTGATTGTCTCGTTCCTTTCGATAGTCGGCATTGTGTACGGCGCGCTGGCGTCGCTCATGCAGAAGGATTGGAAGAAGCTGGTGGCGTATTCGTCGGTAAGCCACCTGGGGTTCTGCACGCTCGGTATTTTCGCTCTCAATCCCGCCGGTATCTCGGGTTCGATTCTGCAGCAGATCAACCACGGCATCTCCACCGGCATGCTCTTCCTCGTGGTCGGCGTAGTCTATGAGCGCCGCCATACCCGCGAGATCTCGGAGTATGGCGGACTGATGAAGGTGATGCCTATTTTCACGCTGATCTTTGGCCTCGCCATGCTGAGTTCCATGGGAATGCCGCCGCTCAACGGATTCATCGGCGAAATCACCATCCTGCAGGGCGCGTTTATCGTCAGTTTCAAGTGGGCCTTCTGGGCAGCGGTGGGAATCGCGCTCGGCGCCGCGTATCTTCTATGGCTGTTCCAGCGCACCATGCTCGGCGAGGTGAAGGAGAAGAATCAGCTGCTGAAAGATCTCTCCTGGCGTGAGATCGCGGTCTTCGCTCCGCTGGTGGCATGGGCGTTTTGGATTGGCCTGAACCCGCAGCCCTATTTCCACGTTCTCGACCGCTCGGTAGCGCACATCGTGGAACGCGTGCACCCGGGTTATTATTCCGAACATCGCATCCCCAACCCGCTGCAGCTCCCGAGCACGCAAGCCTCGCTCCGCTAGCGCGGCCGCCTTTATGAAAACCGTCGGCACTCCCGCCGCGCGCGTCACCGTCGCGTTCGCGCTGGCGCTCTGGATTGCTTTATCGCAGATACCCCATCCCCGTCCGATTCCCCTCCCGGCCGATGCTTCCGTCAGCGAATTCTCCGCGGCCCGGGCCATCGAGCACGTGCGCGCCATCGCGCAGAAACCCCACCCTCTCGAAAGCGCCGAGCACGACCGTGTCCGCGACTACATCGTATCCGAGCTCACCAAACAAGGCCTGGCGCCGCAAATCGAAAGCGGATTCTCCGAACTCAACTGGGGCAAGTATCACGCTAGCGGCAACGTCCAGAACCTGATCGCCCGACTTCCCGGCTCCGCCAACACGAGACCGGTGATGCTGGCGGCACATTACGATTCCGTCCCCCGCGGACCCGGAGCCGGCGACGATGGCCACGGCGTCGGCGTGCTTCTGGAAACCTTGCGCGCCCTTCGATTCGGCCCTCCCTTGCGCAACGACGTCATCTTCCTCATCACCGATGGCGAGGAGCGCGGCCTTCTGGGAGCACTGCTCTTCGTCCGCGAGCATCCCTGGCGATCCGAGCCCGGGGTGACTCTTAACTTCGAGGCGCGCGGCACATCCGGCCCGGCAGTAATGTTCGAAACCAGCACCGGCAACCAATGGCTCATCCGCGGGCTGCAATCCGCCGTCCCGGATGCAATCGCCACATCGGTAGCTTATGAAATCTACCGCCGTATGCCGAACAATACCGACCTAACCATCTTCAAGAGGGGCGGTCTCGCAGGCATGAACTTTGCCTTCATCGAACACCCCGAGTACTACCACACCGCGCAGGATACGGTGGAACATCTCGATCCGGTCAGCGTGCAGGAGCAGGGCCGGTACGCGCTGTCGCTCACGCGCTGGTTCGGCAATCGAGACCTCACCGTTCACCCGTCGGGCGACGCCGTTTACTTTACCACCGCGTTCACTTCCCTGATTGTCTATCCGGCGAAATTCGCGGTGATGCTGGCCATGCTGATTCTGCTCGGAGCGATCGCCGCGGCGGGGCGCAGGCGCGGGATCGGCGCCCTGCTCCTACTGCTGGCCGCGCTCGACATGTGGGCATCCGTAGTAGCTCCCGGCATCACGTATCTGATCGACTGGCCGCTACTCGGGGCAGTGATCGCCGTGCTGCTATTGGCAACCGCGCCGCCGATACTCGCGCCCGGTTGGCGCGTGGCCGCCATCGCTCTCTGTGCCGCCCCAGGGTTCCTGCTGATCGTCCCGCTGGTCTCCGGCCTGATCGTCGCCCTCAGCTTGCCCGGCGCCGCACCCGTGCTTGCCGCCGCTGCCATCCTGATGCTGATCTGCCTGCTCCCGCAATTGAATTTCATGCTACGAGCAAGAAAGTAGGGTCTGCTTCAGAGGTGCTTGCAGAATCCCTGGAAACCGCTTGCTTGCGCGCGCGGCTCATTAATACCGTGTTGAAACAGCAGCTCTTACTGAGCCGCGACCGCGAGGGAGCGGTGCCTTTCGCCCCATTTCAGCCGAATATTGCAAGCGCCTCTTCAGCTCGCAGTTCTTCGCGGCCCCCTTGTGGAGCATATCGAAGCTCGCACCAAGGACAACTCACGGCTCGCGCAGAGCCACCATGGGGTCGACCTTGGTCGCACGCCGCGCCGGCAGATAACTCGCCAGCAGCGCCACCGCGGTGAGGAAGATCGCCGAGCCGGCAATCGTCAGCGGATCGTCCGGTTTTACGCCCACCCACAGGCTCGCGGTCGCGTGCGTCGCGAACGCCGAAATGAAGATTCCGGTCACGATGCCGGCCGCCGTGAGCGCCAGCCCGCGGCGCAACACCAATCCCACTACGTCCGACGGTTTGGCCCCCAACGCCAGGCGAATACCAAACTCGTGCTGGCGCTGGCTTACCGAGTACGCCAGCACACTATACAACCCGAGCGCCGCCAGAAGCAACGACACCGCGCCGAGCACGCTCAGCAGAGCCGCCGCCACCTTCTGGGGATATACCGCCCCGGCGATTTCGTCCTGGAACAGCACGATTTCCGCCACCCCGGCATTCGCGTCGATAGCCGCCGCCTCGCGCTGGATCGCCGGAATAAAGCGGTTCGACGGCCCCGACGTGCGTATGAAGAAGGCCATCCAGAACTCGCCGCCATGCGTCTGGCGATAGGGAGTGTAGACGTACGGCGTGAGTGGTTCCAGCAGTCTGCGGTACTTGCTGTCCGCCACCTCGCCAATAATCGTCGCCCAAGGGCCACCCCCGCGGATTCTGTGCCCAACCGGATTCCCGCCCTTGTAATACCGTTGCGCGAAGGCGTGGTTGACCATCGCTACCGGCGCGTGGCCGTGATCGTCCAATTCCGTAAAATCTCTGCCTTCGATCAAGGGAATGCGCAAAGCGTCGAAGTAGCGTGGAGCGACCGTCGCGCCCGCGATGCTCATTTGCTCGTTCGCGGCAGGGGCATATCCTTCCACGGCGATATCCGAAACCGCATTGCTGCCTAACTCCAGCGGAACGTCGTTGGAGAAGCTGACTGCGGAGATCCCGGGAAGGGCGCTGACGCGGTCGCGCAGGCGCAGACAAAACTGCGTCCGCGCCTCTTCATCGGGAGCGAACGTGTCGAGGTGGTATTTCACGAACAGCACATTATGCGCGTCGAATCCCGGGTGAATTGCCCGCGCGCTTCGAAAACTTCGCACGGCGAGCGCGGTTCCGACCAGCGCTACCAACGCCAGCGCCACTTCGGCAACCACCAGCAGACCACGGGTCCGATTCTGGCCCACGCCGGAGGTCCCACCCCGTCCGCCTTCCTTCAGCGCGTCCATCATGCCGCCTCTCACCGGGTGGACGGCGAGCGCCAGACCGGTCAGCAGAGAACCGGCGCAGCACAACAGCACCGTGAACCCAAGCGTGTCGGCATTCAGGCTGAAATCGAACTGCAGCGGAAATCCCAGCGGCGGCAGCAGCCAAAGCAGCGAGCGTCCTAGCCATGAAGCTACCGGGATCGCCGCCAAAGCGCCCATCGCCGCAAGCAGGAGGCTCTCGGTGAGAAGTTGCCGCAGCAGCCGCCAACCGCTCGCGCCGAGCGCCATCCGCACGCTCAATTCCTTTCGCCGCGCGGTGGCGCGCGCCAATTGCAGGTTGGCCAGATTGGCGCCCACGATGAGGAAGAGCACGACGCAGACCGCCATCAGAATCCGCAAGGGAGCGAGCAACACCACCTGCACTCCGAAATGCGCTTTCCACACCGGCAGGACAATCTCGCGGAAACCCTTGCTGGTATTCGGCGATTCCTCCGCCATGTGCCGCGCACACGCCTCCACTTCGGCATTCGCCTGCTCGACGGACACGCCCGGGTTCAGCCGGCCGGTAAGCCACATCTGACGAGCCGTGCGGCTATCGAGCAGCCAATTGCCCTGCCCATTGAGTTGCGGCCCCATGGTGATGGGAATCCACATGTCGATCGCCATGCCGGGCATGGTGCCGCGAAACTCAGGCGGTGTGATGCCGATTACTGTAAGCTCATAACGATTCACGCGGATGGTGCGGCCCACCGCGTTCGGGTCGCTGTGCAGCAGGTTTTGCCACAGCTGATAGCTGATCACCGTTAAAGGAAATGCGCCCGCGCTATCGGCAAACTCCGATGGCAGGAAGGCGCGCCCGCGTAGCGGTCTTACTCCCAGCACGGTGAAATAATTGCCGGAGACGTACTCGCCGAATACGCGGCGTGGGCTGTTTACCGGACCGACCGTGAATGGGTTGAACAGCGACGCGGCCAGTCCGGAGAACGACTTCAGCCGGTCGCGATAGTCGCGGTAATCTCGGTACGACGTGGTGGAATATTCGCCTGTCGGCGATACCGTTTCCAGCTCCACCAGTTGCTTGCCCGCTGCGACGCCCGGGAAGGGGTGCAGCAATAAAGTGTCGATCCAACCGAAAACGGTCGCGTTCGCCGCTATGCCGAGCGCCAGCGTGATCACGGCCACCGCCGTGAACCCTGGGCTGCTCCGAAGAACGCGGAAGGCATAGCGCAGATCCTCATACAGTCTGCGCATGATGTTCTCTTTTCAGTATGCACCCGGAATGCCGGTGCTAAATCACGGATTCTTCGGCGCTTGCGCTTCGGGCCGCCGTCCAATTTCGGATTTCGGTGTCCGCTATTGGGACTTGAGCATGAGATCTGCGGCCTTCACGGCCAGTCCGCGCGCGATGGAAGTGAATTCGTTGCCCGTGCGAATCCGCGCCGCCCCGAAGCGCGATTCGAAAATGCGCCGCACAGCCGGAACGAAGGACGAGCCGCCAGTCAAGAAGACCATGTCAACTTCGCCGTGCGCGATGCCGGAAGCGGCGATCAGCGAGTCGACCGAACCCTCGATGTGCGCCAGGTCTTCGGCAATCCAGGCTTCGAAGTCGGTGCGCTTCACCATGGCCGCGATTTCGATGACGCCGTCGAAGAAGTGAAACGGCGCCTCGGCGTGCTCCGACAGTTCGCGCTTTACGAGTTGGACGGCGCGATGCAGCTCATACCCGAGATCTTCGCGGATCAGATGGAGCAGCGCGTCGATCTTCTCCGGTTCGAACGCCTCCGCGCGCGTGCTGCTCAACATATTCATCACCGCGCCGGTGCGCAGAAAGGAGAGATGATGCCAGCGCTCCAGTTTTCCGTACACCCAATTGGGCACGGCCGGCAGCACTTTATTCATAGAGCGCGCCTGCGAACCGCGGCCCAGCGCCGGCGAAACCAGATTGCGGACGATGCGTGCATCGAAGGCGTCGCCCGCGATCCCCACGCCGCTATTGCCGAGAAGGTCGGCGGGCGTGCGTCCTCGTTTCCGGATGGAAGGGCCGACGTGCAGGAGCGAGAAATCGCTGGTGCCGCCGCCGAAATCGCCGATCAGAATCAGTTCGTCGTGGTCGAGAGTCGATTCGTAATAATGGGCCGCCGCCACGGGTTCCAGTTCGAACTCGATCGATTCGTAGCCCGCCAGACGAAAGGCCGCGCCCAGCCGCTCCTGGGCAAAACTGTTGTCCTCGTCCTTTTCGGCGCCGACGAACCGCACTGGCCGTCCCACTACGGCGCTGCGGATGGGCTCGCCGAATTGCGCTTCGGCCTTCTCGCGGAGGTCGCGAAGAATGCGCGCGATGAGCTCCTCCAGGCTCATGCGGCGGCCAAAGACGTCGGTCGTTTTGAGACTACGGCTGGTGAGAAACGACTTCAGCGATTGCACCAGCCGGCCCTTAGTCTCGGCCTCCAGGTACGCTTCGATCGCCGCCGGCCCGCTCCACGATTTGATTCTGCCGGCCACCTTATCGAGGTAGAGCAGTGAGCGATACGCCTCCGTGATACCGCCGCTATAAGGAAATTGTGCCAGCTCGATCGCATCGGCGCCGTTCGCGCGCGCGACAGAGCTATTGGTAGTGCCGAAGTCGATACCGATGGGATGGGCGAGAGGGATTACTCTATTTTACGCGAATCGTTGAGCGAGCTCCGCTCGCTTGGACAAGCTGAAGCTTATCCCACAGAATCTGATGTGGGGTAAGCTTTAGCTTGCCCAGCCGGGCGCCAGCCCGGCCTCGAAGCTCAGCCTGCGATTCTTCAACCGTGCGGTCACTCGATCTTCAGCACCTCTACCGGCGCAATCGAAGCCGCTCGCATAGCCGGAATGATCGAGGCGAAAAAGGCGCAGATCGCGAGCGCTCCGGCCGCCAGCGCCAGCGCGATTGGATCCCAGTTGACCACCCCGTATAGTCGCGACGAAATCAGGCGCCCAGCGCCGATGGAGAGCGGGATCCCGAGCAACAAGCCAACCAACACACGGGTAGACGTGCCGCGCAAAACCATCGCCACTACCGTCGCGCGGTCCGCGCCTAACGCCATGCGTATTCCAATTTCATTCCTCCGCTGCGCCACGGTGTAGGCCGTGACCCCGTACAAGCCGACCGCGGCCAGCAACAGCGCCACGATGCCGAACAGTCCCGCCAGACTCGCCACGGCGCGCTCCTGGTCGAATTGCAGAGCGACCTGTTCGCGCATAGTCCTGACGCTGGTGATGGTTAGGTTGGGGTCCAGACCAGCCAGCGTCTTGGTCAGGACCGGTTCGAGAACGCCCGGCGGTATGTTGGTGGTCAGCATGATGCCCCCAATAAAATGGGAGCGCAACTCGACCCGTTGCATGATGTCGCCGTTTTGATATTCGACGTTCTGCGCCAGCGGCACGAAAAACATGGGACGCGCGGGCCGGCTCAGGGCAAAGCCGGCAAATTTGGCATCGCGCACTACGCCCACAATCCGGAATGTGGAGGCGTCCTCCGGCCGATCCAATCCGAAGTGCTGGTCGATGGGGTCTTCGCCGGTTTTAAAGAAACGCTTCACGAACGCCTGGTTGACAATCGCTACCGGAGCGGCGGTCTCGTTATCGGCGTCGGTGAAATTACGGCCGCGCAGGATCGGTATGGCGAAATTCTGAAGATAGCGGCTACTGACGCGGTCCCACGAGGAGCCGCCTTCCCCATCCATTCTCGGCGCCGGATGGCCCGCCACGTAAATCATTTCGCCCCAGTTATTGGTGAGCGGATTGTAGAGCGCCATTCCCGACCCCTGCACGCCTGGCAGACGATTGAGGCGGTCTTCCAGCTGACGATAGAGCGCATTCAATCTCGGCAGAGTATAGGTCGCGGGCGGGTTGTTCACCCCAACCAGCACGCGGCCGTTCACCTGGTATCCGAAATCCTGGTTCTCGAGTTTATCCAGGCTGCGGGCCAGCATGGTGGCGCCGGCAACCAGCACGACCGAGAGACAGGCTTGCACGGCCAGCAGCGTTTTGCTGGCGAATGAGGAATGGGCGCTGATGGCGCGGCCCGATCCGCGCAGAACCTCGCCCGGATCGGTTCGCGTGGCAACCCAGGCGGGCGCGGCCCCGAATATCATACCGGTCAGCAGCGCCAGGGCGAACGAGAACCCCAGCGCGGTGGGAGACGGAGCGATGCCGATGGGAAGGAAATGGGTGTGCTGAAAAGCCAGCGCGAGCAGCAGGCGGGCGGCCGCAGTGGCCACGGCAAGGCCGGCAAGACAGCCGCCGATGGCCAGCAGAACGCTCTCCGTGAGGGCTTGCATCACGATCTGCCGTTGCGTGGCGCCGAGGGCGAGGCGCACCGCGGTCTGCGTGCGGCGGGTCACCGATCGGGCTAACAGGAGGTTGGCGACATTGGCGCACCCGATCAGCAGAACCATGCCGCAGACCGATAGCAGAATGTTGAGGCTGGTCCCGTACTGCTCTTTCATCTCCGCCACACCCGCGCCCGCGGGCACTATGGCTATCGACTGTTTAGGGAGCGTTCGTATAATATCCGGCAGCCAGTTCGATGGGTAGCCGGCGTCATGCTGCATCCATTGCCGCAGGACTCCCGTGAGCTTCGGAGCCATGCCGGAAACAGAAGCTCCCGGCCGCAGCCGTCCGATGATTCGCAGCCAGGCGGCCGCGGTCTGATGCAGCAAAGCGCCGTCGCCGTTGATGGCGGCTTCCTGATTCACGGGAATCCAGAAGTCGGCCGGATCGCCGCGCAGCGTTTCGCCAAAGAATCCGGGAGGCGCTACGCCGATTACAGTGAACGGGTGGCCTTCCACCATGATGGTAGAACCGACCATCGACGTGTCGCCGCCGTAAGTGAGTCGCCAGGCATGATGGCTGAGTACCACCGCTGGTGTAGCGGCGGGAGTGTCGTCATCCGCCGTGAAAAGCCGCCCGCCAAACGCGCTCACGCCCAGCGTGGAGAAATAATTCCCGGTGACGTACTCGGCGCGGAGAGGCTTGGCAGCGCGGTCGGGGCCCTCCCGCCGTACGCTCAATCGTCCGCCGCCGGCTTGAAAGGCGGCGACATCCGCAAACTCCGGCGCGTCCGTCTTGAGACGCTGGTACAGGGCGTAGGAGAACATTCCCCAGCGGTCCTGAGGACCGCTCTCCACGCAGCAGTCATCGCCGTCGCCTATGCGGTATAGCATGGCGGGATTCGAGACCGGCAGCGAACGGAGCATCACCGCATCGATCAGCGTGAAGATCGCCGTGGTTCCACCTATTCCTAAGGCGAGTGTGAATATGGCCGCAGTCGTAAATACCGGCGATTGCCGAAACTGCCGCAGGGCGTAGCGTAAATTGCCGAACAGATTCCGCACGTCATTGATACTGCCTGGCCGGAAAAAGGTTACCTGGGGCCCAAACAGGACAAGCTGAAGCATGTCCCACGTGGGGCATGCTTTAGCTTGCCCAGGCGAGCAGAGCTCGCCCAAAAACAAATTAGAAGGCTGGCGGAATCTCCGGCGACTGCTCTCGCAATCGCTGGTAAACTTTTTGAGCAGCCTTCTGCGCGGCGATTTTCTTGGAGGCGCCTTCGCCCCGTCCGCTCCACTCCTTACCGACCCTCACCTCCACCGTGAACGTCTTGGAATGTTCCGGGCCGCGCTCCTCGACAATCGCATAACGCGGCTGCGGCAATTTGCGGGACTGCGCGAATTCCTGCAGAGCGCTTTTAAAATTCGTGAGGGAGGCCTGAACGTCCTCGTTTACGATGCCTTCGCCGGGCGGCGCATCGAGTACGCGGGTGGCGACGAAGGTGCGAACAGGTTCGATACCGCCGTCCAGATAAATGGCGGCAATGAGCGCTTCGAGCGCGTCCACCAGGAGGGTCTTCTTGCCGCGGCCGCCGCTCATTTCTTCGCTGCGCCCCAATTCCAGATAGCGGCCGAGTTCTAACGAGCAGGCCACGCCGTAAAGATGCACGGCGCTCACCAGGTGCGCCCGCAAGCGCGAGAGATCGCCTTCGCGGCATTCCGGAAAGCGCTGGACCAGAGCTTCCGAAGTCAGAAAGCCGAGAATCGAATCTCCCAGAAACTCCAGCCGCTCGTTATCCCGATCGCCCGAGCCGGATACCATCTGCGCTTCATGGGCGGCGGAACTATGAGTCAGCGCGCGGCGCAGGAGATCCGGGGAAGCAAAGCGGTAATCGAGCGCCGCCTCCAACAATGCCAGCTCCGCGTCCATAACCACGCCCCCTTAGTGGCTGGCCGCGTTCTTCAGGCTGACGACTACCGACTTGATTCGCGGATCGAGTGTCGGCTTGGCCAGAAGCTTGTCGCAAAGGGCGAGCGCTTCGGGTTTCTTGCCGGCTGTGAGATAAGCATTCGCCAAGCGCGTGGCAAAAGCGTCCTGTTCGGGATCGTTCTCCACAGCCAGCTGGAAGTCCTTGATGGCATCGTCCGGTTTCTTGTCGATTGTGGCCAGCATTCCGAGACCGTTGTAGGCCTCAGCCACCGCGAACTTCCTGGCATTTTCCCAATCCGTGTCAGAGACTTGCGGATTCGGCTTGACCGCTACCTTGGCGTTCTCGATGGCATCGTTGAAAAGCTTCGTGCACTTGGCAATTTCATCGGCGTAGTTCAGATCGTGCTCTTTGATGTTGGGAGTAATGGCTTCCGCGATGAGCAATTGCATGGTGTACGCCTTGGGATTGATCTGCAGGACGCGATCGGCGAATATCTGCGCGTTGTCAAGATCGTTCTTGTTCTGATACGCCTTGGCTTCCATGGTGAGCGCATATTCCTTGTAGTCGGAATCGGCGTAGTTGTTCAGCAGGTCTTCGGCGGCCTTGACGATGGCGTCAGGACTTCCGGACTGTAGTGCCGTCTGTATGGCGATCACCGCCTTACGCTCCCCGTTCGATTTGATCTTGGGCGGCGCCTGGGCGAACAGGCCCGAAAGACCGGCCGTTAAGACCACGATACCGGTGAGAATCGATCGTTTCATCTTCGCAAAACTCCTTCAGTTTTCACTTACTCAAACTCTTTTCGAGCCCCTGCCGGGCTTCCTTGACAACCGCGTCGGAGGCGCCATTCACCAGAATGACCTGCTGAAAATACTGCGCCGCGTGCTCCTTGTCGTTCACTTCCAGCCGGAGCTTCCCCAGGTAAACCAAGGCCCACGCCTTTACTTGAGTTTCCGGGTCCGAGTCCAGGGTGTGTTCCAGCAGGGTTTCCGCCTCTTCGGCTTGGCCCAGCGTCAGCGCGATCCTCGCCAGGCCATAATATCCGGCCGCCTGCGCGTGCTTGCTCGCGCTCTGATTGGCGGCTTCCTGAAATAGCTGCTCGGCATGTTCCAGATCGCGTTTCTTCAGCAGTTCCTCGGCCTGATTGAGAGTCTCGTACACCGGCGGAGTGACGGGCTTAGCTTCGGGAGCTTCCACTTTGGGAGGAGCGGGCGCCTGGCTCGAAAAAACCACGGGCATCAGGCGCTGATCTTCTTTCAGCAGGTCGATGGCTTGCACCATAGAGGTGTAATACAGCATCATCGACTGCTCCTGTTTTTCGAACTGCACCAACGCTTCGCTGAAATAAGGCGCCAGAATGTAACCCTCACGCAGCGCCTGTTGGACCGCTTCCGGTTTGTGGTCCATGCGGGCCTCGACGGCGCGCACCAGCGATCCGGTCACCAGCAGGAGGAAGTCATTCTTGTGCTCGTCGCCTAGTAAGTGCGCGCGCTGCGCGTGATCGGCGAGGACTTTCTTGCGCTCCAGAATTTCCTGGTTGCGGGTGGCCAGCGGATCGAGCAGGTAATACAAATATGCGTGCCGGACCTCTTCGATCCGCGGCCGCGGCGATGGCGCGATCACCACTGTATACTCGTTCCCGTAACTGCGCGTGTGCATTTGTCCGGGCGCGGCCAGGGGCTCGAGAAAAATCTGGAAGTGCCGCCCTCGAAATCCCGAATTCGGCTGGCGCAGGTAGCTGTTCACCGCGAGAACCGCATTCATCACGCCCTGATGATAGGGCGCAATCAGCTGATCGATGCCGGGTTGCGCGCGCTTCCACAAATCTTCGATGCCTGCTTCCTTATAGAAAGCGGCGAGCAGCCTGGAAAAATCGCGCATCTTCTGCACGTCCGGCGGCGTATCGGCATCGCTGCGCAAGGTGAAATCCGGTGCGGGATTGATGCAGAGGCCGAAGGAGATGTACTGGCCCAATTCGTCGGATGGGTTGGTTTTGCGATGTACGGCGAAGAACTCTTTAATGCGCGGAAGCGAGGGGATATCGCGTTTGGCCAGTTCGGCGCGCACGGCCTTGCGCAAAGGACTGTTGTTCGGCGAGTCGAGATCGGCGTCGTAGCCTGCCGCGTTGATGGCCGCCATGACGGTAAAAAGGGTAGGGCTGGCGTCAAGCTGCCCTTGCTGCGCCGGCGCGACACGGAGAAATAGAATGGCTGCCGAAATGGCTGAAACTACGAAACGCTTCAAAGAGATTCCGCCTGGAAACACCCTCAGTTTAACGTAGATCGCGAAGGGGCTGCTGGCGCAAATCGGGGCGGGCTCTTTCATACGATCAGCATGCAATCGCCATAGGAATAGAAGCGGTAACGCTCCTCGACGGCGTGACGGTAGGCGGCGAGAGTGAGCCCGGTACCGGCGAAGGCGCAGACCAGCAGCAGAAGACTCGTGCGCGGAAGGTGAAAATTGGTGAGCATCGCGCCGACTGCGTGGAAGGACTGGCCGGGATAGAGGAAGATATCGGTCTCGCCGTGGAGTTCTCCGTTGCGCCAGGCGGTCTCGAGGGTGCGGACGCTGGTCGTGCCCACGGCGACGCGGCGGGCAGCAGCCCGAAGGCGGGCGGCGTTCCCATCCGAAATCGAATAGCGCTCCGCATGGAGATGCGCATCCTCCACACGTTCGGTGTGCAGCGGCTGAAAGGTTCCCAGGCCGACATGGAGGGTAACCGTGGCGATGTCCGCGCCCTGACGGCGGCAGGCGTCCAGAATCTCGGGCGTGAAATGCAGGCCGGCCGTGGGAGCGGCGACCGACCCGCGCTCGCGCGCGAAGACAGTCTGATAGCGGTCGCGATCGGCGGCGGTATCGGGCCGGCGGATGTATGGCGGAAGCGGGACGTGGCCGATCTTTTCGAACTCGGCATAGAGATCGCCGGCGCCGGAGAAGCGCAGAGTGCGCTCGCCGAATTCTCCGCGCGCGACGATCTCGGCTTCCAACTCGTCGCCGAAGCGGATGCGCTCGCCGACAGGCAGTTTGCGGCCGGGACGGACCAGAGCCTCCCAATCGCGGCCATCGGCGCTCACCGGGCGGAGGAGGAAGACTTCCACTTCGCCGCTGAGATACTCGCGGCGTTTGGGATTGCCGCGGCCGATGGGCCGCGCGTGGACACCGGCGCGATGGCCGAAGATGCGGGCCGGAAAAACGCGCGAGTCGTTCAGCACGAGGCAATCGCCGGCATGCAGGAATTCGGGAAGCTCACGGAAGTGGCGATCTTCCCAGCGCGCCTCCTGGCGATCGAGCACGAGCATGCGCGAGGCGGCGCGGTCGGCGAGAGCGTGCTGAGCGATCAGTTCTTCGGGCAGGTGAAAGTCGAAATCCGCGAGATTCATCGAACTTTCAGGTTAGCGAAAAGGCAGGTCACCGAACCCTGGCGAGCTTCGCTCGCGATTCCGATGGTGGGGTATGCTTTTGCGGAACCTGCAGAATTGCTGGAAACCGCTTGCTTGCGCGCGCGGCTCATTGTGCGCTGTTGAAACAGCAATCCTTACCGAGCCGCGACCGCGAGGGAGCGGTGCCTTTCGCCTGATTCAGCCGAATTCTGCAAGTTCCTCTTTAGCTTGCCGCCGGGAGACAGCCCGGCCAGCTCACGAAAAGAGTTCCCCCTGCTCTTCGCCTTCCCATAATTCCGGGCGGTACTCGATCATGCCGGCGGCCAGACCGTAGCGGTCGCGGATCTTTTGGACGCGCGCGGCCAGAGCGTCCTTATACGGTTTGCCCAAGTGCGCGCTCCTGGCGTAAAGCTCGCGATAGCGCCCGGCCAGCTCCGGGAACTCGCGCTCTAGGAAGGGCAGCATGACGGCTTGCGCCGATGGCTTCAGGAATAGCGGACCGCCGCCGAAACTCATAGCGCCAGCCTCGCGGGCGGCGCGCGCCAGGCGATCGAGCGAAGCTTCGCTATCGGTGAGGCCGGGCATGATGGGATTGGGAAATACGCCCACGCAGATGCCCCCGGCACGCAGTCGCCGGACGGCCTGCAGGCGGAGTTCCGGCCGGGGCGCGCGCGGTTCGAGTGCGCGCGCCAGTCGCTCGTCGAGGGTGGTGACAGTCATGTTGATCGCCAGCACATTGGCGCGAGCGATCTCGCGCAAGAGATCGAGGTCGCGCGTCACGAGGTCGGATTTAGTGGTGATGGAAAGATGGCGGCCGCGTTCGCGGGCGAAGACTTCGAGGATCGCGCGTGTGCGGCCGAAGCGGCGCTCGGCGGGCTGATAGGGATCGGTGGCAGTGCCGATGGCAATGGCCTCTTTGCGGTCGATGCGGCGCAGTTCCTGGCGGAGGAGGTGGGCGGCGGCGGACTTGGCGTAGATGGTATCTTCGAAGTCCTCCGGGGCCATTTCCATGAACTCGTGGGTATAGCGGGCGTAGCAATATTTGCAGCCGAATTCGCACCCCCGGTAGGGATTGACGGTCCACTGAAACGGCATGTTGGGCCTGGTGCGGTTGAGGATGCTGCGCGTGGGCAGCTCGAAATACCGCACTTCGCGCTTTTCCTCGAGCAGTTCGCTTTGGGAAGCCAGTCGCGCGATGCCTACGAGCTCCATGGATGCTATTTTCGCCTTTTATTCGCCTTTTGGCAAGTCCGATTTCGTACCGGGGGATACAATATGCCAATGCCCGAAAATACCCTCCCGGAGAACCTCGACGCGGTATTGAGGAAATACGGCAAGATCTGGATCTGGTCGATCCTTTCGGCGGCAGTGGCTGCACTGTCGGTTCGGCTGCTTTCCAGCGCTGGCATCCTGACGTTCCAGGGTTCGCGAGCCCCATCCCAGGTAATCGAAACAGCCCGTGGTCGCCGTTGCTGATGCTGGTGACGCTCCTGCCGTCATTGGGAACAGTCGCGTCAGTCTGGTTCTTGCTGCAATTCTTGCGTCATCACATTTTGCCGATTCTCTTCCCGCCGCCCGCTCCCGCCGCGGCACGGACGGAGGCGTTCACACTGACCGGCGCGTCGGCGGGAGCCGAGAGCGCGCCGGCGCCATCGAGCCCGAGTGTCCCCGACGGCGGGAACCTGCTGTATGCCGCGTTCGCCTCGATCGTCGTGGCGCTCGCGCTGGAGGCGTTCGAGGCGCTGTTCTCGATCGTCTACCGGGCCGTCGTTGTCTGAGTGCCTCCCACGTAGATCGTGAAGTCCATCTCGACGCCTCCTACGATGACGGAGAGGTCACCTGTGTAGGCGTCTTTCGGAACAAGGAGATTCACTTGAACGACGCCTTCCACCATACCGAGGACGTCCCCGGCATAGAGCACGTTCACGGGCTCGCCGCCGAAGCCGGCGGTTACAGGCAGCGCCGGTTTGGGCAGCGGAGCGGTGGCGATATGGCCGTCGGTACCGGTCGGCGTGGTGAGTCCGAAGCCGCTGCCATAGAACGTAATCGCCGAAAGGGGCGCGGCCGGATTCGATGGCGAATTGATTGACCCATCCTGATTGACCACGATGGGGACCGGTTGGCCGCTGGTCGAGCTGGTGAAAACGATGGGCGCGACGGGCCACATCTGAATTACGATGGCGTCGGAAAGCACGTTGTTATACGCCACTTGCACCAGCAGTTCCGGATATCCGTACAGGCTGAACGGGACGACGGCATTGACGCGCCCGTCGCTGGTATAGAGGACAGGCGCCGCGACCCCTTGCATGAAGACCTGCGTGCCGGCGAGTTGGGTCTCGATGAAGCCGTTGCTATCGGCCTGCGCGTTCACGGGTGTTTGCGGACCGAGCCGCGTGCCGAAAATGCTGATCAACTCTGACTTTGCGGATTCGGTTATTGCCGGAATCGGCAATATATAGATTGCCGGCGGAATCCAAAGTAAGTGACTGGGGCTTGAATAGGAACGCTGATGTTGCCTGTTGACCTTCGCCGGAATAAGTGGAAGGCGGACCGGCGACGATGGAATTAGGACATTGAGCGCGGACGGCGGCGCGAAGAAGATTGGCAGAATAACACGCCGCGCAAAAGTAAGCGACGGCATTCCATCCAGTCTAGCCCCATTGCACCCGGCGCGCTTGATAGAATTCAGTCGCGAGGTGGAATCATGAATCGCCGGGCATTCGTGACATCGTCGGGAGCCGCCGCAGCGCTGGCGGCGATCTCGGGAAAATCCGCGGAGGCGGCGCCGGGGCCGCCGGCGAGGATGAAGCTGGGCTGCCAAAGCGCTCCCACGAACGCAGCGCACGTAGCGTATTTCGCGCGCTATGGCGTGGAAGGGATTTGCGGATATCCGGAAACGGCTCCCGGGCATCTCTACGCCACGGTCGACGAGTTGAAGCGCCTGCGCGAGTTGGCGGAAAAATATCGCGTGAGTCTCGATTGCATCGCGCCGCCGTTTCTGGAATCTACGCACATCGATAAAGAGAAGCATCCGGCGGTCATGCTGGCCGACAGCCCGCAGCGCGATCGCGATATCGAAGACTTGCAGGTGTTGATTCGCAACTGCGCGGCGGCGGGGATTCCAGCCATCAAGTACAACCTGAATCTGCTGGGCGTGCTGCGCACGGGACGCGATCCGGGCCGCGGAGATGCGACGTACAGCGCGTGGCGGCTGGCTGGGGCGCATCCCGAAAACCCGCTGACGCGCGCTGGACACGTGAATGCCGATTCCTATTGGGAGCGCATCACTTACTTTCTGGAGCGCGTGATTCCGGTGGCCGAGGAGTACAAGGTGCGCATGGCGCTTCATCCGCACGATCCGGGTGTGCCGCCGGAGGGATATCAGGGCGTGGATTGCGTGCTCGGAACGGTGGACGGGCTGAAGCGCGTGATCGAGATCAAGGCGAGTCCGTACCACGGGCTGAATTTCTGCCAGGGCACGGTGTCGGAAATGCTGGCCAACCCGCGGCAGAAAATCTTCGACGTGATCCGCTACTTCGGCACGCGGCAGAAGATTTTCAATGTGCATTTTCGCAATATCCGCGGGCATCGCAACGACTTCATCGAGGTGTATCCCGACGAGGGCGACGTCGATTTCGTGAAGGCCATTCAGGTGTACAAGGAGGTCGGGTATCCGTACTTGCTGATGCCCGATCACGTACCGCAGGCGCCCAACGACCCCGACGGGCTGCAATCGTTCGCGTTCTGTTACGGCTACATTCGCGCGCTCATTCAGGCCGCCGACCGGTTGAGCTGACCGTCCGCCGCGGATGGGTGACAATGGGAGTAGTCGCACTCTTCGCAGGATGTCTATCTTCTCAATTGCTATCTTTTTGATTTTCGCTAGCCAGTTTTATTGGCTCTGGCGCGGGTTCCGGTTTGCACGCCGGCGGATTCCACAGACAGGCCTGCGATGGGCCGTGATCGCGGTGGTGTTGGTAGTGTATGTCGGGCTGTGGGATTTCAACTACGGGTCGTTCCGCAGGCCATCGGCGATTCATCTTACGTGGACCGATGCGCTGCTGGTGGCGCCGTTCATGACGTGGGCGGTCAGCTCGTTTTTCGGCGCGCTGATCGCGCTGCTGTTCGCGATTCCGCAGGCGATTGTGGGGTTGGCGCGAAAGATTCGCGCGCGTAAAAGCAAGCCGATTGAATCCCCTGCGCGGCGGATGTTCCTGGAACGGACCGCCAACGTGGTGACGGCGGCGCCATTTTTCGCGGGTGCGTACGGGCTGCTGTACGGGCGGCTGAATCTGGAAACTACGACGCAGAAAATTCCCCTGCCGCGCCTGCCGCAAGCCTTCGAGGGATTTCGCATCGCACAGCTTTCCGACATTCACATCGGACCGTTCATGCCCGAGGAGCAAATCCGCAAATATGCGGAGATGACCAACGCGCTGCAGCCCGATTTGATCGTGTTGACCGGCGATTTCGTCACCTTCGATCCGCGCACGCAATACGCCGTGGTGGACGCGCTCTCGGGACTGAAGGCGCCGTTCGGCGTGTTCGGTTGCCTGGGTAATCACGACGCGTGGAGCGGCGTGGAAAACTCCATCACAAAGCTGTTCCGCCAGCGCGGCGTGAGGATTCTGCGCAGCGAAGCGATCGAGATTCGCATTCAGAACGATGCCATCAATCTGATCGGCACGGATTTCGAGAGCCGCCATCGGTTCGGGCCTTCGGCTCCAGTGACAAATCTTCTGGGAAATATTGAGCCCCTGATCGCGCCCGATCATGTGAATATTCTGCTGAGTCACAATCCCGATACGTTCGATCGCGCGGCCGAATTGGGAATCGATCTGAGCATGGCGGGACACACGCATGGCGGGCAGGCGGCGCTGGAGTTTATCAGTCCGGAGATTGCGCCGAGCCGCCTAGTGACGCCGTATGTGGCTGGTTGGTTCCGGAAGCCCGGCGGGCAGTTGTATGTGAATCGCGGGATCGGAACGATCGGTGTGCCGATTCGCATTGGCGCTCCGCCGGAGATCACGGTCTATCAGCTCACGCGCGGCTGAGTTCTCGTGGCGCGGACTTCAGTCTGCAGCGTCGGCACTCATGCCGACGCGTCGTTCGAGACGAGCACGACGAACAACGCCGAAATGAATCTCCGAACTCCCGATGTCGTGGAATCTGCCATGAGCCCGCAAACCGACTCCCTCACGGTCGCGGCTCGGAAAAACGCTGTGTGCCGATACCGAACCGCGACCGTAAGGGAGTGGTCTGCCGAAAATCTCACCGCAACTCGCGCAACTTCATTCCTCTACTTGCGTTTGACTGATTGTAAGAGCGGTGCAGGTAAGCCGCCAAACGGAGGATAGACCGATGAAAAGCACATTATTGGGAGCCTTGGCCGCTGCCATTTTGACAGCGGCGGCATTCGCGCAGTCGAGCGAAGTGGGGCAGCGCGCCGAGAATCAGCAGGACCGGATTGCGCAAGGCGTGAAATCCGGGCAATTGACCGCCGGTGAGACGGCCAACCTGGAGAAGAAGGACGCGGCGATCAATCAGGAAGTGCGCGCCGATCGAACATTGAACGGCGGCAAGTTGACGGCGGCCGAGAGGGCCCAGGTCAACCAACAGCAAAACAAGGTCAGCGGCCAGATCTACAATGACAAGCACAATGCCCCGACGCAACACTACGGAAACAACGAAGTGGATGCGCGGCGCGAGAATCAGCAGGATCGCATCGCCAACGGAATCGCGTCCGGCAAGCTGAATGCGGCGCAAACTGCGCGGCTGGAAAAAGGCGAAGCGGCAATCAACCACGAAGTCCACACCGATCGCTCATCGAACGGCGGCAAACTGACGCCCGGCGAGAGGAAAACGGTCAACCAGCAGCAGAACGTCGCCAGCAACAAAATCTACAGGGCCAAGCATTAGTTGGGCGCTACAAGACGTCTCGGAGGGGCGACGCCCGCATCGGAAACGGTGCGGGCGTCGTTGTTTTATGATGAGTCCCGATGGCCGCGTCTCCCATTTCGAAGCTCTCCAAGAGCGAGCAGCGCGAATTGCTGCACGATCTCAACTATCTGAACCTCGCCGAGATCAAACAGTTCTGCCAGCGTCAATCTATCCCCTTCACGATTGCCATCGAAACGAAAGATGGCGCCAGACAGACGACAAGAGAAGACGACCGCAAAGGGGTCATCCTGGACAGGATTCGGCACTTCCTGCGAACCGGCAAGGTTCCGGAGGAGACGCGTTTCCCGGCCGCGGTGGTTTGCTTCGACCCCCTCCCGCACGAGCTCACCCCGGACGACCGGCTCCTCTATGGACAATACGATAAAACCGATCGCGCGATGATCCAGCTACTGAAGGAACTGACGGCGGGACAGTTCCGCAATGGAGCAATCGCCAGAATTCTGGCAAGGAAGTTCTGGAGCATGGGGATTGCTCCCACATTCGGAGAATTTGCTGCCGCATGGCTGGAGGAAACGCGAGCGCATACCGGCCCGAACCCGGAGTGGCCTTTCCTGTCAGACCGGGCGAGCCAAGGCGCGGTTCCGGACTGGAAGAAATTGCGAGCGGCCAAGGCTTCCAAGGTAATGAAGGTGCTCGACACGCTGCCTATCTCGCGGTAACGCGGAGCTTATCGAGGAAATGGAAGAGGGCGGCGCCCACCAGGGCGTTCAGGACGCCCAGGCCGAGCCAGGCCGGCATGTCGAAGGGGGATTGCTGGTTCAGCAGCGCGTGCTCCATCACCCAATAGAACGACTGGTGAAAGACGTAGAAGAAGAACGCCAGGAGGAAGCGCATGAGCACGTTGTCGACGTCGAGCTTCATGCCGATGGAGGCAGCGAAATATCCCACCAGCGTTTTGGTGATGCCGAACATGCCCAGCGGATTCTTCGACCACGCGTCCTGCGCCAACCCCACGGCGGCGCCGACGAAAAGCCCGCTGATCGGATTGCGCCGCATCAAGCCCAGATAGACCACTATCAGCAGCGGCATCTCGAGAAAGTTCAGGAAGCGGAAAAACAGGGGCACGTAGATCTGGAACAGCAGCGCCAGAAAGGGGACCAGGATGGTGACCCAGAGGTTGAATCGCGAAACCTGGCCTTCGCGCTGGCTGCTCAGCAGCATCCGGCCGTCAGAATAATTCATGGCTGGGGTATTCCGCCTGGACCGCCGGCTTGGTTGGCGCGACGGACAGCGTCGGGTGGGGTGGCGGGCGCGGTGCTCTTGGTAGGCGTGGGAGCGGCGGTTCCCTTCTTCGCGGGGGGTTGCACGCCAGGCTGCACGGGCGCGACGGCCGGCGCGGCGGCACCTCCGGCTTGAGTCGCCGTCCTGGGATCTACGGGGATCTTGGTGAAATCGGGCGGGCGCTTGATGTTCTGTCCCGTCGGACCTCCGCCCAGCACGATGTCCTCGGAATCAGCGGTCTTCTGATAGAGAGCGCGCGCCTTATCGGCTTCCGTTCCGGGGCTCCCATGGGGCGCGGCGATCGGAGCGGGCGCCGTTCCGTCGGCTGGAGCGGCCGCGGTTAGCGACGCCGGCTCGGCTAATGGCGGAGGAGCCGGCGCCAGATATACCTGCTGGGTGGCCGGAGGCGTGTCCGGGATATCCTGATGGACGCCTTCCAGCACAATCAGTACATCGTCCGGACTGCCCCCCGCCATCCCGGCCGGATCGAGCGTGATCTCGCGATAGGGCTGGCCGGGATGTACGGCCTTCACGACTCCTACGGGCATGCCGCGGGGAAAGATGCGGTCGTCGCCCGAGGTGTAGAACCAGTCGCCGGGGTCCACCTTGTCCTCGAAGGCCACGAAATCCACTTTGCACTGCGATGTGCCGTTGCCTTTGAGCGTGCCATGAACGTGCGTCTTGGCGGAAACCACGCCGGCGGCGAACATCGGGTCGGTGATGAGCAGGACTTCAGCGGCGGTGGGATAAACGGCGGTGACTTTGCCGATGATGCCGTCGGGAGTGACGACGGCCATTTCGCGCATGACGCCGGAGACCGAACCGCGGTCGACATAGACCACTTTGCGGCTGGAACCGATTCCGGTGGAAAAGACGCTGGCGGCGAGAGTCTTGGAAGGCGTGCGCTGTTGGAAGATCTGCAGCGCTTTGGCGTTTTCGGCGCGATTCAATTCGTTGCTGAGGAAAATCTTGTCGAGCTTGAGGCGGTCGTTCTCGGCGCGCAGGCGGCGATTCTCGGCGTCGGAATCGTGCAACGTGATGTAGTTGTGGACGAATCCAATACTGCTGCCGCGCATGCCTTCCATCAGGCGCGCCAGGGGAGAGACCAGCGTGACAGTCCAAACCCGAATGAAGCGAACATGCTGATCGTTCTTCGCGTCGACGGCGAGCAGCACGAGTTGCGCGAAAATCACCAGCAGCAGTACGGTGATATTCCGGTAGCGGTTGAGAAAGGACTCCATTCCCCGGGGCCAGCCTCTCCCCTAGTCTATCGAAATCTTGCGCAGGAGCCGGAAATCGCTGAGCATGCGTCCCGTCCCGAGCACCACCGAAGCCAGCGGATCGTCGGCAATCGATACCGGCAATCCGGTTTCCTCGCGGATGCGTTTATCGAGATTCTTCAATAGTGCGCCCCCACCGGTGAGCACGATGCCGCGGTCGCTGATGTCGGCGCTGAGTTCCGGGGGCGTACGTTCCAGCGCGACGCGAATGGCGTTCACAATGGTGGCCACGCACTCGCCCAGCGCTTCGCGAATTTCGCTGTCCTCGATGGTGATGGTGCGCGGCACGCCCTCGATCAGATTGCGGCCTTTAATTTCGAAGTGGAGAGGTTTGTCGAGCGGGTAGGCCGAACCGATCTCCATCTTGATGGTTTCCGCGGTCCGTTCGCCGATCAGCAGGTTGTACTTTCGCTTGAGATATTGGGTGACAGCGTCGTCCATCTCGTTGCCGGCCACCCGGACCGAGCGGGAATAGACGATGCCTGAAAGCGAGATGACCGCGACGTCCGTGGTGCCGCCGCCGATATCGACCACCATGTTGCCGGAGGGTTCGGTAATGGGCAGCCCGGCGCCGATGGCGGCGACCATGGCCTGTTCCACCAGGTGGACTTCGCTCGCTTTCGCGCGGTACGCGGAATCCATGACGGCGCGCTTTTCCACCTGGGTGATTTCGCTGGGGACGCCGATGACGATGCGGGGATGCACCAGCATTTTGCGGCCATGCGCCTTCTGAATGAAGTAATTCAGCATGCGCTCGGTGACTTTGAAATCGGCGATCACGCCGTCTTTCATGGGCTTGATGGCGACGATGTTGCCGGGCGTGCGGCCCAGCATTTCCTTCGCCTCTTTCCCGACCGCTTCTACCTCGCCCGTGTTTTTATTGATGGCGACGATGGAGGGTTCGTTAACTACGATACCCTTTCCCTTGGCGTAAACAAGCGTATTGGCCGTGCCCAAATCGATGGCAAGGTCGGACGAAAACAGGCTAAAAAGAGAGCGTAAATTCATTGAAAAGGTGGTTCCAAACAGGCAGGACGAGCTGCGGACGGCCGGAGCACAGTCCTCTAGAATGGTAGCACATCCAGGCTGGCGGACCTTTCAGGGAATTGAAGCACCGCTTGCGGTCACGGCTCTGAACGTGATGAAAATACAGAGCCGCGACCGCGAGGGAGCGGTGCTCTTAACCCTACGAACAGTGGCGGACAACTTCCGAAGCAATGCCGGCGAGCGGCATGATCCGGTCCACCGATCGCAGCTTGATGGCCTCGGCCGGCATGCCGAAGACCACACAGCTGGCTTCGTCCTGGGCGATATTGAAAGCGCCGGCCTCTTTCATTTCCAGCATGCCTTTGGCGCCGTCATCGCCCATGCCGGTCATGATGACGCCGATTACGTTTCGCCCGCCGTATCGCGCGGCCGAGCGGAACAGCACATCCACCGACGGCCGATGGCGGCTGACCAGCGGACCGTCCTTCACCTCCACGAAGTACCGCGCGCCGCTGCGCTTGAGCAGGAGATGGCGGTTGCCGGGCGCAATGAGGGCCTGTCCGCGTATCACGGAATCCCCATCGGCCGCTTCTTTCACGGTAATGCGGCAGAGGCTGTCCAGGCGGCGCGCGAAATGCGCGGTGAATAGTTCCGGCATGTGCTGCACAATCACGATTCCGGGAGCATCCAACGGCATGGCCTCCAGAAATTCACGCAGCGCTTCGGTACCTCCCGTCGAGGCGCCGATCACCACTACCTTCTCGGTGGTCTGGATCATGGCGCCGGAGGTCGGTTTGGGGATGATGGCGTCGGCAGTGAGTTTGGGGCTTACTCTTGGAACGCTGGGCGCTCGCTTGCCCAGCCGGGCGTAAGCGGCCGACTTCACAACGTCGCAGATGCGCACGCGCGATTCTTCCAGGAATTCGCGGGTGCCGAGCTTCGGCTTGGCAATGATATCCACCGCACCTTTTTCGAGAGCCGCCAGCGCCGTTTCCGATCCTTTGCCTGCCAGGCTGGAACAGATCACCACCGGGATGGGATGTTGGGCCATGATCGTGGCCAGGAAAGTGAGCCCATCCATCCGCGGCATCTCGATATCCAGCGTGATCACGTCCGGCACTTCCCGCTTGATGTGTTCCACAGCCGCGTAGGGATCCGAAGCCGCCCCCATCACTTCAATCCGCGGATCGGATTCCAAAACTTCCTTTAGAACCTGGCGGACCGAAGCCGAATCGTCCACAATCAACACCCGGAGATTTGCCATGGAATCTGTTCCCACCTCCTTATCGGCCTTCCTTGCGGTAAATCGACGCCTTCACCGGCCGGAGGGGAATGTCCAGCCCGGCGAGCGACTCCGAATGGCCGGCGAACAGATAACCGCCCGGCGTCAGGTTCCGGCAGAGTTTGTTGACCACCGCTTCCTGCGTAGGACGGTCGAAATAGATCATCACGTTGCGAAAGAAGATGACGTCGAAAGTATCTTTGACGGGATAGTACTCGTCCATGAAATTCAACTGGCCGAAACTGATCCGCATGCGCAAACCCGGCACAATGCGCGCCACCCGCTCCTCGCCGCCGCGGCTGGACAACAGGTATTTCCTTCGCAGTTCCGGGGGCACGGGCAGAATCTGCGCCTCCGTATAGATGGCGTCCCGGGCTTGATCGAGCACCTTGGTGGAAACGTCGGTTGCCAGGATGGCGAAATCGAAACCCGGCCGGCGGGCGCCATACTCGGCCAGGACCATCGCCAGCGTATGCGGCTCCTCTCCCGTAGAGCACCCGGCGGACCACGCGTGGAAGCGCGCGCAGTGTGCCCGGCCGCCGCCGAACGCCGGCAAAACCACCTCGCTCAAGTAACTAAAATGTTCGGGTTCGCGGAAGAAGTCGGTCTTGTTGGTGGTAATGGCGTTGATGAAGTGCTCGCGCTCCGCCTCGTTCTGCGGAGCGAAGAGGCGATCTACATACTCATCCATCGACGCCAGCCCGAGGCTGTTGACGCGGCGCAGGAGCCGGCTCTGGATCATCATCGTCTTGCTTTCGGGCATTTTGATGCCGACTTCCGCGGTGATGAACTGCGCCAGCCGCGCGAAACTGGCAGCCGACAGTTCGCACTGTTGCTGCAGCGGGTCGCAAATAGCGCCTGACTCGGTTAGCGTCATTTTGAGAAAGCCGGCTCAACCGGCGAGCGCCGGTTCTCCCTCTGTCGCAGCCCCGGCCAGCGCCAATTCTTCCGAGCAAAACACTTCGGCGATGTCCAGAATGATGATGAAGTCGTCGCCTCGCTTTCCCATCCCTTGAATAAACTCGGAGCGCCATCGCATGGCGATTCGCGGCGGCGGGTTGATATTTCCCGGATCGAGTTCGATCACTTCGTGGACGCTGTCCGCGATCCCGCCCAGAACCGTGGCTTCTCCATCCAGCTGCAGTTCCATCACGATAATGCGGGAGTTCACGGTATCCGCCATTGCCGGCAATCCGAATCTCAGGCGCAAATCCACCGCCGGCGTTGCCTGGCCGCGCACATTCACCACGCCCCGCATATAGGCGGGAGCGGTCGGCACCTTAGTGATGGGCGGTACTTCCAGCACCTCGCGCACCTGCGCTACGTCGATGGCAAATAGCTCGTCGCCCAGTTTGAACGTCATATACTGCCGCGTCTCGGTGATCATTGGTATCTCCTCTTTCACGCCTGGAATGGCTCGAAGTCGCGGTCGCGCGGGTCGGCGCCGCCCTTGTTGCTATCGAGATCGATGCTGAGCCCTCCCGACGTCACGGCGTGGTGCATTTTCGAGAGGCCGGCGGAATGGGAGAAGGGGCTTGCGGTGCTCCCCTTCGAACGGGACGAATAGGCGGGAGACGATTTCCGTACCGGCGGACGGCGAACGTGCGCAGACTCTCCCGTCTTGAAGAACTCGATGGTAGACTGCAAGCCCTCGGACTGGCTGGAGAGTTCTTCCGCCGTCGATGCCATCTCCTGCGAAGCCGCCGCGTTTTGCTGGATCACCTGGTCCAGTTGCTGAATGGCTTTGTTCACCTGATCGGCCCCGGTGCTCTGTTCGGCGCTGGCCGCGGCGATTTCGCGCACCAGTTCCGCCGTCTTCTGAATGTCGGGAACCAGTTTGGCCAGCAATTGACCGGCACTTTCGGCGGTTTGCACGCCGCCCACCGTCAACCGGCTGATCTCGCCGGCGGCAGTCTGGCTGCGCTCGGCCAGTTTGCGGACTTCCGATGCGACTACGGCGAACCCCCTGCCATGTTCGCCCGCGCGCGCGGCTTCCACCGCCGCATTCAATGCCAACAGGTCGGTCTTGCGGGCAATTTCCTCGATGATGCCGATCTTCTCCGCCACTTCTCTCATCGCGGTCACGGTGCGGACCACGGCATCGCCGCTGGCGCGGGCGTCTTCCGCGGCCTTGGAAGCGATCTTGTCGGTCTGCCTGGCGTTGTCCGCGTTCTGCTGCACACTGGACGTCATCTCCTCCATCGCCGAAGTGCTTTCCTCCGCGGAAGCGGCCTGCTCGGTCGCGCCCTGCGAGAGTTGCTGCGCCGTGGAGCTCATTTCATCGCTTCCGGTGGCCACATTAGCCGCCGCGGTGGACACCTCCGACACCGTCTTGCGAAGATTTCCCAGCATCTTCTTCAGCGCCTGGCCCAGCGCGTCCCTTTCGGACCGGGGCGCCGCTTCCACCGTCAAATCGCCTTCGGCGATGGCCGCAGCGATCTGCGCCGCCGTGCGCAGGTTTTGCACCATGCTGATGAGCGACTGCCCCAGCGTGTCCTTTTCAGACAGCGCTTTCGGTTCGCAGCTCAGGTTGCCCTCGGAGATCTCGCCAGCCACGTTGGCCGCGCCCCGCAGACTCTCCACCATGCGGTTCATGGCTGCGATCATTTGGCCGAATTCATCCTTCGAATCGGCCTCGGCCTCGCAACTGAGGTCCCCCTTGGATACCCGGTCGATCAAGTTTCCAGCCATGCTCAACGGCCGGGTGATGCTGCGCACGATCGTAAAGGCGATGACCGACCCCAGCAGCAAGGCGATCGCCAGCCCGATCTCGATTCCCAACCGTGTAGCGTTCACCGTGTTGTCGATCGCTTGGCCTTTCTCGTCGGCAGAGGATTTCCGGTAAGCCATCAGCGCCGAAGTGGCCTCGACATATTTCTCGTGCGCCGGCCTGAGCTGGCTCTCCAAAGCAGCGGCAGCTTCCAGGTCTTTACCGGCGCGCTTCAACTGCAAAACCACTTCGAACGCGGTGGAGTATCCCGCCCGCGCCGCTTTCATGGCGGCGAACATCTCCCGGCCTTTCTCGGTTACGATGGTCTTTTCATAGTCCGCTATCGTATTGGTGTTCTGCGCACGCGCATTGACAACGTCCGCCTCCATTTGGGCCGCTACCCGAGGGTCTTTGACGGGAAGCAAGGTAAGCAGCGCGGAGAAGTTCTTTTGTACGCCATTCTGTATCTGCGCCACGTAGTGCAGGCCTGGCATGGCGGATCGGGTAACCAGGACGGCGTCTCTCTGAATGGAGCCCACCAGAATAAGGGCGAAAATTCCCAGCGTCAACGAGACGCCTATGACCGCCCCGAAACCAACCGCGATGCGTGTTCCAATCTTCCAATTCTTCATTGCTGTTTCCTCACCTTTTGTTTCGCAGGCGCGCCGCTCTCGTCAGCGCGATCGGCCAGCCGCACACCGGCGGCAATATCCATGATCAGCGCCACCCGGCCATCGCCCATCACGGTCGCGCCCGAAATTACGTGTATGTCTCTGAAAAATCTGCCCAGCGATTGAATCACCGTCTGATGCGTGCCCAGCACGCGATCCACTACCAGCCCTACCCGCTCGCCTTCGTGCCGCACGATCACGATCTTCTCATTGGCCGGCCTGTCTCCCGCGCTGCCGAAGGTATTTCGCAAGTCGACATACGGAATTAATTCGCCGCGCACCGCCACCACATTCCGGCCGTTCCGGCGCGACCGCTCGGCGGCCGTCAGTTCGACGTTTTCGGTGACATCTGCCATCGGGAGGATGAATCGATCGGGACCGATTTCCACCAGAAGCCCGTCAATGATGGCCAAGGTCAACGGCAGAGCCATGGAAATCCGGGTGCCTTTTCCCGGTTCGCTCGCCAGCGATAAAGACCCCCGCAAAAGGTCGATCTGCCGCTTGATGGCGTCCATGCCGACTCCGCGGCCGGAGACTCCGGTCACCGCGCGCGCGGTGGAAAAGCCGGGGAGCAGGATCAGATTCGAAATCTCCTTGTCGCTCAGAACCGCATCGCGCGCGATGAGTTGTTTCTCGATGGCCTTGGCGCGCACCGCTTCGCGATCGATGCCGCGGCCGTCGTCCTCCACGCTAATGACAACGTGCGACCCGACATGGTCCGCCGAGAGCCGGATGGTCGCCCGGCGCGGCTTGCCTTTGGCAATTCGCTCTTCCGGCGGCTCCACCGCATGATCGAGGCAATTGCGCAGGCAGTGCACGAGGGGCTCGCCCAGTTGGTCCAGAATGCTCTTGTCGAGCTCGGTTTCCGCCCCCGCCGTCACCAGATCGGCCTCTTTGCCGAGCTGCGCCGATAAGTCGTGAACCAGGCGGGTGAATCGGCTGAATAGAGTGCCGATCGGCAGCATGCGGATCCCCAGAACGTCGTCGCGGAGCTCGGCGACCAGCCGTTCGAGTTCCTGAATCGGGTTGGAAAGCTCCGGCACGTCATGCCGCGAGGCCGCCTGGGCCAATCGGGAATGGTTCATTACCAGTTCCCCCACCAGATTCACGAGGCGATCGAGGCGTTCGGACGGAACGCGCACGGTGCTCTCTTTTGACTTAACGCACGCCAGTGCACTGCCTGCAGCCGGCGCCGGCCGCCGCCCCTCCTCCTCTGGCCCCCCGGCCCCTGGTTGCGGCTCGGCTGAGACGCGCTGGATTTCGAGCTTGCTATCGTCTTCCACGAAGATGAAAACATCGCGAATGTCGTTTTCCGTGGCGCCCGTACGAAGCGTGATGGTCCACCGGAAGTAACAGCGGTCGGGAGTCATCGCGTCCAACGCGGGAAGGTCTTCGGTATGCGCGGTGACCTCGCACGTTCCTAGTTTTCGAAGCTCGCGGAACAGTGCGATGGGGTTGCCGCCGCAGGCGAAGAGCGTAGGACTCGGCCGGAATTGAATGCTCCAGGACTGTTCACCGGCGGGCGCGGCATCGGCCGGCGGCGCAGCCTCAGTAGCAATCTCGCTGCCCGTCGCCGGACCGCCGTTCGCGAAGTCCTCGATGGCGGCAATCAGGCTCTCATGCGGCGGGGGAGACGCTCCATCGCCTGTCGAGACGGCCAGCAGTTCCCGGATATGGTCCACGGCCTTGAGTACCAGGTCGACGAGCCTGGGCGAAGCGGCCAGGGCGCCGGAACGCACCTTGTCCAGCATGGACTCCACATGGTGGGTAAAACTCGCGATGCCATCGAAACCGAACATCGCACCGGAGCCCTTGATAGTGTGGAAGGCGCGGAAAAGCTGGTTGATCTCCTCTGCGCCGCCGCCCTCCCCGAGCGACAGGGCGAACTGCTCAATGCCGGCGAGCAGCTCCTCGGCCTCCTGCAAGTAGGTTGCAACCGGGTTATACGCCACGGTCCGCGCCTCCTGCCGGCAGCCCTAATTCGAGCGCCGTCTGGACGACTGCATCGGGCATGCCCAGAAATCCGAGTTTCTTACCCCGTCCCACCGCCGTTTTACCGCTGGAACAAAGCACTTGCAACGCGGCCGTGTCGCAGGCCTCCACGCCGGACAAGTCGACGCTTATGTCCGATGCCGCCGCCAGCAGGTCCAGCAAAGCAGCCCGGAGTTCCTCTGTCGTCTCGATGCTCAAGTTCCCGCCAATCTTCAGAACGCTGCCGGATTCGTCTTTCGTGATGTGCACGGGTTTTCACCTGTCGATTCGAGACGGCCGGCCGCTGCCGGCGCGGTGCGCCGGATGCCGTTGCCGCCAGGTTGCGAATGAATATTCCGCCAGCCAGGCCACCGCCGGCGCCATGAGCGGTGCGATCAGCATCGCCACGAATTCCAGTTTGAGCTCAAATAGGCTAATCATCCTGATTTCCTGACCTGCTAGTCCTTATCGGCTGCATGAAGGGAATCCGGAAGAGCGTTCCCAGAATCTCTGCGCTATTTTGTCGACGGAAGGTGCAGGGCATATGCGCCGTGCCCGAGTCGATGGCAACGGGGGAGGAAAACAGACTGAAACCAGCCAGTTTGCTGTATCAGGGCCGGGGGATGGATCCGGATGGCGCTAAGACTTCGAGAGTGGGGAAATAAGTACGATAGCGAGCGGCGTCTCGGGTGAGGAGAGCCAGACCACGGATTGCCGCGTGAGCCCCAATGTAAAAATCGGGTAGGGGCGAGGTCCGCGCTCCGCCGAAGCGCCGGTAACGGAGAAAGCACTTCCCGGCAAGAAAACCAGCTTCCCAGGGCAGTGGATCGCGCAGGTACAATCTCGCCGGAAAGGCAGCATCCAAGGCCTCTATCTTCGAGAACGCGATCGATACCTCGGCGTAAACGATCGGATTGATGACTAATGTCGAATACTCGGCAACTTCTCGCAGGGCACTAGCGGACCACGATGACCACATCGGATCGGAGGTGGCGATATCCAGCAGGACGTTGCTGTCTACCAGGACTCCGCGGCAGGCGCGCAGACGGGAGGGCAGGTTCGCGAGAACCCGGCTCACTAGCGGCGCCTTCGGGCGCGCGGTTCTCCGCGCGTCAGAGCCAGAATCTCGTCGGTGCTCATGCGAATATCGGCGGCGCCGCGCAGGAGCTCGACCGCCATGCGGCCCCTGGCGCTTCCGCCGGACAATCTGTGGGCTTTGCGGATGCGGGCATGGTCGCCGGCCAATTCGAACTCCACCTCCGTGTTCGGCAGCAGGCCCAGCCGGTTGCGAATTTCCTGCGGGATAGTGACCTGCCCCTTGCTCGTGACTTGCATTGTATTACTCCTACCGGTAAGAGTAATCCCTCGGCAGCGTCGCCGCAAGCGGGCGCTCGATCATTTGACGTTTTAGCGGGATTTCCTTTGACTTTGGCGCTTCCGCCGGCGATTCTACCCAAGCCATCGTGGGTCAAAATCTCGCAGATTCGGACCATTTCCGCCGATCGTCTCGGCAAGAAGATCGCGGCGGTCGGCGCAGACACGCTCGCACAACTGATAGACGGCCTGCTCGAACTGGTGGGGTAAACCGCGTGCCCTTACCCCTGCACCGTTGCTTCGCCTTCATCCGCGGTGAAGTAGGCGCAATCGGGATGGTGGAAGACGAGCGCACTGACGCTGGCCTCCGGCTCCATCATCATGCCTTCGGTAAGCTCCACACCGATGTCTTCGGGACGCAGTAACTGGAACTGCCCCTGCTGATCGTCGAGATTGGGGCAGGCGGGATAGCCGAAGCTATAGCGCTTGCCGTGGTATTTCGATGTGAAACGATCGTGCATGGTAGTGGTGGGCGGATCGGGGAAGCCCCAATCCTCGCGGATGCGGCGGTGCAGCCATTCGGCGGTGCCTTCGGCTGTCTCGATGGCCAGCGCCTGTATGGCGTGCGCCTTCAAAAACTCGCCGGCCTTCTTCCACTCTTCGGAGCGCTCGCGGATACACGCGCCGGCCGTAACTACAAACATCGCGAGATGGTCGCGGCGGCCTTCTTCGGCTTCCAGGATGTAGTCGCTCAGGCAGAGGCCGTTCTCGCGGCGCTGGCGGCCGAAGCGGAAGGTGTGGATGGGCGAGACTCCCGATGGCGCGAACAGGTGGATGGCGTTGCCGTCGCGCTCAGCCTCGAAAAATTGCCAGACGGCTTTCACCTTCATGAATCCCATAGCCGCCTGCTTCACCTCTTCCATGCTGTGGTAGAGTTCGAGGGCTTTTTCTTCGTGCTCGGCGAGGGCCTTTTCGAAATTGCCTTTGTAGCCGAGATGGCGGCCGTAGAGCATATATGGATTGATGTAGCTCCACAGCTCGGCGAGCTGCGGCACTTCGCGGACCTTGCGCTCCAGATAGGGCGCGGCAGGAATCGGAATATCGATGCGGACTTTGGAACTGCGGCGCGTGCCGATGGGCATCGTAGGAGCTTCCGCAATCGCCGCGGGAGCTGCAGCTTGTCCTACCCAGTCGGCCAAAACGGCCGAACGCTCCGCCGGGTTCATGAGGCGATTCATGAGGCTCAAGCCGGTCATGGCATCTTTGGCGTAGCAGACGGACTCGCCATATGCCATGGCGATTTTTGTGCGCGTGAACTTCTCAGACAGCGCCGCGCCACCCACCAGGATGGGCACGGTGATGCCGGCGGTCTTCAGATCGGTGGCCGTGATCACCATCTGCTGCGTGCTTTTCACCAGCAGGCCGGAGAGTCCGATGGCGTCGGGTTTGTGCTCGGCATGCGCATGGATGAGCGCTTCCGGCGGCACTTTGATCCCCAGATTGACTACCTGGTAGCCATTATTCGAAAGGATGATCTCGACCAGGTTCTTGCCGATATCGTGGACGTCGCCCTTGACGGTGGCGAGCACGATTTTACCGCGCGCCGCCGTCTCTGACTTCTCCATGAACTGCTCCAGATGGGTGACCGCGGCCTTCATGGCTTCGGCCGATTGCAGCACCTCGGCGACAATCAGCTCGTTGTTGTTGAACAGGCGGCCCACTTCGGACATGCCAGCCATCAGAGGACCGTTGATGATGTCGAGCGGGCCGACGCCTTCCGCGCGCTTGCGGTCGAGATCGGGTATCAGGCCGTCCTTGGTTCCCTCGATGATGTAGTTGGCGAGGCGCTGATCGAGCGGCAAGTCGGCGGCCTGTTCCTTGGTGCGTTTGGTCGACTGGCGGAAGTGGTCGGTGATGGCGGCTATATGCCACTGGTTGAGCGCGGCCTTTTGTTGGGCCGTCTGCTGTCGCCAATCCTCAGGCGCGCTACGCAGCGACTCATCGGCCGCCTCGACCGCCGGAGAATTGAACAGCAGATTCTCCGCCAGGCGACGCTCTTCCACCGGAATGGATGCGAAGCGCTCCAGCTTTTCGGCATTCACGATGGCCAGATCGAGCCCGGCCTTGGTGCAGTAATACAGGAAGACCGAGTTCACCACTTCGCGCGCGGCGGCCGGCAGTCCGAATGAGATATTGGAAATGCCGAGCACCGTCTTGACGAAGGGCACGCGCTCCTTCACCAAGCGAATGCCTTCGATAGTCTCCACCGCCGCGCCGATATAGTTGATGTCGCCGGTGGCGCAGGGGAAAACCAGCGGGTCGATGACGATATCTTCGGGCGGGATGCCGTATTTTTCGGTGAGCAGCTTGTAAGAGCGCTCGGCCACCGCGAGTTTGCGCTCGCGCGTGAAGGCCTGCGCCTGCACCTTATCTTCGTCGATGGAGCCCACCACCACTGCGGCTCCGTAGCGCTTCGCAATCGGGCACAGGCGCTCGAATTTCTCTTCGCCGTCCTCTAGGTTGATGGAGTTGATGATGCTCTTGCCCTGGCAATACGTGAGCGCCAGTTCCACCGCATTGGCGTCGGTGGTGTCGATCATGATGGGTGCATGAATCTTGCGAATCAGCTTGTCGAAAAACGGCGGGATATCGGCCATTTCATCGCGGTCGGTGCTTTGCAGGCAGACGTCGATGATGTGCGCGCCGTTCTTCACCTGGCGGCGGGCGATTTCGGTGGCTTCCTCCCACTTCTCTTCGGCCACCATGTTCTTAAAGAGGCGCGAACCGATAACGTTGGTGCGCTCGCCCACGATCAGCGGGCGATTGCTCTCTTCGGCCTCCACCAGGTCGATGCCCGCGTAGTAGGCGCGGTGCGAGGGGGCGGGAATGCGGCGCGGACGCTTGCCTTCGGCCATCTGCGCGATGGCGCGGATATGTTTGTCGGTGGTGCCGCAGCATCCGCCCACCATATTCAGCCAGCCGTTGGCGATGAAACGCTCCAGGTGAGCGGCGACCGTCTCGGGAGTCTCGCGATATTCGCCCTCCTCGGGCAATCCGGCGTTGGGATAGCAGGAAACGCGCGTAGGCGCCATCTCGCTGATGGTGCGGAGATGGTCGGTCATGAACTCGGGGCCGGTGCCGCAGTTGAGGCCGACGGAAAGCAAGTCGGCATGCAGAACCGAGGCGCAAAAAGCGTCGGCGGTCTGCCCGGCGAGCATGGTGCCGATGGTCTCGATGGTGCCGGAGACCATGGTCGGAATCGGCGTACCGCGCTCCCGGCGCAGGCGTTCGATGGCCACCAGGGCAGCTTTGATGGCGCGCGTGTCGTTGCAGGTTTCGGCCGCCAGAATATCGACGCCGCCATCCAGCAGGCCCGCGGCGCGCTGGTAGTAGACTTCGACCAGTTCGGGAAATGTGACGCCGCCCACCACGGTAATCGACTTCGTCGTAGGGCCCATGGAGCCGATCACGAAGCGCGGCTTCTCCGCGGTCCAGAATTCGTCGGCTGCCTGGCGCGCCAGCTTCGCCGCCGCGATATTGAGCTCGCGCACGTCGTTCTGCAGACCGTAGTCGTGGAGCGAGATGCTGTCGCAGTTGAAGGTGTTGGTCTCGATGGCGTCCGAGCCGGCCGTGAGATAGGCGCGATGGATGGCCAGCACCACGTCGGGACGCGTGCGGTTGAGGCTTTCGTTGCACCCTTCCAGCGCGGGGCCGCCGAAATCGGCCGCGGTGAGGTTCCGCTGCTGCAGCATGGTGCCCATGGCGCCATCGAGCACCAGGACACGTTGCTCCAGAATATCGGTGAGCGCCTGGTAGCGCTCTGAGGGTGTGGTCATAAAAGGGATGCTCTCACGAGTTTAGCAAGGCCGGTTCGGGCATTCGTGCAAACGGGACTTGTAAGATGGGCGCGACCATCGCCATCACCGTGATGGCCATTTGCTCGGCGGGCGCCCGATCGGGCGTGTTTGCCCACTCCTTCACGGCGCCGTAAATCGCCCAGCTTGCGGTAGCTGCCACCAGTTCGACTGTGATGCCGTCTTTGGGCGGATGCTGGCGAAGGCCTTCCAGCAGAATGTGCCGAATCGCCGAAATCATCGCCGATTCCATATGCGGCTGAAGTTCGCGCGTGCCTTCCGGCCCCTGCATACGCGTCAGATACTCGCTGACGGCCAGTACGAGAGCTTTCAGCGCCGAGGCGCAAGTGCCGTCGAACTGGACTTGGCGTTCGGCCAGCAGCTGATGAAAGCGGCAGCCGACCATGGCGACCAGGAGGGCGGATTTATCGGCGTAGTGGTCGTAAAAGGTGGCGCGATTGACGGTCGCCTGGTCGGCGATATCCTGCACAGAAATTTTATCGAACTCTTTTGTTTCCAGCAGTTTTTCGAGGGCCTGCTGGAGCAGTTGGCGGGTGCGGCGGATGCGCGGATCGACGGTTTCGCAGGTTGAGTTCGCCATAAGCTGCTCTAGCTACTAGACTACCAAACCCGTCTCACGTCGCATAAACAACACTCGTTGTTTTTCGTGAATCGACGTCTGTTGGTTAGGCATCAAATGTCGTGAAGGAGCAAAAGAACCAAATGTCCAGACTTCTGCGAGTCGATTCCAGTCCGTTTCCCGGTGAGGCGTCGTTCAGCCGGCAACTGACCTCTGAATTCGTGGCCCAATGGCACGAATCTCATCCCGGCGGCCGCGTAATTGAGCGCGATCTTGCCAAGACGTCGCTAGCGCCGGTGAATGCGGAATGGGTTGCCGCCGCTTACACCCCGGAGTCGAGCCGGACGCCTGAACAGAATGCGGCTCTCAAGACATCCGACCAGCTGATCGCCGAACTTCAGGCTTCAGACGAATACGTCTTCGGCGTGTCGATGCACAATTTCTCGATTCCCTCGATCCTCAAGCTGTGGATCGATCAGGTCGCTCGCGCCGGAAAAACGTTCAGCTATGAAGGCGGCGTGCCGGCGGGTCTGTTGCAAGGCAAGAAAGCTACCTTCCTGGTCGCCACCGGCGGCGTTTACGAACAAGGTACCCCGATGGCGGCCATGAATCATATCGAGCCATACCTGCGTTCGGTATTCGGATTCATCGGCGTGAAAGACGTGACGTTCATCAACGCCAGCGGGACGGCCCGAGCGCGCTTCGGCGTGGACCGCACCACGATTTTGCAGCCGGCACTCGATTCCATTCGCGCGCAATTTCAGGCGGCGGCGTAATCCAAGACAGGCCGTCTGGCCTTTTTGTGGGACATGCTTTAGCTTGCTTTAGCTTGTCAGGCGAACGGAGTTCGCCTCCTGGACGTTGGCCATTCATGGCTTGTGGTTGGCGAACAATATGTTGGGCGGCGTGGAAGTCGGCGTGGGCGATCTCCGATCGCCTGGACAAGCTAAAGCATGTCCCACTGGTATAAAATAGCGCCGTGACAATGCACCGAAGGTCCTTTCTGACGGCCGCGGTCGCCGTCCCGGCCGTGTTGGCCCAGACCACGCAGCGCGATTGGACGGGCCACCAGCCCATCCGCTATACCGACCCCGACGTGATCGCGCTCGACAAGCGATTTTCCAAATATATGATCGGCAACGCCGCTATCGAGCGCCTCTGGACCGGCGCGCGCTGGGCGGAGGGTCCGGCCTGGAGCGGCACGGGCCGCTTCCTTCTGTGGAGTGACATCCCCAATAACCGGCAAATGCGCTGGCTGGAGGAAGACGGCCATGTGAGCCCTTTCCGCTCGCCGTCCGATTACAGCAATGGCAATACCTTCGACTATCAAGAGCGCCAGATTTCCTGCCAGCACGGTCTGCGCCGGGTAGTACGCTTCGAGATGGATGGCACCACCACCGTGATTGCCGACAAGTGGCAGGGCAAGCCGCTCAATTCGCCGAATGACGTCGTGGTCCACCCAGATGGCTCCGTCTGGTTCACCGATCCCACTTACGGCATTCAGGGTAACTACGAAGGCTTCCAGGCGACTTCGGAGAATAAGAAGGCCGCGTACCGCGTAGATCCCAAGACCGGGAAGATGGACATCGTCACCGACGAGTTAGACCAGCCCAACGGCATTTGCTTCTCCCCCGATTACAAGAAGGTCTATATCTGCGATACCGGCGACCCCAAGGACGTACAGGTCTTCGACACGGCCGACGGCAAGGTCCGCAATAAGCGCCGGTTCATTAACACCGAGATGAACGGGAAATCGGGCCTGGCGGACGGAATTCGCGCCGACGTGGACGGCAATATCTGGGCAGGCATGGGCTGGGTGGGCGCGGGCTACGACGGCGTCCACGTCTTCACGCCAGCTGGCGAGCGCATCGGGGCCATCGTGCTGCCGGAAATCTGCGCCAACATCTGCTTCGGCGGGACCAAGCGGAATCGCCTCTTTATGGCGGCCGGCCAGTCGATTTACTCGCTGTACGTAGGTACCAAGGGCGCACACATCGCGTGACGCCCACTATTCCTGCCGAAGCGCCGACAGGGGATCGATCCGCGACGCCCGGTACGCCGGCGCCCAACCCGCCGCCAAAGCCACCAGCAGAAGCACCAGCGTAGCCCCCGCCAATGTCGCCGGATCGCTCGCGCTCAGCTGTGCCAGCGTTGCCGCAACCAGCCGCCCCGCAGCCAGCGCCACCGGCAACCCGACGGCGACACCTGCCGCCACCAGCAGCAGCGTCTCCCGCAGAACCATGCGGATCACGTCACGCCGGTCCGCTCCGAGAGTCATTCGCAGACCGATCTCGCTGGCGCGCCGCGACATCGCATAGGCCATCACTCCATAGAGTCCGGTCGCCGCCAGCAGCAGCGCCAATACGCCGAAGAACCCCGAAAGCTCGGCAATCAATCGCTCCTCCACGATGCTCTGCTCGATCAGCCGGCTGACGGCCGCCAGGCTGACGATCTTCAGATTGCCATCGAACGATTGCGTCTCGCGGCGGATGGCCGCCAGCATTTGCGCCGTATTGGCGCCGATGCCGAGCGCGAGCGA
>Ga0182016_10000708_pt1 | contig 41408 bp, 37 predicted proteins | sample 712S2MmetaG_FD_120491 | JGI IMG/M metagenome (GOLD analysis project Ga0182016, IMG submission 120491) | Permafrost microbial communities from Stordalen Mire, Sweden - 712S2M metaG | ecosystem: Environmental > Terrestrial > Soil > Wetlands > Permafrost | place: Sweden: Stordalen | collected...
AAGAAATCCAGGCGCTGTAGCATTCAGACATCAGTCATCGTTCCTGACCATCCGCTCTGACTTCGCGGATGAGGCGCCTTTGACAGTAATGCCAATACTAAGGGCTCGGCGGTCCGAGTTCCGTGCATCGTTCACGTAACTTGGGACCAGCCAGGCAGGCGGCGAGCGCGGCTTGGATAGCCGCCAGCGGCCCCAGGCATCATGCTGTAGTGCAGCAACCCGGATTGCGCGATGAACGCGTTCGCTAGCGCGCCTTGAAGTCGTCCGGCACCAGCTGGTGCCGCCCCAGCAGCTTGTAGAAGTCGGTGCGGTTGCGCTTGGCGAGTCGGGCTGCCTGGCTGACATTACCCGCGGTGATCTGCAGAATCTGGGAGAGATAGCTGCGCGTGAATTCATCGCGTGCTTCGTCGAATGAGGGCAGCTTGCCCTGCGTGCCGCCGAGGGACTGCTGTACCAGCTCGACCGGGATGATCGGCGCCTGCGATAGCGCCACATTCTGCCGCACGACGTTTTGCAACTGCCGCACGTTGCCCGGCCAGTCGCTCGTGGCCAGCAGTTCCACCGCTTCGGGCGCGTAGATCTTGCGGCTGCCGCTCTCTTGTGCAATCGCTGCCAGAAAATGCGCCACCAGCAGGGGAATATCCTCGCGGCGCCGATTGAGCGGCGGCATCTCGATGTGCACCACGTTGAGCCGGTAGTAGAGGTCCTCGCGAAACTGGCCACTGCTCAGCAGCTGCAGCAGCTCCGTGTGGGTCGATGACAGCACCCGGACGTTGATCGGAATGCTCTCGGCGCTGCCGACCGGGCGAATGGCGTTCTCCTGCAGCACCTGCAGCAGCTTCACCTGCAGGCGCATGGGCAGGTCGCCGACTTCATCGAGCAGCAGCGTGCCACCCTCGGCGGTCTGAAACAGCCCGCGGTGCTCGCCGGTGGCGCCCGCGAAGGCACCCTTGGTGTGCCCGAACAGCTCGCTTTCGAGCATGTTCTCGGCCATGGCGCTGCAGTTGACGACGACGAACGGGCGGTTGCGACGCGGGCTCGCCTTGTGGACCGCGCGCGCCAGCAATTCCTTGCCGGTGCCGCTCTCGCCGGTAATCAGCACGCGCGCATCGGTGCCGGCGACCATGTGCGCCTGCGCAAGCTTTTCCTCCATGACCGGGCTGCGGGTAATCAGGTCGGACCGCCAATCCTGGTCGTTGTCGACAAACCCGGAGATCTTCAGCGCCTTTTGCACCTGATCGAGCAGTTCCTGCTTCTCAACCGGCTTGGTCAGAAAGCCGAATGCGCCCATCTGCGTGGCCTGAACCGCATCCGGGATGGTGCCGTGGGCGGTCAGAAGAATGACCTTCAGACCGGGCCAGCGATTCTGCAGCTCCTTGAGCAGGCCGATGCCATCCAGCGGATCCATGCGCAGGTCCGAGATCACCAGGTCGGGGCGAAAACGGCTCACGGCGGCCAGCGCCATGACGCCGTTCTCGACTGCCTCGACGTCGTAGTTCTCGGCGCGCAGGCGGATGGTCAACAGACGCAGCAGTCCGGGATCGTCGTCCACCACCAGAATACGTGCCTTGCGTTGCACGGGTTGAGTCATGGCTGACCTCCCTCGTTGGCGGATTTGCGTAGGGTCATGTTGCGCTCGATGTTCGCGATCGCGTCGAGCTTGGCCTGGTCGTCCTCGACCTGCTTGCGCAGCTTGGCGTTCTCGTCCATTTCGGCCTGCAGTCGGTGTTGGGCGGCGGCGTTGCGTTCGCGTTCGCCGCGCAGATCGGCGGTTTGCAGCGCCCGTTCAGTTTCGGCTCTGAGCTCGATTTCGCCGTTGATCTGCGCGAGCTCAACCAGTGTGACAGCCCGCTCCGGGGGCTGCAGCGCCTCGGGCTGCGCGGCGAGTTCACGAAGCAGCCTTTGCGCCAGGGTCGGATTGCGTGCGGGATGCCCGGGTGTCGCCAGCAGCAGGGCATAGCGCAGCTTGACGCTGCCCTGCTGGGGCGCGCGATCGTAGGCCTCGCGCGCGGAGGCCACGATCTCTGCCTGCTCGGCCGGCCCCGCCTGCGCGAGGTGCTGCATGCTTTGGAACATGCCGGCCATGAACACCGCTGCCACCGTGTCGCGGTCTTCAGCGGCGTTTTCGTTGTGCGGAGCCGGCGGCGGGTTGCGCATGGTCGCAAAATTGGCGCAGCCGCAGGCACACAGCAGTGCCAGCGCCAGCGGCACCATGCGCAGCAGAGGGCCATTGGTGGCGGGTGCGCTAGGCCGCATCAGCCTGCCTCCCGGCCGGCACGGGCTGGGGGACACGCAGAGGCATACGAATGCGGAAATGGGCGCCGACGAATTCGCCATCGACGATCTCGACAGTCCCCTGGTGCACATTGACGAATTCGTTTACCACCGACAATCCAATTCCTGTTCCTGGCACGCGACCCGCGGGCGCGCGCCCGGTGTAAAAAGCCTCGAAAATCCTTGCTCGTTCCTCGGGTGGCACACCCGGCCCGGAATCGGCCACTTCGAGTATTAGCGCCTCGCCATCCGCCAGGGCGCGCATAGTGATGACCCCGCCGCGGGGGGAGTATTTGATCGCGTTTGACAGCAGATTCTCCAGAATCAGCCGCACCTTGCCGCGATCTGCGGCCAGTGTCAGATCCTCGATACTGACATCGAGCCGCACTCGCTGAGACACCAGGGTCAGCTGTTGGTTCTCCAGCACCTGTCGCACCACGGGCCGCAGCCGGAATTCGGTCACCTCGAGTCCCGTGCTGTTGCTCTGCCAGGCGCTGAATCCGAGCAGATTCTCGATCAGCCGCTGCAGCTTGATGCCGTTGTCGCGCAGAATATCCGTGACCTCGCGCTGAGCCGTGGTGAGTTCTCCTACTGCGCCGTCCGTGAGCAGTTCGGTGCCCTCCCGTATATTGGCCAACGGAGTCTTGAGCTCATGCGACATGTGTCGCAGGAATCGATTGCGCTCCTGTGCAAGTTCGAGCAACCGGTTGCGCAGCCATTCGAGCTGGTGACCCAGGCGCTCCAGATCGACCGGCCCGCTGACGGCGATACCGTGCGAAAAATTGCCGCGTCCGAGTTCCCCGATGGCGCGGTCGATCTGTCGCAGCGGCCGGCTTAAGCGAAGCGCAAATAGCAGCACCACGATCAGCACCAGCGGCAGCAGCAGGGAACATTGCAGGAACAGCTCGCGACGGGCCAGGTCGGTCTCATTCTGCAATCCGGCGACGTCAGTATCGATCTGCTGGTTGCTGAGACCGGCGGCACTGTAGGCGAGTTCGCCGAGCACGACGAAGGCGGATGCGAGTTCCGGGGATTCTTTGGCCGGGCTCCGCGTGTCTATGACCAGTGTTCGAATCTGGGCTTGCTTGTCAATCAGCCGCGACAGCTGCGCCTTCGCATCGGGACTGTGAAGCTGGCCGATCAGCGCGACGACGATGGCACTGAGCCGGCTGTCATGGTCGCGATACGCTGTCAGTACGCTGTCGTCGCCGAGCACCTCGTAGAGCCGAGCCGAACGTTCGAGCAATGCGATCTGGGCGTACAAGTCCTGCGACAGGCGCGTGGTCTGAACTCCGTCCGCCACCAGGCGCTGGCTGGTATCGGCCAGACGCCGCATCTGCACGGTGGCGTTGAGCATCGCCACCAGCAAGGGACCGGCGAGCACGATCAGCCCGATGAGCAGAAATCCATTCAGCGATTTTGGGAGCAGCCAGCGCATCCAATCATTCTAAGCCACGAAGCCGCCTCATGATGACTCGTGGCATGCCGGGATTACCAGGGATCGCGTTGCAGTTTCTCTTCCCACCGCAGTGCGCTTTCCACGATGGTATCGAGCCGATCCAGTCGCGGTACCCAACCGAGCAGAGAACGGATGCGTTCGGCGCGCGCGATGAGTATCGGTGGATCTCCGGCTCGGCGTGGCTCCTCTTTGACTGCCAATGGCTTTCCGGCCACGCGCTGCACGCTGTCGAGCACCTCGCGCACGCTGTAACCGTGGCCGTAGCCGCAATTGCAGATGGCGGTCTCACCTCCGCGGCGCAGATAGTCGAGCGCGTCCACGTGGGCGCGGGCGAGATCCTCGACGTGAATGTAGTCGCGAACGCCAGTGCCGTCGGGGGTCTCGTAGTCGGTGCCGTAGACGGAAACGTGTGGCCGCTTGCCAACGATGGCTTCACAGGCCACCTTCACCAGCAAGGTCGCCTTGCGGGTAGCCTGGCCGATCCTCGCCTGGGGATCGGATCCGGCGACGTTGAAGTAACGCAGGCTCACGTAGCGGAAGTCACAAACCGCGGCAAGGTCGCGCAAGATCCATTCGGACATCAGCTTCGAGGTGCCATAGGGATTGATCGGCGCGAGTGGCGCGTCCTCGGCGGCTATCCCGCCCGCCGGCATCCCATAGACGGCCGCGGTCGATGAAAATACGAAATGTCTCACTTGGCGTTGCATGCAGGCCGCCAGCAGATTGCGGGTAGCGCAAGTGTTATTGCCGTAATATTTGAGTGGATCGCTAACCGACTCCGGGACAATCGTGTGGGCGGCAAAGTGCATGACCGTGTCCACGTCGTGGTCCTGAAGCACGCGTTCCACCAGCTGCCGGTCACCTGCATCGCCTACGACGAGGGGAGCCTCGCGCAGTGCCTGCCGGAAACCGGTGTATAAGTTGTCGAGCACGACCACGCGCTCGCCGCGCTCACGCAGCTGCAGCAGCACATGGCTGCCGATGTAGCCGGCACCGCCCGTTACAAGAATTGCCTTCTGCGACACAATTAGCCGACCTGCACTGACGAGGAGTGACCGGAAATGATACCTGCAACGGCGCGCAGCGCGCGCTGTACGTGAGCGGCACCAGAAGTGCGTCGCACTTTGCGGCATCGCAGGCGCCCTTTGCCGGCCTGACCCCGGAGGCCGTCATGAAGTCGGCCGAGGCGCTGGACCTGGATCCAGACGGCCGCCAGTTTGCGCTCAACAGCTACGAGAACCGCGTTTATCGCGTCGGACGTGCCGAGGCGGCCCCCGTGGTCATGAAATTCTATCGTGCGGGCCGCTGGTCGGACGCGCAGATTCTCGAGGAGCACGCGTTCGCTCTGGAGCTGGCGGCACAGGAGATCCCGATAGCGGCGCCGCTGGTGATCGGACAGCGCACGCTGCACTCGATCGACGGATTTCGCATCGGGGTGTTTCCGCTCTGCGCCGGTGTGGCACCGGAGCTGGACGCCGTTGGGGCGCGCGAGCTCCTCGGGCGCACGTTGGCCCGAATTCACGCTGTGGGCGCGCGCCGGTCCTTCCAGCACAGGTTGTCGCTGACGCGCCGGCAGTGGGGTGAACGGGCGCGCGAGGTGCTCGTGGATTCGGAGATCTTTCCCGAACATATGCAGCAGCGCTTCGACGAAGTCAGCGCCGAATTGCTGCGAAAGATCACCGCCGCGTTCGAGGAAACAGGGTCACTGTCGTCGATCCGCCTGCATGGCGACTGCCATCTGGGCAACATCCTCTGGCAGCAGCGCGGACCACTGCTGGTCGATCTCGACGATTGCATGAACGGGCCGCGCATCCAGGATCTTTGGATGTTCGTGTCCGGAAATGTCGACGAACAGCGGCACCAATGGAGCCAAATCATGGAGGGATACAGTCAGTTTGGGGCGCTGGAGCATCGCGAGCTGCGGCTGGTCGAGCCGCTGCGGGCGGTGCGCATGCTCAACCACGCCGCCTGGATCGCCGAGCGATGGCGCGACCCGGCATTTCCCAGGGCGTTTCCCTGGGCCGGGCAGGCGCGTTACTGGGAAGGCTACGTCGGGGATCTGCTGCAGCAATGTGATCTGCTCGATGATCCGCCGCAGCTGACCGGGCCGCTGGCCGAATTATGATAATGTCGCGACCGGGTGCCGCCATGCCAAATGTGCTGAAGCCATTGTTTTTCGCTGCGCTGCCGCTGGCGCTGTGCGCCTGCGGCTCATCGAACGGGCCGGTATCGGTGACCCACACGGGCTCACACCCCAAGGTCGGCCCTGCGGCATCAAATAGGACCGACCCCGATCTGGTTGCGGCAGTAAGCGCCAGCGGATCGGGACCACCGATCAGCGTCAAGTTTCGACTGGACACCAAACCGATCGTCGGACGGCCGACGCAGCTGGTGCTGGCGCTGATGCCCTCGGAAGGGATCGAAAATAGCCACATCCACGGTGCGCTTCAGGCCGCGGACGGCCTGCTGCTGCAGTCGCCGAAGAGCTTTGACGTCGACGTGCCGGCGGGCGGTGACTCGGTGCAGCAGGATGTGACGGTAGTGCCCCAGCGCGATGGGGTGCTGAGTCTCAGCGCCAGCGTCGTCATCGACTACGACAACACCTCGCTGTCGCGCACCTACATCATTCCACTGATCGCGGTCTATAACGCCTCCTGAAGCACCGCCTCGCGGGCGGTGTTGCGGAAATCGGCATTGCTTCACGCGCTGCCGAAAGCGCGATTCGTATGATGGGACCTGCCATCCTACGGGTCCAGGTTATGTCACAAGAGCCGATGGCGCTCGACGCCGCCCCAGTCCAGCAGCCCACCGGAGGCAGCGTCGGCAAAGGCTCGATTCAGGAGCTGCACCCGCGGCTACAGCAGCAGCTGGTCCAGGTGCAGTGCGATGCGGCCGGTGCGCCGAACCTGGCGCAGCTGCTGCCGCTGATCAACGCTTACTACGAACAACTCGATGACGAGCGTCGCGGAATCGTGCGCTCGATGCAGCTCATCGCCGATGAGGCGCGATCCTACGGCGAGGGGTTGGGCGGCGTGGATGCCGGTCACTGGCAGATCATCCTGGATCTCGTCAAGGACGTGGTGATCACGGTCGGCGCCGACGGCGCCGTCAAGATCTTCAATCCCGCGGGTGAACGGGTCTTCGGCTACTCGCGTGCCGAGATCATCGGTCAGCCGATCGCGCGCCTGTTACCGGATCTTGCGCTGCAGGGCTCGGTGGAGCGCGGTCTGCAGGCACTCGCCTCGCATCCCGATGAGTCGCGCGAGGATCTGCGTCCGCACGAGATGCGCGCGCGTCACCGCGACGGCGATGTGTTTGCCGCCAAACTCTTCGTGCGCCGCGTGCATATCGATCGTCGCGATGTGTACGTGATATGCCTGCGAGATACCAGCGAGCGCGTGCGCGCCGAGCAGGCGTTGCGGGACAGCGAAGCGCGCTACCGCACACTGGTTGAAAGCGCGCCGGAACTGATCGTCGTGATTGACGTGCAATCCGGCCTCTTCGTCGATGCCAACGAGAATGCGTTGCGCTTCTTCGGCGTCGGCCGCGAGCGCATGCTGAAGCTCGGACCGATCGACGTGTCGTTCCCGCGCCAGGCCGGAGGAGCTGCGGCCGGCGCGCTGTTCAGCGATCTGTGCGCCCAGGCGGCCGGCAAGCCCCAAGTCTTCGAGTGGCTGCACCGGGATGCGCACGGGCACGAAGTTGAAACCGAGGTGCGCCTCATGGCGTTGCCCGGCGCCGGTCACTTGCTGCGGGCGAGCATCACGGATGTGGCCGGGCGGCGTCGCGCCGAGCGCATCACTTCCGGCGAGCGCAACGTGTTCGAGCGCATCGCCGCGGACGCGTCGCTAACCGAGGTGCTCGAGTCGATTGCCGATCTGATCGAGTCGATCAGCGGCAGTTTCACCGCCACCATCGGCCTGCTCGCTGCCGATGGGCAGAGCTTTACGGAAATCATCGGCCGGCGAGTTCCGGAGCACTGGCGCAAACTCGAACAACGCCTGACCGTCGACATCCGCAATGGCTCGAGCGCCGCGGCCGTGTATCTGGGGCGGCACGTGCTGGTCGCGGACATCGAGCAGGATGCCTTCTGGCAACGCCGGCGCGAGTTTGCACTCGAAGTCGGATTTCGCGCGGCCTGGGCGGTCCCGATCAAGACTTCCAGCGGCCGCGTACTCGGTGCGGTGTCCATCTATCGCCCGCAGGTGGGTGCGCCACTCGCGCGCGACGTCGACCTGATGTCCCACGCGGCGCGCCTTGCCAGCATCGCCATAGAACGTCGGCGCGGCGAGGAGGCGCTGCGCGCCAGCGAGGCGAAATTCCGCAGCCTCTACGACCGCATGCTCGAGGGCGTCTATCAGTGCGCCGCCGACGGACGCATGCTGGAAGTCAATCCCGCCTTCGTGAAGATGCTCGGTTACGAGCGCGCGGAGGATGTCTACGCGCTGCGCGGGCTCTCGGTGCTGTGCTGGAATCCGGCCGAACGCGCCGAGTTCGAGTGCTCGCTGCAGCTGCACGGCGAAATCCGCAATGCCGAGTGCGAGCTGCGCTGCCGCGACGGCTCGCGCCTGGTGGTGCTGGAGAGCGCCCGCGTCATCCGGGACAACGACGGGCGCGTCATCGCCTACGAAGGCACGATGGCGAACATCAGTGAGCGCAAGCGCGCCGAGCAGGCAATGTTCGCGGAAAAGGAACGTGCGCAGGTAACGCTGCAGTCGATCGGCGATGCCGTCATCGCAACCGATCGGGACGGGCGCATCGATTATATGAATCCGGTGGCCGAGCAGCTCTCTGGCTGGGGCAAAGAGGAGGCCCGTGGCGAGAACCTGGGTACGGTTCTACGGCTGCTCGATGAAGTTTCGCGCGACAAGCTGGAGAACCCGCTGGTGCGCTGCCTGCGGGAGGGCCAGCTGGTGCACTTCGCAGAGCACAGCGTGTTGCTCAACCGGCTTGGGCAGGAGATCGCGATCCAGGATTCGGCGGCCCCGATACGCGATCGCAGCGGCGAAATCGTCGGCGCCGTGGTCGTGTTCCGCGACGTCACCAAGGAGCGCCGTCTCAAGCGTGCTCTTTCCTACCAGGCGAGCCACGACGCTCTGACCGGCCTGATCAACCGGCGCGAGTTCGACAATCGGCTGGCCGAGGCCCTGCAGAGCGCGCAGCAGGATCAGGGTCCGCACACGCTGCTATATGTCGATCTCGACCAGTTCAAAGTGGTCAACGATACCTGCGGCCATTCGGCCGGCGATCGCCTGTTACGCGACGTCACCGGCTTGCTGCAGGCTCACGTGCGCGCCGCCGACACCATTGCGCGCCTGGGCGGCGATGAGTTCGGCATCCTGGTGCGCAATTGCTCGGCCGAGCAGGGCGCGAACATCGCGGATAATATTCGGCAGGCCATACGCGATTACCGCTTCACCTGGGAGCAGAACACCACCGGCATCGGCGCCAGCATCGGCGTGGTGGAGATCACCAGCGAGAGCCAGAGCGCGGCGGCACTGCTGAGCGCCGCCGACATCGCCTGTTATGCCGCCAAGGATTCGGGACGCAACCGCGTGCATCTGTACGATTCGAACGAAGTCTCCGGACGCCACCGCGAGATGTACTGGGTCAGCCGCGTGACACGCGCAGTGGATGAAGGGCGGCTCGAGCTGTACTACCAGCAGATTACGCCCACCAGCGACGCCTCTCCGGCGTTGCCGGTCTTCTGCGAACTGCTGGTCAGGTTACGCGACGACGGCGGTAAGCTGGTATTGCCGGGCGAATTTATACCGGCCGCGGAGCGCTACAACATGGTCGCTGCAATCGACCGGTGGGTCATGCAACGTGCGGTGCAGGTGTTGCGCGAACACGCCAGCGGCGAGGAAGCGCCGTTCCTGTTTGCGCTCAACCTGTCCGGAATGTCGATCGGCGATAGAGGTTTCCTGGAGTTTGCGCTCAGCCTCACCGAGGACCGGCGGATCGCGCGAGGACTGTGCTTCGAGATCACCGAGACCGCGGTGATCACGAGCATGTCCGAGGCGGTGTACTTCATGCGCGAACTCAAGGAGCGCGGCTGCCGCTTCGCCCTCGATGACTTCGGCAGCGGCCTGTCCTCGTTTCATTATCTGAAGAACCTGCCGGTGGATTTCCTGAAAATCGATGGACAGTTCATCAGCAGCGTAACCACGGATGCCGTTGATCGCAGCATGGTGGAGGCGATCAGCCACGTGGGCCGTACCCTCGGGATTGCCACCATAGCCGAGAAAGTCGAGTCGGCAGCGGTATTCGCCGAACTCAAGCGCCTGGGCGTGCAGTTTGCGCAGGGCTATTACATCTCCAAGCCGGCGCCGATCGAATTGCTTCGTCCCGGCATGCCACCGCCGGTGCTGGAGTTGGACCTGGAAGAGACACCCGGCGCCGAGCAGTTGCTGCAGATCGGCTGAGCGCTTAGCTCCTGGCGCAATGTACTCAGCCAGGGGGCCGATGCATCTGGGAGCTGGCCGCAAAGGCACGCAGACATTCAGTGGAACAAACCAGTACCGGCGGCTCCTGATTGTCGATGGCGCCGGGGTTCGGATGCCGCGTGATGCGAAAATGCTCGTTCGGCCTTCGCCCGTCCTCATGGCCAATGTCCCGCTGGCATACGTCGCAGGTGATGACCACAATCTGTTCGGCGGGGTGGAAGGTTCCGGTATTGCGCGAAGCCATGGTGACACCGCTCGCTGGGTGTGAATCGAAGGGCGGCGGCTCGCCGGGACTAAACCGCGAGCCACCGCCAGGATTGCAGGTCAGGTCTCAGTAGCGGCGCGCGCCGCCGCGGTCTGCGCCCGTCGAGCGCTCGCGCTCCTGCGCCTCATTGACCTTGAGCGCGCGTCCCTCGAAGTCGGTGCCGTTGAGCGCCTGCATAGCGCGACTGGCATCCGCATTCGGCATCTCGACGAAACCGAAGCCGCGCAGGCGGCCGGTTTCCCGATCTGTGATCAGGGCGACTTTATCGACGGTACCGTGCTGCGAAAAAAGAGCACGGACGCCATCATCGGTAGCCGTGAAGGGGAGATTTCCAACAAATAATTTGGTCACTACGGAGTTACTCATTTGAGATAAGAAGATGCGGACAGACAGAAGCTGTCCGAAGGATTACCAACCGGGTGGCACAGTACCCGAGTTACACAACTGCTGCACAACTATCGTTTGCTGCACGACGATGCAATGAGGTCGATAGTTGTTGCGCGCATGGGCATTAAAGCGCAAGGTCCTGCGGCGATGAATCTAAGTCTGGCTCAGGCGTTCGGACAGTTCGGTGCACGACCCGGCGATCGCGTGCGTGCGCAGTCCGCCATCGCGGACGACGGAGCACTCGTGCTGGCCTGTCACCGGCCGTACTTCGGGCATCCCGGCCCTGGAGTTCTGCGCTACGAGGACCGGCTGTCGCGTGGTGCGGTGTCTTCGAAGGACATGGCGCTGCTCGGGCAGCACCTGGGTCTGGCACGCGATGGCGCACTACCGGTGCGGATGATCGTGACGGTTCCGCGCGAGAGCAAGGACAAGCCCAATCCAAAGCCCCGGAGCTTTCACGTGCGGCCCGACCTGGTAGGCACGCTCGTCAGTTTCGATGGGGACCACTTCATCGTTGACTTCGTCCGCCGCCCGGAAGAGCGGGCCGCTCCCGCGAGGCGCAAGTAACTCTGCCTAAGGGGTGGTAGCAGGATCGGGGAGCGCCGTCGCCGCTTCGGCGGGGGCCGCTTCGGTGCCATCCTCCGCAGTGGCCGGGCGTGCCAGCCGGCGCTCCTGCTTCTGCTGCTGACGCGCCTTTCTCGTTAATTCTTTTTGTCGTCGAACCTGGTTGTAGTTGCGCTTCACTGCCGTTGGTACCCGTATCGTCTGAGGGGCGTTGCACACGATACACGTCGTGGGGCAGGCCGTCGGACTTTCGTATCGCCTCAGTGGCGCGCGTTTCGAACGATTTGGTCAATGAATCGCAGCTTCGCGATGATCCTCGTCGACAGCACAAAGGGGTAGCTGTCAGGTAGCCCCAGACCCCGGTTCAGGTTGTTCAGCACGTGCGTCAACGGGATCCAGGCCCGCACGAGCTGATCGAACCCCCGGCCGGCGCGTGGCGCGCGCCCGCCAGGGCGGTACACCGCCGTGTCGTTGCCACGTTCCGGTTGCAGCGACAGGCCGGCTGCCTCGGCCGTCTCCAGTGCATCGGTCATGTGCAGGAAGTGGGCCCACGACTCTGCCCAGTCTTCCCAGGGATGGCTGCTGGCGTAAGCACTGATGAACTCGTTCTGCCAATTTGCCCGTGGTCCGTGCGCATAGTGTGTTCGCAATGCCTGGGCGTAGTCTGCGCGCTCATCACCGAACAGTTGCCGAAACGCACCCAGGTTCGGGCTGAACTGGATCATCCGGTCCCAATAGTAGTGGCCGATCTCATGCCGGAAGTGTCCCAGCACCGTGCGATAGGGCTCGCCCTGGCGATTTCTCTGCCCTTCACGCAACGCGTCATCGGTCTCCGCGATGTTGATGGTGATCACCCCGTTATCGTGGCCGGTCAGGACGCGGCCGGCGTCGCCGCAGAGTGAATCCTGCAGGAACTCGAAGGCCAGTCCGCCGCCCTCGGCACTCCATTCATTGAACGGCAGTCCCAGTTCGAACAGGCTGAAAACCAGGCGGCGCTTCGCACACTCCAGTCGGTACCAGGCAGCCCGGTTGCCTTCCTGCCTGAGATTCGGGATAACGCGCGTCAGCCTGCAGGACACGCACAGCGCTTGGCTGTCCACGGCGGCGACCGCCCAGTTACATACGCCTTCCTGCACGTAGTTTTCGCACAGTCGGTAAGCTCGTTGATCCGGCAGCAGGGAGTACTGTCCATACCGATAGAGGCAGTCTGGCCCCATTTCGAGTGCCGCCATGATCCGCAGATCCGGCAGAAATGCCAGCGCCAGATTGCAGTTCATGCACTGCACGTTCTCGAAGAACACCGGCGCCCGGCAATGGGTGCAGTGAAAGCTCTTCACTGGCTCATAGTTCGAGCGACGCCTGTGCCGGTGGCGGCGGCCCGACCCGGACACCTTCCAGTTCCAGCATGCGGATTTTGGCCGCCGAACCGCCGGGCGCGGAGAAACCACCCACTTTGCCGCCCGCCGCCAGAACCCGATGACAGGGGATGATCAGCGGGACCGGATTTCTCGCCATGGCCTGGCCGACGTCACGGGCGGCTGCAGGATCGGCGCCGAGTTGTCTGGCCAGAGTGCCATAGGTGGTGGTCTTGCCCCAGCCGATGCGTCGCGCCGCCGCATAGACCCGTGTAAAGAATTCGTCCTGCTTCCCCAGGTCGAGCCGGACTTCTGAAAAGTCGCACTGCTGCCCCGTGAAATAACGCTTCACGGCGGCGATCGCGTCCGCGACCGCGAGCGGCGGGATGCCGGGCTCGGCGCCGCGCAGGCGGCGCCGCAGATACCGTTCGGTGGCCGCCGCGCAGGATGCCGGCAACTGTAAACGGATGATGCCAGCCTCGTTCCAGGCGATTGCGCAGAAACCCGCCGCGGTTTCAAAGACATGGTAGGTGTCGGGCTTCATAAGCCACTGGAATATAGCGCACCGCGACGCGCGGCTATTTCCGGGTCTTGCGTGCCAGTCCTGCACGGCAGGAGGCAGCTGTGTCCGGAATCGCCCTGGATCCGGATGCATCAGAGGGCAGTGTATAAGTAAACGATAATAATGAATGTCTTACGTGGTAATTCTAGTATCGATTCTATGATGGAGCACCCCGATCGAGACGCTTCCCGACCTGCCGGTCGCGGATAGTCTCGTACACGCGGCCGGCAAGATATCGCTCTGCTCGCACGCCGGGAGGTCCCTCGATTCCCTTGACGCCATGTACCGGGTTAACCTGCATTGCACCGCATGCCGACTCGCAGCGCCAGCAGGTCAACGCGGATGGCGTGCGAGTGACCAGTGTGCGAGTAATCAGTGTGTTTCGGGGCACGACGGCAACACCGATGCGCGAGGCCTCAAAGGTTAGTGCGGGAGGTCCAGGCGATTGACCGGAAAGTAGCGGTAGCCCCCATGATGGATTGGACCGACCGCCATTGTCGGTACCTCCTGCGCGCCTTCTCGCCCCGCGTGCTGCTGTATACCGAGATGATCACCGCGGCCGCCATCGTCCATGGCGACAGCGCGCGTCTGCTGCATTTCTCGGCGGCCGAGCGACCGCTGGCATTGCAGCTCGGCGGCAGCGATCCGGACCTGCTCGCAGCGGCCGCGCGCGTCGGCGCCGAAGCGGGCTACGATGAAATCAACCTCAACTGTGGCTGTCCCAGCGATCGGGTCCATGCCGGAGCGTTCGGTGCCTGCCTGATGCAGACGCCGGATCGGGTCGCCGATTGCGTCGCCGCACTGCGCGAGTCCGTGCGCATTCCGGTCACCGTGAAGATGCGCATCGGCGTGCTGACGCGGGCTGGTCGCGACGGTGCCATGGCGAACTTCGATGAGCGCGACTACGAGCGTCTGCAGGAGTTTGTCGCCAGCGTGGCTCGGGCAGGTTGCGGGCACTTCATCGTGCATGCACGCAAGGCCGTACTGGGCGGGCTTTCGCCCAAGGAGAATCGCGAGGTGCCGCCGCTGCGGTTCGATGTGGTACAGCGGCTCAAGCAGGAGTTTCCGGCGCTTTGGATCGGCGTCAATGGCGGCTTGCGCACGGTGGCTCAAAGTGTCGCAGCGCTGCACTGGTGCGACGGGGTCATGCTGGGCCGGGAGGTCTACCACCGTCCGGCGGTGCTCGCCGAGCTGCATGCCGAGCTGTTCGATGACAGCTGGACGGTTCCGGACGCGGCGAGCATCGTGGCCCACATGGCCGCGTACGCTGAGCGGGAAGTGGCCGCCGGTGAGCCCGCCGCTTCGATCACGCGGCACATGCTGGGGTTGTACGCAGGGCAACCCGGTGCGCGGCGCTTTCGGCAGTGCCTGTCCGAGGGCGCCCGCGCGCTGGGCGCGGGTGCGCAGGCCGCGCTCGGGGTCAGGCGGCTGCTGCACCAGGCGGCAACGCTGTGCACGGCCTAACGGGGTATCCGTTCCAGCTTATAATCATGCATTGCGGCAGGTTAACCGGCCTTCCGCCACTGCTCGAGAGCAGTCTCGTATAAGATTCGGATTGCATGGGTAAAGACATCGAGCTTGCGATCCTGTTCGCCGACGTGGTCGGCTCGACCCGGCTGTTCGAAGTCATGGGAGATGTCCGGGCGCGCGATATGGTGGCCACCTGCATCGATGTGATGCGCGAAGCCACCGAGCAGCACAATGGCACCCTCATCAAGACCATTGGCGATGAGGTCATGTCGACATTTCCGACCGCGGATGATGCGCTGAACGCGGCCGGCCAGATGCAGAAGCAGATCACGGCGCACACCGAGCTGCGGGTGGATGGCCAGCCCGTGGCCATCCGGATCGGCTGCCACTTCGGTTCGGTCGTGCTCGAGAATCGCGATGTCTTCGGCGCCAGCGTGCACACCGCCAATCGCATGACCAGCCAGGCCAAGGCCGGACAGATCATTACGACTTCAGCGACGGTCGAACGCCTCTCCCCCGAGTGGCGCGCCTCGGTGCGTCAGATCGATGTCGCGGTCATCCGCGGCCAAGGCGGCGAGGTCGCGCTCTACGAGGTGCTTTGGCAGACCGAGGACGTCACCAGCATGCTGCCCTCGATTGCACTCAACGGACGCGAGGCGCGTCGTCCGCGACGGCTCCGGCTGTCGGTGCAGACCACCGAAGTGGTCCTGGACGAGCAGCATCCACACGTGGCCATCGGCCGTGCCGATGACAACGACATAGTCATTCGCGGCAATCTGATATCGCGCCTGCACGCGCGCATCGAGTTCAGCCGCAATCGCTTCACGCTCACCGATCAGAGCACCAATGGAACGTTCGTGAAGATCAGCGGCGAAGAGGAGGCCTTCGTTCGCCGCGACAGCATGCCGATCAAGGGTGAAGGCCTCATCGGCTTAGGGCGCATCCCCGACCGCGACTCCCCGCTGACGATCCACTTCGTCTGCGAAGACAGTTAGCGTCCGCCAGCGGAAACGTCCGTTAGCCGATTCGTGCCGCGAGAGCGTCAACCTCGGCAGTCATCGGCGCGGGCAGGCGCGAACCGAACCCGTCCAGATAGGCGCGCAGATCAGCGACTTCCTGCCGCCAGGCCGCCGGTGGCACCGCGGTGAGCTCCTCGAGTGCAGCCTGCGCAATGTTGAGCCCCTGGGTATTCAGATCCGAGGGACGCGGCATGTACCCGATCGGCATCTCGAGGGCGCCGATGCGCTGCGCGCAGCGATCGAGGATCCAGGAGAGTACACGCAGATTCTCCCCGTAGCCGGGCCAGAGGAACTTGCCGGCGGCATCCTGCCGGAACCAGTTGACGTGAAAAATGCGAGGCGGGTTCCGGAGTGCGGTGCCCATTCGGAACCAGTGTGCCCAGTAGTCGCCGAAGTTGTAGCCGCAGAAAGGTTTCATCGCCATGGGATCGCGCCGCACGACGCCGACCTGACCGGTCGCCGCGGCGGTGGTTTCCGAAGCCACCGATGCGCCGACGAGCACGCCGTGCGACCAATTGCGCGCTTCGTACACCAGCGGTGCCAGCTGGCGGCGACGGCCGCCGAAGATCAGGGCTGAAATGGGCACGCCGCGCGGATCCTCCGCGGCCTTGCCATAGGCGGGATTCTGCGTGGCCGAGACGGTGAAACGTGAATTCGGATGTGCCGCGGGTCCATTCTTTGCCTCATACGGCCGACCCTGCCAATCGGTGGCCGGCTGGCCATCGAGTCCTTCCCACCAAGGTTCGTTGTTCGCCGTCAGCGCCACATTGGTGAACAAGGTGTCATGCCGGACCATCTCGAAGGCATTGCGGTTGGTCTTGGCGTTGGTGCCAGGGGCGACGCCGAAATAGCCGGACTCGGGATTGATGGCCCAGAGCCGCCCGTCAGGTCCCGGCTGCAGCCAGGCGATGTCGTCGCCGATTGTTGTGACTTTCCATCCCGGCAGGGAATCCGGAGGGATCAGCATCGACAGATTGGTTTTTCCGCAGGCCGAAGGAAACGCCGCCGCGACATAGTGAGTTTCGCCGCGCGGATTGGTGAGCCCGACGAGCAGCATGTGCTCCGCGAGCCAGCCTTCATCGCGCGCCTGCCAGCTGGCGATGCGAAGCGCGTGGCATTTCTTGCCCAGCAGCGCGTTGCCGCCGTAGCCGGAGCCGAAGCTTTTGATCGACAGCTCCTCGGGGAAATGCATGATGAAGCGTCGCGCAGGGTTGAGGTCGCCGGTGGAGTGCAGGCCGCGCACGAAGCCTCCCTCGGTTGCGATGCGCTCGAGCGCGGCGCGCCCCATGCGCGTCATGAGCGCCATATTCATGACCACGTAGGCGCTGTCAGTGATCTCCACGCCGCAGCGAGCGTAGGGTGAATCGAGGGGACCCATGCAATAGGGCACGACGTAAAGCGTTCGCCCTCTCATGCAGCCGCGGAACAGCTCGCGCATCTTGAGCTTCGCTTCGGCAGGATCCATCCAGAGATTGTTGGGGCCCGCGTCCTCCCGGGAGCGCGTGCAGATGTAGGTCAGGTGCTCGACCCGTGCCACATCGCTCGGATCCGAACGCGCCAGAAAGCAGCCCGGATAGCTCTTCTGGTTCAGCTCGTGCATTTCCCCGCGCGCGACCAGCTCGCCGCGCAGACGCCGGAACTCCATCTGCGAGCCGTCGCACCACTGCACGCGATCCGGTTGTGTGAGTTCGCGAACCTCGGCCACCCAGTCCGCCACGTTTTTCGAGATATCCGATAAAGAAGCCAGCGTGTGGGGGGCGGTCGCCATGACATATCCTCAGGATCTTAGGAGCACCGAATCCCGCGAATTATACCGGGGGGCCGGAAGTTACGGTGTATTTGGGCGCAAACATAGGTTGCATAATCCAGCAATGTCCGATTTCGCCTCTATATTCAGCACCGAGGGACCGCTCAGCCGTGCCCTCGAGGGCTTCCGCCAACGCCCGTCCCAGCAGCAGATGGCCACGCGCATCAGCGAGGCGCTTGAGCTGCGGGAGGCGCTGCTGGTGGAGGCCGGCACCGGCACCGGGAAGACTTTCGCCTACCTGGTTCCGGCCCTGCTCTCGGGGCTGCGGGTACTGATATCGACCGGTACGCGCACGCTGCAGGATCAGCTCTACCATCGCGACCTCCCGCTGCTTGCCGCTGCCCTCGGCCGGCCTGCCCGCGTGGCGCTGCTCAAGGGTCGCAGCAACTACCTGTGCCGGGCACGTCTCGAGAGCATCGGACGGCAGGGGGATCTGCTGCCGGTGGCCGCCGACCCTTTGCTGGCGCGCATCACGGATTGGTCGCTCGCCACGCGCAGCGGCGATCTGGCGGAGCTGCCCGAGCTTGCCGATGCCCACCCGCTGCGCCCGCACATCACCTCGACACGCGAGAACTGCCTGGGATCGCGTTGCGCGCACTATCTGCAATGCCATGTGCTCGAGGCGCGGCGCACGGCGCTCGAGGCCGACATCGTCGTGGTCAATCATCATCTGTTGCTGGCGGACCTGGCGCTCAAGGAGGATGGCTTCGGCGATCTGCTGCCCAGCGTCGATGCGGTCATTCTGGATGAAGCCCATCAACTGCCGGATCTGGTCAGCGAGTTCTTCGGTGTCAGTTTCGCGAGCCGTCAGATCGAGGCGCTGGCCGCGGAGCTGCGCGCGCAGATAAAGCTCGCCGGACTGGATGCGGGACTGATCGAGCCGCTGGAGCGCGCGCTGGCCGACTGCGCGGGTGCCTTCGGACGCGAGGAGCGTCAATTGGCCTGGCGCGAGCTGGGCGATTCAGCGCGGGCCTGTCTGGAGGAACTCGAGAACGCGCTCGCCGAGCTGCTCGAGCAGTTGCGCCCCTTGAGCTTCGAGCGTGGGTTCGAATCCTTCGAGCCACGCGCGGCCGAGCTGATTCGCGCTCTGTCACTACTGCTGGACGGATCGCGCCTGCATGAGTCGCACGTGGATCAATCGCACGTGGATCAATCGCACGTGGATCAATCGCACGTGGATGGCGCCCGCACCGCCACGATCCATGCGCGGGGATTTCAGCTGCGACTGCTCCCCTACGATGTCTCGAGCCGGTTCAACGCCTTGCTGACGGCGCACAACAGCGCGTGGATCTTCACCTCCGCGACCTTGGCGGTACGCGAGGACTTCGGCCACTTCGCGGGCCGCCTGGGGCTCCAGGCCGCGGCCACGGTTCGCTACGAAAGCCCGTTCGACTATGCCCGCCAGGCACTGCTGTACCTGCCGGGCGGTCTGCCGGAGCCGGCAAGTCCCGGCTATACCGCCGCGGTCGTCGCTGCGGCGCGGCCGCTCATCGAGGCCTCCGGCGGCGGAGCGTTTCTGCTCTTCACGAGTCATCGGGCGCTGCGAACTGCCGCGGCGATACTGGAGCGGCTGCTGCCCGCGCACTGGCCGCTGATGGTCCAGGGACGCGCGCCACGCGAACAATTGCTGCGCCAATTCCGGGCCAGCGGCCGTGCCGTGCTGCTTGGAACGGCGAGCTTCTGGGAGGGCGTGGATGTCCAGGGCCCGGCGTTGCGCCTGGTGCTCATCGACCGCCTGCCGTTCGCCTCGCCGGAAGACCCGGTCGTGCGCGCGCGAATCGAGCACCTCGAGTCCCAGGGCGCCAGCGCTTTTCGCGACTACCAGCTGCCCGAGGCGGTGCTGACGCTCAAACAGGGTGTGGGCCGCCTGATTCGCAGCGAGGATGACCGCGGAGTGGTAATGATCTGCGACCCGCGCCTGCGCGGACGCAGTTACGGTCGCGTGTTCCTGTCGAGTCTGCCGCCGATGGCGCCGGCAAAAGACATCGAGTCGGTGCTGGCGCTGCTGCGCGAGCTCAGCGAGGCGCCGCAGCTGACCGGCGCCGTGAATGCCATCGATGCTGCCACTGCCACCGCAGTGCCAGCATGAAGCTGCTCGCGCTGGATACCGCGACGGAGCTGTGCTCGGCGGCTCTTTATATCGATGGCAGCTGCCGCGTACGGGAGGACGCGCGCCCGCGTGGTTCGGGTGAATTGATTCTCGGGATGGTCTCGGAGTTGCTGGCGGAGGCGGCGCTTACCCTGGGACAGCTCGATGCCATCGCCTTCGGGCGTGGACCGGGTGGCTTCACCGGCGTGCGGCTTGCCGTTGCGGTCGCCCAGGGGTTGGGCTTCGCGGCCGGATTGCCGCTGCTGCCGGTGTCCGATCTGCGGGCACTGGCGCGACAGGCCCTGATGCAGCCGGGGGCGCCGCCACGCGTGCTGGTATGTCAGGACGCCCGCATGGGACAGGTCTACTGGGCCTGCTACCAGAGCGACGGCCCCGCCCCGGGCACCGCGCGCGAACGGCAGCCCGAAGCACTGGATTTCCCTGCCGGTGTGCACCTTCCCCCGGAGTGGCAAGGCGTGCCTGTCTGCGCTGCCGGCTCGGGATTCGAGGCATATACGGCGGCGCTGCGAGAGCTGCCGGGGTCCGCGCTCGCGCCGGTATTCGGGCATTTGAGGCCGCGCGCGCGAGAGATTGCCGAGCTTGCGGCGATCGATGGCCTTGCGAGCGCTGTGGCGCCCGAATCGGCCCAGCCGGTGTATTTGCGCGACGAAGTCGCAGCGCTGCCTTCACGAAGCTGACAGAATTGGCGGGCTGTCATGCGCGTGCAACAAAAGCGCCCTAAGGTGTCCATCAATGGTTGCAACAATATGACTTCAAAGCAGATTTTGATTGTCGAAGACGAGCGTCCGATTCGCGAGATGATCGCCTTCGGGTTGAAGCGCGCCGGCTTTGAAGTGCGCGAGGCGGAGGACTGTCGCGCCGCGCGCGCGGCGCTGGCCGACCGCCGGCCCGATCTGCTGCTGATCGACTGGATGCTGCCCGATACCAGCGGGCTGGAACTGACCCGTTCGCTCAAGCGCGAACGCGACACGCGCGACCTGCCCGTCATTTTGCTCACGGCCCGGGCTGAGGAGGGCGACAAGGTCGCCGGCCTCGATGGCGGCGCCGATGACTACATGACCAAGCCGTTCTCGCCGCGTGAACTCGTGGCCCGCGTCAACGCGGTGCTGCGTCGCAGCGGCAGCCAGGACGAGACCGAGCGAGTGCAATTCGATCAGCTCAGTCTCGATCGGGCCGGCCATCGTGTCATGGTCGGCGCGCGCACGGTGCCGCTCGGTCCCACCGAATACCGGCTGCTCGAATTCTTCATGACCCACCCGGAACGGGTGTACAGCCGCGAACAGCTGCTCGACCGGGTCTGGGGCGGCAACGTTTATGTCGAGGAGCGTACCATCGACGTGCACGTGCGACGATTGCGCAAAGCGCTGGAAGACTTTGACTACGATCGGCTGGTCCAAACCGTGCGCGGCGCGGGATATCGATTCTCCGCGCGGCCCGAGGCCTGATAGTTCGCGACCGGCGCGCGCGCGCAGATGAATTCGTCGGCCTGGTTGTTCCTGAGCGCGCGTCTGGCGCTCGCCGTGATGCTCGGCGCGGGAGCGGGGGCGCTGTTCAACCAGATCTGGGTCGGCGTTGCGCTCGCGCTGGCCATCTACTTAGCTCTGCACCTGTCCGATCTATTGCGCGTGCTGCGTTGGCTGCGGCGCGACGAGCCCACGCTGGCTCCCGAGATGGCTGGACCCTGGGGCGACCTCGTGGCCATGATCGTGCGCCTTTACCGGCGCAAGCAGTTTCATAAACAGCGTCTGCTGCGCCTGCTGCGCGAGCTGCGCCGTTCGACCGCCGCCATGCCCGATGGCGTGGTGGTGCTGAACCCCCAGGCCGAGATTCTCTGGTTCAATCGCACCGCCGGGCGGCTGCTGGGCCTGCGCGGCAAGGGCGACATTGGCCTGCGCATCGAAAACCTCGTGCGCACGCCGGGGTTTGTGCGCTACCTGCGCGGCGGGCAGTACGCGTTGCCGGTGATCCTGCGATCCAACGTCGGCGTCGAACAGTATCTGTCGATACAGATCGTCCCCTACGGCGCGGGACAGCTGCTGGCACTGGTGCGCGACGTGACTCGCCAGGCGCGGCTCGAGGCGATGCGCAAGGACTTCGTCGCCAACGCCTCGCATGAGTTGCGATCGCCGCTCACGGTGATCTCGGGCTACCTGGAGACACTCACGCAGGATGCCGCCATCGACCCGGCGATCGTCGCACCGCTGCAGGAGATGCGTCGCCAGGCGCTGCGCATGACCGGCATCGTGCAGGACCTGCTGGACCTGTCGCGGCTCGAGGCCTCCGACCGCGCCGCGCCCTCCGAACCCATCGATGTCGTCGCGCTCATGGCGCAACTGCGCCGCGACGTGCTGGCGCGCACGGCGCATCCGGCACAGGTGCTCATGCACGCCGATTCGAATGCGAAACTGCTGGGCGAAGAAGAACTGATTCACTCTGCCTTCGCCAACCTGGTCGATAATGCGGCCAAGTACACTCCTGCTGAGGGCTCGCTGCAGATGCGGTGGTGGACCGACGATCAGGGCGCTCACTTTTCCGTGGCGGATACGGGCATCGGCATCGCCGCGGATCACATCCCGCGGCTGACCGAGCGCTTCTATCGGGTCGACAGTGGCCGCAGCCGCGAAACCGGCGGTTCGGGCCTGGGGCTGGCAATCGTCAAGCATGTGCTGCAACGGCATGGCGCGCAGCTGTCGATCGAGAGCCATGAGGGTCGCGGCAGCAACTTCACCTGCCATTTCCCCTCCGAGCGCGTGGAGCGCGCGGCGTGAATGTTTCTGGCATGCGACACGCTTCGCGCGCACCAGCACGCGCTTGCGCTATATTGTCGCTCGGATAGCAGCGCACATCAGCGCACATCGTTCGACAGTGAGGCCGCATCATGGAAGCCGCTGATCTCACCCATCACACCTCCAGGCGTTTCAACGAGGATCTGGAGCACGTTCGCAGCAAAGTGCTCGGCATGGGTGGGTTCGTCGAGGAGCAACTCGGGCGCGCGTTGACGGCGCTGGTCGAGGGCGACAGCTCGCTCGGACAGGCAGTCGCCCAGGATGACTACAAGGTCAACGGCATGGAGGTGGCCATCGATCAGGACTGCAGCCGCATCCTGGCCACGCGCGCACCGGCGGCAGGCGATCTGCGCATGCTGGTCGCGACCATCAAGACGATCACCGACCTGGAGCGCATCGGCGATGAGTGCGAGAAAATCGGCCACATTGCCGCGCGCCTGGCCACCGTCGAGCGCCCGGCGAACCGCTACAAGGAGGTCAAGCACCTCGGTCGCACGGTACAGATTCTCGTGCACGACACCCTCGACGCCTTCGCGCGCCTGGATGCCGAGGCCGCTCTGCGAACCTGCCGACAGGATCGAGTGGTTGACGAGGAGTACGAGGCGATCCAGCGCCAGTGCATCACCTTCATGATGGAGGATCCGCGTACGATCCGGCGCGGGCTGGATGTCATGTGGGTCGTGCGCTCGCTCGAACGCATCGGCGATCACGCCAAGAACATCTGCGAGTACGTCATCTACATGGTGTACGGCAAGGATGTGCGCCACACCTCGCTCGACCACGTCGAGCGTGAACTGGCCGAGCGTGCCGCGGCCCGCCAGCGTTGAGTTGCGCGTTGAGTTCCCGGCGCGCGCTAAACGCCGCAGGTCTGCTCGTCTGCCTCGGATTGCTCGGCTACGCCTGGTACGCGCAGGCCCAGCTGGGCCTCGAACCCTGCCCCCTGTGCATTTTCCAGCGCGTCGGCATCGCCGCCTGTGGCGTGTTGTTCCTGCTGGCCGCGTTGCAGAACCCGGACAACGGCGGAGCCCGGATCTATGGTGCGTTGCTGGTGGCGGCCGGTCTGGTCTGCGCGGCGGTGTCGGCGCGGCATGTCTGGATTCAGCATCAGCCCGAAGGCACCGTGCAGGCCTGTGGGGCCTCGCTCAACTACATGCTGGAAGTGTTTCCGCTGACCGATGTCATCCGGAAGGTCCTGACCGGATCGGGTGAATGTGCCCGGGTCACCTGGACGTTTTTCGGGCTGTCGATGCCTGGCTGGGTGCTCATCGCAGCGCTTGGGTTGGGCGCGTTCGGCGCCTGGGTTAATTTCCCGAGGCGCTCACGCCAGCAGATTGCGCAGCAGTGACACATAGATCGCGTGCAGCGAATCGATGTCCTCGATGCGCACCGATTCATTGATCTTGTGAATGCTGGCGTTGACGACGCCGATTTCCACCACCTGGGCTCCCAGCGGTGCGATGAAGCGTCCGTCGGAGGTACCGCCGCCCGTCGAGAACGTCGGCTGCGTGCCGGTAATCGCCCGCACCGCCGCGCTCGCGGCATTCGATAACGCTCCCGGGGCCGTATAGAAAGGCTCACCCGACAGATACCACTCGAGCGTGAAACGCACGCCGTGACGCGTCAGGATCTCCTCGACGGTCGCTTTGAGCTGATCGAGCGTCTGTACGGGCGAGTAGCGCAGGTTGAAGCGAGCCTTGAGTTCCCCGGGAATAACGTTCGGCGCGCCGGTGCCGGCCGTGAGATTGGATACCTGGAAACTCGTAGGCTGGAAATGCTCGTTGCCCTGGTCCCACTCGCGGCTGGCAAGTTCCGCCAGTGCCGGCGCGAAGGCATGTACCGGATTTTCCGCCAGCTGCGGGTAAGCGATGTGACCCTGTACGCCGTGCACGGTCAGCCGTCCGGAGAGTGACCCGCGTCGACCGATCTTGATGGTGTCGCCGACGCGGCTTTCGCTCGAGGGCTCGCCCACGACGCACCAATCGATGCGTTCGCCGCGCTCGCGCAGCGTCTCGACCACACGCTTGGTGCCGTCTACCGAAGGCCCTTCTTCATCGCTTGTGATCAGGAAGGCGAGGGCGCCGCGGTGTTTGGGGTGCGCGCCGACGAACTCCTCGGTGGCGGTGATCATGGCGGCCAGTCCGCTCTTCATGTCGGCGGCGCCGCGCCCATAGAGCATGCCGTCCCGGATGGTCGGCTTGAACGGATCCGAGTGCCATTCTTCCAGCGGCCCTGTGGGCACCACGTCGGTGTGGCCCGCGAAGCAAAGCAGGGGCCCGACGCCGCCGCGCCGCGCCCAGAAATTATCGACATTGCCGTATCGCAGCCGTTCGACCACGAATCCGGCCCGCGCCAGCCGCTCGGCCATGAGCTCCTGGCATCCACCGTCGGTGGGAGTGACGGAGGCGCGGGCGATGAGCTGCTCGGTGAGTTCGAGGGTCGCGGACATCGATTTCCTTCGCAGCCAAAGACTTAGGCTTATAAGGGTTGCAGACGGCTTAGGGCAAGAGGTGACACGAATCTGTCACGCAACGCCGTATACCATGGCTGCATGAGTACCGAGGGTCTCAATCACCACATCTCCAGCCGCTACAACGAGGATCTCGAGCGGCTGCGCAGCAGTGTCATGGACATGGGCGCGCTGGTGGAGCGGCAGCTGACGCAGGCCATCGGCGGCATCACCGAGCCCGACGCGCGCGTAATCGTGCGCGTGGCGCAGGAGGAGCTGTTGGTCAATCAGTTCGAGCGTTCGATTGATGAGGAGTGCAGCCGTATTCTGGCTACTCGAGGACCAACCGCTTCGGATCTTCGCCTGATCATCACCATCCTCAAGACCATCACGGACCTGGAGCGAATCGGCGATGAGGGGCAGAAGATCGCGGCTATCGCATCGCGGCTGGCGGCACGCGAGCGACCCAACGACCATTATCGCGAACTGCGCAATCTCGGCGAGATCGTGATCGCGATGGTGCACGACACACTCGATGCGTTCGCGCGACTCGACATGGATCTGGCGCTGGAGGTCGTACGCCGCGACCGCACGGTGGATGAGGAATACGAGGCCATTCATCGCCAGAACATCACTTTCATGATGGAGGATCCGCGCTCCATCCGTCGCGCGCTCGATGTCATGTGGGTAGTGCGCTCGATGGAACGCGTCGGCGATCATGCCAAGAACGTCTGCGAATACCTGATTTTCCTCGTGCATGGCAAGGATGTGCGGCATACGCGGCTCGAGGAGATCGAAAGGGAATTGCGCGCCGCCAAGGGCTGAAGGCGCAGGGGCCTTCTGGTACTGTAGCGCGGGCCGCCTCACTCACTCATGGACTCAATTGCCAGCAGCATGACGAACGGGTCGAAATCCAGCGGGTTTCCGCCGGCCACCGACGTCGATACCGGCGTCATCCCGATTCGACCCAGCGGACGCGGCATGCTGCAAGTGGCGGTCGATGAGACGCGCCGCTCGGCGGCACTCAAGGCGCCGATCAAGGCGCGCGCCGAAGGCCTGAGTTTCTATTACGGGAATCTCAAGGCGCTCAAGGATCTGAATATGGAGATCCGCGAGAAGCAGGTGACCGCACTGATCGGACCTTCGGGCTGTGGCAAGAGCACCTTCCTGCGCTGCTTCAACCGCATGCACGATCTGACGCCCGGCTGCCGCTATGAAGGGCGCATCATGCTGCAGCCGGAGGACATGAATCTCGTGGCCGCCGATATCGATCCGATCGAAGTGCGCATGCGCATCGGCATGGTGTTCCAGAAGCCGAACCCGTTTCCGAAATCGATCTACGAGAATGTCGCCTACGGGCTGCGCATTCGCGGCGTGCGCTCGACGCTTCGCATTCAGGAAGAAGTCGAGAAGGCACTGCGGGGTGCGGCCCTGTGGGATGAAGTCAGGGACCGATTGTCGAATTCGGCATTGTCGCTCTCGGGTGGTCAGCAGCAGCGTCTGTGCATCGCGCGGCCGCTGGCGACGAGCCCGGAAATGCTGCTGTTCGATGAGCCCACTTCGGCGCTCGATCCGATTGCCACGGCACGCATCGAGGAACTCATTGCCGCGCTGCGCGAGCAGGTCACCGTGCTGATCGTGACGCATAACATGCAGCAGGCGGCGCGCGTCTCCGACTATACGGCCTTCATGTACCTGGGCGAACTGATCGAATTCGACGAGACCTCGCGCATCTTCACCAATCCCGGCCGCAAGGCGACCGAGGATTACATCACCGGGCGCTACGGCTGACAGCGCGCTTAGGGCGCTGCGATCGAATCGTCGCGCAACAGATCGTTCAATGAAGTCTTGGCCCGTGTCTGGGCATCGACGCGCTTGACGATCACCGCGCAGTAGAGGCTGTGACTGCCGTCCGCGGCGGGCAGCGAGCCTGACACAACCACCGAGCCGGGAGGTACGCGGCCCTGATGGATCTGGCCCGTGGCACGCTCGTAGATGCGCGTGCTCTGGCCGATGAAGACCCCCATCGATACGACCGAGCCGGCACCGACGATGACGCCCTCGACGATTTCCGAGCGGGCACCAATGAAGCAATCATCCTCGATGATGGTCGGGGCTGCCTGCAGCGGCTCGAGTACCCCGCCGATGCCCACGCCACCGGACAGGTGCACGTTCCGGCCGATCTGCGCGCAGGATCCCACCGTGGCCCAGGTGTCGACCATGGTGCCGCCGCCGACATAGGCGCCGATGTTCACATAGGAAGGCATCAGCACCGCGTTGGGGCTGATGAAGGCGCCGCGCCGCACGAGCGCATGGGGCACCACGCGCGCACCCTGCTGCGCGAAGGCTTCGGCGTCGGTGGCCTCGTATTTGAGCGGAACCTTGTCGAAGAAGCGTGTGTAGCCGGCATCGATGACCGCGTTGTCGTGCGTGCGGAAGTACAGCAGCACGGCCTTCTTCAGCCAGGCGTGCACGCGCCACTGATCATCGATCGGTTCGGCAACCCGACAGAGGCCGCGATCAAGGGCATCGATCGCGCCCTCGATGGCTTCGCGCGTGCGCGCATCGACGGTTGCCGCCGTCAGCGACTGGCGTTGTTCGTAGGCGGCCTCGATCGTGCGCTGTGCGTCGTTCAGATTCATCGGTTGGTTGACTCCCCTGGTCGGAGTATTCTGACGGCTGCGGGATCCGATTGACTACAGCCGTGCGCGGCGCCTCCTTTCGCTGCTGCTGAAGCCGGTCCGTTAGGTTTGACCTCATGCAATCGCCACCTACGACCGGGAGCCCCGCCTCGCCGATACCGAAAATCCGCAACAGCCTGGCCGGCCATGCGCTCTATCTGGACATCGATGGCACGCTGCTCGAGATTGCGCCCAGCCCGGATCGGGTGGAAGTGCCCGTATGGATGGTGCCGCTGCTGCAACGGCTGTCGCGGCGGCTCGATGGCGCGGTGGCGTTCGTCAGCGGCCGCACCATCGATGCGATCGATGCGCTGTTCCATCCGCTGAAGCTGCCGGCAGTGGGTGTTCACGGCGGGGAAATCCGGTTCGCGGGTGAGACCGAGTGGATGGATGAAGGCCTGGTCGGGGAACTGCAAGGGGCACTGCCTTTGCTGCGCCAGGCGATCGCACCGCTGCGCGGCGTCTGGCTCGAGGATAAGCGCTGCGCAATTGCCCTGCATTACCGAACTGTCCCGGAGCGCGGACGCGAGGTCCTCAAGGTCGCGGAACTGGTGGCGGCAGGCCTGGGGCCGGCATTCGCCCCGTTGGTGGGCAAATGCGTGGTCGAGATTCGCGCGCGACATCTCACCAAGGGAGCCGGTATCCGGCGCCTGATGGAGCGCGAGCCCTTTCGCGATCGCAGTCCCATATTCGCGGGCGATGATGTGACCGACGAGGACGCATTCGAATACGTCAATCAGGTCGGCGGCATCAGCCTGCGCATCGGCTCGAACGTGCCGAGCGCGGCGACTCATCGACTCGCCGATCCGGATCAACTGCACCGCTGGCTGCTCGAGGTCGCAGACACTTGAGCGACATCCGCAACACTGCCGCGAACCTGGAACTGGGCCTGATCGGCAATTGCCAGATGGCATCGCTGATCGACGCCCAGGGCACGCACGTGTGGACGTGCCTGCCGCGACTGGACGGCGATCCGGTGTTCTGCGAACTGCTGGCCGGATCGGCCGCGCGGGCCTGGCAGGGCCGGTGGGGCGTGGAGCTGCTCGAGCAGGTATCGACCAGCCAGACCTATGAGCGAAACACCGCGATTCTCGAAACCACGCTGACCGATGCGAACGGCGCGGTGCTCGCGATTACGGATTTCTGCCCGCGTTTCCGCCAGTACGGCCGCAGTTTTCGCCCTGCATCGCTGGTGCGCATCCTGCGGCCGCTGGCCGGGCGGCCGCGAGTGCGCATGATCCTCTCGATGATGGAGAACTACGGCGAGCGCGAGCGTCGCGTGGTCAGTGGCTCGCACCACATCCGCTATACGGGACGCGACCTGGATCTGCGGCTGTCGACGGATGCGAGCATTGCCGCCGTTCTGGAGCAGAGCGTGGTGGTGCTCGAGCACCCGTTGGCCTTCATCCTGGGACCGGACGAGACGGTGCAGGAGTCGGTGCCGATGCTGGCCCAGCGTTGGCTCGATTCGACGCGCGAATACTGGAACGACTGGGTACGCAGCCTCGCGGTGCCGTTCGAATGGCAGGAGGCCGTCATCCGCGCCGCCATCACCCTCAAGCTGTGCAGTTACGAGGACACCGGCGCCATCATGGCGGCGGTCACTACCTCCATTCCCGAGAGCCCCAACAGCGGCCGCAACTGGGACTATCGATTCTGCTGGATCCGCGACTCCTATTTTACGATCCAGGCGCTCAATCGCCTGGGAGCCACGCGCACGATGGAGGGCTATCTGCGCTTCCTCCAGAATCTGACGGCGACCCCGCCGCTGAAGCTGCAGCCCTGCTATGCGATCGACGGCGATGTACGGCTCGAGGAAACCGTCGTGAAGCGCCTGCCCGGGTATCGCGACATGGGGCCAGTGCGCATCGGCAACGCGGCCTACGCGCAGGTGCAGATCGATGTCTACGGCGCGGCCATCCTCGCGGCCACGCAGAGCTTTTTCGATGAGCGCCTCGTGCGCCCCGGAACCCAGGCGCTCTTCGAGGCGCTGGAGCTGCTCGGGGAGCAGTCGGTCGCCGTGTTCGGCACGGCCGATGCGGGTCTCTGGGAGTACCGCGGCCACGTTGCGGTGCATACGTTTTCCTCCACGGTGTGCTGGGCGGCCGCCGATCGCCTGGCGCGAATCGCCGAGCGTTTGGGACTGGAGGAGCGCGAGCGCTATTGGCGCGCGCACGCCGATGACATGTCGCGACGGATCCTGGAGACGGCCTGGTCGGAGCAACTCGGCAGTTTCACCTCCACCTTCCATGGCGACAGCGTGGATGCGAGTCTGCTGCTGCTCGCCGAGGTGGGCCTTATCGCATGGAGCGACCCGCGATATATCGCGACGGTCGAGCGGATCGGTGCGACACTGCGACGCGGCCGCTTCCTGGCTCGTTACGCGGAGCCGGATGATTTCGGCATTCCGCAATCTGCCTTCAGCGTCTGCACGTTCTGGTACATCAATGCGCTCTGGGCCACCGGTGCACGAGAGCAGGCGCGCGATCTGTTCGGGCAGATGCTCCGTTGCCGCAACAGTCTCGGACTCATGTCCGAGGATCTGTCTCCCGGTGACTGCGAGCTGTGGGGCAATTTTCCGCAGACCTACAGCATGGTGGGCATAGTCAACTGTGCCATGCGGCTCTCTCACCCCTGGGAGGATGCGCTGTGAGTCGACTCGTTGCTGTCTCCAATCGAATCGCCATTCCCGGCCATGCGAGTTCCGCAGGCGGCCTTGCCGTTGGGCTGCTGTCGGCACTGCGCCAGTCGGGCGGGGTGTGGTTCGGCTGGAGCGGCAGCACCAGTGACACCCCCGCCGCCGAGCCCGAGAGCATCGAAAAAGAGGGCATCCGCTACGTAACGATCGAACTGCCGACGCGCGAGTTCGAGCTCTACTACAACGGCTTCTGCAATTCGACACTCTGGCCGCTGCACCACTATTTCCCGGGGGCATTCCGTTACGACGCTGGAGAATTCGACGCGTACATGGCCATCAACCGCAGGTTTGCCGCAGCACTGGCCAAGTTCATCGAGCCCGGCGACACGATCTGGATTCACGACTATCAGCTGATGCCGCTCGCCGCGATACTGCGTGCGCAGGGCGTGCAGGCGCGCATTGGTTTCTTCCTGCATATTCCCTATCCGAACATCGCGCTGTTGCGCGTGCTGCCGGTCTATGCCGAACTCGTGCGCGATTTGTGCCAGTACGATCTGCTCGGATTTCAGACTGCCGAGGACCTGGAAGGATTTCAGTCGGCGGTGAACTCGGTGTTTTCACAGGAAGCCTCGATCGGCACCGATCAGATCGAGCTCGCCGGCCGGCGCGTGCGCACGGGTGTGTTTCCGATTGGCGTCGACGTCGAGCAGATCGCCAGGCAGTCGGCGGCGGCCGCGCGCGATGATGAGCAGGTCAAGCGTCTGATCGCGGGGCTGCTCGGCCGGAAACTCATGCTCGGCGTCGATCGTCTCGACTACAGCAAGGGGCTGGTGGAGCGCTTCGCCTCCTATCGCACGCTGCTCGAGTCCAGCCCGGAACTGCTCGGCAGGGTGACCTACATCCAGATCGCGCCGCTCAGCCGCACCAACGTGGCGGCCTACGCCGATATCCGCGATGCGCTGGAGCACGCGGCAGGAAAGACCAACGGTCAGTATGCGGACACGGACTGGACGCCGGTGCGCTACCTCAACAAGGACTTCCCGCACGACACGCTCAGCGGCTTCCTGCGCGTCGCCAACGTCTCGGTCGTGACGCCGCTGCGCGATGGCATGAACCTCGTTGCCAAGGAATTCGTGGCCGCGCAGGATCCGGAAGACCCGGGCGTGCTGGTGCTCTCGAGCATGGCTGGCGCGGCGCGCGAACTTGTGGACGCGCTGCTGGTGAATCCCTACGACCGCAGTGCCGTGGCGCTGGCGCTCAAACAGGCGCTTGCGATGCCGCTTAGCGAAAGGCGCGCGCGCCACGAGGCGATGCTCAAGGTGCTCAAGGAAAATTCCATCACGCGCTGGCACCGCTCGTTCATCGCGCGGCTCGAAGGGCAGTAGACGTGAGGAATGCGCGCAGGCGCCCGGCCGCTTCCACGCACTGCGCCACGGGCGGAACCAGTGAGATGCGCACGCGGCCGCGACCGGGGTTCTCGCCGTGCGCGTCGCGCGACATGAAGCTGCCAGGCAGCACGATCAGGTGCGTGCGCTCATAGAGCGCACGCACGAACTGCGCATCATCCCCTGGCGTCTGCGCCCAGAGATAAAACGCGCCGGCGGGCCGTTCGAGCGGCAGCACCGGCTGCAGAATCGGCAGTACCCGGTCGAATTTTTCCCGGTACAGCTGCCGATTGGCACTTACGTGGGCCTCATCGTTCCACGCCTCGATGCTGGCGAGCTGCGTCGGCAAAGGCATGGCGCAGCCGTGATAGGTGCGATAAAGCAGGAAGCGCTCGATCAGCGCCGCATCGCCGGCAACCAGCCCCGACCGCAGCCCCGGCAGGCTCGAGCGCTTGGAGAGACTCTGGAAGACCACGCAGCGCCGGAAATCCGTATTGCCCGCCAGCGCCGCTGCCTGCAGCAGGCTGGGGGCCGGCTGCGCCTCATCCAGGTACAGATCGATATAGCATTCGTCCGCGGCCACGATGAAGTCGTGACGCTCGGCAAGTTCCAGCGCTGCGCGCAGATACGGCAGTGGCAGCACCGCGCCGGTGGGATTGCCGGGTGAGCAGAGGATCAGCAACTGGCAACGATTCCAGATGGCGGCCGGTACGCTCGCAAGGTCGGGGCGAAAGCCATTGTCCGCGGTCGTGTTCAGATAGTAGGGCGTAGCCCCGGCCAGTAATGCGCCGCCTTCGTAGATCTGATAGCCCGGATTCGGCATGGCCACCAGCGCATCGGTGCGGTCATCGACCACTGCCTGGATGAAGGCAAACAACGCCTCGCGGGTGCCATTGACGGGCAGCACCATGGATTCCGGATCGAGCCGCGCCCCGCCGGGCAGGCTGCGTCGCTGCAGCGCGCCGGCCATTGCGGCGCGCAAGGCGGGCAGGCCGCGCGTGGCAGGATAGCTGTCGAGCTGATGCAGATGACGCGCCAGCGCCGCCAGCACGAAGGCCGGCGGTTCGTGGCGCGGTTCGCCGATCGAAAGCGAGATGCTGTCGAGTCCCGCGGGCGCTGCCGCATCCGCGAGCAGCGCCCGCAGCCGCTCGAACGGGTACGCCTGCAGGCGCGCCAGGTTCGGATTCATGCGAGGCGTTGATCGAGCGCGTCGGTCAGGCGCAGGCGCAGGCGCTCCGCTGTGGACTCATCCAGGGGTTGCTGGGATCGATCGGTGACATAGAACACGTCCTCGGCGCGTTCACCGAGGGTGCTGATCTTGGCGGCGTGCAGATCGACGCGTTCCTCCCATAGGACCTTGCCGACATCGCACAACAGCCCCGGCCGGTCAGCCGCCACCAGCTCGAGCACCGAGCGGCGGTTACGCTCGTCCATGCTGATGCTGATCTGGGTCGGCGTTTTGAAGACGCGCATCTGTCGGGTCGCGCGCCGTGACACCGCCAGCGGCGCTTCCTCGGGCCGCCGCAGTGAGCCCCACAGGGCATGTTCGATCTCGGCGCGCCGTTCGGCATCGCCGATGGCCGAGCCGTCTTCCTCGAGCACGTGATAGGAGTCGAGCGAAAAGCCATTGCCCACCGGCGTGATGCGGGCCTCGAGAATGTTGAGCCCGAGCTGATCGAGCACCGCGGTGGCGCGCGCGAAGCCATGACGCCGATGCGGCGCGTAGATCATGACCGCGGTGGTGCCCAGTTCGCTCTGCGGCTCCACTGATACCAGTGCTTCATCTTCAGTGGACTCGCCCGCGGCCGCCAGTGCGCGTGTATGTCGCGCAATTTCCTCGGGTGCGTGCCGCAGGAAATAGACCGTCGGCAGGTGTGTCCAGGCACGCTCGATGGCCGAGGGCAGCATGCCCGAGCCGCGCAGCAATGCCCGCGCGCCGTCCTGATGCTCGCGTATCAGCTCATCCTGGTCCACCGGGGTTTCCAGTCCGCGGCGCAGTGCGCGTTTCACCCGCTCGTAGAACTCGTGGAACAGCGCCGCCTTCCACGAGTTCCATAGTTTCGGATTGGTGCCGCGGACATCGGCGCAGGTGAGCACGTACAGGTAGTCCAGATGCGATTCGTCGCCCACCTTGCGGGCGAACTCACTGACCACCTGCGGGTCGCCGATGTCCTGCTTCTGCGCCGTCATCGACAGCAGCAGGTGATTCTTGACCAGCCAGGCGACCAGTCGCGCATCGTAGCGGGAAAGGCCCTGTTCGAGGCAGAACGCTTCGGCGTCGACCGCGCCCAAATCGGAATGATCGCCGCCGCGGCCCTTGGCGATGTCGTGAAACAGCGCCCCGAGATACACGACCTCGGGCTTGGGCAGCTGCTGCATGATGGCCGAGACCAGCGGCAGTTCGTGATTGAACTCGCTGATCGAGAGGCGCCGCAGATTGCTGACCACGAACAGTGTGTGCGCATCCACCGTGTAGGCGTGGAACAGGTCGTACTGCATGCGCCCGACGACGCGGCCGAAGGCTGGGATGTAGCGGCCGAGTACACCGTAGTCGTTCATGCGCCGCAGCTCATGCGTGACGCCGCGCGGCGCGCGCAGGATCTCCAGGAACAGCCGGTGATTGCGCGGATTCTGGCGGAATTCCTCGTCGATGAGCCACAGGTTGCGGGCCACGGCACGGATGGTGCCGGCGCGTACGCCGCGGATCTGCGGATTCTGCTGCAGCAGGACGAACAGCTCCAGCAGCGCCGAGGGCCAACGCGCAAACACATCTTCGTTGACCGCTTCGAGGTAGTCGTTGCGTACCAGGAAGCGCGGATTGAGCGGTTGCGGGGGAGCGCGATCGCTGAGGATGGCCTCGCGAAACAGTTGCAGCAGCAGCTCGTTGACCAGCGCCACGTCCATGGCGGTGCGGTAGTAGCGCTGCATGAGCTGCTCGACCGCCAGCGTGTAGGAGGCATCCTCGTAACCGAAACTGTGGGCGAGCTTGATCTGGTAGTCGAACAGCAGCCGGTCTTCGTGTCGTCCGGTCAGCGCGTGCAGGCCGAATCGGACCTTCCAGAGGAAGGACTGCGCCTGCTTGAGGCGCCGCAGCTCCGAGGGCGTCAGGAAGCCGAGCGTGACCAGCTCATCGAGCGTCTCGGCGCCGAAGTGGCGCTTGGCCACCCAGGCGATGGTGTGAATGTCGCGCAGGCCGCCCGGTCCGGTTTTTACATTTGGCTCAAGGTTGTAGGCCGTGTCGTTGGCCTTGAGATGACGCTCGTGCTGCTCGCGCACCTTGGCCTCGAAGAATTCGCGCACCGGCCATATGCGGTCCGGGGCCAGCGCGACGCGCATCAGCGCCAGTAGTTCGGCCGAGCCGGCCACGCGTCGCGCCTCCATGAGCGTCGTCATCACCCCGACGTCGGCGGCGCTCTCCTCGGCGCATTCGGCCACCGTTCGCACGCTGTGACCGACTTCCAGCCCGATATCCCAGAGGAAGGCCACGAGCTGCTCGACGCTGGCGCGCTCGTTCTCGGCCAGCGGCGCGGGCACGAGTACCAGGATGTCGACGTCCGAATAGGGGTGCAGCTCGTCGCGCCCATAGCCGCCGACCGCCACCAGTGCCAGGCGCCCGGCCAGATCGGCTGGCAGGCGCTGCCGCCAGAGCGTGCGCAGCAGCAGATCGGTGAAGCGGGCGCGGGCGCGCACCAGCGCCTCGACCGGCTCCTCCTCGGCGAACCGCGCCCGGAGCTCCTCCTGGGCCTGGCGCAGCAGTGCGCGGCAGCTCTCGGCGGCGCCATGTGTCTCCGCCAGCACGGCGGGCAGGCGATTGAGCAGCGGCCAGTCGAGCGCAGCCGCTGTCTCGAGCGGCGCGTCATCCAGCACCGAAGGATCGGTTACGGCCATGGCGCGTGCGGAAGCAAATGCACGTTCAGTGCGCGGCTCGAGGGCTTAAGGTCAGCACTTCGTGCCCGGTCGGCGTCACGAGCACCATGTGCTCCCACTGCGCCGAGAGGGAGTGATCCTTGGTGACCACAGTCCAGCCGTCGGGCAGCACGCGCACGTGACGCTTGCCGGCGTTGATCATGGGTTCGATCGTGAACACCATGCCGGCGCGTATCTCAAGACCCGAATCGGGTTCGCCGTAATGCAGGATCTGCGGATCCTCGTGATACACGCGACCGATGCCGTGACCGCAGTATTCGCGCACCACCGAGAATCCTTCTTCTTCGGCCAGGCTCTGGATGGCGTGACCGATGTCTCCCAGGTGGGCGCCCGGACGTACCAGCTCGATGGCACGCCACATGGCGTTCTTGCAGACCTCGGCCAGGCGCGCTCCGAGCACGGGCGGCTTGCCGACGAAGTACATGCGGCTGGTATCGCCGTGGTAGCCATCCTTGATGACCGCGACGTCGATATTGAGGATGTCGCCGCTCTTGAGACGCCGCTCATTCGGGATGCCGTGACAGACCACATGATTGACCGAGGTACAAACGGTCTTGGGGAAGCCGCGGTAGCCGACATTGGCCGGTATCGCCTGCTGCACGTTGACGATGTAGTCGTGACATATCTGGTCGAGCTCATCGGTGCTCATGCCAGGGGCTATATGATCGCCGATCATATCGAGCACATCCGCCGCAAGGGCACCGGCGACCCGCAGCTTTTGCTGCTCCTCGGCCGATTTCAGAGCGATCTGTGTGGTGCGCAGCATGGGGTGTTCCAAGGATGCCTAAAGCATTGTTCAGGCTGGAACTTCATGGTATAAAGCGCGGCCTTTTTTGGCAATGCAATCCACACGCGCATCGTGAACCTGTGACCGGGTGTCCGATTTGTGCAGCACCTTTACGGGGCATCGGCCCACGGTGCGGCGCCCATCGGATCGTCGTCAGGGATGCGCGGAGGCCATAACCCGACATAGGAGTTTAGAGATGCCCAGCGTGTCGATGCGACAGATGCTGGAAGCGGGTGTTCATTTCGGACATCAGACCCGCTTCTGGAACCCGAAGATGGAACCGTTCATTTTCGGCGAACGCAACAAAATCCACATCATCAATCTTGAGAAGACTCAGCCGCTATTTGCTGATGCGGCAACGTTTATCAAGCAGATTGTGGCCGATGGTGGCACCGTGCTGTTCGTCGGCACGAAGCGCTCGGCGCGCGATGCCATCCAGAAAGAAGCCGTACGGGCCTCCATGCCCTACGTCAATCAGCGCTGGCTCGGCGGCATGCTGACCAATTTCAAGACCATCCGGGGCTCGATCAAGCGCCTTGGAGAGCTCCAGGACCTGGCCGCTTCCGGCGCGCTGGACAAGCGCGGCAAAAAGGAAGCCACGCAGCTGCGGCGCGAGATGATCAAACTCGAGCGCAGCCTCGGTGGCATCAAGACCATGGAAGCGCTGCCGGATGCGTTGTTCGTCATCGACGTGGGTCACGAGCACATCGCCATCCACGAAGCCAAGAAGCTCGGCATCCCGGTCGTGGCAGTGGTCGATACCAACTGCTCGCCCGATGGTATTGACCACGTGATTCCAGGTAACGACGACGCCATGCGTGCCATCGTGCTGTACGCGGCCGCAATCGCCGATGCAGTTCTCGACGGCAAGTCCTCCGTGCCACAGGTGGCTGTGGGCGAGGACGAATTCGTCGAGCTGGACGAAGAGGGTAACCCGCGCCGCAAGAGCGGCAAGCCCACGCGCGCGCGACCGGCCGCCGCCGTGCGTAAAAAGGCGCCCGTGCGCCGCCGTCCGGCCCTCGCCCCGCCCGCTGCGGCAACCGCTGGCGCCGGAGCCGCCGGCGCCGTGGCCGCCGCGGCGACAGCCGTGCCGGCCGACGAGGCGGCGCTGGACGCGGAACTCGATGAGACGCCCGATGTGCGTGTGCCTGAGGCGGCGCCCTCAACCATGGGTCTGAAGCGCCGCAGCAATACGGGACCCGCTCGTCGTCCGCGCAACGGCGGAGCCTGACATGAGCGTCACGGCAGAAGCAGTCCGACAGCTGCGCGAGCGCACTGGCGCGGGCATGATGGAATGCAAGAAGGCGCTGGTAACGACCGCGGGCGATCTGGATGCGGCGGCTGAACTCATGCGCAAGCAGGGCCTCGCCAAGGCTGATAAAAAGGCAGCGCGCGTCGCCGCCGAGGGAGTCATCGTGGTCGAGCGATCGACCGACGGCCGGGCCGCCGCCATGGTCGAGCTCAACTGTGAGACCGACTTCGTGGCGCGCGAGCACGACTTTCGCAATTTCGCGGCCGATCTGGCGCGGCTGACGCTGGCCGGGCGGCTGGTCGACGTGCAGGCGCTGCTTGCGGCGGAGCTTGCGGCCGGAGAAAGCGTCGATGAGCGCCGCCGCGCGCTGGTGGCGAAGATTGGCGAAAATATCAGCGTCCGCCGGACGGTCGTGCTCGAGACCAGCGGCGTACTCGGTGCCTATGTGCACGGAACCCGCATCGGTGCGCTGGTCGCCCTGGAGGGCGGGTCGGCCTCGCTGGCGCATGATCTGGCCATGCACGTGGCGGCCAGCAATCCGCGCTACATCAGCGCCGCGCAGGTGCCTCCCGAGGTCGTTGCCAAGGAGCGCGAGATCCTGGGCGAACAGGCGGCCAAAGAGGGCAAGAGCCCGGAGATCATTGCCAAGATGATCGAGGGCCGTCTACGCAAGTCACTCAACGAAATTGTGCTGTTGGGCCAGCCGTTCGTGAAGGATCCCGAGCAGACCGTCGAAAAGTTGCTCAAGAACGCGGGCGCCACGGTGCTGCGCGTGGAGCGGTTCGAGGTCGGTGCCGGCATCGAGAAAAAGCAGTCGGATTTTGTCGCCGAAGTCATGGCGCAGGTCAGCGCCGCAGGCGGGCGCTAGACGGACGCTCAGATAGAAAAACCCCGCCGACCGCGGGGTTTTTTTCATAGGGAAACGGCACCATGAACCAAAGCCAGGCCAAGTGCAGTCGCATTCTGGTCAAGCTCTCGGGCGAGGCACTGCTGGGTCGCGCCGACTACGGCATCGATGCTGAGGTCCTCAAGCGAGTGGCCGCTGAAATCCGTGACGTGCAGGCGCTCGGCATCGAGGTTGCCATCGTAATCGGCGGCGGCAACCTGTTCCGCGGCGCGGGACTGGCGCGAGCGGGCATGGACCGGGTCACCGCGGACCAGATGGGGATGCTCGCCACGGTCATGAACGCGTTGGCGCTGCAGGATGCGCTCGAGCAGCAGGGCATGCAGGCGCGGGTGATGTCGGCGATCCGCATCAACGAGGTCTGCGAGGACTTCATCCGCCGCCGGGCGATACGGCACCTTGAGAAAGGGCGCGCCGTCATCTTCGCGGCTGGAACTGGCAATCCCTTCTTTACCACCGACACCGCGGCGAGCTTGCGCGCTATCGAGATCGAGGCGCAGCTGCTGCTCAAGGCCACCAAGGTGAATGGCATTTTCTCCGAGGATCCCGTCAAGAATCCGGCCGCGACGCACTATCCGCGGCTCACCTACGATCGTGTGCTGGATGAGCGGCTCAATGTCATGGATGCCACGGCGATCGTCATGTGCCGCGACTATCGCCTGCCGCTGCGGGTCTTCAACCTGGGCAGTCCCGGGGATCTGCTGCGCATCATGCAGGGCGAGGATATCGGCACGTTGGTCACCAACGACTGAAGGCGACAGCTATGCTCGAGGATCTCAAGAAAGACGCCGTAGCACGTATGCAGAAATGCGTGCAGGTATTCCAGGCGGACCTGAAGAAGCTGCGAACGGGGCGGGCGCATCCGAGCCTGATCGAGCATCTGAAGGTCGACTACTACGGCTCCGATGTGCCGCTGCAGCAGGTGGCTGGCATCGCCGTCGAGGATGCCCGCACGCTGGTGGTCTCGCCGTGGGAGAAATCCATGGTCGGTCCGATCGAGAAGGCGATCCACAAATCCGACCTGGGGCTGACTCCGAATACGGCCGGCGTCGTGATCCGCATCCCGCTACCGCCGCTCACCGAGGAACGGCGCCGCGACATCACCAAGGTGGTGCGCCAGGACGCCGAGAATGCCCGCGTGAGTATTCGCAATGTGCGCCGCGACGCGATCAGCGATCTCAAGGAAATGCTCAAGGGAAAACTCGTCTCGCAGGATGAGGAGCGCCGCGGCGAGGAAGAGATCCAGAAGCTGACCGACCGCCATGTTGCCGAAGTCGATCAGCACCTGTCCGCCAAGGAAAAGGAAATCCTGCAGGTTTGAGCAGCGTGATCACAGCCGCCGGCCCGACGCCGCTGCCACGGCACATCGCCATTGTCATGGATGGCAACGGCCGCTGGGCGCGTGCGCGCGGCGATACCCGTACCGACGGGCATCGGGCGGGTGTTACGCCGGTGCGCATGGTGATCGAGGAATGCGCGCGCCACGCGGTCGAGGCGCTGACGCTGTTCGCTTTCAGCAGCGAGAACTGGGGTCGGCCGCGCGATGAGGTCATGAGCCTGATGTCGTTGTTCGTCGAATCGCTCGAAGCGGAGATTGGGGAACTGCACAGCAGCGGCGTGCGGTTGCGCTTCATCGGCGAGCGCGCCGAACTCGATGCGCGGCTGCGCGCGAGCATGGTCAGCTCCGAGCGGACCACGCGGATCAATACCCGACTCAACCTTCAGATAGCACTCAGCTATGGCGGCCGTGCCGACATCGTCGGGGCGACGCGGCGGCTGTGCGAGCGCGTGGGGCGCGGCGAAATCGGCATAGAGCAGATAGACGAGAGCTCCTTCGGCGCGGCACTGGCGCTCGGCGGCCTGCCCGATCCGGATCTGTTCATTCGCACCGGCGGCGAGCAGCGCATCAGTAATTTCCTGCTCTGGAACCTGGCCTATACCGAGCTCTACTTCACCGACTGCCTGTGGCCGGATTTCGACGCGGCGAACTTTGGCGCGGCGTTGCAGCACTTCGCCACGCGAAGACGCCGTTTTGGCCTGACCGAAGCGCAGACCCAGAGCGTCGCCTGATGCTGCGATCCCGCATTCTCACCGCCTTAGGGCTGACACTGCTGCTGGTGATCGCGATTCTGTATTCGCCGCCAACGGTGACGGCCGCCATCCTCAGTCTGATCCTGCTGATCGGTGCCTGGGAGTGGTCGGGTTTCCTGGCCGTGCGCCCGGCCTGGCGCGTACTGTACGTCGTGCTGCTGATCGGGGGCGGCGTCGCCGGGTTCTTCTGGACGCTCGACGCGCGCAGTTTTGTCTGGACCATGGCAGTGGCGGTGGTGTGGTGGTTGCTGGCATTGCTCTGGATCGTCGGCGCGCCGCAACGCGGCGGCCGCTATAGCGCGGCATTGGCCGGCCTGCTCGCATTGCTGCCGACCTGGATCGCGCTGGTGCACATCGATGCCATCTGGCCGCAGGGTGCCCAGTGGACCCTTTTTATTCTGGCCCTGAGTTTTGCTGCCGACACCGGCGCATTCTTCGCCGGGCGACAATTCGGCCGGTTGCCGCTCGCGCCGCGCGTGTCACCGAAGAAGACCTGGGAAGGCGTGCTGGGCGGAATGCTCATGGCTCTGGGCGTGGGGGCCTTCGGCGCAGCCTGGTTCGGCCTCCCGCCGCTACGCTTCGTGCCACTGTGTCTCGGAGCGGCAGCGTTTTCGGTGGTCGGTGATCTGACCGAGAGCCTGCTCAAGCGGCATGTGAATCTGAAGGACAGCGGCCGTCTTTTTCCGGGCCACGGCGGGGTACTCGATCGCATCGACAGCGTCTCCGCGGCCACACCCGTGATCACACTGGGCCTGATCTGGCTCGGGGTGGGCGCATGAGTCAGATCGGCGTC
>Ga0182016_10000709_pt1 | contig 41364 bp, 33 predicted proteins | sample 712S2MmetaG_FD_120491 | JGI IMG/M metagenome (GOLD analysis project Ga0182016, IMG submission 120491) | Permafrost microbial communities from Stordalen Mire, Sweden - 712S2M metaG | ecosystem: Environmental > Terrestrial > Soil > Wetlands > Permafrost | place: Sweden: Stordalen | collected...
AATACCTGGCGCGCTCACCAGGTGCCGCTTTCGGAGCTATTTGATAAACCGGACCACCTGGCCATGCTCGACGCCTGGATGCATAGCTACAAGCCCGAGGAACTCTTCGACGAGAAGGGTCATTTTCGACCCGATCTTGCGGAGATTGCTCCCAAGGGCAACCTACGCATGGGCATGAACCCCCACGCTAACGGGGGTCTGCTGCTCAAGCCGCTCCAAGTGCCAAACTTCCGCGAATTCGCGGTTAGAATCGAGGGCCGCGGCAGCAAGGATGCAGAATCCACCCGCGTCCTCGGTCAACTCCTCCATGCGGTCATGGAAGCAAACCAGGCGAACAAAAACTTCCGCGTCTTTGGACCCGATGAGACCGCCTCAAATCGACTGCAGGATGTGATTACGGGGACAGGCAAAGAGTGGATGGCAGAAACGCTACCCGTCGATGAAAACCTCTCAGAGACTGGCCGGGTGATGGAGATCCTCAGCGAACATATGTGCCAGGGTTGGCTTGAGGGCTACCTGCTCACCGGCCGCCATGGCTTCTTCTCCTGCTACGAGGCCTTCATCCACATCATCGACTCCATGGCCAACCAGCATGCGAAGTGGCTGAAGACAACGCGGCAGATTCCCTGGCGAAAACCCATCGCGTCCCTCAATTATCTGCTCAGCTCGCTCGTCTGGCGGCAGGATCACAACGGATTCTCCCATCAGGACCCAGGCTTCATCGACCACCTGCTCAACAAGAAGGCCGATGTCGTTCGCATCTACCTTCCGCCGGACGCCAACACCCTGCTCTCCGTCTCCGATCATTGCCTGCGTAGCCGCCATTACATCAATCTCATCGTTGCCGGAAAGCAACCTGCACCACAGTGGCTCACCATCGACGAAGCGGTAGCACACTGCACAACGGGCCTCGGAATCTGGCCCTGGGCCTCCGATGATAATCCAGAAGTCGTTATGGCCTGCTGTGGCGACGTCCCCACCATGGAAGCCCTCGCCGCCGTCTGCCTGCTAAAGGAACGCGTGCCCGATCTGCGAATTCGCGTCGTCAACGTCGTCGATCTGATGACCCTGCAGCCAAGCTCGGAACATCCGCACGGCCTTCCCGACGAAGAGTTCGATGAGCTCTTCCCTGTCGGCGTACCGGTAATATTTGCCTTCCACGGCTATCCCTGGCTCATTCACCGGCTCACTTACCGGCGCCACAATCACGACAACATCCATGTGCGCGGCTACAAAGAAGAGGGAACAACGACCACTCCTTTTGATATGTGCGTGCTCAACAACATCGACCGATTCCAGCTGACACTCGACGCCATCAAGCGTGTTTCGCGTCTGAAAGATCAAACTGGGGCAACAGAGCAGTGGTACTCCGAACAGATTCAGCGGCATCGCCTTTATGTAGCCGAAAACGGCGACGACCTGCCAGAGATAAAGAACTGGCGCTGGCCCGCCTCACAACCCTAACTCCGCCATCTCGCTAACTCGCTGACTTGCTAACTCGCTACCCGAAAGGAACTTGTTTAATGCCGTCCGTCCCAGTGCTGGTCTTAAATAGCGGTTCATCTTCCATCAAGTTTTCAGTCTATGAAGCGGACAACGTCGAACGCCGCAAGCTCCACGAAGGCGCAGTCGACGGCATCGGAACCGACCAGGGTAAATTCTGGATCAAGGACGCCAACGGCAAAAAGCTCGTCGATCAGACGCCAGCGTTGCCCACACTCGCGGTTGCCTTCGCCCTCGTCGCCAATGCACTTCACTCCCGTACATTTCCCGCCCCCAAAGCGATTGGCCATCGCATGGTCTGTGGCGGTCCGACAGTGCAGGAAAATCAGCTCATCACGCCAGCCCTCATCGACGAAATGGAGCGCTACACCGCCTTCGCCCCGCTTCACACACCCATCGCTGTTTACATCATGCGCGAGTCCCTGCGCCTCTTTCCCGGCGTGCAAAACTTCGTCTGCCTCGACTCTTATTTCCACCGCACAATGCCAGAAGTCGTGAAACACATGCCCATCCCCGAGGAGTACTCCTCGATGGGAGTTCGCCGCTACGGGGCCCATGGAATTTCGTACGAGTCGATCGTCTATCAGCTCCAGCCCGATGTCCCTGAGCGCCTGATCGTCGCCCATCTCGGCAATGGTGCATCCATCTCCGCAATTCGCAACGGCAAATGCCTCGACACTTCAATGGGCCTCACCCCTACCGGTGGCATCATCAGTGGAACTCGTACCGGCGACATCGATCCCGGCGTGGTCCTCTTCATCCTGCGCAAAATTGCAGAGTCTACGCCGAACGCTTCCGATGCTGCCGACAAGCTTGAAACCGTTGTCAGCAAAAAAGCCGGTCTCCTCGGCGTCAGCAACCTCTCCAACGATATGCGCGACCTGCGCGAGGCCATCAAGACGGGCAACGCCGATGCACGCCTCGCCGTGGACAAGTTCACCTGGACCATCGCCAAGTGGATCGGCAGCTACGTCGCCGAACTGGGCGGCCTCGATCTGCTCGTCTTCACCGGCGGCATCGGCGAAAACGACATCGACAGCCGTGCCGAAATCTGCGCTGGCCTCGGAACCCTCGGCATCCATCTGGATCCCGTCCGTAACAGTGTTCGCGGCGCGGCCGTCATCTCCGCCGAGAACTCACCAGTGACAGTGCGCGTCATTCCGCCAGCCGAAGACCTCATGATCGTCAATCACGTTATGCGTTTGTTGTCTGAGTAAGCTCCTACTTACTTCGTGCCGGCTCTTGCCGCAAGGAGTACAGGGACCGCGATTGCCGCGTGAGTCGCGACAGCCGATGAAGCGCCTAAAATGTGCATCCATGCTGAACCAGAGCCCGATTCCTGAATCATCATGAGGCAATAGCTGCCCAGCGGGAAAAAGAGCAGGACGCCTGTGGCCAGCCCAGGATTGTAGCCGCGTAGAAAGGCCGCGCTCATCACATGAATGACCGCGTTGAGCAGCAATAGATAAGCCGCAATCAATCCGAATCCAGGATTCGTTGCCGCGGCAAGCACGAATGAAACGGCGATAACTCCCCAGACTCCCGGCACATTGATGAGAAACACCGCCATAGGCGATAAGATCTCTCGTCCCTTGCCAAAATGCTCGTTGACGAACGAGCGGAACCGGTCATTATCATGTTCTTCGTATTGGTGAAGCATGTATACGGGCAGACAGAGAAAAGCAGCCAGAAGCGCCGCCGGCCAGTTACGGGCAAGAACGGGCGTCATCACAAGCAGGAGAATCCCCGCCAGGAATCCTCCATACACCCAATTGGCAACCAATCGATTCAGCATTCTCGCCTTATGATAAGACCCATGTTATCCCGGTGCGGTCCGCACGCCTTCAACCACCCAGCGACGGATCGCCACCGCGAGCGCTTTTTGGCCGACGGCGCAATTCTCGAAAACTCTTCACGCAGCTTGCGCGCCTCTGCCTGGGCATCCCCTGCCAATTCCCAATACTGCCGTTGCGCGGCGCTGTCTTTTGCGCTAGCGGCAAGCCTGGTGAGACGGTCGATCTCCTCGCCGATCGCTTCCAGCCGGGCCTGCAACGCGGCCTCGATTGGGTTGTCTTCGCTCGTCTTGAATGCCATATCTTTGCCTCAAGGTAATGCAAATTGTAGGCCCGATCCAGCCGCGGGCTCAATTCGGCGCCCTTTGTTCTAGACTGAAGGGTTGCTCACGGAGTCTTCATCCATGCCTACCGCCGCCGTTTCAGTCGACACACAAAGTCTTCCCTCGCCCACATTGCGCCGCTTCGCCTGGGGAGTCCTCGTCTACTTCATCGCGGTCATCCTGTGGGGGACTGTGGTGCGCGCCACCGGCTCAGGCGCGGGCTGCGGAAACCACTGGCCGCTCTGCAACGGCACCGTGCTGCAACCCTCGCCAACCGCGCAAACGATGATCGAGTTCACCCACCGCATCACCAGCGGCATCTCCCTGATCTCGGTCGTCGGCCTGTTGGTCTGGGCGTTTCTAGGCACAATCCGCGGCCACCTGGCGCGAGCAGCAGCCATTGCGTCAGTTTTGTTCACGCTGCTCGAGGCGATCCTCGGCGCGCTCCTGGTCAAGCTCGGCTACACCGCGCAGAGCCAGTCGCCTATGCGGCCAGTCTTTCTGGGGCTGCACCTCACCAATACTCTCCTGCTGCTGGCTGCCATCACACTTACCGCTCACTTTCTAAGCCGCAAGACCGGCTATCTGCGCAGCACCATCAAGCTGCGAGCACCCTTCGGGGCAATCGCCACGGTTGTTGTTGTGATGATCGTTGGAGTCACCGGGTCACTGGCTGCGCTGGGTGACACGCTATTCCCTGCATCTTCTCTGGGCGTTGCTGTGGCGCAAGACTTTGCAGCAACCAGCGGCTGGCTGGTGCGCTGGCGCTGGATGCATCCCGCTGCAGCATTCCTCGCAAGCATCATCCTCATCTGGCTTATTGTGCGTGGTTCTCAGCGCCAGGCTCCAAGCGAAAATCGCCGCCTCTCAGCGCTCGTCCTTGCGCTGCTCGCGGTTGTCTTTACACTTGGCCTTCTCGACGTTGCGCTGCTTGCGCCACTATGGGTTCAAGTCGCGCACCTGATGGCCGCCGACACCCTTTGGGTCTCACTTGTCGTTCTCGCCGCCCGTATCACCGTCGAGCCCGATGAGCGGGTGCGAGTTTAGCAGGGACGGCCCCGGCCTTTCGCCCTAGACTCCAGACTCCAGCGCTACTCTCTTACCAGCACGCTCGTCGCCCGATAGCTGCTTCCTTCCACGGCCCCCGCAAGCTCGGGCAGCTCCGGCGTTGACGTCAGGTTTTCGATCACGCCGTCGCGCAGAATCACCGTGTCCTCCACTTTGCCGCCGCGAATGCTCGGGTTCCATGCAAAAGCCTGGTTGTTGACCACGATCTCAGTGCCGGCCGGCGTCGCAACCCACTCGCGCTCGCTGTAGCCCGTCGGGCCGCCCTGGTGGTGGAATCGCTCTTCACCCGGGAATCCCGCTGCTGCATAGCCCGCCTGGGCAACCTTGAATAATTCAGCCGAAGTCGCACCCACACGCGACGCATTCAGCAGCGCAGCATTGACCTCGCCAGCTATCCTGAACTTGTCAGCCAAGTCCGCAGGCAACGCGCCAAAGTGAATGAACCGCGTAATCGAAATCGCCAGCCCCCACTTGCGCGAGCAGAGGTTCAACATCCCATACTGCTTGAGCCGCGCGCCACGCGGCACTGCATGTTTGTACTTGTAGATGCGATCGTCGACAGCATAAAGCGCAACAGAAGGCATAATCCCCCGCTGCAACAACTCTCGCTCCGTAATTGCCTCCAGATCGTATTCACTCAACCCCGGCTCAACCTGGTGCAGTGCCTCCACTGTTGCAGCAGCCGTCTCCGCGCCCAGCCACCTGTAACGGTCAATCTCAGTCTCGCTCAGCGCCGCGCGCAACGGCCCAAGGTTCACCTGCGCCGCCGTCCCTGGCGAATCCGATCCCAGTGGGCCGCCCGCCAACTTCGACGCGGTCGCCACCGTATCGTCTGCCCACCACGGAAACAGCACTGGCTCAAAATCCAACGCGCCAAATTCCTCATCGTGCAGGCGCGGCCCTTCATTCTCGCTGGTGAAGTAGTAGCGCTTCCCATCAGCCGTCACCAGCACTGAACCCACACCCGATTCACACGGCGTCAGCACGCGCAATTCGACCGCACCGCCGGTGAGCCAGGCGATGTTTTCGTTTCTGCGAAGCAACACACCGCCCAGCTTGTTAGCCTGCAAGAACTCCACAAGCCTATTGTGCTTGGCATCCAGCTCGGCATTCCAGTCAGCCTGCGATACCAGTGCGTTTCCGTTGACGACGAGAGATTTTGAGATACGCGCGCTCATGACTATCCTTCAATGCATTTCGGTGGATTGAACCGGAATCCGGTCAAGAATGGGCTAAATGTGAAGAGGGCGCTCGCCGTGGCGAACGCCCCATTTCCTGCCTAGTCGTCGAGACCAGGATGGTAGTGGCTTTCCCAGCCGAGATAACGCGCTGCCTCGTGCACTGCCTTCGAAACATCGCTGAAATTTGCGGCAACGTGGTGCTCAAAACCCTCGCGGCAGATGTACTTCAACAGCTTCTGCAATTGCGGAATCTCTGCCACGCCGGCACCGCCAAAGGTATCCAGCGGATCGTCGGTGAACTTGCCCGGCCCAGTGTATCCGCGAATCACGCCGCGCCGATCGTCGGTCGAGAAACGCGCATAGCTCATTTCGCCGCTCTTCACTCGGCCCACGCATGTGCCAAACGTGTTCAGCTTGCCCACGGTTCCGGCAATGATCTCCTGATAGTCCATCTTCACTTCTTTGAAGAAGTGCTTGGGCAGGTTGGAGCAGTGGAAGCAGACGCACTTGTCAGGATGGCTGCCGTAATTGTTGTTCCAGTCCAGCAGAGCCGAGGGCGTCCCGCTCGCGAGCGCCAGCATGTACATGCTCAAGGTGCCGGGTACGTCCACCTCGCAGGCCGATGGAATCAGATTGTTCGACATCATGCTCATGATCGTGCACGGCACCACGCCAAAGTATTCTTCCATCGATGTCCAACACTGCACTGCGCTGATGGTCACATGGGTCTGCGTCATCCAGCCATCGATCACCGCGCCCAGCTTGGCCATCTTCAACAGTGCCTCGTCAGGGATCCCTGCCGTGGTTACGTAGCTCTTGATCGCCGCCAGCTTTGCCTGCGCCGCATCGTCGCTGTCCTTCATCTTGTTGATGCGGCCGAAGACCTCTGACAGATCGAGGGTCTCGACGCTGATGCCGCTGGTCTCAAGAATGCGCTCTGAGTAGCGAACCGTGTTGAATGCCGTGGGCCGCGCGCCAATCGCGCCGATGCGCAGGTTCTTTAGACCCTTCACAATGCGGCAGACCTGAGAAAACCACTCGAGATCGCTCTTGAATTCAGACGAGTTCAGGCCCTCCGTATGCAGCGTCGTCAGCGAATACGGAATCCCGTACTGCATCAGGTTGTTGCATGCGCTCATCTTGCCGCAGAAGCTGTCGCGCCGCACCGCAATGGTCATATTCTCTGATCGATCCGGCGTCGCCTGCACCAGCACCGGAACCTTCAACCCGCTCAACCGAATGGCGTCCACAATGCCGCGCTCTTCGCCAAAGTTGGGCAGCGTGATGATGATTCCATCGATCTCTTCCCCATGCTTCTTGAAAAGTTCGGCGCACTTCTGCGACTCAGTGTAGGTTTCCACTGCGCCGTACTTTGAGTCCTCGGGCCCGAGTACTACTGCTTTCGCACCAGCGGCCTCAAGCACTGAAATGATTTCCTCGCGGCCGGTCTTCGCCAAATGATCCGGGAAGAACCCGCGATTCCCCACCACTACGCCAAATGTCATCGTTCTTTGCGCTGCCATAGTATGAAAGCTCCTTATGTCCGCAGTTGCTGCTTAACCGTTGCGGCCCGGGCGAAAGCGCACTCCGTAAAACAGACCGAGCGCCAACAACAAAGCACCCCACCAGAGCGGCGCGTGCAGATTGGCCAAAATCACGTTGGCTGTCTGTCCGGTCACAAGTTCAAAAATTCCATACCCCAAAATCAGAGCGCCATAGATGATGAGGAGAACTCCAATGAAGAACCAGATTGAGATGCCCGAACCGTGCATGATGTGTCCTCTCTACCAGAAGTAAATGTTTAGGGCCAGGAAGATTACAATCGCGATCGCAGTCCAGAACCACTCGTTTTTGTAGAACGGAACTGGCTCTTCTTTCGGCAGCGGGGTTGCGCCATAGACCACGCCGGCCAGTTCAGAGAGCGGACGCGGCTTGGTGAAGAGGCTGACGATCACGTTGACCCCGACTGAGGTGCTCACCGACCACAGCGCGCGGTACATGTTCTCGGCCATATCTTTGGCGTCGGGTGAGATGGCCACATAGCGCAGCGCTGAGGGGTCAGCCTTGACCCATGCCCAGAGGCCGATTGAGGTCAGCGTACCAATCAGCAAACCCCAGAAGCCGCCCGCCTTGGTGGCGCGCTTCCAGAACATACCCAGCAGCACCACGCCCAGCAGTGGCGAAATGAAGAAGCTGAACAGAGCCTGCACGTAGTCCATGATGCCTGCGGCTCGCATCACCGCGTAGGCCGCGCCAATGGAGATTACCACGCCGAGAACGGTGACTATACGGCCAACCAGAACATAGTGCTCGTCGGGGGCATTCTTGACGATATGCGGCTGGTAGATGTCGTAGGTGAAGATGGCGGTGAACGCACTGACGTTACCCGCCATGCCGCTCATGAATCCGGCGATGAGCGCGGTGATGCCAAGGCCGAGTAAGCCTGGTCCCAGGTAACGGACCATCATCAACGGGAGAACTTCGTTATAGCTGTGCAGACCCGCCCCTGGATTCGCGGCCACAACGTTTTCACCCACCAGGTGCATCAGGCTGCCATCCGCATTCTGCAAGACCACGAGACCGAGCAAGCCGGGAAGGATCACGATGAAGGGAACCGCCATCTTGAAGAACGAACCAATCACAGGCGCAAGCCGCGCCGAGCGCAGACTGTTGGCCGCCAGCACCCGCTGCACTACAAGAAAATCGGTCGTCCAGTAGCCAAAGCTGATGGCGAAGCCCAAACCAAACACGATGCCGGTCCAGTGGATTCCCATGGGGTTATCCGCGAAGTGGCCCATGCTGCGCCACATGTGCGTATAGTCGCCATTTGCGGTAACGCCTTTGGCAATGTTGGCCGCGAGCCGTGCCTTAAATCCGTTCCAGCCGCCTGCCTCAATGAGTCCAAGGATCGGCACCAGCAGCGCGCCGCCCCAGATCAGAACAAATTGCAGCACTTCATTAAAGATGGCCGAGCGCAATCCGCCCAGCGCGACATAGGCTGCCACCGCCAGCGAACTCACAATGATTGAGAAGTTCAGATCCCAGCCAAGAACAATCTTCATCACCTCGGCCATTGCGAACATGTTCACGCCGCTCATCAGCACCGTCATCAACGCGAAGGAGACAGCTGCAACTGTGCTCGAGCCCTGGCCGTAGCGAAGCTTCAGATATCCCGGCACCGAGTGCGTCTTGCACACGTAGTAGAACGGCATCATCACCATGCCCAGGAAGAGCATGGCCGGAATGGCGCCAATCCAATACCAGTGCGCGGCCAGAATGCCGTATTGGTATGCCGAGCCTGCCCAGCCCATCAGTTCGAGCGAGCCCAGGTTGGCAGACACAAAGCTCAGGCCCGCGATCCAGGCAGTCATCTCGCGACCCGCCATGAAAAACTCTTCGCTGGTGTTGGACATGGACTTCAGGTGGAAGCCAATCCAGATCACGATCACGAAGTAGATGGCGATGACGGCGAGGTCGAGAAGGCTGAGGTGCGCGAGCGACGGCGCGCCCAACGCGACCGACTTCGTAGCGAAAGCGGGGATAAAGCCGCTCGCGATGTCTTGTGCAATTCCTAACATTCAGTCACCTAAACCGGGGTCATTCCGCCTGTAGAACCGCCAGACGTTCGCCCCTAAGTAAATGGGTTTACTCTTGCAGTTGTCAAGCCGCAAAAACTTGCCGCTCCCTGAACAAAACAGCGCCCATCGCTCAACATGGACTGCGTCGAACAACAAGCCAGTTTGGAACGGAAAGCGTTTTCCGCACGAAGTCTACCATAGTCATCTACCTTCAGACTTCTCGCCGCTTCAGCCCTCTTTTGTCCCGCCTCATTGACGCCGCCAAACACCTGCGCCAACCTTATGGGTTTCCCCCTTGTCTTCCCAGCCATTCGGCGATACCTTGAAGTATGGATACCTCTGGCTCCCATAAAACTCAACGTTTACAGCCCTTTGCACTGCTCGTGCATGCCACAGGAAGCCTCGCTAAGCCCATCCATATTCTCAATCGAATCCACGATTTAAGGAGTGTCGCCCATGAACCCCTCTGTTGATCCGACTGGTTGTAGCGGCTTCTCGCGCCGAACATTCTTTCGCTTTGCCGCTGGCGCCTCCGCGCTTGCTACCATTCCCATCCTGACTGAATCTCATCTTGCCCTCGCACAAAAGCCTCAATTTGCCGATCCCAACAAGGGCATTCATATCGACGCAAATGAAAACCCCCTCGGACCCTCCGAAGCTGCCCGGCAAGCGATGATCGATATCGTTCCTCGTGGGGGCCGATATCTAATGCCCATGCAGGACGAAGTCGAAGGCATCTTTGCCAAGCTCGAAGGCCTCGATCCCGAATCCGTGATGGGGTTTGCCGGTTCCAGTGAGCCACTGCACTACACCGTGCTCTCCTTTACCGGAAAGTCCAGGCCGCTCGTCGTTGCCGATCCCGGCTACGAAGCTCCCACCTGGGCTGCAAAGATCGCAGGTGCCCCGGTCATCAAAGTTCCGCTCGCCGACCCCAAGGGTGAGGCAGCCCACGACATCAGGGCCATGATCGCGGCCGCCTCAACCCCCGGCGTTATCTATATCTGCAACCCCAACAATCCGACCGGGACCGTCACCCCGCGGCCCGATATCGAGTGGGCCGTGGCCAATGCGCCGAAGGGAACCATCCTTCTCATCGACGAAGCCTATATCCATTTGTCTGGCGTGCCCAGCGCATTGAATTTTGTCAAGGAAGGCAAGGACGTAATCGTTCTTCGCACCTTCTCCAAGCTCTATGGCATGGCTGGAGTCCGGATGGGCTTTGCAGTCGGACGCCCTGACCTGCTCAAGCAAATTTCCACGCACGGTGGGTTCAATTCCCTACCGATTACTGCCCTTGCCGCTGCCAAGGCCAGCCTGCTCGACGAAGAGCTCATCCCCAAGCGCCGCAAGATCATTGGCGAAGTCCGCATGGAGAATCTGGCCTGGCTCAAGAGCAAGGGCTACGCCTGCACTCCGTCGGTCAGCAACTGCTTCATGCTTGACGTGCGGCGCCCCGGCAAAGAAGTCCTCGCAGCCATGGCAGCTAAAGACGTCTACATCGGCCGCATCTGGCCGGCATGGCCCACCAATGTTCGCATCACCGTTGGCACTCACGACGAGATGCTCACCTTCCGCAAGACCTTTGAAGAAGTCATGGCAGGCTCAACCGCAGGCCTCGAACCTCGAAAGCTACCCGCCCGCCTCGCCGAGCATGCCTTCCCGCACATGTCGTAGGGCAGTTCACAGTTCGAAGTTCTTAGTTCGTAGTCTTCAGTCTGTGGCCATCGGACCTCAACTTCCGCCCAACGCCTCGGACCCTCAGCGGCATGCACACAAAGGCCCGGCTACCCCGTAAGGAGCGGCCGGGCCTCTTAGCTGTGAACTACGAACTGTGAAGTGCTCTTAGAAAATCAGTTTGATTGCAAACTCCGCGTTCACCGGCTCGCCAGGCCCGATGCCCGGATTGCCAAGGTATACGCCGACTGTTGAACCAATCACACCGCCTTCACCAGTTGACGGGAATCCAACCGGCGCCAGATTCGTGCGGTTTAGGATGTTGAAGATGTTGGCACTGAACTGCGCGCTCAACCTCTCGGTGATCTCTGTGGTTTTGAAGACGGCCAAGTCTACAGACCCGTAACGAGGGTTGTAGTTCTGGCCGCGGCGGGTCGGTGAATACGCGCCCAAATCAGCATCAACAAATGCTGCTGGTGTCGCCTCACCGCACTGATTCGACTGCGCAGCAAACCACTGCACCGCTCCTCCGCAGATCGCGTGGGAGATTCCCGCCGACGGATTTCGCACCACCTGAACCGCGCGGTCAGCGCCTTCGCCGTTGCCGCTCGGGTTGCTCGAGGAAACAACTGTGTATGGAGTTCCACCATGGAAGGAGAATCCAGAGTTCACCTCCCAGCCCTTCATCAGCCGCTCGGGGCCTGGCAGTGTTGGGACGTGGTAGTCAAGGTAGCCGGTGAAGGTATTGCGGACATCGAAGTCCGAGTTCCCATACTCAGCTGCTTCGTTTGTGGGGTCCTGAGGCTCATACGGCAGCAGCCCTGTTTCATAGTCCAAAGCATGGCTGTAGGTGTAAGCGATTTGTGAGGTCAGGTTATGCCAGTTCTGGATTCTAAGGCTGGCCTGAAGTGAATTGTAAATCGACCCCAGATTGCTCTTCGCTTCGTCGATCACCGAGAAGCCCGGAAACTGGCTGAAGTACGGCCGCGAGCATTGCAAGTAGTTGCCGGGAGCCGCTGGCGTTGCTCCGCTGGCAGACGCTGGGCAGTTGGCAACTGATACCGCAGCCTCGCGGTGGAGTTCCGGTGTCACCGTCGAGCCTGGGAACGGCACCGACACATTCAAGCTATTCAGTTGTCCGGGATTGATGTCGAAAAGGCCCAACAAATGTCTTCCCGCGGTTGCAACGTATCCAACCTGCCCAATGATGGAGGGCGTAAAGCTGTGCTGGATGTTCAGATCCCATGATTCGGTGTAAGACGGACGGAAGTTGGGGTCAAAGGTGGATATTTTGATCAACCCCTGGCCGGCCAATGCCTGCTGCAGGGTTTGAAAGATTGGCGTTCCTGGCTCAATCACCGTGTTCAATATGCCTGAAGCCTGTGCCACCTCCTCGGTTCCAGCTGGGTTCAGACCGGGGCCGAATACCGCGATGTTCTGCGAACCGTTGTTCTGCAAGATTGACTTCATGTAGATTGAATCGTAGTAGAGGCCAAAACCACCTCGGACCACGGTCGTAGGAAGAGCCGCGTACGAGAAGCCGACCCTTGGACTGACTCCGCCCCAGAAATCATTCCAGACCCCATGGTTTGGTTGAAGCACTCGAAGGCCGCTCGAAACCGTCGGGTCAAAGACCGAAAGGTTCGCGAACTGCGAGTGAACCGGACCTTCCCAATCGTAGCGAACCCCATAATCCAAGCTCAGTTTCGAATTAATCTTCCAGGAATCCTGTCCGGAAAGCGAGAACGTATCAACAAACACTTGCCGCTTGGGATCGCCAACAACCTCTTCTGAATTGGTCGGGTCAAAGCAACCGGAAAGGAAGTCAGCCAGGAAATAGACGTTTGGATCCTGCGGAAGACCATTGATGGTCGCATTGGTTGGAGTCTTTGTCGCCAGGCCCGCGCAAGCCGATGAATTCGTGGCCCAAGGCCCCTGTGAACCATCGAAGTAGATGGTGCCGCGCTCGCCGGTCTGATAGAAATCGTCCACCTGTGCCTGGCGAAATTCACCGCCAAACTTGAACTGGTGTGCACCCTTGGTCCACGCAAGTGATTCGTCGAGGTGGCCAGTAATATCGTTTCGGCCAGAAGGCGCGGTCACGCCGATTGGATCAAATCCGCTGCCTCCTGCGGTGAGTCCAGTACTCGCCGCCGTCGGCCCGATGATGATCTTGGGAGATCCCGCAAGGGCTGGATCGGTTACGCCGGTATTCAAGCCCAATCCCACTGGGTTAAATGAGATGTCGGCGTCGCCGAATACCTGGTTGAAATAGCTCACGCCCGCCGACAGCTGATTCGTGATCGATGAAGTCAGCACCCGGTTGTAAACAATTGAATAGTTCTCTACGTGAATTGGCGCATTTTCAAAATATGGCGACAGTGCCGACGAGGTTGGCGCAGTCTGAGTCCCCTCACCGGCAAACCAACTCGCTGCCAGGTGGTCCTTCTCGCTCAATTGATAGTCAAGCTTCACAATGCTGTTGTAGCTGTGACCGGTTGTATTGCCCGTTGCCGTGTAGTTCAGCGTCGAGTCAGGGCCTGTCAGAGCCGACGCGGGCCAAAGCCCTTTGTAGGTCCCATTTCCGTTGAGAAGGTTCTTCGCGACCTGGTTCTCGGGCACGCCCCAGGCGTTCAAAACCATGAGAGCGTCTGTCTGATATGCCGCGGACGGCTCAGTTGCCTTGTTCTGGCCTCCGATCAGGAACCATTGAGTCTCACCTCCAAGAAAGAAGAAGGCCTTGTCCTTCCAGATCGGACCACCCAGCGAGAATCCGGCATGCTGGTTGCGCGTTTCTACATCAACCCCAGTGAACGGGTTTGAGTGCTGGAAGAATTCATTGTGGTTGTAGTAGTAGGTAGAACCGTGAAGCTGGTTGGTTCCCGATTTGATGGTCAGGTTTGCCGTGCCACCTGAGTTCCGGCCTAGTTCCGTCGATCCGGCTGTCTCGAATGAGAAATTCTCGATCGCATCGATGGGAAGAATCACGCCTGCAATTGCATTCACGCCCCCTTGATTCACCGCCGGAATATTCCACCAGAGGTCGTTGTTGTCCGTGCCTTCAATCTGCCAGTTCACTGAGTTCGATCGTGTGCCATTCACACTCGCAACACCCGCGCCGCCGCCTGTCGAGAGTCCCGCAAAGCCGGGCGTCTGCGAAAGCATTTGCGTAAAGTCGCGTCCACTGTTTGGAAGGTTCTGCACCACCTCTTCAGGTAGCGCTGTGGACTGCGTATCCGTGACTGTATCCAGGCTCAGCGAGTCCGCCGTCACCTCAACCGTCTCACCCGCCGACGCCACTGCCAACTTCACGGGCAGCGCATACGTCGATGCAGCGGTCACAGGAACTTTGTCCACCTTCTCGCTCTTGAATCCAGTCGCGGTGATCGAGATCGTGTAGCTCCCCAGGGGCATGTTCGCAAAGGCGAACTCACCTGCGCTCGAACTGATGGTCTTGTACGAGGTGTTGGTGCTCGTTTCCACCGCAGTGACTGATGCGCCCGGAACCACTGCCCCCGACTGGTCCGTCACCGTGCCGCTGATCCCGCCGCGGAACGTCTGCGCCAGCGCGCTTTCCTGAACTGTGAAAAGCAGCGCCAGCACTCCAACTACCAGCGTGAATACACTTCGAATCCGATGAGAAGACATTGCGCCTATCCTCCAGATAATGCAGTTGTGTTGTTTGTTGGGCGCCCTTATATGGCTCGGCTTGCGTGTATATGAGCGGGCGCTCATCAACGCAGGTTTCGGCTAGCTTTTCTGTCTGGGCTTTAGAAAGAGTTTACAAAGCATGAACTTATCCATTCCCCAAAGTACTAGGAAACGTCGTAAGGATTCAATTAAGAAATACGCAATAACCCCTTACCCTCAACCAGAAGATTGACCCCACTTCAATTGAATCGTTTTACCTTGGCTGTGCCACCGCAGCTCCCGCCTTTTAACTCTTCCAACTCAGCCTTAGGCCGCCAGCTCAACTACGCACTCCTGCTCCAACACCCGCACCAGAAACTCGCCCGAAGCGAGTCGAAAGCTCACATCGAGGCAGTCCTCGCGACTGCTCTCCCGACAGAACACCTCCGGTCCATTGCTCGACTCCGGAACGGTCATCGTGCACGGCCGCGGCAACGACGACTTGATCACGCCCGCAATCATGTTGGCGATCTCCTTCGCCGCATCCAGAGCATCCGCTTCCACAACTGAATCCACCGGCTGCATCATCATCGCCGCCGTCGCTTCATACGCCAGCCCAATCGCCATGCGGACCTCAATTCTCCCCTTCCAGGCTCCCAAGAACTCAACACTGCCCACCATGTGACCGGCAGCCAGCCCGCTTTGTTCCGAAAGCGGCAAAGCCTCAACCACCATCGACAGCATCTGTTCCCAGAACTGCCGGCTGGCGTTGACCACTGCTTGTTCATTGATTTCTGCAAACACGTCTTCGACTCCAGAGGCGACAGTGAATTCTCTTTAAGGCTTCATTCGGATTATCGGACTACCCTGAGAGTCCGTTAAGAAATCCGAGGCCCCGCCCGACTCCACGTCATTTGCAAATTCCAATTCCACAGACGCATCTGTCCCAATTCAAGACACACGCCTCTAGCATCGATTTAGCACTTCGATTTGTATTTGGATTTGTTGCGGGGGAACTAGGCGGTCAGCCGTTCCAGTTGATCCGGCTTGACGATCGTCAGACTGGCGCCCTTGATCGTGATCCACTGATCGCGCCGAAACTGGTTCAACAGCCGTGTCACTGTCTCGCGCGAAGTCCCCGCCATGTTGGCGATCTCTTCGTGGGTCAGCGCCATCGTGAACTTAATGTCCGGCTTGCCATTCTGCGCAGCGCGTCCCCAATCCAACAGAAGCCGGGCCAGGCGCCCCGCCGCAGAGCCAGACAATGCCAGGCGCTTTGCATCATGGAAAACGGTCAAGTACTCGCCGGAAAGTGATTGAGCTGCGTGCATGCTGGCGATACCGTGACGGCCAAGAAAGTCAACGAACTCCTGCTTGCGGACCGTCTTCACCTGGCACGGCTCAATCGCTTCCGCCGTTACCTCGTGTGGAACATTTGCCAAAACCGCGCTCAGCCCCATCACGTCACCTGGACCGGCTATCTTCAGGATCATCGTCTTGCCATCACGCGAGGTCGCAGAGATCTTTACCTGCCCAAAACAGATCACAAATACGTTCCGCGCCAAGTCGCCTTCGGTGAAGAGCTTCGCCCCACGCGCATGGCTCATCATGATTCCGATCCCATCGTAGTCCCGAAGCGCTTCCGGAGTCAGATTGCAAAACATGCGCAGATGGCGATGCTCGCAGTTGAGGCAATCTTCTGGTGGGTGATGCGGATGGAAAGAGGCCATAGTTTGGTCTAATCTCGGTCACGTCGAGTATAGCTCATCTTGGCGCGGCGAGACCGCTCAATTTTTCAGTCCGAATTCCACCAATTGCTTATCTCTAATTCAGTTTCCCCTCAACCGCTCCACACTCCGCTGATCCAACTTGAACGCATTGCCCCGCTGCCGCATCCGCAAGGCCCAGTCCCTGCAGCTCGTCGTGTAGCCCCGCGACACCTCGCGCGCCAGTTCCTCAAGCAGGTGCATTCTCAGCGGTGGATGCTGCCTAAATGCCTCAAAAAGAGTGTCTTTGGGCAGCATTAGCACCGAGCCTGCTTCCTGAGTGCTCAGTGTGTAGGTATGGGTTGAGTCGCAAAGCAGCGGTGCAAGTTCCACCAGTTGTCCTGGCCGGACTGTTCCCAGGTAGACCCTCGTCTCCAGCCGGTCGGCCTTCCGTACAAACTGCCCTGAAATCACCAGATACAGGCCGCGGCAGCCTGTTCCCTGACGAAACACCGTTTCCGAGACATCAAAACTCAGGAACTGCGCCGACGAATCCAGCAGCTCCCGGGCTGTTGGAGGACAGTCCAGCAACTCCGCAATCGGATGCGGGTGAGCAAGGTCTTTCTGCTCGGATGTTTCCCAGGACCCGTACCCAGGCCTCTGTCCAGATCCGTCCTCGGACTTCATCTTTCCCTCTCCGGCTTTTGCCTGTAGGACCGTGACGACGGATTGGTCACCAAAAGAAGGCCAAGCCGCTCGCGGAGCTGGCTCGACGCATTTGTGCTCGAGACTGCTCAAAGTCCGCCTCATTCTTGCGCGCCCGTGCCTGATGCCCATTCTCGATCACGTCGAACAAACCAAAACTTCAGTCCTTCAAATTTCCCCACGTTCCAGGTCGAGCCGCTCGCTTCTGCCCCTCCCTGGTGCTCGTTGGCGCTCGTTTTTCGGGGCCTGACTGCCTCCGGTTTTTACGAGTCGCTGTTATCTCACGCCAGCCTGAACTTGACTCTTCTGGACGCTTGCCGGGTTGGCAGTCTCAGGCGGAACGCACAGCACCGGAACGCGTGAGCGCGCCAGCAGAGCGAATGCTGTCCCATGAGGTCCGGCTGTTTCGCTCGATCGCTTGACGCCGGCCACCAGCATGCTTGGTTGATATTGGTGAATGGCCTCCACGATCACATCCGCCGGGTTGCCGTCCTTTACCACCATGCGGACAGGTGTATGCCCAGTCGGCCGAATGCCGAACTCCTCCAGCGTTGTTGCGCTCGTGTTCAGAAATGCCGACGCTTCGGCCGGCCCTCTGGCGTGGAGCACGATCAATGTGCGATGAAACGTCTCGGCCAGCGAATACGCCGTCGTCACTGCCTCTGCAGAAGCTTCGTTGCGCTCCATCGCCAGCAGCACGGGCCCACCCGGAATCGGCCGATTCTCGCCTGCATTCCAGTCCGCAGCCACCGCCAGCACCGGGCAAGGCGACAGCCGAACAAGTTGCTCCGCGATCGCTCCCACAATCACTGCGCCAGCACCCTGCATCCCGCGCGTGCCAATCACAATCAGCCCTGCATCGTACTGCTTGGCCACCGCCACCAGCATCTCTGCCACAGCTCCCTGGCGAATCTCCGAGTGGCTCGGAATCCCCTCCCGTAACAATTGGCCCGAGAGCTTCTCCAGTGCCGTCCGGGCCTCTTCAGTCATCCCGCGCAACACCCGCCCCGGCACTCCGTCCACCGCCGCATATTCCACCGGATCGGTCCCATGCGCCAGCACAATCCGCGCCCCATAGCCACCGGCCAGTTTCCGGGCATACTCCAAGGCCGCTTCCGACTGGCCCGTCAGGTCCGTCGCAACAACGATTGTTTTCATCCCTTTAGCAAAGCTCATTGAACCTCCAGCGCACTCCGGCGCACCTGCAAACAATCCTTTAGGATTTCGAGTCTGCGCTTCGCTGTGAACCCCGGGCAGTGACATGCTGCACCCCGCCCTGTGATTTAAATCACACAACCGCCCCGCGGTCATGGGATGGCATCCAAAAAACGAGTTTGTTCTGGAAGTTGAAGGATTGCGCCGCAAGAAGGCACCGGGCCATTTCCCGGGGTGGGGTTTCGGGGCCGGGCCAGACGCCATTGCTGCACAAAATTGAACAGCCTGGAAAATTGCCGAATGGAAAACTAGCAACTAATGATGGGAGCATCCTATGAAAATAAGAATCGCCGAGATTGCGACGATGTTGACCGTGCTTCCGATGCTGCTGGCAAATGCCGGCGCACAAGCGCCACAAAAGATTTCGACACTCACCATCGCGGGACACGCAGGAGAAGCGCAGCTGATTCAGGTCAACGGTAAGTCTTATATCGACATTGAGACACTTGCGCGGCTAACTCGAGGGACCCTATCTTTCAAAGTCAATCAGACAGTTCTTACGCTTCCTCCCTCGGATCCCGAGGTGCAGGCGCCCGCGCCGCGCGCCAATGCGGGCTTCTCAAGAGCCTTCACGCAGGCGGGCATCGAGGAGATGAGCGTAATCCGGGAATGGCGGACTGCGATCGTCACCGCAGTCCAGAAAAACAGCCCCGCATCGGAAGACTGGATATCTGCACAGCAAGCGCTGGCAGACAAGAGCCTGGAGCTGGCCTCCGCCGCCGCATCCACAAATGACGACCACAGCGCTTACCCGCTGCTGTCTGCAGAGTTCAATAACATGCGTAGCTTGAGTGAACATTACCTCGCTTTCCGCCAGCAGGCCACGTTCATTTCACCGGACACCTTCCACAGCGGCCCTCTTGAAGACCAGATTCTGAGTTGTGCGCGGGGTTTTGTTTCCATGACGGAGAGTCGCGAGTTCCAGGATCAATCGGCATGTCACTAGCTTCGGCTCCGTAACCGAACCGCTTCTTTGACATAGGGGACGAAGGCCCTCAATGGGCCGTGCATCCACATCTGAACCTGTCAAAACGACCAGATGCCTTGTGCATCGCTGATTGAAGTTCGGATAGAGCGCGTGCTTTTCGGTATTTTGCGTAACTAAGCATGCAGTCTCAACCAGCCGACCGAATTGGAAACTACAGTGGTATGCTTTTGCCATCGCGCTTCCCCATGGTGCGCGGAACCCAAGCGAGAGATGCCGATGAAGACCTGTCCGGTGTGCGACACGCCTTTCCCGGATCAGCATAAGACCTGCCCTACAGACGGGGCAGTGCTCCTTGCGTCGCTGGAGCTCCCGCCGGGCCATATCGTTAGAGGCAAATACCGGATCGTGAGCAAGCTCGGTCAGGGCGGCATGGGGGTGGTCTACCTGGCCGAGCACCAGATGCTTGGCGGGCAAGTTGCATTGAAATTCCTGGCTTCAGAACTGAGCCGGAACCCCCAGTTCGTCAAACGATTTCGCAACGAGGCGCGGGCAGCCTATCAATTGCGACACCCCAACATCGTTGAAGTGACCGACCTGGACCAGGAAGAAGACGGCTGCCTCTTCATCGCTATGGAGTACGTTGCTGGACCGAGCCTCCGCTCGGCTCTCCAGCAGGCTAAGGGGCCGTTACCAGTGGAGCGAGCCCTAAAGATCGCGCAAGGCGTGGCTGCCGGGCTGGTTGCGGCTCATGCCCGCGGCGCAGTCCACCGGGACATTAAGCCGGAAAACATTTTGCTTGGAATCCGGCCGGATGGCCAGGAGCAGGCCAAGGTGTTGGACTTCGGCATTGCCGTGATGGCAGAGGGTATTACTGATTTGAGCCGTACGCATGGGCTCCTGCTCACGCCCGAGTTTGCGGCGCCAGAGCAGTGGCGCGGCACACCGGCTGCGGAATTGGACGGACGGACCGATTTATACGCGCTCGGCGGGGTGCTCTACGAAATGCTCGCCGGACGGACCCCGTTTCAGGCAGTCAACCCCGAAGGCTGGATGTTTCAGCACCTTCAAGGTGTGCCGGAGCCCCTTTCCAATATCCGGCCCGATCTGTCCAAAGACTATCCTGAACTTGAATCGGTGGTCATGCGACTGCTAGCACGCGAACGCGATCAACGCTTCCCCTCTGCCGCAGCTGCACTTGAGGCACTCACGCCCACGCCGCTCGCGCCAGTTCCTGCTGAAACGGTTTCGACCGTCCCGCTGCCCCCTTCGGCTACGACGCTGGCGCCCTCAGTTCCAACGCTAGCCCCTTCGGCTCCAACGCTGGCGCCGAAGCCCGCTCCAACCCTGATTCCAGCGGATCCGAAACCCGAACCGATCCCTTCCATCGTGGTCGTCAAGCCGCGCGGCCGCTTTCCGCGCTGGATTGCCTGGTCCGCCCCTGTTGTCGCAACCCTCGGAGTTCTCTTGATCGTTTTGCTCTTCCGCTCTTCCTCGGTTACAGCAACTCCGGCCCTCGCCCCCAAAGGCGGACAATACCCTCAAGCACAGACGGTTACAATCAGCGACGCAACTCCGGGCGCCGCCATTCACTACACCATTGACGGAAGCTCCCCGACGGAGGAATCGCCGGTCTATAGCCTGCCCCTGAGCGGGTTACCAAGCGGAACCGTGGTCCGCGCCATCGCCATAGCCGCTGGCTCAAAACCCAGCCCCGACATTACCGGCGTATACATTTGGTCCGGTGGCGCGAACTCTCGGGTCGGTTCGCAGGGAGGCAGTCTCTATGACCAGGCGAAATCCAGTTACGACCGCAAACAATACGCTCAGGCGCGGACGCTGTTTGCTCAATCCTGTGATAGCGGAGAGTTGAGGGCTTGCAACTATCTCGGCTACCTCTATGCCCAGGGACTCGGCGGCCCGTCGAGCACGCAAAAGGCTCGCGATGTCTACCAGAAAGCCTGCGACGGCGGGAATCTGTCCAGTTGCGCCAGCCTCGGTTCGCTCTACCAGGACGGCGGGAATACCGCTGAGGCGCGTAAGTACTTCAAGCAGGCGTGCGACGGTGGATTGGCCGAGGGTTGTACCCTGCTGAAGGGTGTGCAGTAAGCTGGCCAACTACAAAACGGCCTGAAGCGCGGCTGCCCTAAAACCACCCAGCCAACCGAGAGAAGGGATACTTGATGCGTAGAACCGAAATTGCTCGCTGGGTTTTCATCGCGGCCTTCGCGATTGGGGCTGCATCGGCTCTGTCGCAACAGGACCAGGGGCCCCCTACCCTGAAGCCGAAGCCCAAGCCCAAGCCGGTCCCTGCAACCCTTCTAGTGACCTGCGACCTGGCCTGCAACTGGAAGCTCGACGGCGAAGCGAAAGGCCACATCGATGCAGGAGGTGCGGCCAAGGCGCCGGCGGAACTCGGACAGCACATCGTGAACGCCGCGACCGACGACGGATTGGATGTGGTTGAGCAGATCACCAAAGTTGAGGAGAGGGGGCAGACGGTCCTCGCCATCAAACTCACACCGGTGCGCGACACCCGACTCAAGGCCGAGCAGGCCGCACGAGACAAGGCCGCGCAGGAAGCCCGGGACCGGGCCGCACGCGAACAGGACGCCAGAGACAAGGCCGCGCAGCAAGCGCGGGACAGAACTGTGCAGGTGGCCCCGGCAAAGGGGCGTGCCGCACAGGCGGAGGCCGCCGGATTAGTTTGGACCGACCCGGCAACAAAATTGATGTGGACAAAGAAGGATAACGGGACTGACTTGACGTGGCAGCAAGCTAAAGATTACTGCCGGAATCTGCAACTAGCTGGCTACTCCGAATGGCACCTGGCGACCATCAATGAGCTGCGCGGCATCTACGACCCCTCAGTCAAAATCACAGGGCAGGTATTGGGCCACGAAAACCACTGGCTTCCGGCAACGTGGCACGTTAAAGGCAATGTGCAACTGTCCTCGAAGTGGACTTGGAGCAGCACGCCGGGCGTTGCCCCCGGAAAGGCATGGTACTTTCCTTTTGGAGGAGAAGGGTTGGGGTTCACCCACCCCGTCGACGACGGCATTGGCTACCGGGCGCTCTGTGTACACCGGTCCGGAAACTGATGGATTGGCTGGGCTCTGCGTCCGCTTTTCAGCGACCGATTCGTCGTGGCTAAGACATGGTTCAGGATGGATACAGCGGAATTTGATAACTCAATGAGGAGTCCAATCGGAGCGCCATTTTTCTTCCGGCGCGGCGGACGAATCGTGAGTCCTATATGCGCATTTTTATCGGGCCCCAACCGCTCGCGGCTTCGCGGGTCACTCAGCGAGAACTTCTATACCGGTCACTGTTGCATAGCCATCCACCGGCACAAAGTTCAGCATCAACTTCCCTTGAGCGTTCGGCTCGATGCCCTGGAACCTGCGAACCACGACATCCGTCTGCCCAGCCTCCCTGGGCAGGTTGAAGCCTTTCAGAAGAGCGGTCCCGTTGCAAAACACATTGAAGACATGAGCAACGCCTGAGTTATCCTGGCCCACGGTTGAGGGTTCGTCCCACGCCCCATGGCGTACCGCGAAATAGAGCGTCACTGTGTATTTCCCCGGCGATACTGGAATCGCATAGGAGAAGTTGCCCCACCGCTCGGTTTCGTAGAGTTCAGGATCGTCCGTCCCGCTTACCGGAGGAGTGTAGCTGGCTAGCTGGCCTCCCTCGAAATAGTTATCCGGGCTCCACAATTGGCTGTCGTTGGAGTAATAGGGTGTTTGCCGTGCCAGGATGCGAACCGACCGGGTATGCCCTCGGGCCCCAGGAAGGATCTCAATCGCGGAAAGAATGGCCGGCGTCCCATCCTCTCCTGAAAACTCAAGGTGCAGCAGACCATCCGCGGCCGGCGTCACATCCGGAAAGACCTTGACGTCGGCAGTCCGGCCCGCTCCCGCGTCGGCCACCACGTCGAACCGCGTCAGCAGCACCTTCCCGTTGGCGTGCACGTCGATCATCCGGCTGCCTTCCCCTCCCGTTCCGGCAGATTCCGGGCCGTACACGGTCTCAGCAAAATGCAGTCGAAGCTCATAGATCCCTTTCTTGAGCGGAATGTCGTACCGAAACTGCCCTTGCCTGCTGGTGCGGTAGAAACTTGGATCTTGTGTGCGCCAAATCTGCTGAACAAGGGCCTTGACCGGTGTGCCGCCGGTAAAAAACGTATCTGAGCTCCAGAACTTGCCGGCATGATCCACAAGGCTGCGACTGCCGCCAGCCAGAATTCTCACTTCCTGCCCCATGGGCAGACCAAACTGCGCGTCCCCTGGCCGAATTGCAGGTTGAACCGATTCGACCGTTGGTTCCGGTTTTCTGCTGTGACGAAGAGCGAGCCAGCCATAGCCAGCCCCCACAAGCAGCACCCCGAGCCCTGCCCCAATCCACCACGGATAACGAGACGCGCTAAGAATCCATCGTTTCAGCTCGTTGCGGCTCCCGCTTTTGGCCATGGAATCGCCTGCAGCGAGATCAACAGCCTGACTCGCAGAGCTCTCGGTTTGCGTCTCCGGACGGACCTCAAACCTGGGAACGTATTGTCCCAACGGGATAGTGATCTGGAGCCGGTGGGAGGCACCCTCCCCGGCGTAGTACTCTGCCAGGCGCTTGCGTAACCGATTGGCCTCCACGCGAACAATCGAATTGGAATCCTGATCGAATGAAGCTCCGCGCTTGAAGACCTCGACCCCTACCGAATACTCCTTGATCTGGTTGGCCTCCCCGACAAAGAGTCTCTCGCACAGATAGGTTAGAAGCAGCGCAAGAGTGGGCGCGCGAGTAAACTCCTTTGAGGCAAGCAGCACTTTTAGTTCCGCGCGTTGCGCTTCCAGGTCGATCGCATCTGGCTGTTCTGCCATCATATTTAGACGCATTCTCCCTGGACCCACAAATTCCAATCTTCGAACCGACCCCATCTTAGCCGAGTTCTTTCTTGCCAGGCCCCTTTAACGGTGTCTGGGGCCGGTCTGGCAGCCTATGTAACGTCAGGTAACCTCCCCTTTTTCGGGCCCGAACGTTAAGCGCGCCAGCATTTGAGGGAACCTCAAGTGAATGCAGCACAAGAAGATCGGCTGCCCGTGTCCGCATGTAACCCCCGGCCCAACTGGCAGGTAGCAGGTGTAGCGTTGTGTGCTTCCGGCGCCGGGGCTCTACTGAAGTCGAGGTTGAGAGCGGATCGGTTGAACCGCAACGATCAGTTAAGGTTGCAACCGAAATGCCGTTCGCCAAGGAGATCCAAAATGCGAAGAATCGTGATGATGTTGGCGGCAATGGGCCTGGGACTTTCCGCGTCAGCTTATGCAAACACTGAATTGGCCGGTGATCTGCCTAAAGTTGACAGGTTTGAAGCGGTCAAATCGGCCGAGCTAAAGGGGGACCTTGCCCGCATCCACGAAAATTACTGGATCGCCGTCTCCTACTACCAGCAAGCTCTGCGAGCCGACCCGCGCAACTCCGAGCTGAACAATAAGCTCGGAATAGTCGAGCTCAAGCTCAACAATCGAGGCCCCGCGCGCAAGCAGTTTAGCCTGGCCATCAAGTACGACGCTCGAAACGTCTCCGCTCTGAACAACCTTGGAGCCGTATCATTTCTCGACAAGAAGTACAAACCCGCTGTCCGCTATTTGAAACAGGCGCTTGTACTGGATGAGTCCAGTGCCCCATCCCACCTCAACCTGGCTGAGGCCTGGATGGCAATGGGGGAGGCCGATCACGCTATGACGGAATACGCGCGAGCCCTGGAACTTGACGCCGATATTCTGAACACCAACAACGGGGGCACAATCGCGCAGGTCACTACGCCGGAGCAGCGCGCGCGCGTTTCCTATCTGATCGCGAAGGCCTATGCCAGGCGGGGAAACTTTGAGGGTGCCCTTGAGTATTTGGGCAGAGCCAAAGACGGGCATTTCCCTGAGTTGGCCAACGTTTACACCGATAACGATTTCTCCGCATTATGGCAGGATCCACGTTTGGAAAAGATCGTAAAGCGATAACCGTCCTGCCTTCAATTCAGTGCTGCGCTTCCTAACGATCCTCCAGGATGAAGCGCAGCACTCTTTTTCTCCTCCGCTTCACCGATCCCAATTTACTGCTTCTATTCGTTGAATCCCTTCCTCTCGAGAATTCGCGGCATGCACCTCTCCACCCGCGACTCCCTTGTCTTCGATTGCTTGGGTTGCCCAACATGAAACATGTATCCCCTCTGCCGCCCCGGTGTCAGCGCTTCAAACGCCGCCTTAAGCGCAGGAATCTCATCAAGCTTCTTTTGCAGCTCTTCCGGAATCACATAGTCCGAGTGCTTCTTGAGCGCCACCTTCAAACCGGCTTGTTCGACTTCGATGGCCTCATGGATATAGACCCGAATGACGTTCTCCAACGCCACAATATCGCGCACATTGTCGAACCGGATTTGCCGCCCCGCCTGGAGCTTCCCCGGAGTCACCAGAAGGCCATGAGTATCGCTCAACAACGCTCCTTTGAAGAACAACAGAGTGACATACTCCTTGAATGCGCCTATCAGGACCACGTTCTTCCCCTTGTACGTATAACAAGGCTCGCCCCACTTCAACTCCTCGGTCAGCGGACAATCCAGAAGAATCTCTCTCAATTTCTCCGACTCTTCCCGCCATTTTTTCGCCTTCCGAAAAAACGTATCGACCTTCGGATTCATCCCGAATCTCCCTATTGATCGTTGACTACGGAGCGATGCTACCGCCCCCCGGATCAGAATGCCAAGCCAGAATAATCCCATCCCATGCCCGGCGAATTAACTTTACATCGATATGCACAGGAGGATAGAACTACTCAGGCTTTGATCGTCGCGCTTCCCATCTTCACGGACCCCCCTCACGGTCCCCTAGGCCGAGCGATCTTTGAGCTAAATCTGGAGGAAAACATATGAGAAAGACCAGCTCCCTGTTTCTGGGACTGTCCCTTGCGGCATCTTGCATCGCCACAGCCGCAGCGCAGGATCAAAATCCATCAGCCGTCAAGCCACCCAAGTACATCCAAATCGTCGTTGAATACGTCAAGCCCGGCAAGGGAGGACTGGCCCATGACAAGACCGAGAGCGCATACGTTCAGGCCAATCAAAAGCTCAAGTTCCCCATCAACTACTGGGCCTACAACGCGATCTCAGGCAAGTCGCGTGCCATTTACATCTCGGGATTCGACTCCTATGGCGAGCTGGGAAAAGCCTTCAAATTCTTTGACGCCCCCGGAGTCGCGGCGACGTTCGAGCCTATAAACGTTGCGGACGGCGACCTGTTGCAAGATACCAAAACGCTGCTCCTGAGCTACGATGCTGACATCAGCCTGCGTCCCGAGATTGACCTTCTCCACCATCGCTTCCTAGAAGCCGATATCCTCCACGTTAAATCGGGTCACGGCAAGGAGTTTCATGAGTTGGCCAAGGCTTGGGCGGATTTGGGCCAGAAGGCCGGTCCTAGCGTTCACTGGGATTGCTTCCATGCCGAATACGGCGAAGACGCCGGCTTCTATGTTTGCCTGACTACCGATCACTCCCTGGATGACGTCGACGCGTCCGCCGCGGACTACAACAAGGTCTTCGATGCTCTGCCTGATGCGGACAAGGAGAAGCTGCGCGACCTGCGCGCATCAGCCCTGGATGAGGATCGCACCGAGATCTACTCGGTCAACCCGGCACAGAGCTATGTGCCGGCTGATTTCGGCAAGCTCGACCCCTATTGGAAGGCCAAGGGAACACCGGCAGCGAAGCCTGCAGCAAAGCCCGCAGCAGCCGACGCGAAGCCCAAACAGTAAACTCCTCCAACAACGCAAAGTTCGTGAATTCACCAGCAGCCCCGGCAATGTTCGGGGCTGTTGTCTTCTTCGCGTCATCGGTTCCGTTCGTACGCGCGGCTTGCCGGTCATACCGGTCAAGCTGGTAAACTTGGTGTTCGACTCCGACAGGCTGCGGGGCATTTCGTTGGGTTCAAGCGGAGTGCACGGCATCTGGAGCGGGGGAGGTGGGTCGTTCGCGTTGAAGAGACTTTGCCACGCAACATTGCGCGGCGATTGCTGGCAGTAGGGATTCCGTTTTTGGGGACTGCGGCTCTTCTCACGCAGCTCTTCCCGGGAGTTGTGTATCCGGGCCAGCGTGGCATCACAGTCCTTGCAGCTCCAAGAGGCGCGAACGCAGCCGCGCAGGATACGCCAGATTCCGCCAACGCCACCATTACGGTGGACTATCCGCAAAATCAATCCATCTTTCCTCCAGACATCATTGCGCCCACCTTCCTTTGGCGCGATGCGGAGCCTTCAGCACGCTCCTGGCGCATCGACGTTAACTTTGCCGATCGCACAAAACAGTTGCGCACCATCTCCGCCGGCGAAGGCATGAAGATCGGCGAGATCGATCCGCGCTGTGTCTCCACGGTAAACAAGCTTCCGTTCCTGACGCCCGAGCAAGCTGCCGCGCACACCTGGAAGCCCGAACCAGAAGTCTGGGTACTCATCAAGAAGCATTCAGTTGCAGCACCGGCAATGGTCGAGTTCACAGGCCTTAATGAAGCAGGCCACCCGGTCAGTCACGGCCAAGTAACTCTCTCAACGTCTGCCGAGCCGGTCGGCGCGCCGATCTTTTATCGCGATGTGCCGCTGATGCCGTTTGAGGGAAACAACCATGTGGTGCAGCCCTTGGCACCCAGCAAGATGAGCCTCATCGCCTGGCGGCTGCGTGACATCGGCAAGCCGGAGAGCCGCTTGCTGGTAACTGGCCTCCACACCTGCGCTAACTGCCACTCCTTTTCTACCGACGGAAAGACAATGGGCATTGATGTCGATGGCCCGGCAAACGATAAGGGCCTCTACGCCGTTGTCCCGATCAAGCAGCATATATCTATTCGCAACGAAGACACAGTTAGTTGGAATCAGGATATGAAAGTGGGCAAGTCGCGAGTTGGATTCATGTCCCAGGTTTCGCCCGATGGCAAATACGTGCTGACCACGTTCGCCGGGCGCGAGCAATCGATTGGCAGTTCCTACTTCGTCACCAACTTCAAGGACTATCGCTTCCTTCAGGTCTTCTACCCAACGCGCGGCATTCTCACCTGGTATAGCCGCGAAACCGGGCTCAGGCAGCCGCTGCCCGGTGCCGACGACCCACGATATGTTCAGACCGACGGAGTCTGGAGTCCGGATGGAAAATACATCGTCTTCGCCCGAGCCGAGGCCAAAGAGCCGCATCCCGAGGGGCTTCCGCTGCCCACTGAAGCCAACGATCCAAACGAAGTCCAGATACAGTACAGCCTCTACCGTGTGCCCTTCAACGATGGTAAAGGCGGAGTCGCTGAGCCAATTCTTGGCGCGTCAAACAATGGGATGAGCAATAACTTCCCCAAGATCTCTCCCGACGGCCGCTGGATTGTCTTCGTTAAATGCCGCAATGCACAACTGATGCGGCCAGATAGCGAGTTATACATCGTGCCCGCCACCGGTGGGGTCGCGCGCAAGATGCGCTGCAACACTTCGCTGATGAACTCCTGGCACAGTTGGTCGCCCAACGGACGCTGGCTGGTGTTTTCATCGAAAAGCCGTTCGCCCTACACGCAGATGTATCTCACCCACATCGATGCGGACGGGAATGACTCGCCCCCTATTTTGATTGATAACTCCACCGCCGCCAATCGCGCCGTCAACCTGCCCGAGTTTGTGAACATTCCGCAGGACGGCCTGCTCGATATTTCTTCACCGGCCTCTGATTTCTACCGCATGATGGACGACGCTTCTGACCTTCAGTCCAAAGGCGACACACCAGCGGCAATCGATGCCTGGCAAAAGGCCATCGCCGTTGATCCGAATGACGCGCGTGTGAACTTCGGCCTCGCCGGCGCTCTCGCTGCGGCAGGCAGGCCAAAAGAGGCTATTGCATATTTCCAGAAGGCTACAGAGGTAAATCCGGACTTCATTGAAGCTTTCTACGGGCTTGGCGTTGCACAGATGCGAGAGCAGAATGCAGATGAAGCGATCACAGCCTTTCAGACCGCTGTTCACCTATCTCCTCAGTTCTTTCAGGCGCATGAAAGCCTGGGATTCGCATACTACGTACAGGGTAAGTATGCCGATGCACTGCTCCATCTGCGGTTGGCACTTGATGGTGAACCCGATCGCGTATCGGTGCTTGTGCTTGCGGCGAGTCTCATGGCTACCAGCGCCGACGCCGCAGTCCGCAATGGACCCGAGGCCGTGATCCTGGCGGAGCGAGCTTTGGATTTGACAAAGGGCAACGATGCCTCTGTGCTCGACACCCTCTCCGCGGCTTACGCTGAGGCCGGGCACTTTGACCAGGCCAAACAAACCGTGGATCAGGCCATCGTCGTTGCCGAAAAACAGGGCGACGCGGACCTAGTTGCCAAGCTCAAAGCTCACCGCGCAAAGTATGAAGCATTCAGGCCGCTACGAGACCCTGAAGATCAGGGAACGGTCTAATTCTTTCGCGCGACTTACTAGCTCCAGTTCGTCCACAGTCCGGTCCCTACTGTAATGATGTTTCGGGTAGACTCCAAAATCATTTCTGAAAGACCATAAGACCATGCCTAGTCCCACCAAACCGAAGCCGAAACCTCCGCACCCATTCGTCCTGGACGCGCTCATGCCCTTGAACCCCGAGGTGCGCCGCATGTTCTCTGGTTTTTCCGTTTACCTCGACGACCTCTTGATTTGCATGCTCCGCGACTCACCCAAATCGCCGCGCGACAACGGCGTTTGGCTGGTTCTCTCTGAGAGCGTAGACCCCAACGATCCTGGACTCCGCCGCGAATTCCCTTCCCTTCGCACTATCGAACTCCTGGGGGGTGCGATCGGGCACTGGCTCCTCATCCCGAGCGACGGCCCCAACTTCGAGATGGAAGCCCTTCACGCCTGCGATCTTCTGCGGCGACGCGACGCTCGCCTCGGGCGAATTCCTAAATCAAGACGATAGTCCGCGGCGCGAGAGCCCAACGACTCACCAACCCTTTCCCGTCTAGAATGCTCCCGAGGATTTCAATGCAAAACGACGCCCAACTGGAGAATCGCACTGCGCCAATAGCCATGAGCCCCGAGGAGTTTCGTGAACTCGGCACTCAGCTTGTCAATCGGGTCGCTGACTTTCTTGAATCGCTCCCCGGCCGGCCTGTCACCCCCGCCGAGTCTCCCAACGACGTCAGGCATGCTCTAGTGGGATCACGAACCTTACCGCTGATGGGTGTCGATCCGGCCCAGTTGCTGCACAATGCCGCCGACCTGCTCTTCGATCATTCACTGTTCAATGGCCATCCTCGCTTCTGGGGTTACGTCACTTCTTCGGCTGCGCCTATTGGCGCACTGGGGGAACTGCTCGCAGCTGCTGTGAACCCCAATGTCGGAGCTTGGCTGCTTTCGCCAATGGCGAGCGAGATCGAGGCGCAGACGGTTCGCTGGATCGCCGAGATGCTCGGCTACCCTGTGGATTGCGGAGGCTTGTTTGTGAGCGGGGGCAACATGGCTAACTTTGTTTGCTTTCTGGCGGCGAGGCAAGCAAAGGCGCAATGCGATTTGCGCACCAAGGGAGTCGGCGGGACTCGCTTGCGCGTGTACTGCTCGCAAGAGACCCACACATGGATTCAAAAGGCAGCGGATATGGCGGGCCTGGGGACGGAGGCAATCCGCTGGATTCCAGTTGACAGCGAAATGCGAATGGATCTGACGGCTCTCAGAGAACAACTTCTCAAGGACCTTGCAGCCGGAGATAGGCCGGCTTTGGTTGTGGGGAATGCAGGCACGGTGAGCACAGGCGCAGTGGACCCGCTGCCGGAGATAGCAAAGATTTGTCGTGAATTTGACCTTTGGTTCCACGTGGATGGGGCCTATGGCGGCTTTGCCGCCGTAATACCCGACCGGCCCGCCGCGCTCGCCGCGTTGCGAGAGGCAGACTCGGTCGCTGTGGATCCGCACAAATGGCTCTATGCGCCGCTGGAGGCGGGCTGCGCGTTGGTGCGCGACCCGGAAAAGCTGCGCGCTGCCTTTGCCTATCATCCGCCTTACTATCATTTCGGCGTTGAAGCCACGAACTATTTCGATCTCGGCCCACAGAATTCTCGCGGGTTTCGCGCCCTGAAGGTGTGGCTCGCGCTTCAACAAGTTGGGCGCGATGGCTACGAACAAATGATCTCCGATGACATCCGGCTGGCTCGCGCTCTCTTCGAACGGATTTCGCGATGCGCCGAGCTTGAAGCGCTCACGCAGTCTCTAAGCATTACGACTTTTCGCTTTGTGCCCACGGACCTCAACCCACCGGACGAGGAAACGACGAGCTATCTCAACGAACTGAACCTTGAACTACTCACACGCCTACAGGCGAGCGGCGAGGTCTACCTCTCCAATGCTGTGGTCCATGGTAAGTTCGCGTTGCGTGCCTGCATCGTGAACTTCCGCACCACGCTCGCAGATATTGAAGCGTTGCTATCCATTGTTGTCAGGATGGGAAAGGCATTGGATCTGGAACTTCGGCCTGAAACGCAATTCACGAAAACCTAGTCGCGAAGCGACTTCAACGCCGGATACAACTTCCTCCACTTCGCATACCCAGCCTTGTACGCCGCCACGTCGCCCGCGTCCGGCTCAATGCGCTGAGCCACTTCAATCGCCACAGCGCAAGCCTGGTCCAGATCAGCCCAGTGTCCAGCGCCCACACCAGCCATCAGCGCGCAACCAAACGCACCGCCCTCTTCCGCCGTCAGCACCTCTACAGCGTGCCCATAGATTCCTGCCTGAATCTTCCTCCACAACGGGCCTCGTGCTCCGCCGCCGCCCAGCCTGATCCCCTTCACTGGAATGCCCAACTCAGCAAACAAGCTGAACGTGTCCTGCAGCGAATACGCCACGCCCTCGAGGACTGCCCTTACAAAATGCTCGCCCTTGTGGAACGTCGAAATCCCCGTAAAAGCCGCCCGAACCTCCGGATCCAGATGCGGAGTTCGCTCGCCCAGCAGATATGGCGCCCACTCGAGGCCTTCGCTTCCGGCCGGCACGGTCGCTGCCCACGCCGTCAACGCGTCATAATTCTCCGCCGCGAAGAACGTCTCTTTCAGCCATCTAAAACTCAGTCCCGCACTTTGCGTTACACCCATCACATGCCAAAGCCCAGGAACCGCGTGACAGAACGTATGCAGCCTACCCTTCGGGTCTTTCGTTGGCGCAGCAGTGGCCGCGAATACAACGCCAGACGTACCGATCGTCGCCGACACCGATCCCGGCTGAAGAATGCCCATGCCCACTGCGCCTGCGCCCTGGTCGCCCGCACCGGCCACTACCGGCGTTCCCGCTGCAAGCCCAGTCAGCCCCGCAGCGGTGTCGCTGATCCGCGCACACACCTCCGGCGACTCATACACTTTCGGCAGCCAGCTCTCAGGAATCCCCGCGGCCTCAGCCACTTCCTTTGACCAGCGCCGATTCGTCACGTCCAGCAGCAGCGTCCCACTCGCCTCCTGCACATCGATCGCAAACTCGCCGGTCAGGCGGTAGCGCACATAATCCTTCGGACACATGATGTGGCGAATCTTCGCGAAGATCTCCGGCTGGTGCTGCTTAACCCACAGCAGCTTGGTCAGCGTAAAATTCGGCAGCGCCGGATTGCACGTCAACTCAATCAGCCGCTCGTAGCCAATCTTCTCCGTCAGCCAGTCGCACTGCGGTTGCGTCCGCGTGTCACACCAGATCAGCGCCGGCCGCAGCACCTGACCGGCCTCGTCCAGCATCACTGCCCCATGCATCTGGCCGGTCAACCCAATCGCCGCAATCTGTTCTCGGGGTTCAGGCGCAGCAGCCAGCGCGCCATGGATCGCCGCCTTCGCCGCCCGCCACCAATCCTCAGGATCCTGCTCCGCCCATCCTGGATGAGGCGTCCTGAATGGCGAGTGCTCGGCCGCGGCTCCGGCTATCAGCTTTCCATCCGCGTCCACCACCACGGCTCGCGTCCCGCCTGTGCCCACATCCATTCCCAAAAACCACATTGCTTTTTCCCCCACTCTCATGCTCTCGGATAAATCGGTTTTCTCAAGCCTTCGCAGCCGATTCTAAACTGCATTGGATAGGCGTCCGCAGCATACCAGCATGGAGGGTGGACGGGAAAGGGGACAGCGGTTCGATCTTCACGGAGGCAGTAGGGTGCATCGGAGAAACTGGAATTGGCGTTCCGAGCCAGATTGATCGCGGCGAGCCTGCCCTGAGCTTCACCCCACAACCCTCTCCAGGATCGCCCGCAAGGCGGACAGCGGAGATGATCGAGACGCGGATTGGTTGCGTCGACGTTCACCGCCTCCAATGAGGAGACACAGCGGCGAGAGGCAGAATGGCAGCGAGTGCACGACGCCAACCGGAATGTGGCAGCGGCGACTCACGGGAAACATAGGAAGCGATTCGGAGAGGGTTATGCTCGGACTCCGTATGAAGCAAATCCACCATCTCAGCCTGGACGCGAAGGGCGCAATCTTGAGCATCCATGACCCGCTTAAGGATCGTATGATTACTCTCAACCCCGACAGACCGCTCAATCTCGCTTAGCCTGATTATCAATTCCGTTACGCTCAAAAATACCCCCCGCAATATTTCTGATCAGGTACCGGCGTTTCCTGCAGCGATGTGATGCCAACCAATAAAGTTTGCGCGGGGATGTAGAGCGTCGTCTGAGCCAGATTGCTCACCTTTGCGCGTTCACCGGATCACCCTCTCCAGGATCGTCCGCGCCAGGCGGACGCAATCGATGACTACCGACACAACGCGCGGCGATGGGCGGCTGATGTCGTCGCGGGCGAGGCGGACGGCGGCGATGATGGAGGCGCAGATGGCTATGGTGGATGCGAAGCGGTCACGGCTCTTCAGCTCCTGAACCTGCTGCTGAGCTCGTAGCTCCTGCGCGCGGCGCTGCTCCTCGTATGCGTTGGCTCGTTTCATCTCGCCCATGCACACAGTATAGGCGAATAAAAGGCGAATATTTCAACATCAGAGTGGGCTTCGAAAACCAGGGAGAATGGAGGAGGGAAAAGGGAGTGGAGCAGATGGAACATGGAAACGCGGGTGTGAAAGGAGCACGGTCACGCTCTGATCGGTGGGATCGGTGACAAGGAAGTAAAGGACTTAGGGGCTGGGGACCGCGGCTAAAATGGTGTTTTTTTGCGTAAATCGGCGCTTTTTGGCGCTTTTCGGCGCTTTTTGGCGGTTTGGGTGTCTGTAACTCCTTTGTATTTGGGGGGTGCGAAAAATTTCAGAGGATAAAGCTTTTGGAATCAACAAAAACTCGTTTACCCCTAGAAAAATGCTTTTTTGTGTTTTGGTGCGACTGGCGGGTCGATGGAGCGCTGGAAATTGGGTTGTTCCGGTGCGACTGGTCGGTTAATGACGGACTGAAAAACTGGAGATAGTTGAGATTGCTGGAAGGTGACGCTGTTGAGAGTGGATGGCTCGATTGCCTGGGTCATGGTGGATGCCCGGTGTGGGTGTTTTGACCTTCAGGATTCGATTGTGCGCCGATGGACCGAAATTATGCGCAAATTTTGGCAAAGATATCTGGTGTCAGAGATTGGAGTGCAGAGATCAGAAGTCAGGGAGCAGCGATTCCGTAAGATAGACAGATGCGGAATGTAGAGAACTTGAGCGTCGGTGGGCTGGTGGCTGAGCCGGAGCGGCCTGGGCTGGAGTTGACTGTGCCGGAGCCGGAGTGGATGAATGCCTAGCAGCCGGCGACAGTTTCTTGCTCAGGGCTCGGCCCTTGCTGCCGCGGCACTCACCGCGCAAAGCGGATGGTCCGAGCCAATCCCACTTTCCGCACCGCTGGCCGGATCGGCTGGCATGGCCTTCGTGGAGGGAGCGAAGGCGGCGAGACTGGGATTTGCCCTGCGGACCGGATTGACGGGGCGGAGCTATCAGCCGGCGACGATGACTGGCGGGTTGGGGGTAATCGACTTCGATGGGGACGGATGGCCGGACCTCTACTGCGTGAATGGAGGGACGATGCCGGGCCTGGTGAAGGCTGACGCGAGCTACTGGAATCGCCTTTACAAAAACAACCGGGATGGGACATTCAGCGATGTCACGGAGAAGGCGGGCGTGGCCGGCAAGATTTACGGCATTGGCGTGGCAGTGGGGGACTACAACAACGACGGCCACGAGGACATGTTCGTGGCTGGGGTGCATGGGAATCAGCTCTTCCGCAATAACGGGGACGGAACGTTTAGCGATGTGACGGAGGCCGCGGGGCTGCGGAAGCCTGCGGTGGTTGGTTTGTGGGCGATTGCGGCGGCGTGGATTGACTACGACGGCGACGGCAATCTTGACCTGTTCATCTCGAATTGCTGCGACTGGACCGCGGAGACCGATCCAGTATGCGGTGGGATTACCGCGGCGACTCGCAATGCGTGCCATCCCAACAAATATAAGCCGGAGGCGATGCAACTGTTCCATAACAACGGCGACGGGACGTTTACGGAGGTGACGCGGACTGCGGCATTGGCCGAGGCTCTGGGCAAAGGGATGGGGATCGCGGTGGCGGACTTTGCCGGGGATGGGCGGCCGGGAATCTTTGTAGCGAACGACAACATGCCGAGCCTGCTGTTTCGGAACACTGGGAAGGGTTTTGAGGAGATCGGGGTCGACTCGGGCGTGGCCTACGATGGCGGCGGGCGGAGCATCTCGGGGATGGGCGCGGACTTTGGCGACATCGATGGGGATGGGCGGTTCGACATTGTGATGACAGCGCTCAAGACCGAGAGTTTTGGCGTGTTCATGAACCGGGGGAATGGGGCGTTCGAGGATGGGCGTGCTGAGACGCAGCTAATGAGCCTGACCAATCCTTTCAGCGGTTGGGGATGCGGGCTGGTGGACCTGGACAACGACGGCTGGAACGACTTTTTTGTGGCCGCAGGGGGATTGCAGACCAACGATCCGCTGCCCAATCAGCTGTTCAGGAATGTCGGCGGAAAGTTTGCGAGTGTGTCACGTGAGTCGGGCATTGGGTTGGGAGTTGCGCGGGCGCATCGGGGATGTGTGTTTGCGGATTTCGATCGGGATGGGCGGATCGATATCGCTGTTTCGAGCCTGGATGCTCCGCTGGAGTTGTGGTGGAACAAGAGTGCGCCGCAAAACTGGCTGGCGTTTCGGCTGACTGGAACGAAGAGCAATCGTTCGGCGATAGGGGCCCAGGTAACTTTGCAAGCAGGCGGGCGGATGCAGGTGCGACGCGTGAATAGCAGCGTTGGCTATGCGTCGAGCAGTGATTTGACGGTGCATTTTGGGTTGGGCGGGGAGACGAGCGCGGCGGTGAAGATTCAGTGGCCGAGCGGGACGGTGCAGGAGCTGGGGACGGTGAAAGCTAATCAGCGAATGGAGATCAGAGAGGCAGGGGCTGGGGGCTAGAAGTGCAGGGAGAAGGGAGGAGGGAGGAGGGAGAAGGGAGAGGGGCGCAACGAGTCGCGACGAAAAGCGTTTTGCTAACGAGTGGACGGAGACGCGAGAATATCTCTATGCGGTACGAATTGCCGAAGTGTGACTTTTGACACATGCCAAAGAAGAGGCTCAGGCGAGAATGGATTCGTGAGCTCGCGAGCCTGTTATCCAGGGCTCGACGGGCAGGGAGAAGAAACGCATGAGTGACCTGGCTCCGCTGGCAGAAGGTGTTGCCGTTGACCCGCTGATCGACCACCCGGCCGACTACCACGTATTTCACCAGTTCATTGAACGCTGCAAAGACCTGCCTGCCATTACCACTGCGGTGGTGTGGCCGCTTACCGATGTGGCTCTGCGCGGGACGGTGGAGGCGGCTGAAGAAGGGCTGATTGAGCCGACATTGATTGGCGATGAGGCCGAGTTGAAGGCCCTTGCCAGCAAGGCAAAGCTGAACATCTCCCGGTACCCGATTTTGCAGGCAGATACCGAAGCCAAGGCCGCCGAGTTGGGTGTGGCGATGTGCCGCTCAGGCAATGCGCAGGCAATGATGAAGGGCAGCCTGCATACCGATGAGTTGATGAAGGCGGCGATGGCGCGGGACACCGGTCTGCGGACTGCTCGGCGCATTTCCCATGTGTTCATCATGGATACACCGGCATATGCGCGTACGCTGCTGATCACGGACGCTGCGATCAATATCTCTCCCGAGCTTGAAGACAAGGTGCACATTGTGCAGAACGCCATCGACCTGGCGCATGCGCTGGGCATTCCCGAGCCGAAAGTGGCGCTGCTCTCTGCGGTTGAAACCGTGAACCCGAAGATTCAGTCCACACTCGACGCCGCGGCCCTTTGCAAGATGGCGGACCGCGGCCAGATAACCGGCGGCATTCTCGATGGGCCCTTGGCCTTCGACACGGCGGTAAGCGTGAAGGCGGCTCGGATCAAGAAGCTGGTATCTCCCGTCACTGGCCAGGCCGATATCCTGGTGGTGCCCGATCTTGAGAGCGGGAACATGCTGGCCAAGCAGCTTGAGTACCTGGGCGGCGCGCAACTGGCCGGCATCGTACTTGGCGCGCGCGTGCCAACTATTCTTACCAGCCGTGCCGACTCCGCGGCCACGCGACTGATGAGCTGCGCAGTGGCTGTTCTGCTGCACTATGCGACGCACCCGCAACTGAAGGTGTAGGGCGCGACGCCTTGGACGGTGCGATGGCGCTTCTGCGAGACTTGAAACGTGCCTACAAAATTCCCCGCCCTCATCTTCGACCTGGATGGGACGCTGACTGACTCAAAGCCTGGCATCGTTGGCTGCCTGAGAAAAGTTCTCGAAGCCCACGGGATTGCTGCCGAAGAACCGCTGGACCGATTCGTTGGCCCTCCTGTTGAACAGTGGGCAGTTGAGTTGCTGCCGAATGGGACCGAAGAGGATCGGATCTCATTGGCCGCGGACTATCGCGGATGCTACGACCGCGAGGGTTGGAAGAACAATTCCGTCTTCCCGGGCGTGAGGGAAATGCTCGTCGATTTGCGCGACGATGGGTTTCCGCTGTACGTATGCACATCGAAGCAGCAACGCTTCGCGACGCGCATTCTCGATCACTTTGAATTGACGCCGCTGTTCAAGGCGATCTATGGAGACAAGCCGGAGTTCGAGAGCCACAGTAAGATCGACCTGCTGGCGCGGTTGATAGCCGAGCAGACACTCGATCGTCAATCGACATGGATGGTTGGAGACCGCATCTTCGATATTGAAGCGGCGCAGGGGAACGGGATTCCCTGCATGTTTGCAGGTTGGGGATATGGACCGGGGAGCGAGGGGGAGTTGGCTGAGGCTGTTGCGGCGACGTCTATGGATGTCAGAGCGCTTGTGGGCTTGCGCGAGAGCGAAGCCTGAGTTCCCTTGTTCACTTTGGCGGAATATCTGAGGGCCACGAGGCCCCCAGGACAGCCGGTCCGGAGACCGGCGCTACAAGTGGTGATCGGGGCTACGATTTTCGGCGGCCCTTGAGGAATCCAGCTAGTCCATCGAAACGCTGAGCTGATGGCGAACGTCTGCGCCGCGAATCCAGAAGATGACATCGGTGGCGATGTTCGAGGCGTGATCGGCGATGCGCTCGAGATTACGAGCGACCAGGATGCCGTTCATCGCCTGCTGGGTGAACTGGGGCTTGTCCTGAATCATTTGCAACAGGTCGGAGTGCGCGCGGCGGTTCATCCGATCGATCTCGTCGTCCATCTCACGCACTGAATCCGCAAGGCGCGCGTCGCCTTCGAGGAGGGCCTGAATGGCGGAGCGGATCATCCGTCCGGCGAACTCGCCCATGGCCGCAAAATCCACGGGGAGATCAACTTCCTCAGTCTTCAAAATGTCTTTGGTACGGCGGGTGATGCCCACCGATTGATCGCCAACCCGCTCCAGATCGCCGTTGATCTTGATCACGGCGAGGATGAAGCGAAGGTCGATGGCCATGGGCTGCTCCTTGGCCAGGAGCTCGTAGGCCATCTCGTCCAGCTCGCGCTGCGCGGTGTTGATGGCTGCCTCGTTTTGCTTTACGTACTGGCAAAGCCCTCTATCACGCTGCAGATAGGCATCCACAGCCGTTTCGACGGCCTGTTGAGCGAGGGCGGCCATGGCAAGCAGCTTGTCCTTGAGCTCGGCGAGTTGCTGTTGAAAATGGATGCGAGGCACGACAGCTTCTCCTTCAATCCTTGATTGTGCACTATTCAATGTTACCGTTGGACAAATTTACTGCAATGGACCAGAAGTATCACACCTTGGGGAACGAATGTCCCGGAATGAAATAGCCTAATTGAATGGACAGATTGATTGTTGCTCCCAAGCCCCTGAAATCAATCGACCCTTCGCAATGCGATCAGGGCCAGATCTACAAGCTGATGACAGGCATTATCGTGCCCAGGCCGGTCGCACTGATCTCGACCGTGGATCGGAATGGACTGGCGAATCTCGCGCCCTTCAGCTTCTTCGCAGGAGTTGGATCGAACCCGCCGACAGTTCTCTTCTGCCCAGTGGTTCGCAAAGCGAGCAATACAAACGACGAAGCCTCGAGCGAAATGCGCAAGGATACGCTGCGCAATGTTGAGGAGACGGGGGAGTTTGTGGTGAATGTGGTGAGCGAGAGCATTGCCGGCGCTGCAAACGCGACCGCAGCGGAGGTGCCACCGGATGTGGACGAGTTTGTGCTCTCAGGCCTGACGCCGATAGCGAGCGAGGCGGTTCGCCCGCCCAGAGTGGCGGAGTCTCCGGCGCAGATGGAGTGCAAGCTGCTCCAGGTGATTTACACGGGACAGGAGCCGGGCGCGGGCGTGATTGTGCTTGGCGAGGTGGTTCGCTTCCACGTTCAGGAGTCGCTTTTCGAGGATTTTCGCGTAGATCCGGGCGGCCTGGATGCCGTGGGCCGCATGGCTGGAAACACCTGGGTGCGCACGGTTGACCGATTCGAGAAGATTCGGCCGAGGTAGTGTGGTTTGAAATGAGAATATGCGTATGTAAAAGGCCGGTTCCCAGAACGAATTCTCCCAAAGATGGAGGTGCCTATACGTTTCGGTACTGGCCTCGTTTCGAGGGAAGCGTAGGCATCTCAAACTCGGTGTCTGGCTTGTAGATTCGAACGAGAGATTTTCCCGCAAGCTTCGAATCTCCGGGTTGGTCCTCTTGATCGGGTGCGGACGGCTTGAGGAACTCGGGCTGTGCGAGCGTCTCACGCGACGCCGACGGTGCTGCCTGGCCAAGTGACGAAGAAGACTGTCTTTTACCCTCCGATCCGCGAGTTGAGAGTGGCGCAGCCGCACTGCCTCTTGCCAAAGGAGCGAGATGAGGGTCTACCACTTCTGTTATCGCAACAGGGGAATGAGCCTCCGTCAAACCAAGTCCGGTGAGCAGGCTTCTCAAACCACTCAGCCGAGAGGTCAAACGTTCCGGAGCATCCTCCTGCACAGCCACAAAGGCCGGAGCCAGGACAGGCTGAGTGGCTGGGCGGCTCTGCAAGGGGACGCTGCGGTTGGGGTCGGTGAAGGGCTCTCGCAAAGGCAACTCGGCGCGCTTGTTGCGAGATGGATCGGCGTGGAGCGGAAACTCGAAGGGGTCTGGTGGTAAATCCGCCGCGCCCTTTGAGGATTTAATCGCCAAATCGCCCTGCCAGAGAAATGAAGCTGGCTGCACTGCACGCTGGCCAGGAGCATCCGAAAGCCACCAGGGAATGTCGGGGTCTCGCTCAGGCACAGGCTTTTCAGAGGGTCTTGCGGCAACAGAGTCGGCTGGCGCTTCGCTCTGGCGCGGGACATCCGGCTGCGCGGGGACTGGAAGATGTTCACGCTGCGCCCACGTCGACTGGTGTACGGCTGGGGCCGCGAGTGCCGGATTCTCAGTGAGCTGGAAGTCCGTCTGGGCTGGTTCCGTCCCCCGCTCCTCAAGCGCAGGATCAGCTGTGTGCTGGTTTGGGCGAGCGAGCGTTTCATAATTCCATTGCGGGTCGCCGACGTGCGGTGGTTGAGGCGCAGGCGGCAATACGACAGGAGCCGAAAAAGTATCGTGCGGGGCGGGCTTCGGCTGACTCATCGAAACAGTCTCCGGCTTGTAAAATGCTTCAAACGAAGCCGCCGGTGGATC
>Ga0182016_10000712_pt1 | contig 41346 bp, 31 predicted proteins | sample 712S2MmetaG_FD_120491 | JGI IMG/M metagenome (GOLD analysis project Ga0182016, IMG submission 120491) | Permafrost microbial communities from Stordalen Mire, Sweden - 712S2M metaG | ecosystem: Environmental > Terrestrial > Soil > Wetlands > Permafrost | place: Sweden: Stordalen | collected...
ACAGGCGCTCGAGATCGCAGGCTGGGCGGACAACGTATATGTGAAGATTCCGGTGACCAACACACAGCGGCACAGTTGCTGCGGGCTGATCAGGCGGCTCACCGACCGGCGGATCAAGCTCAATGTCACGGCGGTCATGACACTTGGGCAGGTACGCGACGTCGCTGCTGCGCTCAATCCGGGCACGGCCAGCTATGTCTCGGTGTTCGCGGGGCGCATAGCCGACACTGGCGTGGACCCGCTGCCGCTGATGGCCGAGGCGGTTGCGATCCTGCGGGAAAATCCGCGCGCGGAGCTCATCTGGGCCAGCCCGCGCGAGCTGCTGAATATTTTCCAGGCCGACGCGGTCGGATGTCAGGTGATCACGGTTACCGAGGAGATCTTGAATAGGCTGTCGCGTGTGGGGTATGACCTGGCTGAATACTCACTGGAGACGGTGCGCATGTTTCACGATGATGCGCGGCGCGCGGGATTTCAGCTCTGATACGCGAGAAGCGCGCTTTGAAGATGGCCCACACCCAGCCCGGAGGATCGCGCAGCACGCGGATTTTCTTGCCCTCATCGAAGCCGCGCGAGCGGTAGGATACCGGCACTTCCAGCGGCTGAAAGCCCGCGCGCATGAGCTTGCCCAGCAACTCGTAATCGAAATCGAAGCGATTGCAGGTCAGATGCAATCCGTGCATGCAGTCGGCGCGAAACACCTTGAACATCGAGGTCGGATCGGTGAGCCGGCTCGCGAACACCACATTAAAGAGAGTGTGAAACAGCATGCCGCCAACATTCATGAGCGTGGCCTGGATCCCGCCGCGGGCAAAGCTGCGGATTCGCCAGCGATTGGGTCCCAGGTGGCGGCTGCCCAGAACGAAGGCGGCGCGCCCTTCGACAATCGGCTGCAGCAGCAAAGGATGGTCGCTGACGTCGTATTCGAGGTCGGCATCCTGGATCAGGATCGCATCCCCCGTGGCCACGGCCATGCCGGCACGGATGGCGTGTCCCTTGCCCGCAGGTTTGGGCTCGAAGATCAGACGAACGGTGCACTGCGGCTCATCGCGGTGACGAGCGGCGAAATCGGTGACGATGGCGCGGGAGCCGTCGGTCGACTGGCTCTCTATGATGATGATTTCGCGGCTCGAGGCCGGAATGGGCTGCGCCCACACGCGCTCGAGCAACTCACCGACGGTGAGCGCCTCGTTATAGACCGCGATGAGGATCGATAATTTCATATGGTTCAGTCAGGATCGTAGGTCCCACGCACGGCAGCGGAAGTTGTATCCGCGCGCGGCTGGCGCCATCAGCCTGCAATCTGACTCGCGGCGCGGTGGGCACTGTCGATGGCACGGTCGGCGTATGCCTCCCAGACCGCATCGGTGCCCGCGAAGTAAATACGCCCCAGCGGCGAGGCGCTGATCGCCACCGCGCCTTCCGCCGATGGCGGATCGAACAGCGGCAGCGGTTCGTAGGCATAGCCGTGGCCCCAACGATTGACCGTGATGGCTGCAATGTCCCGGTCGGCATCGAAACCGCCGGGTCCGAGGACGCGTGTCAGTTCCTCGCGCGCGTGCGCCTCGAATTCGGCAAAGGTGCGCGCGTAGAGCTGCTGCCGATCCAGTCGGTTCTGCGCGCGCAGATCGGTCACCGTGCCCTCGACCCAGGGCACATGCACCAGGTGCAGGATCATCGGCTCGTCCGGATGTGTCGGAAAACGATAGCTGCCCAGGCTCACCGGGTAGTCGAGCTTCATATTGCAGAAGAACCCGTTGGGCGTGTTGACAAAGTGCACACCCTGCCTGACCCAGGCCTGCCAGTTGCGAACCGCGACGTTCACATAGCACAGCGGAGCCTTCACCTGCTGGGCGAGCGCTGAGCGCTGCGCGGCGCCCAGATCCTGACAGATGTAGGGGAGCATCGCCGAGTAGCCGGCGTAGACGACATGAGCGGCGCTCACACGCGTGAGCTTCTCACCCTGCGCGTACAGCACTTCGGCACCGGTGGCGGTGTTGCCCAGGGCAACCGCGGTGGCAGACAGACGCAGCCGCACCGGCTGCCCTTCGACATCCAGCCGGCCGTAGTCGAAGCGGGCAGTGACGATGTCTTCCATGCTCCGCCCCGGCGCGACGCCGGGAATCATCCCGCGCACGAACAATCGCGCCAGGGAGGCGTTGCCGTCCGGGAAGTGATTGATGTAAGGCTCATCCTCGTACTGCGCTTCCGCTGGCGGCGACAGCCCCAGCCCGGCGAATCCCGGCAACTGGACGGCCCAGGCGTAACTTGCCGGCACCGCGACCGACTTGCCCGCAAACAGATCGAGTGTGCGGCCATCGAACATCGCCAGCGATCGCGCATCCAGGCCAAAATAACGCGCCAGGTAGTCGTGATAGGAAGTCGTATTGAGCAGCCGACGCTTGGCAGCATGGTCATGTCCTGCCAGCACATCGCGTCGGTCCGACAACAACGCCAGCACGCGCGCGCGCTGCTCATCATCGATGGGCCAGTCGGCGACGAAGGCCGCCGCCGCGCGCTCATTCTGGCGTGCGGCCGGGATGTCGGTCGGCACCGAGCGCACCGGATCGCCGGTCACGAGCCGATCGGTGCCGTAAAGTTCGCGGTTGAAAAAGAGACCGAATGACAACCCAAGATCGGGATAAAGATTGGTGTGATAAGCCTGGTTGAGGCGGTCCAGGTTCACGCCGATGGATGCGACGCAATCGCGGGCCACCTGGCTCCAGCGGCGCCTCGGACTATCGAGGGACTCACTGCCGCCGTAGCCGAGCAGGAAGCGGCCATCGACATTGAACTCGTTGCGGCGCGCGTGGCCGCCGAATTCATCGTGATTGTCGAGAATGAGAATGCGCGCGTTCGGTCGCGCCCGGCGCAGATAGTTGGCGCTGGCGAGTCCGCCAAGGCCCGCTCCAATCACCACCACATCGTAGTGCTCGCTGACCTGCGCGGCGCCGAGGTCGTAGCGGCGCCCATCGCGAATGCCATGGGCGATCGCAAAATCCGCGGGACGGCCGCCCACGTAGCCAGTGCGCCCCGGCGGGTAGGGTCCGCCCGCTGTCTCGGCTGCGTTCTGCGCAAAGCTCGCGCCGGCGCCGCCCGCCACCACCGCGCAGGCGAAGCCGTCAATGAAATCGCGCCGCGTGATGCGGCTGGTCATGGGGAGTAGACCTTCTGGCCCGCGACCCAGGTCTGTCGCACCTTGATTTTCCAGATATCGCCCGCTGGTATCCTGAACAGATCCCGGTCGATCAGGATGAAATCGGCCCACTTGCCCGGCTCGAGCGAGCCGATGCGCGTCTCCCAGTGCGCAGCGTAGGCCGCATCCAGCGTGAAGGCCCGGAAGGCTTCGATCGGTGTCATGGCCTGCTCCGGGTGCCAGCCGCCCGGTGGCTGGCCATCATGATCCGTGCGCGTGATCGCCGCGTGCAGTCCGAAGAACGGGTTGTCGGACTCGACGGGAAAATCCGAACCGCCCGCAATACGCGTGCCCTGGTCGAGAAAGGTGCGCCAGGCGTACGCACCCTTGAGCCGTTCAGGACCGATGCGATCGAGCGCCATGTTCTTGTCGCTGGTCGCGTGCGTGGGCTGCATGGACGCAATCAGGTTCAGCTGCTTGAAACGCGGGATGTCCGCTGGCGCCACGACCTGCGCGTGCTCGATCCGATTGCGCAGCTCGCGGCCGCCCACCGCTTTGTAAGCCGCTTCGAAACCATCGAGCACCTGCCGGTTGGCGGCATCGCCGATCGCGTGCACATTGACCTGGTATCCGGCACCCAGCGCCGTCTGGATCTTGCGCTCCATGTCGAGATCCGACATGAACAACAGGCCGTGCTGGTCAGGCTTATCGGAATACGGCGCCAGCAGCGCCGCGCCGCGGCTGCCGAGCGCTCCGTCCGCGAACAATTTGACGGAGCGCACCGTCAGGCGATCCTGCCCGTAGCCGATCAGGGGGCCATCCTTTGAAAGCGTACGGAAGTCATCGCCCACGTCCATGATCATGGCGTAGATGCGCACGGGGAGTTGCCCCTGGTCGGCCAGCTGGCGATACAACCGGATCGTATCCGCGGGCACGCCGGCGTCGCCGGCCGAGGTCAATCCGACCGAATTCATGTGCGCCAGCGCTGCCTTGAGCGCACTCATGCTTTCGGTGACATCCGGACGAGGCACTACCGGGTCCATCAGATCCATGGCCTTGTCGACCAGCACCCCGCCCGGATTGCCGTCGGCGTTGCGTTCGATGCGTCCGCCCACCGGATCGGCCGTATCGCGCGTGATGCCGGCGGCACGAAGCGCGGCCGAGTTCAGCCACAGCGCGTGACCGTCGACCCGTTCAAGCACTACCGGGCGATCGGCAACTGCGGCATCCAGTTCGCTTGCCAGCGGAAAGCGACCGAGTTTCCAGATCACCTGGTTCCAGCCGGCGCCTCGAAGCCAGGGCAGCTGCGGGTGCTCGCCTGCATAGCGGCGAATGCGCTCCTGCGCTTCCGTCAGCGAGGCGGTGCCGGCGAGTTGGATGCGCGCGTACTGGAACCCGAGATCGATGATGTGGCCGTGCGCATCGATGAGGCCCGGTAGCAATGTGCTGCCATTGCCATCGATGACACTCGCATCCGGATAGGCGCGACGCAGCGTGGCCGACTCGCCGGTCCGCACCACCTTGCCTTCATCGAACACCAGCGCGCTGAAGTGTCGCAGCTTCCTGTCCTCACCCGTCAACGTGTAGCCGTGCACGTTGTCGATCAGGGTCGCGGCAGCGAACGCCGGCGCCTGTGCCAGCACCAGGGCCAACGCCAACATGAGCATCGATTTCAAGCATCCTCCTATGTATTCAGCGCAACGTGCGCCACCACTTGAATCCACAGCCCCAAGAGCACCAGCCAGCCGACGGAGTAGGCCCTTACCCGCTTCCCGATCCGGTTGCCACCCAGATGAATGATGGCGTGGACAACTCGCGCGGCCACATAGGCCCAGGCCAGAAACTGGACCGCGATCCCGACATCGTGCGTCACCATCGCTGCGAGGCAGCCGGCATAAAACAGGGTGGGCGCTTCGAAAAGATTGGAGAAATGCCGCGCGGCCTTGGCACTGTCTTCGGGTTCGGCGCCGCCCTGGAAGATCCCGAAGTAGCCCATCGACACCCGGCCTTCGCGCACCGCCCGGACCCGGCGGCGGAACAGCACACCCAGGACGATCATGCTCAGCAGTACCAGCGCGAACATGGGGTAGACCAGTGAATAGTCGTGCATGCTGGTCACGCGCGCGGGGTAGCCGCGCCCTCCGGCAGACAACCCGCCGCACGCGCCTTATCCAGCAGTGACTCGGCCATGCGGATGCTGGCGAGGTCGATCAGCCGGCCATCGAGCGACACCGCGCCCTTGCCTTCCCTGGCTGCTTGCGCCATTGCGGCCATGATACGAATGGCCTTGGTCACTTCCGACTGCGAGGGCGTGAACACCTCGTTGGCGAGTTCGATCTGCGAGGGATGAATGGCCCATTTGCCCTCATAGCCGAGCACGGCCGCCCGGTTGGCGGCCGCGATATAGCCGTCGCGATCGCCGAAGTCACCGAAGGGCCCATCGATGGGCCGCAGCCCGTAGGCACGGCAGGCCACCAGCATGCGCGTCTGCGCCGCGTGCCAGGGATCGGTCCAGAAGTATTCGCGGCGATTATCGGCATCCTTGTCTGTGAGCACGCCGCTGTCCTTGTGCACGCCGCCGATCACCGTCGTGCGCGCGCGCGTCGAGGCTGCGTAATCGGCGACGCCAAAGCTCAACGCCTCGAGCCGGCGCGAGGACTGGGCGATCGATTCCACGTTGGCCATGCCGAGCGCAGTCTCGATCAGCACCTCGAAGCCGATGCGTTTCTCGCGCCGCTTCGCCGCTTCGATCTGAGTCACGAGCATGTCGATCGCGTAGACATCCTGCGACACGCCGACTTTGGGTATCAGGATCATATCCAGGCGCGGACAGGCCTCGACGATATCGACGATGTCGCGATACATATAGTGCGTGTCGAGGCCGTTGATACGGACCATGATGGTCTTCGTGCCCCAGTCCACATCGTTGAGTGCCTGCACGATGTTGGCGCGGGCGCGCTCCTTGTCATCCGGCGCCACCGCATCCTCGCAATCCAGGAAGATGATGTCGGCGGCGGACTTCGCGGCCTTCTCGAACAGCGCCGGGTTGCTGCCGGGAACGGCAAGTTCCGAGCGATGCAATCGCGGAGTAGCCTGTTCGATGCTCGTGAAACTCATGGTGTCCCTCCCTAACCCGTGCTGCCGAAGCCGGCCGCAATGCAATTGACCGACAGCAGCAGCGGCGCCTTGTAGGATTCCTTCTCGGCTTCCTGTCGCGCGCCGCGGTAGCGGCGCAACAACTCAACCTGCTGCCGGTTGGCGTGGGCAATGCTCGGTAACTTGCGCGCGAGACGCGCCCGCAGCACGGGGAAGCGCTCGGCGATCCTGCGGCCGCCACTGACCTCCATCAGCATATCCGATGTCAGGCGGTATTCCCGTTCGAGCACACGGAAGATCGCCTCGCGCACACCGGGATCCTCGACCAACGAGGAGTAGTCGCGCGCGATCGCCATATCCACCTGCAATAGCGTCTTCTCGACTTCGTCCACGATGAGTCGAAACAGGCGAAATTCCCGGAACATGCGCTGCAACAACGTCAGGCCCGGTTCCTTGCGCACCTGCAGAAAGGCCGACAGGCCGCTGCCGACACCGAACCAGCCGGGGACGATGTGGCGATTCTGGGACCAGGCGAACACCCAGGGGATGGCGCGCAGATCGGCCAGTGTCTTGGCGCCAAACCGGCGCGCCGGGCGCGAGCCGATGTTGAGCATCGCGAGCTCATCGAGCGGACTGGCCGCCTGCAGATACGTGATGAGATCAGGGTGCTGAATGAGTTGACCGTATGCAGCCCTCGAGGTTCCCGCCAATGCTTCCATGGCCTCTTCGAATTCGGCCACCGGCACCAGTGCCTGCTCGCTTTCGGACTTGAGGCTGTGTTCGAAAACACTCGTGGCCAGCAACTCGATCTGATAGGAGGCAGTACCGCGATTCGCATACTTGAACGAGACGACCTCACCCTGTTCGGTGATGCGGAACCGTCCGTTGATCGAGCCCGCCGGCTGCGCGGCGATCGCGCGCCCCGTCGGTATGCCGCCGCGGCTGACCGAGCCGCCGCGACCGTGAAAGAAGGAGATCGGCACCTTGAGTTCCTGGCCGAGGCGCGTGAGCTTCACCTGCGCCTTGTACAGTTCCCAGTTCGATGCCAGGAAGCCACCGTCCTTGTTGGAGTCCGAATAGCCGATCATGACGTCCTGCACGCCGCCCTGCGCGCGAATGCTGCGTTTCACCATGGCATTGCCGAGCAGCTCGCGCATGATCGTGGGCGCCGCACGCAGATCCTCGATGGTCTCGAACAGCGGCACGATCGGCAACGTGCAGGTCTCAACCGCGGCTGCATCGCTGAAGAGCCCCGCTTCCTTGGCCAGCAAGTAGACACCGAGCAGATCCTCGCAGCTGTGGGTCATGCTCAGGATGAAAGTACCGAAGGCATCGCGGTCGCTGCGCTGGCGGGTATCGGCGATGAGGCGGAAGATCCCAAGCGTCTCGGCGGCCGCAGGCGGAAGCCCCAGTAGTTCGCGCCTGCCGGTGCGCGCCTGGGACAGCTCGGCGATCAGCCAGTCGCGCCAGGCGATGCTGTCGGGAAGCGGCGGCTCGCCGGCGCCGCCGCCGGCTTGCCAGAGTGCCTGCAGCGCCGCCGTCGTGCGCGTGGAATTTTCGCGGCAATCGAGCCGCACACTGCAGAAGCGAAAGATCTCCACTTCCCGACGCAGCGGCCGCACCAACCGTTCGGCCAGTCCCGGGGCCCGGCATTCGATCAGCGCATCCTCGGCCACCACGAGATCGGCGATCAATTCATCGGCACCGGCATATCCGCGCGATGCGGAAGCGCCGGCGCCTGCGGGATCGAGTGTCGCATCGATTTTGGCGAGCATGCAGGCGAAATATTGTCTGAACAGCTCGCCCCGATTGCGTGTGGCGATGCCGCGGGGATCTTCGACTTCGGTGAGCAACTGCGCCAGTACATCCCGCAGTCCGGGCGGCACGCGCACGGTGCTCTCGGCAATCGAGAGGGTGCGGATCAGCCCGGCGACGCGTGCGCGATAACGCGCCAGGCTCGCTGCGCGGTTGGTCTGGAGCGTTTGCCGCGTAATCTCGTTGGTGACGAAGGGATTACCGTCCCGGTCGCCGCCCATCCACGCGCCGAACTGGAAGAATGGCCGCACTTCGAACCGTTCACCCGGATAGCTCTGTTTCAGCGCGGTTTCCAGCTTCTCGAGCAATCGGGGGACGGCGTCGAACAGGGTTTCGTTGAAGAAATGCAGTCCCCATGCCACCTCCTGTGCCACGGTGGGCTTCTCCAGCCGCAGCTCGCCGGTGAGCCAGAGCAGTTCGATTTCGCTGCCGAGCTTATGGACCAGCTCGGCGCGCTCGCGCGCCGTCCAGCGCGGCGATTCCAGGTCCATGAGCCCGCGGTAGATGCGGCGATGACGCTCGAGCACGGTGACTCGCTTGGCCTCGGTGGGGTGCGCCGTAATGACGGGCCGGATGCGCAGTTCCGCCAGCAGTCCGCGGATACGATCAGCCTTGACCCCAACGGCTGCGGCGTCCGAGATGAGCTGTGCGAAGGTGCCGCGCACGCCCTGATAGCCGACCCGGTTTTCGGCTTCACGCCGCCGACGCATCGCCGCATTCTGCTCCGCGATGCTCAGCAGCTGAAACCAGATGCCCTGGGCCTGCAGTGTGCGCGCGAGCAGCCGCGGCGTCAGGCCTTCGCCGTCGATCTCCCCGCGCAGCAGCGGCACCACCTCGGGCTCGTGACGCGCGGCCACCTCGAGCAGCAGCTCAAACAGCAGTCCGGATACGCGCGATTCGTAATCGGAATCCGCAGCATCAGTATCCATGATTCAGCGACGACCGGGTCGCTTGCGCAGCACCTCGCCCACCGTGGATCCGAGCTCCGAGGCGCTGGGCGCGACGGTCAGTCCATACGATTTCATGATTTCGGTTTTCTCGGCGGCACTGTCGCCGGCGGAGGATATGATCGCGCCGGCATGACCCATGCGTCGTCCTTTCGGCGCAGTCAGGCCGGCGACGTAGCCGATCACCGGCTTGCTCATGTTCTCCTTGACCCAGCGCGAAGCTTCCGCTTCCTGCGGGCCGCCGATCTCCCCGATCATCATCACCGCTTCGGTTTCCGGATCCTGCTCGAAGAGCATCAGGTGATCCAGGAAGGAGCTGCCGTTGATCGGATCGCCGCCAATGCCCACGCTGGTGGTCTGGCCGATGCCCAGCGCATTCATTTGCGCTGCGGCCTCGTATCCGAGTGTGCCGGAGCGCGACACGACGCCGACGTTGCCGCGCTTATAGATGTGTCCCGGCATGATGCCCAGCATGGCCTTGCCCGCGCTGATGATGCCCGCGCAGTTCGGTCCCACCACCATCGTGCGCCGCTCACGCGGATAGCGCATCAGGTAGCGTTTGACGCGCATCATGTCCTGCGCCGGGATGCCGTCGGTGATCGTGCACACCAGACGCAGCCCCGCATCGGCAGCTTCCATGAGCGAATCGGCCGCAAATGCGGGCGGAACGAAGGCGAGGCTGGTGGTGGCCCCGGTGGCGCGAACCGCTTCCTTGACGGTGTTGAACACCGGACGTTCCAGATGCTTCTGCCCGCCCTTGCCGGGCGTCACGCCGCCCACGACGTTGGTGCCGTAAGCGATCATCTCGCGCGCATGGAAAGTGGCCTTCTCGCCGGTGAATCCCTGCAGAATGATCGGGGTCTTCTCGTCAATCAGAATGCTCATGGCGTCACCTTAGGAAAGCGATCCGCTCGCGGCGGCGACTGCCTTCTGCGCCGCCTCGGCCAGCGTCGCGGCGCTGATGATGGGAAGGCCACTGGCGGCGATGATGGCGCGGCCTTCCTTTTCGTTGGTGCCCGCCAGCCGTACGACCAGCGGCACCTTGATGCCGATCGCACGCACGGCCTGCACCACGCCCTGCGCCACCCAGTCGCAGCGATTGATGCCGGCAAAAATGTTGACGAGGATAGCCTTGACCTTGGCATCCGAGAGCACGAGCTTGAACGCCTTCTCCACGCGTTCGGGCGATGCGCCACCGCCGACGTCGAGGAAGTTGGCCGGCTCCCCGCCCGCATACTTGATGGTGTCCATCGTCGCCATCGCCAGGCCGGCGCCATTGATGATGCAACCGATGTCGCCCTCGAGCCCCACGTAGCTGAGATTGTCCTGCGACGCTTCGGCTTCGCGCGGATCCTCCTGCGAGAGGTCGCGCATTTCGGCCACGTCGCGGTGCCGGAACAGTCCGTTATCATCGAACGACATCTTGGCATCGAGCGCGATCACGCGATCATCCGGCGTCACGACCAGTGGATTGATCTCAACCATGGTGGCGTCGAGCGCGCGGAAGGCCCGGTAAGCGCCCATGATGGCGGCGACGGCGCGACTTACCTGCTTGATATTGAGCCCGAGTCCGAAGGCGATCTCGCGCGCCTGGAAGGGCTGCAGCCCAACGGCCGGCTCGACGATGATTTGCAGGATGGCGTCGGGGGAAGTCCTGGCGATCTCCTCGATCTCCATGCCGCCATGCCCCGAGGCGATCACGCGCACGCGCTCGGCTTTGCGGTCGAGCACTATCCCTAAGTACAACTCGCGTTCGAATTTTTCGGCAACCTCGATATAGACGCGCTGGACGATCTTGCCCTCCGGACCGGTCTGATGCGTGACGAGTTTTTTGCCGAGCATGGCCTGCGCGGCCTCATGCACCTCATGATAGGTTCGGCACAGCTTGATGCCGCCTGCCTTGCCGCGAGCGCCGGAGTGAATCTGCGCCTTGACGGCCCAGTGCCACCCTCCCAGTTCGGATGCCGCAAAGGATGCCTGTTCCGGACTATAGGCGACTGCGCCGCGCTGTATGGGCACGCCATAGCCCGACAACAGCTCCTTGGCCTGATATTCATGAATGTCCATGCGATCCCTCTCCCTCGCCGCACCGACGCACGATCTGATCCAGCTCGGCGAGCGTACTCTGGACGAACCCGGCATCCCGGATGCTGCCGGCATTGATGCGGACGTTCAAGGCCGCGCAGTGCAGCGCTGCGTGCGCCGTCAACGCGGCAACCCCGGCCTCGCCAGCCGCGTTCGAATGTCCCATGCCGGCCACCGATCGGGCCAGCTCGAGCACCTCTCCACAGGCATGCGCGCAGGCGAGCGGCGCGAGCGTCGCAGTGCGCAGCGCCGCCTGGATTGCCTGACTGCGAGCGGCCCGTTCAGCCTCGCCGTTCTTGGGCAACGCATAGGCGCGCATGACGGCATCGAAAGCGCCGACGTCTTCATCCATGAGGCCGATCAATCGCTGACGCAGGCCCTGCGCACTTTCGAACGCGGCGGCCATTTCGCCCCGGACCGCGACCGTTTCCTTCCGGTCGAGGCTCAATCGGCAAACCATGCTCACGAGCGCCGCCGCAACGGCAGCGATCAGCGCTGTAGCGCTCCCGCCGCCAGGGGTCGCACTGGCCGCGGCCAGCGCCTCCAGGAACTCACCGACCGGTTCATCCGCAATCACTGCCGGCCCCCATGGCTGTTCCGTACAGCACGAACTGCGGAAATGTTCAAGTAATTCAATTCAACCTCGCCATGATAGTCAATTCGACGGGTAAGCCTCTACACTCATCACTAAGCCATAACTTCAGAAGAACAGGTCCATGCCATCCGATATTGAGATAGCCCAAAAAGCGAAGCTACAACGCATCACGCACGTCGCCAAAGAGAAACTTGGCATCGATGATCACCATCTGGAGCCCTACGGACACTACAAGGCCAAGGTGTCGCTGGATTACGCGAACAGCCTTACGGGCAAGCCGGACGGCAAACTGATCCTGGTCACGGCCATCACGCCGACTCCGGCCGGCGAAGGCAAGACCACCACCACCGTCGGTCTCGGCGATGCGCTCAACCTGATCGGCAAGAAGGCCTGCATCTGCCTGCGCGAGCCCTCGCTGGGGCCGGTCTTCGGCATGAAAGGCGGCGCTGCCGGCGGCGGCTACGCCCAGGTCGTGCCGATGGAAGACATCAATCTGCATTTCACGGGCGACTTCAGCGCCATCGCGCTCGCCAACAACCTGCTGGCGGCCCTGATCGACAACCACGTCCATCACGGTAACGAACTGGGAATCGATGTGCGTCGCATCACCTGGAAGCGCGTCGTCGACATGAACGATCGTGCGCTGCGCGACATCACGGTGGGCTTAGGGGGTCCCGGCAACGGCTATCCGCGCCAGGATGGTTTCGACATCGTGGTCGCCTCGGAGGTGATGGCCATCTTCTGCCTCGCCACCTCGCTCAAGGACCTCAAAGAGAGGTTGGGCAACATCGTCATCGGCTATACCAGCGCCCACAAGGCCATCCGCGCGCGCGACCTGAATGCGCACGGCGCCATGGCGGTGCTGCTGAAGGATGCGTTGCAGCCCAACCTGGCGCAGACGCTCGAGAACAACCCCGCCTTCATCCATGGCGGCCCGTTCGCGAACATCGCCCACGGTTGCAATTCCGTGCTCGCCACCAAGACCGCATTGAAGCTGGCCGACTATGTCGTGACAGAGGCGGGTTTTGGCGCCGACCTGGGCGCAGAAAAGTTCATCGACATCAAATGTCGCAAGTCCGGCCTGCGCCCGAACGCCGTGGTTATCGTCGCCACACTGCGCGCCCTCAAGTTTCACGGCGGCGTCGATCTGAAGTCCCTCAACACCGAGAACCTCGATGCGCTCGCGAAGGGCATGTCCAATCTCGAGCGTCACGTCAACAATATCCGCAACTACTACGGATTGCCCTGCGTGGTAGCCGTCAACCACTTCACCTTCGACACACAGGCCGAAATCGAACTGCTGCAGAAAAAAATGGCGCGCCACAAGGCGCCCGTGATCGTCTGTCGCCACTGGGCCGAGGGCGGCAGGGGCGCCGCGGAACTGGCACGCACCGTGGTCGATATCATCGACACGGTTCCCACGGACTTTCAGTTCGTCTACGAGGAGAAGGCGACGCTGTGGGAGAAGATGACCTCCATCGCCATCAAGATCTACGGTGCCAGCGCCGTGACGGCCGATTCGAAGATCCATGCGCAGATCAGGAAGCTGCAGGAGGACGGCTACGGCCATTACCCGGTCTGCGTCGCCAAGACGCAGTACTCCTTCTCCACCGATCCTGCGCTCAAGGGAGCACCTACCGACCACACCATCAATGTGCGCGAAGTGCGGCTGTGCGCGGGCGCCGAATTCATCGTCATGGTCTGCGGCGACATCATGACCATGCCCGGACTTCCCAAGATACCGTCAGCCAGCAAGATCGACCTGGACGACGACGGCAAAGTGGTCGGACTTTTCTAGAGGCGTCGCCTAGGAGCGTTGCCGGTCCGAGCGCGGATCGTAGCCGACGATCTGGCCGGTCATGCCCTGCGGCTCGGCGCTTATGAACGGTCCCTTCTGGCTCGAGGGCACGGCGCGCCGCCGGCTCTTGCGCCAGAGGTCATAGATGGTCAGGGCGCCGGTGAGCGCAGCAAGCGTTGCGAAGTAGGCGTGCGGCCCAAAAGCCTGCATGAGACTGCCCATGACGACCGGGCCGAAGGCTGCGGCCGAGCCGTTCAGGCGCAGCAGCGCGCTGCTGGCATCCACCATCTGCGCGGGCTCGAGCTTGTCGTTCACATGCGAGACGGCCAGCGAATAGAGCGTCAGCGCCAGCCCGCTGAAGCAGCCGGTCAGCACCAGGAAAAGAAAGTGCGGCATTGCGCCGAAGGCGACGATGCAGCCGGCCACGAGGGTGGCCAGCGTGCAGATGCCGGCGATGACCGTACGCCGATCCATGCGATCGGACAGCCGGCCGACCGGATACTGCGTGATCACGGCCGCGCAGATGCTCAGCGCCATGAAAGTGGCGACACCCGTGGTGTCCAGTCCGCGACGGATCGCGTATACGGGCCCCATCGAGAAGATGATGGATGAGATCAGTCCCGAGACGCTGACCGCCACCACGCCCAGCGGCGAGTTGCGATACAGGTCGCGGTAGCGGACCTTGCGTGGCACCTCGCGCTCAGGCAACGGCGTCGCCGATATGACGATGGGAACCATCGCCAGCGATATCAGCAGCGACACCACCATGAAAGGGGTGGCTGACATCGGGTTCGCGAGCAGCAGCAGGAACTGCGCCGCACCCAGTCCCACGTAGAGAATCAGCATGTAGATGGCCATCAGGCGGCCGCGATTGGCGCGGCTGGCGCGATCGTTGAGCCAGCTTTCCGCCACGACATAGATGCCTGCGAAGCAGATGCCCGTCAGCAGTCGCATGGCCGCCCAGGTCGCCGGATTGACCAGCAATCCCTGCACCAGGATGGCCGAGGCGGCGATGGCCGCGAGCGCCGCGAACACGCGAATGTGCCCCACCTGGCGCAGCAGTCGTGGCGCGGCCACGGTGCCGAAGAGGTAGCCCACGTAGTACCCGGACATGATGATGCCGGTCACGGGGGAGGGAAATCCCTCGAGCGTTGCGCGCAGGCCGAGCAGCGTGCTCTGCAGTCCGGCGCCGAGCATCAGCACGCCCATGCCAAGAAGCAGTGGCCAGGTGGTGAGGATCGGATTGAGCGGCACGGTGCCTGGCGGGTACGCGAACGGGTCGTGAGGAATTAACTACATGATATACCCAATGCGAGCTAGCTCGATGGCTGTTGTGCGCACAGGCTCACATCGCCGCTGTGCGTATCGATGCGCACCTGCGCGCCACCGGCGCCCTGGCGGAACGATAGTCGCGAGCCGGGACCGTAACTCTCGTGCGTGGCCTTCTGACCAAAGCAGCTCTTCAGATCGCCACTGAAGCTGTGCAGTTCGTAGTCGGCCGCCGGGGGACCGCCGGTGAATTCGATGGTGAAATCACCGCTGACCGACTGGCCCTCGAGCAGTCCATCGCTGGCAAGTGCCGCGCGGATTTGATAGTTCCCCGACACGGATTTGATGTTCGCATGCGTGATCGCGCCCAGCGAGAGCTTGCCCTCCCCGCTCACGGTGTTGACGCTGATGTCACCCCGACCGCCCTGGACGTCTAGATCGCCGCTGACGGTGCCCAGCTCCAGCAGACGCGTATCAGCTCCCGCGCTTAAATGGATGTCGCCGCTGACCGTGTGAATGCGTGCATCGTGCACAGCCGTGGTCGTGACGTTCCCGCTGACCGTCTGCAGTTCCTGATTCCCAAGCAGGTCCCTGACCGAGAGATCCGCACTGACGAGCGAGGCCGACAGGCTGCTGCCGCGGGGCACGCGCACGCTCAAGGTAGCTTGTGGCCGACCGCGCACACGGATTCTCCAGTGCTGCTCGTCGGCATCGGAATCCATCACGCGGATGGTCGCGCGGTTTCCCGCCATCGCGATCTCGAGCTTGTCCGTATCCGAACCGAGCGTACCGGCGACTTCTATTTCCGGTTTGTCCCATCCAGTCACATCGACGCGTCCGCCGACGTCGACGATCTCGACCTGTCCCTGCGGATCGGCCGAGCGATGTTCATCGACATCGTGAGACGCGGCCATCGCCATGGGCCCGCTGAGTGCTGCCAGCGACGCGAATACGAATGACGGGATGCTCATGTGCGGTTCCTCTGCATGGCCGGTTCGGTGGTTTGCACCACCGTGGCGTATAAATCGAATTCCTGCTGCCAGGTGCCCGCGAGCAGGCGATTGAGCACCGCGCTCTGCGGATCGGCCGCCAATGCGCGACGGATATCGGCATTCGCGGCCCGGATGATGGACAGATCGTGCTCGATGCGATCGCGCGTGGCCGGCTCGAGCAATTCCAAGCGTTCGTGGTAAGTGCGCTCGAGGGTGGCGCGAGTCTTCACGTATTCCGGATCGGCCGGCACTGCAAAGCCTTCGGTGCCTGGCGCACTCGCCAGCGGTGAGTGTGACCGGCCCGCCTGCCAGCCGATGATGCCCGCGGTCAATGCAATCGCCAATCCCGCGGCCAGCGCCAGCGGTACGCGCCGCGGCCGCTCGCGCCCAGTTCCTGCCGCCGTGATCGCCGCATCGATCGCGGGCCACAGATCGCGCTCCAGGGGCAGATCGCGCGGCAATTGCGCCAGACGCTCATCGAGACTATTCATTTGTCCTCCAGGGACAGATCGAGACGCGCGGCGAGGATCTGCCGCGCGCGGTGCAACTGCGCCTTGCTGGTGCCGACCGCGATGTCGAGCGCATCGGCAGCTTCTTCATGGCTGAACCCATAGATGCCAACGAGCACGAGTACCTGGCGCGCTCCGGCCGGCAAGGCGCCGATGGCTGCCTCCAGATCCAAGGGCGGAGCATCCTCGGCACCCTGGGATTCGAAGGCGGCGCCGGCCTCGCTGGCTCCGGTCTCACGCGCCTGGGCGAGACCGCGGTGACGCGCCATGACCGTATTGACCGCGATCCGGTGCAGCCAGGTCGCAAAGGCGCTGCGCGCTTCGAAGCGGGGCAGCGCGCGCCAGGCGCTGATGAAGGTCTCCTGTACACAGTCCTCGGCGGTCTCCCGGTGGCCGGTCAGGCGCAGGCACAGGGCATGTACGCGCCCGGCATGAAGGCGGTACAGGCGCTCGAAGGCCGGCCGGCTGCCCGCGATGGCCGCGGCGATGGCGCGGGGTTCGTCGAGCGGGCCGCGCGCCGTGGCGTCCGGAAAATCGATTGTGGCCGCTGACGCCTGCACCTAAGGCTCCCATGCTCGTTGGCGGATTAGATGCGAGCGGGCATGGAAAGGTTTACCTCGACGTCGGCTAGAATGCGCGCCGATGACCGCACCCAGTCCTGATGCCGCCGCGGAAGACCGCTCGCGCTCGCGTTCCCTGGTGGCCTCCCCGGACGGCGTGGTCGCCAGCGAAAGCGTACTCGCCTCCCAGGTGGGAGCGCGCATTCTGGAGGCCGGCGGTAATGCCATCGACGCGGCCATCGCCACGAATGCGATGCTCGGCCTGGTGGCGCCGATGAATGACGGCATCGGCGGGGATCTTTTCGCCATCGTGCATGAAGCGGACAGCGGCCGTCTGCACGGGCTGAATGCGTCCGGCTGGGCACCAGCCGGCCTGAGCGCCGCATTTCTGTTGCATCAGAACCTCGAGCAGATGCCCCAGCAGGGCATCCACTCGGTCACGGTGCCGGGCGCGGTTGCCGGCTGGCACAGCCTCGCGCGGCGCTTTGGCAGTCGGCCGCTGGCCGAACTGCTGGCACCGGCCATCGCCTACGCCGAGCACGGTTTTCCGGTCGAAGAGGTGGTCCAGGGCTACTGGCACGCCAGCGAGGCGCTGCTGCGCCAGGATGCCGCCGCGTCGGCGACCTACCTGCCTCAGGGCCGGACGCCGCTGGTCGGCGAGCTGTTCCAGAATCCGGCGCTTGCCTGGACCTATCGGCAGATCGCCGTGCTTGGCCGCGACGCTTTCTATCGCGGCGAAGTCGCGCGCAAGATCCTCAGCACCTCGGCCGCGCATGGGGGCACGCTGACGGCCGCCGACCTGGCCGAGTTCGAAACCGAATGGGTCGAGCCTCTCTCGACCACCTACCGCGGCTGGACGGTCTGCGAGCTGCCGCCCAACGGCCAGGGCATTGCCGCGCTCGAAATGCTCAACATCATCGAGCGCTTCCCGTTGCGCGAGTGGGGTCACAACTCCGTGCGCACGCTGCATGCGCTGATCGAGGCCAAGAAGCTCAGCTACGCCGACCTTGCATGCCACGTTGGCGACATGCGCTTTGCGAGCATCCCCGTAGAGGGCCTGCTGTCGCGCGAGTATGCAGCCGACCGTGCCGCGCAAATCGACCCGGCGCGCGCCGCGGCAATCGCGGCCCCCGGTACACCACCGGGCACCGATCACGGCACGACGTATCTCGCGGTCGCCGATCGCGCCGGCAACCTCGTCTCCCTCATCCAGAGCAACTTTGCGGCCGTGGGCTTCGGATCGGGCATCGCGGTCGCCGACGCGGGCTTCGTGCTGCAGAATCGCGCCGGCCTATTCAACCTGGAGCCGGGCCATCCCAATCAGCTGGCCGGCCGCAAGCGCTCGCTGCACACGATCATTCCCGGCTTCATGCACAAACCCGGCAGGCGCATCGCTTTCGGCGTCATGGGCGGCTGGAACCAGGCCCAGGCGCACGTGCAGTTCGTTTCCAATGTCGTGGATTTCGGTATGAACATCCAGGCGGCGCTCGATGCACCACGCTTCTCGAAGGACACTTTTCCCGGGCGCGACGTGAATCTCGAGGCGCGCATTCCGCGCTCGATCCGGCAGCAGCTCGCCGCCATGGGGCACGAGATCGTGCTGCGAGGTGATTTTTCCTCGGTCCGCATGGGCAGCGGCCAGGCAGTCGAGCACGACCTTGCGGGCGGCATGTTGTTCGGGGCCTCCGATCCGCGCAAGGACGGCGCGGCCATCACCGCGCTGCGAGGCTGGGCTTAGCGAGGCAGGTCTTGGCGAGGCTCAGACCGTGCGCTTGGTGAAGCGCGCGATTCCACGGCGCGCATCCTCGGTGCCGGCGTTGCACGCCATCACATCGCTGGCCCGCTCGTAGGCGGCTTCGATCGAAAGCTCGAGCTGCTCATAGAACAGGCGCTTGCCGAGCGCAACCGCCTCGGGAGATTTGGCCGCGATCTGGGCCGCCAGCGCTGCGATTTCGGCATCGAGCTGCGCCGGCGCCACCACGCGATTGACCAGCCCGCGCTCGCGGGCCGTCGGGGCATCGATGAACTCCCCGGTCAGCAGCATTTCGAGTGCCGGCTTCTGCAGCACATTCCGCGACAGGGCCACGGCCGGCGTCGAGCAGAACAGGCCCAGATTGATACCGGAAACGGCGAATCGCGCATCATCGCCAGCCACCGCCAGATCGCACATGGCCACGAGCTGGCAGCCCGCGGCGGTGGCAACGCCCTGAACCCGGGCAATGACCGGCTGCGGCAGGCGGCGGATGGTCAGCATCAGCTGGCTGCAGGCCCCGAAGAGCGCACGCATCTCATCGGTACCGATCTCCGATCCCATCTCGTTCAGGTCATGCCCGGCACAGAATGCACGACCCTCGGCCGCGAGCACGATCACGCGCACCGAGCGGTCGCTCCCCATGGACTCGAGCGATTCCCGCAAGGCTGCCATCATTGCCGCCGACAGCACGTTGTACTTGGCCGCACGATTGAGAGTCAGACGCGCCACGGGTCCATCCCGATCGATGCGCACCAAGGGCGCTTCCGCCGCGCTCGCGGCCATTGCATCGGCACCGGAATTCAGCATGTTCGTCCTCCAGGATCGTCATTGTACGCGCGCTCGCCTGGAGCCTGTTCAAAGCGCGGCTTTGCCGATAGATTGGCGGCCATGGGGGCAAAAGAGGCACGGTCGGTGACTGCGGCAGAGGCTGCGGCACTGGTCAAATCCGGCGACTGGGTCGACTACGGCTTCGGCCTCGCGCAACCCGATGCCTTTGACCGAGCGCTCGCCGCGCGCGCAGCGGAACTCGAGCAGGTCAAGATCCGATCCGCGCTGACGGTGCGACCGCGGGCCGTGCTCGAAGCCGATCCCGAAGGTGAGCACTTTCTGTGGTTCAACTGGCACTTCTCCGGCTACGACCGCAAGCAGCATGATGCCGGTCGCTGCAATTACATCCCGATGAATTTCGGCGAGGCGCCGAGCTACTACCGCCGCTTCATAGACCCGATCAGTGTCGCGTGCATCAAGACCGCGCCGATGGACTCCCAGGGCTATTTCAACTTCGGCTGCAGCACCACCTACCTGCGCGCGATGACCGAACGCTCGCGCATCATCATCGTCGAGACCACCGAGGCGATGCCGCGCGTGCCGGGCCCCGACAATGCCATCCATGCCCGCGATGTCGACTTCGTCATCGCGGACGGCGCCTCACCGCTGGCGGAGATTTCGGCCGCGCCGAGCGGCGAGGTCGAGCGGCGGGTGGCGCAGCTGATCGCGGCGGAAATCGAGGATGGCGCGTGCCTGCAGATCGGCATCGGCGGCATGCCAAACGCCGTCTGCTCGCTGCTGCGCCATGCCAATGTGCGCGATCTGGGTATCCACACCGAGATGCTCGTGGATGGCATTGCCGACCTGATCGAGGCCGGTATCGTCACCAACGCGCGCAAGCAAATGGATGTCGGCCGCAGCGTGTTCTCCTTCGCGCTCGGCTCGGGCAGGCTTTACCGCATGATCGACGGCAACCAGGCAATGAGTGCCTGCCCGGTCGACTATACGAACCTGCCGCACAACATCGCGCGCAACCATAAGGTCGTCTCGATCAACAACACCACGCAGATCGATCTGCAGGGCCAGGCGGCCTCGGAATCCTGCGGCAATCGTCACGTCAGCGGCACCGGCGGCCAGTTGCAGTTCGTGCGCGGGGCATACGCCTCCGAGGGCGGCAAGTCGTTTCTTTGCCTGTCCTCGACCTTCAGCAAGGGCGCTACGCGCGAAAGTCGCATCGTTGCCACGCTGACGCCGGGCAACATCGTCACAACGCCGCGCACCGACACCATGTACGTGGTCACCGAGTTCGGCATGGTCAATCTCAAGGGCAAATCGGTCGCCGAACGTGCGGTCGCACTGACCTCGATTGCACACCCGGACTATCGCGAACAACTGGAACGCGAGGCGCGCCAGAAGAACATCATCCCCAAGGGCTACCGCTAGCCGCCGAGGACTGCCGCTACCCGATCAGGCGCGTCCCCGCGTAGAGCAGCACGCCGACAATGCCGCCGACCAGTGCGCCATTGATGCGAATGAACTGCAGGTCCCGCCCGATCTCGATCTCGATCCTGTTGCTGACTTCCTGTGCGTCCCAGCCACGGACCACCTCGGATATCAGCGCGGCAATCTGGCCGCCATGCCGCGCGGTGAGCGTGCGCGCGAATTTGAGCCAGGCGTCATTGAGCCGCTGCAGTATCACCGGGTCACGTGCAATCCCCGATGAAAGAGCCGCCAGCAGGGTGCCGGCGTAGTGCCGCAGCTGCGAGTCGGGCCGCGCGAGATCCGCCTCGGCTCGCGCCGCCAGCGTGTCGCGCAGCCGGCGCAGGTCCCGATCGCCGAAGAAGGTCTCCAGGGCGCTGCGCAACCAGGCCTGCGCCGCTGCGCGCTGCGCGGGCAGCTGCTCGAGTTCGCGCGCCCAGTTCCTTGTCGCTACGGCCAGCGATTCGCGCAGTGGATGCTCGCCATCGGCGGCAACCTCGTGCAGCAAGCTCCGGACTCCATCGAGGAATTTCCGCACGATGTACTCATCGACGAATGACGGCGTGTACTTGGAGGCCTGCGCGAACTTTTCGCGCACCACGACCTCGTTCGCCAGCAACCATCCATCCATTGCCACCAGCGCGCGATCGAGCAGGACCCGGTGCAGCCCCGCATCGAGCAGCACCTCCATGGACCTGCCGATCAACCGCGCCGCATCGAGTTCGAGCAGTTTCGGCACCAGATTGACGCGAAAGAGCCGGCGCAGATCCTCATCCTCGGGCGCGCGCAGCAGCGCCGGCAAAAAGCCCGTCAGCGAATCGGCAACGGCGGCGGCGTTGGCCGGCAGCGCGAGCCAGGCCGTCACTTGCCGCGGCACATGAAGCCCTTCGAGCCTGCCGACGATAGTGTCGGGAGTCAGCAGGTAGCGCGTCACGAAGCCGCCGAGGCTGTCGCCGATGTTGCGCTGATTGCGCGGAATGATCGCCGTGTGCGGGATAGGCAGTCCCAGCGGCCGCCGGAACAGCGCGACCACCGCGTACCAGTCCGCGATCGCTCCGATGGCCGAGGCCTCGGCAAAAGCCTGTACCCATCGCAACCAGGGCCAGGTCGACCGGAATTGAACGCTAAGAATGAGAACGATGAGGCTGACGGCCAGGAGTGCCAGGTTCAGCCGCTGCATGCGACGCAGCCCCGCGCGCTTGTCTTGGGTCATGGGCTCCATTATGCGCGCCCCCGGGGACACTTCCCCGCCGGAGAATGCCGACACCCGATCGCGCCGCCACCCGATGTCATCGACACCGTCCCTGGGCGATGCTGCGATCATGACTCCGGATCTCATCGCGCTGTTCCGACGCCTGACGGCCGGTGTGTATGTCGTCGGCGTCGGCAATCGCAGCCGCTTCGACGCCTTCACGGCCGCCGCCATCATGCAGGTGTCCTATCGCCCGCTGCTGCTGGCGCTTGCGATCAATCCCCGGCATGCCTCCTATGAGCTGCTGTGGTCCGGACAGGCTTTCAGCGTCAGCGTGCTGGATCACTCGCAGATGGACCTTGCGAGGCGTTTTGGCACAGACGCGGATGATGCCGCCGACAAGCTCTCGGGCATCGAATGGCGGCATGGCCAGTCCGGGGCGCCCATCCTGGCGCAGGCGCTCGGGTTCTTCGACTGCTCGGTGCGCGCGGAATCGGCGGCCGGGGATCACCGCCTGTTCCTGGGAGCCGTCATCGATGGCGCGCTGCTGCGCCCGGCGGCTCGGCCGCTGGTCTACGCGGACACGGGCGATCTGGATCGAAGTGCGGCGATCTTTCCGGACAATTACGAGAGCGCCGCACGGGACGCCGGTCGCACTCGCTAACCGATCCCTATCTGCAGCTGGTTGCCGGCATCGCCGAGCAGCCCGAGTACGGATTTCCACCCGACCAGCGCGGCGCCGTCGCGATGCGGATTCAACTGCCGCTCGAAGCGCAGCGCCTGGCCGTTGAGCACGACACTTTGAACGCCGCAGCCGCGCGCGCCGACGCGATACTGGATTGAAATGGCGCGTCCCCGAAGCGTCGTCTCCGCTCGCAATCCATCCAGCCGCGATGGCATCACCGGATCGAGCCGCAATCCATCGGCCCCAAAGTCGAGTCCGAGAAAATGGCGCACGATGAGCCCGAGCGAGATCCCGGCACCGCTCGAATAGACGCGCCAGCCGCCATCGAGTGCAATGGTGCCGCGCGCGACGCGATCGTATTCGGCGCTGGCCTGGTAGCGGTCCTTGAAGGCCGCATCCGAACTGGAGTAGTAGCAATTCGATTGGCGAGCCGTAGCGCTTAGGACCACCGACTGGATGCCGATCGGATTCGCCTGGCAGAGGGCATGGAAAAAACGCTCCGATTCACCCATATGCGCCAGGGCCTCCGCGTAGCGCAGGTGCGCGTGCGTGTACATGAGACCAATCTCGCGGCCGAAGAATGTCGCGCTCTCGGCGCGCTGGAACAGCCGTTGCGGGCCGCCGTGATAGGCCATCGGGCGATCGAACAATCGCAACCCGTCCGGACCGTGCAGGTAGGTTTCCATCAGCCGCACGTGCTCTCGCGCCTGCTGCGGCGAGAATAGATCCTCCAGAATCGCGTGGATCATGGCGAGCGCACTGTAATGCACGCCGGTGACATCGTCCTTAGGGAACAGCAGGTGACGCACGGCTCCGCCCGCGTCGAACAGTGCATATCCGGCCACAACTCCATCGACGAGCAACAGGCGATCGAAGTCGCGTCTCACGGCCCGTGCTGCCTGTTCCAGTGGCTGCGCGTCCGTGGGCCGGCCGCTGGCGCGCAGCGCGCGCGCCAGCGTCGTCAGCATCTTGAAATGCAGCGTCACGGTCCAGGCGCTGCACAGATGCTCGCGCAGGTGCGGATCGGCCGGCTGCAGCGCATCGTTCCAATCCCCATGCCCGTAGGCCGCCAGCGCGGTGCCCGCGATCACGCGTTTGTTGACCAGGAGGAGCGCGCGTTGGGCGTGCTCCCATACCGTCGCGCGCTCACCGGCTGCCGGGCCGCGCGAATCGAAGAACGGTACCGCCTCATCCAGGTAGGCCGCATCGCCCGACGCCAGCAGGTACTGCGCCAGCACGAGCAGCGGCCAGAAGACGATGTCTCCATGTGAATCACCGGCACGTATGCCGCGCTCGCGTTCGAAGAACATGAACCACTGCGGCCAGTCGCCATCCGGATTCTGCATCGCCATCACGCGCGAGAGCAGATCGCGCACCGGCGCGATGCGATCCAGCGCCAGCAGCATCTCCACGGGCCCTTGGCACACATCGCGCGTGCCCCAGCCGCCGCCCGAATATTGTTCGAGCCCGCGAGGCGAGAGGTAGTGCACCAGCGCGTTGTGCGTCAGCCACGGCACGAACTGCGCAAGCCGCGCCACTGCGGCGCCAAGTGGATTGGTATCCGGCAAGCTCATCGCGATTCGCGGAATCAGCGCCTCGCCTTTGACGACCAACTGGGGTGCCGGGACGGACTCTTCGATCAATTCCCCGCGAATACGCAGCGCCATCACCGTGGATGGCGCCAGGGTCAGAGCGACATACGGCTGCTCGCGCGAGACACCGTCGAGGAACAGGGCTTCGTCGCCGCCGATGCTTTCTATGCGCGTGCCGTGCGCCGGAATCAGTCGAAACTGTCCCTTCGGGAACCGCGCTCCGATCTCCCCCTCCGGCGCTGGCTGCAGCAGCACATCTGCACCTTCGCGCCGCCAGCGCGCCGGCCCGTTGGTGCTGCCATCGTCGCCGTTGAGCGCTACGTGCAGCGAGCACAGAAATCGCGTGGGCGCGCCTGAGCGCACTTCGATTTCCAGTGTGACTTCATCGGCCGTGGCACCGGCGGCGGAGCGGACCTCGATTTCCCCCTGCGCATGACGGTAGGTCCAGCGACACGCCTCGGGGGCAATCTCGAACGCCGAGGGCAGCTGCAGCAGCTGCCAGCGATCGCCGACCCATGCGAACAGCCGCAGTCCCTGCGAGCGGAACAGCGCCAGGTAGCTGTGAACCGTGGAGAGCGCGCGATTGATGCTCACGTGACCCTGGGTCAACATCGAATGAAACACGCCATCCATCCAGACCGTCGAAGTGAGCGCTGTCTCATCTGGCGTGAGGTGCCGGCCGGCACGCAGGATGTGGCCATGCGGGCGACGTACGAGCAGCTCCTTGGCGCGCAGCACGACGTGACGATCATCCCCATGGAAAAAGGACAGGCGCCTGCCCTGATCGCCGAACTCCTCGTGCCGCCACTCGGCGGGAAACAACTCCCGCAACCGCCCTTCGTTAAGCTCGAGCGTTGCGAGTAGCGGCGCGGCGCTGAAAAGTGTGGCCGCCGCCGGCGCTGTGTGAGGCGCGGCGGCGATGGCCGGCGGCGCGGCCTCCGGCAGCGAAAATATCGCCGCCACGCGATCGAGGTCGGCATCACCCGTGGCGTCGGGGTGATCTGCTTCGTAGAAACCAAAAAAGCCGGCGGACACGCTGCTGCCGGCGTCGAGCTTCATCGGTGCGTCGCGCAGCACCACCATGGCGTGCTCGTGCTGCAGGCGCCGCCCGGGCAGATCCCCGTCCAAACCAATGGGGGCTTCTCCCGCGCGACCGGTCAGGCCGTAGAACTGCAGCGCGTCGGTTGCGAACGAAGTGCCCACGCGCAGCGAGCCGAGCAGGCTCCAGGGATAACGCCCCTCGGCAGCCTGATTCTGCCGCGAAGCCACCATGGTGCCGTGTCCGGCATGCTTCAGCGGCATGTGATCCAGGTATTGGCTGACGTAGAACTCATTGAGCCGCACGGCGCCATAGGGCGCCAGCGCCAGATCCTGCGCATAGGTCAGATCGATCTGCTGCGTGCGCGATCCGCGATTCTCGATGTGAACGTGCCAGAACCACGCGCGCGCACCCGCCGCGAGCACGAGTGCTACCGAATAGGCCAGTTCGCCCCATTCGCCCGCGCCGCTGAGTTCGGGCGCACGAAAGCGGGTCGGACTGCCCGGGCCGAGCAGCGCGGTCCATGCGCCCTCATCCCCAAGGCGGCGCAGGAAGAGATTTCCGGGCCCCGCCTCGATCTCGTTGCCGAAGAACAGGCCCAGGGAAATCGATTCGCAGTCGAAGCGGCGAAGCGAACCGTTGGCGTTGACATCCACGCTCAATCCGGACGGGCTGGTGATGCGCATGCGGCAACAATACCGCAACTGCGCCAATGCGTGGACTTGCGCTTGGCAACGGCGCCGCTCAACATCGAGGCCATGAGCGCCGATGTGAATTCCGATCCGATCGCAGCCGGGTTCTCAGGCCTGCGCCGGCTCGTGCCGTCATTGCCAAGCCGCTGGTACTTCGACACTTCGCAGTATGCGCTCGAGCTCGAGCGTGTCTGGGCACGCAACTGGATCTATCTGTGCCGCGCCGAGTCGATTCCCGCAGCCGGCTGCTACCGGACCTTCACGATTGGCACCCAACCGATCCTGCTGGTCCGGGACGAATCGGGGGAACTGCGCGCCTTCTACAATACCTGTCGACACCGCGGCTCACTGCTCTGCGCCGAGTCGGCCGGCAAACTGCCGGCGCGCGGCATCACCTGCCCTTATCACGCGTGGACCTATCGGCTGAACGGGCAGCTGGCACGCATTCCATCCGCTGGGCGCGCGCACTTCGTACCCGTGGCGGATACGGCACTGTATGGCATTGCACTCAGGCAGTGGCGCGGTTTTGTTTACGTGAATCTTGCGGACCCGAGCCAGGAGTTCAGCCGCAACTTCAACGCCAATACCGAGACGGTGGCCAACTGGCCGTTGGAAGATCTCATCGTCGGTCATCGACTCACCAAGCGCGTCCAGTGCAACTGGAAGATCTTCTGGGAAAACTACAACGAATGCCTCCACTGCCCGACGATCCATCCGGCGCTCAGCTCGCTGGTACCGATCTATCGGCGCGGCATCATGGAACAGCGCGACGATCCGGATTGGCAAAGCCGATCGGACGATCCTGATCCGGCGGTCCAGGGTGGCCTTCGTTCCGGCGCGGGCACCTGGTCGGCGGATGGAGGCACGCTGGGGCACGAATTTCCGGCGCTCACCGACCAGGAACGACGCGCCGGCTATCACTTCGTCACCAATCTGCCGTCCCACTATCTGGTCGCACACGTCGACTACGTCCGCTCCTCCAGGCTGCTGCCGCTGGGCCCGGAGGAGACCGAGATCGAAGTGGAATGGCTGTTTCCACGCGAAACGCTCGGCGACCCGAAGGCCGATATCCGTACCGTCTGCGATTTTTCCTCTCAGGTGCTGGCCGAGGACGCCGCGGCCTGCGAGATCAACCAGCGCGGATTACGCTCCGCGCCCCACTCCCACGGCATGCTGATGCCGGAGGAATACGACCTGTACCGGCTGCATGAGTGGCTGCGCGCACAGTTGGCCTGATCGCGCCCCGCTTCGCGCATGCCCGTTCCGATCATCGACATCGCGCCACTGTTCGGAACGCCGACGAGGGCGCGCGACGATGCCGATCGCGCCATCCTGGCTGCCGCCCACAAAATCGGATTCCTCCACGTCGTCGGTCTGCCGCCGCAGATGCCTCTGGGCTTGCAGGCCCGCGCGGACCTGCTGCGCATCTTCGCCCTGGATCCGGCTGCGCTGCGACGGCTATGGCGGCAGAAATTCGAGCCGCGTAATTCCAACGTCTATCGCGGCTGGTTTCCGCTGCAACCGGGCAATGTCACCGCCAAGGAGGGCATCGATCTGGGCGCGGATGTGCTGCACGGCAGCGACGTGATCCGCATGGGTGATCCACTGCGCGAAGCCACGCCATTGCCGGCCGAGGCGTCACTGCCCGGGTGGCGCGCGGCAATTGCGAGCTACTACGGCGCCATGGAGCAGGTCTGCAAGGCACTCATGCATTCGATCGCCCGCAGTCTGCAACTGCCCGAGGACTTCTTCGATGCGGCGTTTCATCGGGGATTGTCGACGCTACGGCTGCTGCGCTATCCGCCGCGCACCGCGCAGGAACTTGCAGGCTGCCGCGAGCCGGATCTGTGGGTCGACTACGAAGGCAAGCGGCGTCATCTGGCGGGCGCGCCGCACACCGACTCGGGTTTCGTGACGGTACTCGCCCAGGATGAGGTCAGCGGCCTGCAGGCCCGCAGTGCCGACGGGCACTGGGTGGATGTGCCGCCCCTCGATCGCGCGCTGGTGGTGAATTTCGGTCAGGTGCTCGAGCGCTGGTGCGGCGCTCGCATCAGGGCGACCGAACACCGGGTCGTCGGCTCGCACCGGGAGCGATTTTCCATCCCCTTTTTCTACGAAGCGCGCGCCGATGCGACCATCGGCCCGCTGCCCATCCACGGTTCGGAAACCTTCGAGCCCTTTGTGTTCGGCGACTATCTCTGGGAGCGCATCGTGCAGTTCGTCGAGTTTCGCGGCATGCAGTCGCTGCGTCAGCCGATTCGCCCATAGGCGACCGTTGATGGAGGCAACCGCTGATGGGCGCGTCCCCTACCAGCGCAGCTGCGCGATCATGCCGGCGTAGGTGTCGATGCCATCCCATAAATTCTCCAGCCGCAGGTTCTCGTTGGCTGCGTGCTGATTGTTGTCGTGGTTGACGATCGGCAGCCCGATCACTGGCACATTGAAGCGCTGAGCAAACAGATACAGCGGCACGCTGCCGCCCATCATCGGCAGCACTGCCACCCGACCCGCGGCGCTGCGGCTGGCGGTGGCAATGATGGCCTGTGCCACGGGGCTCGACATGTCCGATCGCAGCCCCGGATAGCCTGACTCCCATTGGAGCCGCGCAATGCGCGGAGCGCGCAGGCGCGCAGCCGCATCCGGTGGCTCATCGACCAGCGTCCAGCCTTTCTGGCGCAGAAACTGCTCGACCGATCGCTGCACACCGGCGGTGGTCTGATCGGGCACCAGGCGAAAATCGAGCGACACTTCCGCATCGATCGGGATGGCGTTGGCCGCTTCGTCGCCCACCTGCCCCGAACGGATCCCGCGCACATTCAGCGACGGACGCATGATGCTGGCAGCCCAGGCCTGCGTGCCTTCGGACCGTGCGATGCCAAATTCGAGCCGCAGCGCCTCATCGATCGGCGGCAATGCCTGGATGGCGGCGAGCTCGGCGGGATTGAGCGTACGCACCCCATCCCCGAAACCCGGAATCAGCACATTGCCATTATCATCGCGCATCTGCGCAATCAGCTGAGCGGCCATTGCGGCCGGATTGGGCACCCAATTGCCATAGTGCCCGTCATGCACCGCCTTGACCGGTCCATAGAGCGTCAGTCGCAGACCCATCACGCCGCGCGCGCCAAAGTAGATCATCGGTTGTCCGGATTGATGGACCGGCCCATCGCCGATCAGCCACACGTCGGATCGGAGCAGCGCCTGGTTCTGCTCGAGGATCTGGGCCAGGTGCGCAGATCCCGCCTCCTCCTCGCCTTCCCACGCCACGCGGATGTTTACCGACGGTCGCCGCTTTTGCGCCCGCACCGCATCGAATGCGGCCAGAAACGCGACTATGGAAGCCTTGTCGTCGCTGGCCGCGCGCCCGAACAGGCGCCATTCGGGATCGAAAGCTCCATGCACGTGGCGCCAGTCGATCTCCTGCCATTCCCCGCCGGCCGCCGCGCCTCGCATGACCGGCACGAACGGATCGGAGCGCCACTGCGAGGGGGTGACGGGCTGCCCGTCATAGTGGGCGTAGAACACGACCGTGCGCAGGTTGCGCGAATCGCCCAGCGCACCGTAGACCATCGGCGGCGTTCCCGGACCGGCCGACAGCAGCTGCGCATCGAATCCGCGCGCCTTCAGTGCCGAGAGCAGGTAATCCGCAGCAGCGTCGATCCCGGCCGGATCGGCGGCCACGCTCGGGAAGTGCGTCAGCTCATCGAGCATGCCGACGATCTGCGACTCGTGCGAGAGTCGATATCGATCTATGTCAGCGCGGAATTCGGCTTCGCCGGAGCCCGTCGCGACACAAGGCAGCATCGCGCAGAGTATGGATATCGTTAATGGGCGCATGGCATATCTTGCCGCACATCCGTTGCTACGTGTAACTCGTGAGATGATGGCGGTGTATCCCTGCCGGAGCACCGCGGGCATGAGCATGATTCGCCGAACGATTGACGTCTGGGCCGTCGTGGCAGCCGCCGCGCTGGCGGCCGGGCGGACCCTCGCGGTGCCGCCGGTGCCCACCGCCTGTGACGGCGCCACGCCGCCGCCGTTCTGCCAGGCCGTGCGGGGTGAGCGCTCCGAGGGCTGGCGCTCCCAGAGCCGCTCGGAAGTTGTCGCTCAACACGGCATGGTCGCCACCAGTCAACCGCTGGCCGCACAGGCGGGTCTGCAGATTCTGACCCAGGGTGGCAACGCCATTGATGCTGCGATCGCAACTGCCGCGGTACTCAACGTGGTCGAGCCGATGATGACGGGTGTGGGCGGCGATCTGTTTGCGATCGTCTATGTCGCCGCTGACAACAAGCTCTATGCCCTCAATGCCAGCGGCATGGCCCCAACCGGCGCGACCATCGAACGCATGCGCACACTCGGGTACGAGCGCGATCCAAAAAATCCAGGACCAGGCTCCGGTATGCCACCCTTCGGCATTCTGCCGGTTACGGTGCCCGGTGCCGCGTGGGGCTGGGAAGCGATGCTGCGGCGCTTCGGCACGATGAGCCTCAAGCAGGTTCTTGAACCTGCGATCTACTACGCTCGGGAAGGCGCGCCCGTCAGCGAGCGCATTGCCAGCGACTGGCTGCTGCCGGATGCCATCAAGGGCAGCGATGGCGCACTCATGCCCGATCCGGATTCGGTTCACACCTGGTACATCGACGGCAAGCCGCCCACCGCTGGCACCGTGTTTCGCAATCCGGATCTCGCGCGTACCTTCGAACTGCTGGCCAGGCGCGGGGCGGCGGGGTTTTATCGCGGCGAGGTCGCGCGCGCCATCGTCGCCAAATCGAACGCCCTCGGCGGCACCATGACGCTCGATGATCTGTCCTCTTACCAGGGTGAATGGCGCGAACCGGCGAAGTCGCAGTACCACGGCTACGACATCTATGAGCTGCCGCCTCCGTCCCAGGATTGGGCGGCGCTCGAGATGCTCAACATTCTGGAAGCCTGTGTGCCGCGCTGGGTACCGGGCGAAACGCTGGCGAGCTTAGGTCCGCGTTCACCGCTCTACTGGCATCTGCTGGTGGAGGCAAAGAAGCTAGCGTACTCGGATCTGCATGCATTCAATGGCGATCCGAATTTCACGCAGGTGCCATTGCAGCGGCTGCTATCGGGCGAATATGCGGCATCGCTGTGCGATCATGTCGATCCCAGGCATGCCTCGGTGCCCTGGCCGCCCGGAACCGCCAGCGGCGATGGCGACACCATCGTACTGGCAACCGCCGACAGCGAGGGCAACATGGTGTCGTGGGTGAGCAGCAACTACGAGGAGTTCGGCTCCGGAATCACCGTCCCGGGTTATGGCTTTATTCTTCACGATCGCGGCGCCCTGTTCTCGCTGGACCCGAAGAGCCCGAATGCGCTTGCGCCGCATAAACGCCCCTACAACACCTTGTCGGCCGGCTTCGTCATGCACGATGGCGCGCCGCTGATGACTCTCACGCTCATGGGTGGGGACATGCAGGCCCAGGGTCACTCCCAGGTGCTCATGAACATGATCGATCTCGGCGCCAATGTGCAGGCGGCCGGCGACATGGCTAGATTTCACCACGCGCAGATTCGCAACGTGCTCACGCTCGAGTCCCCACTCTACGAGCTCGTCGGCAGCGCACTTTCCGCTATGGGCCACGATGTACACTCAGTCGACGGCTCGAACATGGGAGGATTTCAATCCATCGTGGTTCAGATGCCGCCCAAGGAGGGCCCGGGCTCAAAGGAACAACGCGTCTATCGCGGGGGCTCGGATCACCGCAAGGACGGACAGGCCGTGGGCTGGTGAGGGCGTGACGAAGCAAAAGAAGCCGCTGCGCAGTAGCCGCAGCTACGGCGGCAAGGACCGCGACGGATTCATTCACCGCAGCTGGATGAAGAGCCAGGGATTCCCATCGGACGTCTTCGACGGCCGGCCGGTCATCGGCATCTGCAATACCTGGTCGGAACTGACACCCTGCAATGCCGGACTGCGCGATATCGCCGATCACGTCAAGCGCGGTGTCTGGGAAGCGGGCGGGCTGCCGCTCGAATTTCCCGCCATGTCACTGGGCGAGACCCAGATGCGTCCGACCGCGATGCTGTTCCGGAATCTGCTCGCCATGGAGGTGGAAGAATCCATTCGCGGCAATCCCATCGACGCTGTGGTTCTGCTCGGCGGCTGCGACAAGACCACCCCAGGGCAGCTCATGGGCGCGGCGAGCGTGGATCTGCCCACGGTCGTCGTGTCGAGCGGTCCCATGCTGAACGGCAAATTCCGTGGCTGCGATATCGGATCCGGCACAGACGTGTGGAAATTCAGCGAAGACGTGCGAGCCGGCAAGATGTCGCTCGATGACTTCATGGCGGCCGAGTCGGGCATGTCGCGCACCCCAGGCACCTGCATGACCATGGGCACCGCCTCGACCATGGCCAGCCTGATGGAGGCCATGGGTATCGCCCTGCCCTTCAACGCGACCGCGCCTGCAGTCGATGCACGCCGGCGCCGCAACGCGCATGAGAGCGGCCGCCTGATCGTACAGATGGCCCGCGATGACCTCAGGCTGTCGAAAATCCTCACGCTCGACGCTTTCGAGAATGCCATTCGCGTGCTGGGCGCCATCGGCGGTTCCACCAACGCCGTGGTGCACTTGCTGGCGATCGCCGGTCGCCTGGGTGTGCCGCTGTCACTCGCCGAATTTGACCGGTTGACCGTGGACATACCATTGCTGGTCAATCTGCAACCTTCCGGTCGCTTCCTGATGGAGGATCTGCATTACGCCGGGGGCCTTCCGGCCGTGATGAAGGAACTGGCCTCGCTCCTGCATACCGATGCGCCCACGGTTTCGGGGCTCACAATGGGTGAAACCATCGCAGCGGCGGAATGCTTCAATCGCGAGGTCATCCGGACGCTCGCCGATCCGGTCAATCCAGTCGCCGGCATCTGGGTCATGCACGGCAACCTCTGTCCCAATGGCGCCGTCATGAAGCCGAGTGCCGCCAGTGAAGCGCTGTTTCATCACCGCGGACGTGCCGTGGTATTTGAATCCATCGAGGATCTGCGTGCGCGCATCGACGATCCAAACCTCGAAGTCGACGCAAGTTCCGTGCTGGTGCTCAAAGGCTGCGGGCCGAAGGGTTATCCGGGAATGCCGGAAGTCGGCAACATGCCGCTGCCGCGCAAGTTGCTCGAACAGGGCGTGCGGGACATGTTGCGCATCTCCGATGCCCGCATGAGTGGTACCGCCTTCGGCACGGTGGTGCTGCACGTCGCGCCGGAGGCTGAAGCGGGAGGCCCGCTGGCGATGGTGCGCGATGGCGATGAAATTCTGTTCGACGGCATCAAACGCCGTCTGGAACTGCTGATCAGTCCGCAGGAACTTGCCGCGCGCAGCGAAGCATGGGAGCGCACTCGTCCTGCGCCGAAGTACACCCGGGGCTACTACCAGCTCTACGTGCAGCACGTGACCCAGGCCGACCGGGGCTGCGACCTGGATTTCCTGACCGGAGGGAGCGGAAGCATCGTCGAGCGGGAATCGCACTGATGAAGCCGGCGGCTATTTTCGCCTCGCGCAACATCCTCGGCGAGGGCATCCTCTGGGATTCGCGTCGGCAGCGCCTGTGCTGGACCGACATTCAGGGCCATGAACTGTATCGCTATAACTGGGCCGCGGGCGAGATGGAAGTGTTCGATACCCCCGAGCGGATCGGTTCATTTGGCCTCATAGCCGACGATGACCGCCTGATCACAGCCTTTTCCAGCGGCATCGCACTGTACGACGCACCCACGGGCACGATCGATTGGCTGGCGCGACCCGAGGAGATTGTCGCCGGAATCCGTTTCAACGATGGTCGTGTCGACCGCCGGGGACGGTTCTGGAGCGGAACGATGGTCGAAGATGAGGAATGCCCGGCGAAGGGCTGTCTGTATTCGATGGATTCCCGCAATGGTCTGCGGCGCCATGTTCGCGATGTGCGCATCTCCAACGGCATTTGCACCAGCCCGGACGGCAAACGGTTGTACTTTGCCGATTCTCCCACCCGCACCATCTTTGTTTACGAACTCAATGAGCCTCAAGGCGTTCTGGGCCCTCAGCGCGTGTTCGCGACGACGCCCGCAGGCGCCGTGCCGGATGGCGCAACCGTGGATGTCGATGGCTGCCTTTGGAGTGCGCACTGGGGCGGCGGCTGCCTGGTGCGTTACACCCCCGAAGGTCGCATCGATCGCACGATTGCCATTCCCGCGAGCCAGCCCACCTGTGCCTGCTTCGCGGGCCCGAACCTCGATGTCCTTTGCGTCACCAGTGCACGCGAGGGTCTGAGTGAATCGACCTTGCACTCCGAACCGCACGCCGGTGCCGTGTTCCTTTATCGCGCCGGCATTCAGGGCCTTCCCGAGCCCGAGTACCAGCTGTGAGCATCAATGTGGGGCTCGTGGGCCTGGGCAAGATCGCGCGCGATCAGCATGTGCCGGCACTTGCGGCCAACGGCGCATTCAGCCTGCTCGCGGGCGCGAGCCCCCACAGCAGCCTTGCAGGCATGCCGTGCTATCGCGATATACAGACGCTGCTGACCGAAGTGCCGGCCATCACAGCGGTGGCATTGTGCACCACCCCCCAGGCGCGTTACGACACGGCGCGCTATGCCCTCGAGCACGGCAGGCACGTGCTGCTGGAAAAGCCACCGGGTATGACGGTGAGCGAAGTGCTTGCCCTGGTCCGGCTTGCGCAGCAGCAGCGCGTGACATTGTTTGCATCGTGGCATTCGCGGTACGGCCGCGCGGTCGAGCCCGCACGCGCCTGGCTGTCAGGCAAGACGCTGCGCGCCGTCAGCGTCGTCTGGAAGGAAAATGTGCGCGAGTGGCATCCGGGCCAGGCCTGGATCTGGCGTGCGGGCGGCCTTGGCGTCTTCGATCCGGGTATCAACGCGCTGTCGATACTGACGCGCATACTGCCTGGCATGCTGCGACTCAGGGACGCGGAGCTGTTCTACCCCAGCAACTGCGAGACCCCCATCGCCGCCCGCGCAGCGTTCGACTCAAACGGCGCGGCAGTGCAGATGGAGCTGGACTTTCTCCACCGCGGTACGCCCAGCTGGAACATTCATGTCGATACCGACGGCGGACAGCTCGGGCTGCTGGCCGGAGGCAGCGTGATGGAGGTGGATGGTCGAGCCAGGCAGACGCCCGCAATCGCTGAGTATCCAGCCCTCTATGCGCATTTCGCCGGCCTGGTGCGCAGCGGCGCCAGCGAAGTGGATCTATCGCCGCTGCAGCTGGTGGCCGATGCGTTCCTGTGCGGACGTCGCACAGCGGTCGAACCCTTCATCGAATGATCGTGAACCGCAATCAATGAAAGTCGCCGTGGTCACGGGAGCGGGCAGCGGCATCGGACGGGCCGTGAGCCTGGGGTTGCTGCGCGCCGGCTACACCGTCGTACTGGCCGGACGCCAGCGCACGGCACTGGATGAGACCGGTTCGCTGGCACCGGCACAGTCGCAGTGGCTGGCCGTGCCCAGTGATATCCGCGTTGAGTCATCGGTGGCGGCGCTGTTCAGCGCCACCCTCGAGCATTTTTCGCGGCTGGACCTGCTCTTTAATAACGCCGGGGTCAGTGCACCAGGGCGGCCCCTGGAGGAACTGACGCTCGGACAATGGAACGAGGTCATCGCCGTCAATCTCACGGGCGCGTTTCTCTGCGCGCGCGAGGCGTTTCGCATCATGAAACAGCAGCGGCCGCAGGGAGGCAGGATCATCAACAACGGATCCATCTCGGCGCAGGTGCCCCGTCCGCATTCCGCCCCGTATACGGCGAGCAAGCACGCGATCACAGGCCTTACCAAATCGCTGTCGCTGGATGGCCGCACGCACCGCATAGCCTGCGGACAGATCGATATCGGTAACGCGCAAACTTCGATGACAGCCCGAATGATGCAGGGGGCACTGCAACCAGACGGCTCGACGGCGGCGGAGCCGACCATCGATGTCAGCCTTGTCGCCGATGCGGTGGTCAGCATGGCTGATTTGCCGCTCGATGCCAACGTGCCGTTCATGACACTCATGGCGACACAGATGCCCTTCGCCGGTCGGGGCTAGAAACGCGCGTTTTCGGTACCCGCGGATGCCGCTCATTGCGGTTCGGGGTCGAAACCGGGACGATTGGCGCCGTGAGAATAGCGGGCAGGCATTACCGAACGATCTGGCCACGGGCGGACGGCACCGTGGAGGTCATCGATCAGTCGCGTCTGCCCTTCGAGTTCAGCACGCTGCGGCTCGAAACACTCGAGGATGCGGCGCGGGCCATCCGGACCATGGTGGTGCGCGGCGCGCCGCTGATCGGGGCCACAGCCGCCTATGGGATCGCACTGGCACTGCGCTGCGAGTCGCCCGCGATCCCGATCGATGAGGCGGTCCGAATCCTGCAGGCCACGCGACCGACGGCGCACAACCTCGCCTGGGCATTGCAGCGCATGCGCAGCGCGCTGCTGCCGTTGAAACCGGCCGCACGCACCGAGGCCGCCTACCGCGAAGCGGCGCTGATCTGCGAGGCCGACATCGAGCAATGCCGCTGCATCGGCGTGCACGGGCTGGAGATCATTCGCCGAACCGCCGCATCGGTGGGCCGCGTGGTCAATATCCTGACTCACTGCAATGCCGGCTGGCTCGCGTGCGTCGATTGGGGCACCGCGCTCGCCCCCATTTACATGGCACATGACCAGGGCATCGCGGTCCACGTCTGGGTCGATGAGACCCGCCCACGCAACCAGGGTGCCGCATTGACGGCGTTTGAACTCGGCGCGCACGGGGTGCCGCACACGGTGATCGCCGACAATCTCGGCGGCCACCTCATGCAGCGCGGTCGCGTGGATCTGGTGATTGTGGGCAGCGACCGCACCACGGCAACCGGCGATGTGTGCAACAAGGTGGGCACGTACCTCAAGGCATTGGCCGCGCACGACAACGGCGTGCCCTTCTACGTCGCTTTGCCCGTGAGCAGCCTCGACTGGTCGCTCGATCAGGGGCGGGACATTCCCATCGAGGAACGCGCCGCGCGAGAACTTACCCATATCACCGGCATGACCGACGCTGGTGCGATCGAGACAGTGCGATTGACGCCGGAGGACAGCCCCGCACTCAATCTTGCCTTTGACGTGACGCCAGCGCGCCTGGTGACCGCCCTGATCACCGAACGCGGCGTGTGCGCGGCGAGCCGCGCGGGACTTTTGAGCCTCTACCCCGAGCAGCGGGCCGCCGGATGAGCCAGCGCGAGGCGCTCATCGAGGCCTGTCGGGCACTGACGCAGCGCGGCCTGACGCATGGCACTTCCGGTAACGTGAGCCTGCGGCGCGATGAGGACACATTCTTCATCAGCCCGACCGGCATGGCCTATGAAGCGCTGCTGCCCGAGGATATTCCACTCATGGGGCTGGACGGCCGGTGGTACGGGCGCTGCCGCCCATCGAGCGAATGGCGCTTCCATCGCGACATTTTCAAATCCCGGTCCGACGTCGCTGCCATCGTGCACACGCATTCTCGTTTCGCGACGGCGCTGGCCTGCAATGGCCGCGGCATTCCCGCATTCCACTACATGGTGGCCGTCGCTGGCGGCGCGGATATCCGCTGCGCGCCCTATCGGACCTTCGGTACGCAGGCGCTCTCGGATGCGGCCATCGCCGCGCTCGAGGGTCGCCGTGCCTGCCTGCTGGCCAATCATGGCCTCATCGCCGTGGGTGCCGATGTGCCCGCGGCGCTCTCGCTGGCCGGAGAGGTCGAGAATCTTGCCGCGCAATATTGCGCGGCGCTTGATATCGGTGAGCCGCGTATCCTCGATGAGACCGAAATGACCACCATCATCGAGAAGTTCCGCCACTACGGTCAGCAGGATGCGACCGATGGCGAACTGCGCTTCAGCGGCGAGACGCTGGCGGGCACGCGCCGTCCGCCAGCCCCGCCAGCCCGGTCATGACCATCCTCGATGCGGCATCCTTGCGATCCTATCTCGGCGCCATCGGCGATGTGCGCGCGCGATTGGGCTCGCCCCCCGCGGCCTGGCAGATCCGGGAAGTCGGCGATGGCAATCTCAATCTGGTGTTCATCGTCGAGGGTCCGGCGGGGTCGGTCTGCGTCAAGCAGGCGCTGCCCTATGTGCGCGCGGCCGGGCCTTCCTGGCCCATGTCGCCAGAGCGGATCTTCTTTGAACGCGCCTACTTCGAAACAGTGGCTCCCTACGTCGGGGCGCGGATACCGACGATCTTTCACTTCGACCGCGAACGCTACTGCCTGGTCATGGAGCGACTCTCGCCGCATATCATCCTGCGGCACGGACTCATCGCCGGCCGCCGTTATCCGACACTCGCCCACGACCTCGGCGACTATGTGGCGCGCGCCGCCTTTTATACCTCCGACCTCGCGTGGCCGTTTGAACGCAAGCTGCAGGGCATGGCGCTGTTCGCGGCCAATCTGCCCCTGCTGCGGATCACAGTCGATCTGGTTTTCGCGGATCCCTACCGTGACAGTCCGCGCAATCGTCACACCACCCCGCAGCTCGATACCGTCGTTGCCGCCATTCGCGCCGATGCGCCGCTCAAGCTGGCCGCCGCACGTTACGGACAAAAATTTCTCAATCAACCCGAAGCGCTGATCCATGGCGATTTGCACTCCGGCTCGGTGATGGTGACAGAGTCCGACACCCGCGTGATTGATCCGGAGTTCGCCTTCTACGGCCCCATCGGCTTCGACCTGGGTGCCTTCTTCGGCAATCTGCTGCTGAGCTGGTATTCGCAGGCCGGGCATGCGAGCGCGGACGATGATCGTTCGACCTATCGAACCTGGATCCTCGAGCAGCTCGGAGCATTCTGGGACGCCTTCCGCACACGCTTTCTGACCCTCTGGAATGAGCATCCGGGGGGCGACGCCTTTCCGTCCGATCTGTTCCAGGGCCCCGCAGAGCGCGCGGCCCTCGAGGGGGCACGACGCGCGCAGATGCAGGCATTGTTCGCCGATATGCTCGGATTCGCGGCGTGCAAGATGATCCGCCGCATCGTCGGGTTTGCGCATGTCATCGATCTGGAATCCATCCAGGACCCGCAGCGGCGCGCCGGATGCGAAGCGCGCGCGCTGGCCATGGCGCGGCTGCTGTTGAAGCAGCCGGAGCGCTTCTTCTCGATGGCGGATGTCATCGAAGCGGTGCCGCGCGTAACCGCAGAACCGTGAGGTCAGCGCGCGGCGGCGGGAGCCGAGCCGACGGCGATGGCACGCAGGTCGCGCAGCGCGAACGCGAACTTGCCGTGGTGATTGATGCGCGGCCACTGCGTCTCGAGCAGCCGGCGCGCGGAAGCTGCATCGCCGGCACCGATCTGGGCGGCGGCGCTCACCGCGCTGATATAGGTGATGTCGTCCTCGCGATCCACGGCAGGGGATTCGAGCAGGCCCGCGCCCAATGAGGCAATCCGCGCGTCATCACGCTGCGCAATGGCCCCCCAGAGATCCACCCACGTCCGGCGCACGCTGCCAGCATCCTGATAGCAGGGGCTCGATCGGATCTCGTGCCAGAGCGGCTGCAGTTCATCCGCCGTCAGGTAGGAGGCCGTCGCGTCGCTGATGCCTTTCACCGCGTCCTGCCAATCCTGCTGCGCGGACTCAGTGGCACAGCGCTCAGCGCTGATGTCGATGCGTGACAGAAATCGAGCCGTGATCGGGTCCAGTCCGTTCAGATTGCCGCTCGCGGCCGCATCGCGGATCTGCAATGCGCGGCGTACGAGGCCGTCGCGAAACAAGGCGCTGCCGGCGGCAGGCTCGAGGGTCGGACCGGCCGCCGCCGGCGCTCCCAGGAGTTCGAAGAAAGGGATCGGCAATACGGTCAGCGCAGGCAGATCGATCGCGGTTTCGCGCAGGTATCGCGATCGCGGCGCATTCAGATCGATGTAGGGATAGAAATCGGAGTTCGCTGGCACGGGCATGCTCGTCAGCAGCGGTCCGATCGTGCGGTTATCGCCCATCTGGCGCGACTGGAAATCTGCCACCGACTGGATCGAGACTCGCCGCAGCTCCGAGCGCAGCAATTTCGACCGTAGCAGCGTCTCGTCGGGTGCACGCAGCGTCGGAGCGCGCGTGGCGATGATCAGCATGTCGACGTCATCGACGTTGTACAGCGCATAGGCCCCGAAGTGCGGTGCAAGTGCCTTGATGACCGAGGCGATGATGGCGGTGTTGGTTTCGTAGACCTGCATCCATTGTGCGAAATACCCATCGGGCGTCAGGTACTGCGCAATGCGGCCGTAGAACTCATCGGAGAACAGCGTGGCGACGCCGCTTACCCAGGGGTTGGAGGGTTCGGAGACGATCAGGTCGTACGGCTGGTGGGCGCTGGCCAGGAAGGTCTTGGCATCATCGATAATGATGTGACTGCGGGGATCGTCGAAAACATTCCGGATGCGTTCGAAGTAGCCCTGGCGCGCCGCGGCCACCATGAACGGTTCGATTTCGATGGAATCCAGGCGCTGCACGCGCTCGCTGCCCAGCAGCGTATGCGTGGTCAGGCCCGAGCCGAAGCCGATATTGGCCACACGTAGCGGATGCGGCTGCATGCTCAAGGGAACCGCGGCCGCCAGCACCATCGTCACCTCATCGGGCGATGGCTCCCCCGGCCCCATCTGAATACCGGCGTCGGGCTTGCCATTGGTGGCAATCGTCACGCGACCCGCCCGGTCCACGAGACTGATGGTGGCCGTCTTGCCGTCGCGCAGGTAGTCGACTGCCACGCCCTCGGGCAGCGTCGCCGAGCCGGTGCGGTACACGCCGGAGGTCATCCGCAGCGGATCGAGTTTGACGACGAACACGGCGCAGGCGAACACTGCCGCAGAACCTGCCATCGCCACAGCGCCGAGCGCCGCGGGCCGGCGCTGGCCCACCAGGACCCGCGATGCACCCAGGCACAGGTGGATGGCCGCGCCCGCGAGAATGACGCCTTTGACACCGATGAGCGGCATCAGCAGGTGAATCGCCAGCAGCACGCCGACGATGGCGCCCAGCGTATTGGCCGAGTAGATGACACCGATGGCGCGCTCACCCGCACCCTGGCGCATGCGCCCGTTCGTGAGCAGCGGCAGGGTCATCCCTGCGCAGAAGGTTGCCGGCATCATGATGAGTGCCGCGATCAGCTGCCCGACCAGGTTGAAGCCGACGTAACCGGCCTGCGTGCGCGCAAAATGCCCGAGGAACCACGCCATCAGATCGAAAGTCTGGTTGTAGGCCGGCAGCGTCAGCGCGGCGAGGGTACCCATGGCAATCAGCACCCAGGCGACGTGGCGCTGGGGGTCGACGTGGCGCTCGATGTGACGACGCACGTACAGTCCACCGAATGCGAGGCCGAAGATGAAGGCACTGAGCATCA
>Ga0182016_10000713_pt1 | contig 41303 bp, 35 predicted proteins | sample 712S2MmetaG_FD_120491 | JGI IMG/M metagenome (GOLD analysis project Ga0182016, IMG submission 120491) | Permafrost microbial communities from Stordalen Mire, Sweden - 712S2M metaG | ecosystem: Environmental > Terrestrial > Soil > Wetlands > Permafrost | place: Sweden: Stordalen | collected...
CGACACTTCACAGCCCAACTCCCTGAAAATCTCGTCCTAGCGGCGCGTGTGCCGCATCGCGTGCCGACTGCGCACTGATCGGCTCCGGCCAAGCAATCGCCAGCCGTGGATCGCGCGCACCGAGCGCGGCTTCGGCTTGCGGTGTGTAGCGCGTCGTGTGCAGGTATAGCAGTTCGCAGTTATCCTCGAGCGTCTGGAAACCGTGCGCAAATCCAGGGGGAATCAGCAGCGAGTAATGATTGTCGGCGCTCAAGCGCTCCGCATACCACTGAAGAAAGGTCGGTGAGCCGCGGCGCACATCGACTGCTACATCAAAGACCGCGCCCTGCAGGCAACTCACCAGCTTGGTTTCGGCATGCGGGGGCATTTGATAATGCATACCGCGCACCGTGCCGCGCAGGCTCGTCAGCGTGCGATTGATCTGGGCAATACCCTGGCCGCACATCAGCGTGGCAAATTCCTCGGCGCAATACATGCGCTCGAGCCAGCCCCGCTCGTCGCGGATCGGCAAGCGCTTGATCAGTTGCAGGCCTGCCAAGGCCGTGCCCGCAATTTCAAAGCGGGCGCTCACTGTGCTGCGCCCTGCTGGTAGAGCTCGATCTGCTGAAGGCTCAGCGCCTGCATGTCCTTACCGGCCAGCCACGCCTGGTACCAGCGGACCGTCTGATTCAGCGCTTGCTCGAGCGACCAACGCGGGCTCCAGCCGAGCACGGTACGCGCCGCTGCACTATCCAGCCGCAGCAATCCCGCCTCGTGCGGCTGTTCGCCATCTGATGCGGCTTCGACACGCGCGCCCGACCCCCACAGTCTGGCCACAGATGTGGCCACTTGGACAACCGTGGCGTCGGCATCCGGATCGGGTCCGAAGTTCCACGCACGCGCATACCGGCTGCTGCCAGGCCCCAGCAACTGGGCCGCCAGCTGCAGGTAGCCGGCCAGCGGCTCGAGCACGTGCTGCCACGGTCGAAGTGCATTGGGGTAGCGAAGCTGCACGGCTCGGCCGGCGGCAAAAGCTCGCAGGCAATCCGGCACCAGCCGTTCCGCGGCCCAGTCCCCGCCTCCGATCACGTTACCGGCACGCGCTGTCGCCAGCTGCGGCCACTCGCCACTGAAAAAACTGCTGCGATAAGAGGCGCTGACGATCTCAGCGGCTGCCTTGCTGGCACTGTAAGGATCGACGCCACCCAGTCGATCACCCTCGCGATAGGCGTGGAGGGACTCGCGGTTCTCGTACACCTTGTCAGTCGTAACTACAACGAGTGCCCGGAGGGAGGAGCAGTTCCGCGCACACTCAAGTACACCAGCCGTACCCTGCACGTTAGTCGCAAATGTGCCCAACGGATCGCGGTAACCCTCGCGCACCAGTGATTGTGCTGCCAGATGGAACACGACTTCAGGCTGGCTCCGCTCAAATGTAGCCTGCAGCCGCGCCTGATCCGCCAGATCGGCGCGCGTATCGGAAGCCAGCAGCGATCCAATGCCTGCCACTGTAAAGAGATTTGGCTCAGTCGGCGGCTCGAGCGCAAAGCCGTGCACCTGCGCACCTAAGTGCTTCAGCCAAAGCGCAAGCCAACTGCCCTTGAAACCGCTATGTCCGGTCAGCAGTACCGAGCGGCCCCGCCAGCCCTGGAACGGCTGAGTCGGCAGCGCACTCATGCGCTGTGAACCGAGCGGAAAAGCACGGCGGCGCGCACTGATGAGGATGACAACGACATTGGGCTAGTGTCGCACTGAATTCGGTCGCGGCTCAATTGCTTGGTAGCGGACTCCGCGAGCCAGTCGTAGGCCGGGCCGGTTAACGGGTGCGCTGCGACTGCTGGGCTAGATAGGCCTTCCAGCTCTCATCGATCAGGTAGGCATGGATGTTGTCGGCGTCGCTCTCCGAGAGCAGGTCATCGAAGCGCTCCATGCCGGTCGGCGCGACCGCACCATGCAGTACGATGTCCTTGAACGCTGTCCTCGGGTGCGAGCGTATCAAGTTTCTTAGGCCGCAGAGCGTTAGCGCGATCAAGGAGGACGGGAACCCGCGTCAGGCAAACCTCCCCCTATAGGAAAAGCGCGCTGCGGCCTGGGTGAGGCGCTGAAGCGGCGGTGCCAAAGTGCAAGAAGTGGTGGGCCGTGTAGGGATCGAACCTACGACCAAGAGATTAAGAGTCTCCTGCTCTACCAGCTGAGCTAACGGCCCACTTATATAAATGGGGTGGACGACGGGACTCGAACCCGCGACAGCCGGAATCACAATCCGGGACTCTACCAACTGAGCTACGTCCACCGTCGAATCGTTGGCGCGCCCGGCAGGACTCGAACCTGCGACCACCGGCTTAGAAGGCCGGTGCTCTATCCAGCTGAGCTACGGGCGCACGGCTGTTCGAGCTGGTCGGGGCAGCAGGATTTGAACCTGCGACCCTCTGCTCCCAAAGCAGATGCGCTACCAGACTGCGCCATGCCCCGCTCTCAAACCTTCCGAGGCCCCGCTGTGCATTGCACCGTGGGGCGCGAATAATACGGAACCGGCCGCGCCGGCGCCAGCCACTAGAACCGTCGACTCAAATAAAGGCTGGCAGCCTGCATCGTATACCACTCCACGGTGTCCCCGTTCTGCGGGTCGGTCGCCAGGACTTTGTTGCGCTGCACATGATCGAAATAGCGCCCATCCAGCGACAAATCCCACTTAGGAAGGATGTTGCGCCAGGTGAGGCCCGCCCCCAGATAATAACCCTGCGCCGGCGTCGGGCCCGAGTAGCGCGCAAACCCAAAAATCCGCCGATCGCCAGGTGCCGATCCAGCCGGTAGCGATAATCCAGTGCGCGCAGCGCAATCATGGCGCCGTGGAAATCGTCGAGCTCGGCGCGCACGCCAAGACTCCCATTGGTCGTCACCGGCCGGCGCACGCCCAGCCCTAAGTGGGGCGAGATATCCTTCTGGGACTGGGCGGGCAGGGCCTCATCGGCGGCGGTGAAACCGCCCAGATTCAGCCCCAGCCGGCCACCACTGACACCAAGGTCCACGAAGCGCTCGTACTTGCGGGCAGCGGCGGCATCCTCCTCGTCGTCCTCCTGATCGGCATCGTCATTCGAATCGCCGCGGCCCGCTTCCGGGTTACCGCCATCGAAGCGCACGAAGCCGGCCAGGCGCGCGAAATTGCCGCCGAAGGCATCGCGCCCGGCATCCAGCTGCAGTCCGCGCGTATAGCCATCGCGCGGCTGCGAGTACTCCAGCGTCAGCATGTAGGCATGATCGTAAGGGACGATCCCGGTGGGGCCGGTGGGACTACCAAGGGTGGCGGCGTAGTGCTGGTTCTGCAGCATGCGCAGCCGCGTGTAGACCTCATCGCCCGAACGCAGCGGCCATCCCAGCGAGATCATTTCGCTTTGCGCGCCGACATCGTCTCCCGGTACGCGCCAGTCGGCGCCCCAGTTGCCTGTGACGTAGCCATTGACCGTCATCCCGTCGAGCCAGACATAGTCGGTATACCAGGCGTTCTGCCACTCGGTCACTTCGACCGTCAGATCGAAGCGGTCGAAGAGCTCTGGCATGTGGATACCGGCGGACAGATCGGTTTCCCGAAAGCGATACGCCTCGCCATGGAAGGTATCGCGGCCGGCATACTCGAGGTACGCCTCGAACGGCGTGCGCGTCGGAAACGTGTAGGCGCTCGTCAGGGACACGGACCGGTTGCTGAACCGATTGTCGAGATTGGGACTGGTGCTGCCGCCGAAATTGGTGGCCTGGAACAGATTGCGGAAAAAATCCGAGAACGAGCCGGGCCTGCCGCCGCCGCCGAACTGCCAGACCGCGTTGCCGGCGAAGTCCCAGCCGGCCACCGGCTCGATGCCGATGTGCGCGCCTGCCAGCTTCGGGTAGCCCTGGTTATCCACGCCATGGTAGATGATGTGATCCGAGTGGCTCATGCGCGCCAGGAAGAACTGGTACTGCAGCCCCAGCCGCCCGATGGGCTGCTGGTTCGATAGCGTCACGGACGGCATCGTCGGCGCCTCGGTGCTGATGAGCGTGCTGCTGTCGGTCAGCGGCGAGAGCCATTGGCTGCGATAGCCTGCATCGATCTGCAGATATTCATTGCCCGCGCTCAGGAGCGTCCCTTCCGGGCTGAATCGGCCATCCGTGCCCGCGTAGGCCACCGCGCCCGCCGTCAGCAGCAGATGATCATAGGGGCGGTAGAAAGCCACGACGGAGCCGTCGATGGGCGAGTCGAGGCGCTCACCGCGTTCATCAGGCATCGTGGTGGTCGAATGCGAGGCGGCGGCGACTTCGACGCTGGCCTCGGTGACGCCGCGGGGGCCGAAATACCGGACCATGTAATGCCTGACGCGCCGGCACAGCGCTGCATCGCGCCGGCACGCCCGCGGCAGCGCGTCCAGCACCGCGGCGACCGGAACCGGTCGCGTCATGACCGGATGCCCGCCAAGTACCAGTACCCGCTCCACCTGGCGTTCGATTTCGGGCGATAGATTCAGCGGCAGGTAGGGCGTGGCACCGTTGGCGCAGGCGTCGGTGGCCATCCAGAGGGTCAGACTTAATGCCGCCCATCGGCGCGCACGGCGCACGCGCTGTCTCACGATCGGCTGCTGCATGGTGTTACCAGTATAGATGAGGCGCCGACACTCAAGTTCACGCACCGTCGCGCTCGAGCCCATGGCGGATCAGGGCCTCGCGCGCGAGCTCGATCGACTCCGGGTGCACGTCCATCTCGTAGCCGCGCAGCCGCTTGTAGACCGAGTAACTGGCCGCCAGGTGCGCGGCCACATAGCCGCGGCCCCCATCGAGAACCGCCAGCCGCAGCAGGTAGTCCTTCAGGAAAGTGACCACGAACAGCATGGGCACCAGCCACAGGCTGCCCGTGCGGCCGCGCGCGTGCCGCTCGCGCGCCCGCAGCTCGGCGTAATAGAGATCCTTGAGGCAGCGTTGCGTAAGGCTGGGCGTATACGCATGCAGCAGCGGCGCACGCATCTCGGCCGCGGGGCCGTTGAACCGCAAAGCCTCGTGCACGAGCGCCTCGCTCCACTGTGCGCGGTCGCGGTGATACAGCCGCTCGATGCGCTCGCGCGCCAGCGGCCGGTACCAGCGCATGCGCGCGCCCATGAACCAGGCGGAGCGGCGCAGGAAGGCGCCAGCCTGTCGCGATGCCAGCAGCGCCGGCAGGCGGGCCTCGAGCTCCAGCGCCAGCTTAAGGGACAGCCATTCATCGGCATCGAGGAACAGAATCCACGGATGCAGGGCAAGCGCAGTGGCCGCGCGGCGCTGCGGCCCAAATCCCAGCCAGGGCTGTTGTACGACGCGCGCACCGTGCGCGGCGGCAATCTGTACGGTCGCATCAGTGCTGCCGCAGTCGATGACGAGTTTCTCGGCCGCAAACGGCACACTGTCCAGGCAGCGCGCAATATTGGCGGCCTCGTTGAAGGTGAGCACCAGCAGGCTCAGCGGCAGCCGCGTGTCGGTCATGTTCGCAACTCCTCGAGCGCATGCCGTACGCGCCCGGAAAAGCCCTGCTTGTTGTTGAGGAACCAGGCGCGCGCGGCCGCGCCGATCGTCTCACACGCAGCCGAGCTCATCGCCAGCACCTCCGTGACGGCCGCTGCGAGCGCCGCCTCGTCAAACAGGCTCAAGGTAGCGAGGTTGTGGCGTTCACCGCTGTGCGCGGCCAGCAGCACCCCGCGCTTAGGATTGATCAGTTCGTTCATCGGCGGCGCATCGCAGGTCAGCGTGACGGCGCCCACGCTCATGGCCTCGACGATGTAGTGACCCCACCCCTCGGCCTCGGAGGTGCAAAGATGAAAGCGATGTGAATTCTGCAGCGTGCGCAGCGCCTCATCGCTTAAGAACTGGCTTTCGATGCGGATATTGGCTTGACCGGCGCGCATCGGGTTCGCCACCGCTTGCGCATCCTGCACAATGGTCAGCAGCGGCCACTCCGGATGGCGCTGCCAGAGCGCATGCAGCCGTGCGGTGCCCTTCAGCGGGCTGCGGCCGGCCAGGTGCAGGAATTTCGCCTCGCGCATCACGGCCGGATCGAGGCGATCGGCGCTGTCGAAGCCGATGCGCACGGCGCGGCAGCCGCGTGCCGCGAACAGCCGCTCGGCCAGCGCCGTCTTGGCCCAGACGCGCTGCGCGGCGCCCAAAAAGGCCACATCGCGATGGTCGAACCACTCGGGGTTGGGCACCAGCACGTTGCGGGTAGCCTGGTGCAGGAACTGCGGCCAGACATGCTCGAGCATCAGGTTGACATCGTAGGGCGCGTCCGGCCCCCCGCCGCGCAGTCCGCGCGCACGCGCGGCCAGCCGTGTGAAAAAACCGCGCCGGCGCTTGCGGTCGCGCCGCTCGCAGCCGTACAGCGTGACTTCGCAGCCGCTGTCACGCAGTGCCGCGGCCAGCAACTCGAAGTCGCGCGACAGGCCGACGCCATTGGCCTTGCCGATGAGCCTGACCTTCATGCGCGCCGCCATGTCGCTAGCCATGCCGCTATCATAGTTGCATGCGCATCGCTCATCTGCTGCTCTCGCGCGGCTTCGCGGGCACCGAGCGGGCCACCGCCGAAATGTGCAATGCGCACGCGCGCGAGCATGCGGTTCTCGCCATCCTGCGCAGCAGCCATCGCGGCGCGGGTGGCGCCAGCATCCGCGATCACCTGGATCCGGCCGTCCGGGTCATCGAGATCGGCCCCTGGTGGCAGCGCCGCGCCGTCAGCGGCGCGCTGGCCTCTTTCGATCCGCAGATCGTGCACGCGCACCTGCGCCGCGCCACCCGGCTGCTGGCGCATATCCAGCCGCGAGCCGCGGCGATCGCAACACTGCACCTGACCGTGAACGGTCCACACTTCGCGGCCATGGAGGGACTCATCTGCATCGCGGACTGGCAGCGGCGCGACATCCCTGCCGGCTATCGGGGCCGGGTCTTCAGAATCAACGAATCGATGATTCCGGCGCGCCGCCTTGAATCCGCCGAGATCGCCGCGCGCCGCGCGGAACTGGGCGCCACCTGCGGCGAGTACCTCATCGGCGGCGTCGGTCGACTCGCGCGCAGCAAGGGTTTCGATCTGCTGATCGAGGCCTTCGCGCGTGCGGCGCTGCCGGCCGCGCGCCTGGTCATCCTGGGCGATGGCCGCGAACGCGCGCGTCTTGCGCGCCAGGCGCGCGCGGCCGGATCGCGCGTGCACCTCGCCGGCTACCGCGCCGATGTGAAGGACTACTACCAGGCCTTTGATCTCTTCGTCTGTCCCTCGCGTCGCGAGCCGCTCGGGCGCGTGGTACTGGAGGCGCTCGACGCGGGTACGCCCGTGCTGGCCTCGGCGACCGACGGACCCTCCGAACTGCTCTCGCGCCACGGCGGCGACCTCTTCCCGGTCGGGGATGTGGCAGCGCTCGCGGCGCGCCTGCACCAGCACTACCAGGCGCGCACGGCGCGCACCGAACACGACCTGTCCGCCTACCACATCGATACGGTCGCGCGCGAGACGCTGGCGGCCTACCGGGAACTCACCGCGTAAAGTTACTGGCGCTTCCAGAGCGTGCGTCCGCCGGGCTGATCCTCGAGCACCACGCCCGCCCGCGAGAGCTGCTCGCGAATCCCGTCGGCCGCGGCGAAGTCACGCGCCTTGCGCGCCGCCAGCCTTGCTGCGATCAGCGATTCGATGGCGGCCTCATCGAGCACATCGGCCGCCGCGCGCGGCTCAGCGCCCGAGAGCGGCAGCGAGGCGCTGCGCCGGAACCATTCTTCCGGCGGCAGGCTCAAGAGGCCCAGCAGCGCACCTAAGCGCCGCAGCTCCGCGGCGAGCGCCGCAACCTGAACCGCATCGCCCTGCGCGCGCGCCGTATTGAGCTCGCGCGCCAGTCCCTGCAGCACCGCCAGCGCCTCGGGCGTATTGAAATCATTGTCCAGCGCCGCTCCGAAGCGTTCCGTGTGCGCGCTCTCGGGCGCACGCGCGTTGCTCGAGTCGACGCCGCGCAGCGCCGTGTAGAGACGCGTCAGCGCCGCGTCGGCCTGCTCCAGCTGCACCGGGCTGTACTGGATCGGGCCACGATAATGGCTGCTGAGTAGAAACGCGCGCAGCACTTCCGGATGGCGCAGCCGCGGCAGTACATCGCGGATGGTGAAGAAGTTGCCGAGCGATTTCGACATCTTCTCGTTATCGACGTTGACGAAGCCGTTGTGGATCCAGACGTTGACGAAACCGCCGTCGTGGGCAGCGCAGGACTGCGCGATCTCGTTCTCGTGGTGCGGGAACTTCAGATCCATGCCGCCGCCGTGCAAGTCGAAATGTTGTCCGAGCAGCGCGGTGCACATGGCCGAGCACTCGATGTGCCAGCCCGGACGTCCGGAGCCCCAGGGCGAGGGCCAGCTGGGTTCATCGGGCTTGGCGCCCTTCCAGAGCACGAAGTCCAGCGGATCGCGCTTGGCAGAATCGACCTCGACGCGCGCGCCGGCTCGCAGATCCGCCAGGCGCTTGCCCGAGAGGCGTCCATACTGCGGAAACTTTGCCACCGCGTACAGCACATCGCCGCTGGAACTGACATAGGCGAAGCCGCGTTCGATCAGCCGTTCGATCAGCGCAATGATCGCGGGGATGTACTCGGTCGCGCGCGGTTCATGGTCCGGCGGCTCGATGGCGAGTGCGGCGAAGTCCTCGTGCATGGCCCTGATGAATCGTGCGGTCAGCGCCTCCACCGGCTCGCCGTTGTGCGCCGCGCGCTCGATGATCTTGTCGTCGATATCGGTGATGTTGCGCACGTAGTTGAGCGCATAGCCGCGCTGGCGCAGCCAGCGCTGGATGACATCGAAGGCCACGTAGCAGCGTGCGTGGCCGACGTGGCAGAAATCATAGACGGTGACGCCGCAGACGTAGAGCCCGACGCGACGCGGATCAATCGGCCGGAACGCTTCTTCGCGACCGGTCAGGGAATTGTGGATCCTGATCACGGTGATGCGTGTGCAAACTGCAACAGCCGCTCGCGCACACGCTCGGCCGGCATCGCGGCCAGCAAGGGGGCCAGTTCCGGGCCGTGCAGCCGTCCGGTCAGTGCCGCGCGCAGCGGCATGAAGAATGCCGCGCCCTTGCGCCCGGTGGCGCCGCGCAACGCGCCGAGGTCGGCGCGTTCGTGCACCGCGCCGGCAGCCGCCGAGAAAAACGCAGGCCCTGCCTCCTGCGCCGCGCGCAGCGCCGGCTCTTCGAACGACAGCGCCTCGCCGAATATGATCTGCTGCCACAGGCGCGCGTCCTCCGGCAGGACCACGTTGGGCAGTACCGCGCTGATGAATGCACGCGCGCGCGACTCATCCAGCTGCGGCGGCAGCACGGGTGCAAGCCATGCGCGCGCCTGTTCGGGCGAGAGCGAATGCACCCACTCGCGCTGCCAGTGAATCAGATGCGTATCATCGAATTGCGCCGGGGCGCGCTGCAGATGCTTGAGCTCGAAGTTCTGCGCCATCTGTTCCAGATCCAGCAGATCGTTGCGCGCGCTGCTGTGGCCGAGCCGGAATAACTGATTGCACACGGCGAGCGCGGCATAGCCCGCCTCGCGCAACTGACGCACGCTGGTGGCGCCGTGCCGCTTGGATAGCGGCGCGCCGTCCGCACCGATCAGCAGCGACACATGCCCATAGCGCGGCACCGGCAGTCCGAGGGCCTCGAGCAGCAGCCGCTGGCGCGGCGTATTGCTCAAGTGATCCTCGCCGCGCAGCACGTGGCTGACATGCATGAGCGCGTCATCCACGGCGTTGCTAAAAAAGAACGCCGCTGTGGCATCCTCGCGCCGCACGATGAAATCGCCGATATCGTCGGTGAGAAAACTCTGCGCACCGTGCACCAGGTCCTCGTATTCGAGGCGCTGTCCGAGCGGCACCCTGAATCGCAGGCTTGGGGTGCGGCCCTCGGCGCGCCGGATCGCGATCTGCGCGGGCTTAAGCTCCCGGCAGGTGCCGGCGTAGCGCGGCGGCCGTCCTGACTGAAGCTGGCTGCGACGCGAGAGTTCCAGTTCCAGTGGCGTGCAGAAGCATGGATACACCAGCTGCGCCTGCTCGAGCTGCTCGAAGTAGCGCGCGTAGACACTCGAGCGCTCCGACTGACGCACCGGCGTGCCATCCCACGGCAAGCCCAGCCACGTAAGGTCCTCGCGCAGCGCCTCGACATAGCGCTCCTGCGAGCGTTCCACGTCGGTGTCCTCGATGCGCAGCAGGAAACTTCCACCGGCGCTACGCGCGAGCAGGTAGTTGAATAGCGCCGTGCGCGCATTGCCCAGGTGCAATTCTCCGGATGGGCTCGGCGCAAAGCGTGTCACGACGAAACTGGCGGACATCCGTACAATGTAGCCGAAATCGCAAGGGCTGAGCGATACGCTTTGACTACCCTGTTTGTCTCCGATCTGCACCTGGATGCGCTCGAACCCGCCGCAGCTGAGCAGTTCGTCGCCTTCCTCGAGCAGCGCGCTCCCGGCGCCGATGCGCTCTATATCCTGGGGGATCTGTTCGAGTCATGGATCGGGGATGATGAGGAGGATGCCTGTGCTCGCAGCGTCTGCGAGGCGCTGCGAGGACTTGGCTCGCTGGGCGTGCCCTGCTACGTCATGCACGGCAATCGGGATTTTCTCCTGCAGCGGGGCTTCGAGCAACGCAGCGGCACGCGGCTGCTGGCCGATCCGATCATCGTCGAATCCTACGGTGAGCGTGTGCTGCTGACGCACGGCGATGCGCTCTGCACGGCCGATCGTTCCTATCAGAACCTGCGCAGCCTGGTACGCGATGCCGGCTGGCAGCGGCGATTCCTCGCGCTGCCGCTGACCGTGCGGCGGCTGCTGGCGCAGCAGGCCCGCGACGGCAGCCGCCGCCACACGGGCAATACGGCCGCCTACATCATGGATGTGGATCAGGGCACCGTCGCTGCCGCCATGCGCGCCTGCGGCACGCGCATACTGATCCACGGCCACACGCATCGCCCCGCCGTGCATGAATTCGATCTCGACGGCGCACCGGCGCGCCGCATCGTGCTGGGCGCGTGGCACGAGCAGGGCAGCTGCCTGTCGTGGGACGAAATGGGATTCAGGCTGGAAGAGCTGCCGCGGGGCCGGAGTGAAAGCGCAGCACCTCATCCGGAGCCGTGATCAGTTCCGCCTCGACAGCCGCCAGTTGCCGCAGCCGTCGCTCACACAGCGCTTCATCGCCGCTCGCGCGGCGCGCCAGGCGCAGATAGAGCTCGAAGTGACGCGCCTCGGAGCGACGCAGCGAGTCGTAGAAGCCACCAAGCGGCGGGGCCAATCGCGGCGCCAGCAGCTCGAAGCGCTCGCAGGAGCGCGCTTCGATCAGCGCGCTCGACAGCAGCAGATCCAGCTTGCGCAGTGGTTCGTGCGATCGCAAAACAGCGCGCAATCCGGCGGCATAGCGTCCGGGACGCTGGCGTTCGAACGGCACCTCCAGCTGCCGCATCAGCTGCGCCACCTGTTCGAAGTGCCGCAGTTCCTCGCGGCCCAAGCGCGACAGGGCCGTCACCAGATCCGCGTCCTCCGGGTAGGCGAAGATCAGCGCCAGTGCGCTCGAGGCGGCCTTCTTCTCGCAGTTGGCGTGATCGATGAGCAATGTGCGCCAGTGGGCACAGGCTGAATCGACCCACTCAGGGGGAGTCGGCGCCGCGAGCACGCGCAGCGCCTCGCTCACGCCAGGGCGCCCTTGCTCAGCCACGCTGCGCGCGCCGAATCGATGGCGCGCATGCATTCGGCCGCATTCTTGAAGCGCTCGCGCGCCTCCTTGCCGAGCAGCCGGTCGAGCAGCGGCTGCAGATCGGCCAGCGATTCGGGCAGTTTGGGCGTCGGCGCGTTGCGGTGCATGTAGATGATGGCCATGGGGTTATCGGCCGTATACGGTTTGCGGCCGGTCAGCATCTCGAACAGCATGACGCCCAGGCTGTAGAGATCGCTGCGCGGATCCAGATCCTGTCCGTGTCCCTGCTCGGGGCTCATGTAGTGCGGCGTGCCGAAGATCATGCCCGTGTCGGTGATGTCGTAGTCGAGCGCCTCGTGCTTGGCGAGGCCAAAATCGATCAGTGCCGCCTGCCCGTCCATGCGCAGCATGACGTTGCCGGGCTTCAGGTCCCGGTGCAGGATGCCGGCGCCGTGCAGCGCGCTCAGCGCGCGCGCGATCTGGGAGGCGAAGCCGAGCGACTCGGAAGGCGATACGCCGCCTTTCATGCGCCGGCGCAGATCCCCGCGCTGGAAGTACTCCATTGCAAGATAAGCATGATCGTCAGCGACCCCGAGCTCATACAGGCGCACGATGTTGGGATGGCGCACGCGTTGCGCGATCTCGTATTCCTGCAGGAAACGCGCGAACACCTGGTCGATGCCGGATTCGTCGCGCCGCGACGGGGTGACCTTCAGCACCACCAGGGTGCCCGCCTTTTCGCTCTCGGCCACGTACAGCTGCGACACCGAACCGCGCGCGAGCAAGCGCGCGCGACGATACTCGGGAATACGCGCTTCGCCGAAGCGGCGCGATTCGATGGCTTCCGGTGAGATGCGCCAGTCGGCGAGTGCCCGGCGATGATCGCGCCCGGCGGCTTCGAGCATCTTGAGCAGTCCGTCGTGATCGATTCGGCTCCGGACCACCACGCCGTAGGCGCCCGCGTCCATGGCCCGTTCGCGCAGTGCCGGCACATCGTGCGGCATCACGAAGATAACCGGGGCAAAGCCTGGGCGTGTGCACAGCTCGTGCAGCGCCGCGATGCCATCGTCTTCCTCGGAGGGCGGTGACAGCACTACCGCGTCATAGCCCTGTGCCAGGAACTCGGCCGGCAGTGGGCCGCGCTGCAGCGGCGGATGGGCGCTGATCTGTACCTCAGGCCAGCGGCAGCTCAAATGATGCCGCAGCAGTGAGCGTACTTTGGGGTCTTCCTCGACCAGCAGCAGCCGCAAGGGTCAGGGCTCGCCGACGGCTTTGAGTCCGCGCGTCATGCGGCGGCGGACCTTGGCCTCGTCGGAACGCGCCCGCTGCAGCCGATCGAGATATTCGTAGGTCACATCGCCGGTGACGTATTCGCCCGAGAAGCAGGAAGTATCGAATTCCTCGATCGTCGCATTGTCGTGCCGGCACGCAGTCACCAGATCCTCGAGATCCTGGTAGATCAGCCAGTCGGCACCGATCACGTGGCCGACTTCCTCGATGCTGCGCCCGGCGGCCACCAGTTCGCTGGTGGCCGGCATGTCGATCCCGTAGACGTTCGGAAACCTCACCGGCGGCGATGCCGATGCAAAATAGACCTTCTTGGCGCCGGCCTCGCGCGCCAGCTCGATGATCTGCGCCGAGGTGGTGCCGCGCACGATCGAATCATCGACCAGCAGCACGTTCTTGCCGCGGAACTCCAATTCGATGGCATTGAGCTTGCGCCGCACCTGCCGCTCACGCTGCTCCTGGCCGGGCATGATGAAGGTGCGTCCGATGTAGCGGTTCTTGGTGAACCCTTCGCGGTACTTGATGCCCAGGATCTGCGCCATCTGCAGCGCGCAGGTACGGCTGGTATCCGGAATCGGAATAATGACGTCGATGTCGTGCTCGCGCCGTTCGCGCTGGATCTTGCTGGCGAGCCGCTCGCCCATGCGCATGCGAGCGCGATAGACCGAGATGTTGTCGATGATGGAGTCCGGGCGCGCGAAGTAGACGTATTCGAAGATGCACGGGGTGTGGCGCACGGTGGCCACGCACTGTTGCGAGTGCAGCCGGCCGTGCTCGTCGATGAACACCGCCTCGCCGGGAGCCACGTCGCGCACCAGTTCGAAGGACAGCATGTCGAGCGCCACGTTCTCGGAAGCCAGCATGTACTCGGTACCGCGCGGCGTGCGGCGCTGTCCCAGCACCAGCGGGCGAATGCCATTCGGATCGCGAAACCCCAGGATCCCGTGGCCGATCACCATGGCAACCACGGCGTAACCGCCGCGGCAACGTCGATAGACCGCGCTGGCAGCCGCAAAGATGTCCGCCGGGGTCACGCGCGGAGTACCCACGCGCTGCAGCTCGGAGGCGAAGACGTTGAGCAGCACCTCGGAGTCCGACTCGGTGTTGAGATGGCGGCGATCCTCGCGGATCAGCACCTCGGCGAGCTCGGAAGCGTTGGTCAGATTGCCGTTATGCGCCAGGCAGATACCGTAAGGCGCATTGACGTAGAAGGGTTGCGCCTCGGAGGCGGCATCGCAGCCGGCGGTCGGGTAGCGGACGTGACCGATGCCGACATTGCCGGCCAGCTCGAGCATGTGCTGCTGCTCGAAGACATCGCGCACCAGGCCGGCACCTTTGCGCGAACACAGGCGGCCCTCGAAGGCCGTCATGATGCCCGCGGCGTCCTGGCCGCGGTGCTGCAAAACGGTCAGCGCATCGTAGAGGCGCTGATTGACGGGGCTGGTGCCGACCACCCCGACGATACCGCACATGTTTGTGTCCGCATCCTTCGCGCCCTTAGCGCGTCGCCGTAACGGAGTTCTCGGCGAGCATTTTACGCTCGCCGACCATTGCCCGCAGCACATTCGCTGCGTGCTCGGCGTAGGGCACCAGTAGCGAGCGATGCCACCACGGCTCGCCCTCGAGCCGCACGGCGTGACACAGCATGACAAATAAACCGGCCATCACGAGGCCGCGCAGCAGCCCAAAGAGGCCCCCGACCGAGCGATCGGTACCGCTGAAGATCGACAGGCGCACGAGGTGGCTCACGAGCAGGCCAATGACGCCACCCACCATGACGATCACCACGAAGATCAGTGCGCGGGCCGCCCAGGTCCGCACGCTTTCGCTGGCGAGCGCCCCGCCCAGATGCGACTCCACCAGGTCCGCATAATGCCAGGCCACCCAGACGGCTGTGATCCACGTCACAAGTGCAATCACCTCGCGCAGCAGGCCGCGCATGAGGCCGGCGACGAAGGAGCACGCCACGAGCGCAATCAGCAGGTAGTCGATCCAATTCATCGCCGAATTCTAGCCTCGACCCGGCCCGAATCCGGGTGCGGGGGTCACAGTTGCGCTCGGGGAGGGCCGCTAGCGCGAAGATTTAAGGTTGCCGGACTGCGGCGCAACCAGCGCTGCCTGGAAACCCTGCGCCTGCAGCCGCCCCTGCAGCGCCTGGGCCGCGGTGCGATCGGCCAGTCCGGCCGCCACGACGTGGTACAGCCCCTTGCCATCGGCGTCCGATACGCTGACCGGAAAGCCTTTGCCCTGCGCCGAATGCATGAGCCGCTCGGCGTTATCGCGCGAGGCAAACAACCCCAGCTGCACGCTCCAGGAGCCGGCGCTGCCCGTCTTCGCGCCCGCATGGTTCGGCGCCGCCACCGGCGCTGCGGGCGTCACCGCGGGCGGCTTAGGTCTGGACGCAGGCAAGGCCGGCGCAGCCGGAGCGGCCGGCGTCGGTACCGCCGGCGTGAGCACGGCTGGCGTGCTGGCAGCTCTGCCGCTGGCGGGTGGGGTGCCGGCAGCGGATTCGCCGGAGCTCTCGGTGGATTGCAGCGGCGCGGTACGCGCCGAGCCATTGCTCAGATCGATGGTGTAGGACCTCACCGGCGGTCCTTCACCGCTGCTGCTGGTGTTGGAAGCCACGTCCTGATGTTGACCGTGGAACAGCTCGGGCACCACGAGCACGATCAGCGCCACCAATATCGCCGCGCCCGTGAGTCGCTCTTTTAGGCGGGTTTCCATATCTGCAATTTCAGTATAGCCCAAGCCATGCGAGCGCCGGACCGACGACGTGAAACGATCCGAGCACGACGACGCGATCGCGCGGCCGCGCGAGTTCGCGTGCACGTGCGCAGGCGGCCGCGACATTGGGCATCAGTTCGAGCGCTCCGCGCAGCGGCGGCAAGCGCGACTTGAGCGCTTCGGCGCTCAGCCCGCGCGGCTCATCGCTTAAGTCCGCGAGCAGCCAGTGATCGATGACGCCGTCGAGCTCGCGCCCCACGGCCGTCGCGTCTTTATCGGCCAGCATGCCGGCCACCGCAATCGTGCGCCCACGGACCGGCTGCGAACGCAGTTCCGCGGCGAGCACCGCCGCGGCCTGCTCGTTGTGCGCCACATCGAGCACCCACTCGACCTCGCCTGGAACACGCTGGAAGCGCCCGGGCAGGCGCACGCGGCTAAGTCCCCGCGCGATCCGATCGCGCTCGCACGCGCCCGGAACGCCGAGCAGATTCAGCGCCGTGAGCGCCGCGGCGGCGTTCTGATATTGAATGGCACCCGCGAGTGCGGGGGCCGGCAGTTGGTCGAGCTTGCAGAGCGCGGAGCGAAAGTCCCACGGCTCGGATCGATCACCCCGGCCATGAATGTGGGCTTCGAAGTCGCGCTGCGCCACGTGTACGCGGCATTGGAGCGCCGCGGCGCGCTCCCACACACTCGCGGGCATGTTGGGGCTGCCGAGCACGACTGCCTGCCCGGCGCGAAAAATGCCCGCCTTCTCCGCGCCAATCAGCTCGAGCGTGTCACCGAGCCAGTCGGCGTGATCCAGCCCCACGGAGCACAGCACGGCCACATCGGCATCGATGATGTTGGTGGCATCGAGCCGGCCGCCGAGGCCGACTTCCAGCACCATGGCGGAGACATTTGCATCGCGGAACGCATCGAGCGCGGCCAGCGTGTTGTACTCGAAGAAGGTCAGCGTGGTGGCGCCGCGCACCGCCTCTATGCGCTCGAATGCCGCCAGCAGCGCCGCATCGGCGACTTCGACGCCATCGATCTGCACGCGCTCGTTGTAGCGGATCAGGTGTGGAGAGGTAAAGAGACCCACTCGCGCTCCGCAGGCGGTGAGCATCGAGGCCAGGTCGCAGGCAGTCGAGCCCTTGCCGTTGGTGCCGCCGACGATGACGACGGGGCAGCGCTTCTCGAGCAGACTTAAGCGTGCGGCGACCTCGCGCACGCGCTCGAGGCCCAGATCGATGCTGGGACCGTGGGAGCTCTGCTGAAAGCTCAGCGCCTCAGCCAGCGTACGGTAGCGGCCGCTCAAGCAGCCTGGAGTGGCGGGCGCTTCTGCAGCAGACGCAGCAGCTGCGCGATGCGGTCTCGCATTTCGCGCCGGTCCAGGATCAGATCCAGTCCGCCGTGCTCGAGCAGGAATTCGCTGCGCTGGAAGCCCTCGGGCAGCGTCTCGCGCACGGTCTGCTGGATCACTCGCGGGCCGGCGAAGCCGATCAGCGCGCGGGGTTCGGCGATGTTCAGGTCCCCGAGCATCGCGAGACTGGCCGACACGCCGCCCGTGGTGGGATCGGTCATCACCGAGATGAAGGGCAGTCCGGCACGACCCAGGCGGCCCAGCGCGGCACTGGTCTTGGCCATCTGCAGCAGCGAGAACAGCGACTCCTGCATGCGCGCACCACCCGAAGCCGTGAAACACACCAGGCCGCAGCCCTGATCAATGCTGCTATCCACCGAGCGCTGGAAACGCTCGCCGACGACGGCGCCCATCGAGCCGCCAAGAAACTGGAATTCGAACGCACAGGCCACGACCGGGTCGCCGTGCAGGGCGCCGGACAGCGCGATCAGCGCGTCGCTCTCGCGGGTCACCTTCTGCGCCTGCGCCAGGCGGTCGCGATAACGCTTGCTGTCCTTGAACTTGAGCGGGTCTTCGGGGCGGATACGCTCGCCGATCTCGTGCAGCGGCTCCGGATCCAGGAACGCCTTGAGCCGCTCGCGCGCGCCGATGCGCATGTGATGGCTGCACTTCGGGCAGACATTGAGGTTGCGCTCGAGTTCGGCGCGATAGAGCACCGCGTCGCAGGCCGGGCATTTGATCCAGAGGCCTTCCGGGACCGAGCGTGAGCGCCGCTCGGTCTTGATGCGCGACGGGACTATTTTCTCAAACCACGACATGCGGCTCCATGATAGCCGAATCGGCCGGAAGCCCGAACTCAGGCGGGTAATCGACCCGCCACAGGTACAGCCCGTGGGCCGCGGCGGTGGCCTCCCCCCGGCTGCGCTCGCGGCCCTCGATCTGCTGCCGCGCCCGCTCCGGCGGCACCCGCTTCATGCCGATCGCCAGCAGTAATCCCACGATGTTGCGCACCATGTGGTGCAGGAAGGCGTTGGCGGTGACATCGATATGCACCCAGTCGCCGTGGCGGCCGACTTCCACGCTCTGCAGCTCCCGCACCGATGAATGCGACTGGCACTGCGAGGAACGAAAAGCGCTGAAATCATGTTCGCCGAGCAGATGCGCAGCCGCCTGCTGCATCAGCGCCTCCTCGAGCGGCTGATGCACGAGCAGCGCGCGCCCTGCCGCCAATGCCGAGCGGGCGCTGCGGTTCAGGATGAGGTAACGGTAGGTGCGCGACCGCGCGCTGTAGCGCGCGTGGAAATGGTCGGGCACGGGCCGCACCCAGTGCAGGCTGATCTCGTCGGGCAGGTAATTGTTGGTGCCCAGCAGCCACGCGCGGCGGGTACGCACGGCCGCGGTGTCGAAATGAGCTACCTGCGCGCGGGCGTGCACCCCGGCATCGGTGCGCCCGGCGCAGGTGGTCTCGACAGCGTGGTCAGCGATGCGGCTTAAGGAAGCTTCCAGCAGCGCCTGCACGCTCCGGGCCGTGCTCTGAACCTGCCAGCCGCTATAAGGGCCGCCGTCGTACTCGACGCCAACCGCGAGGCGGCGCATGGAGCGTGGCTGCGCCGGGCCCGTATTCAGCCTGGCAGCGTGTCGATCAGCCGGCGCGCTTCCTGCTTCTGCGACACCGAGCCTTCGCTGAGCACTTCCGAGAGGATGCTGCGCGCGCCCTCCGGATCGCCCATGTCCATGTAGGCCCTGGCCAGATCGAGCTTGGTGCCGACCTCACTCATCGTGGCCGGCTCCAGATCCGGCAGCGGAATGTCCTCGGCCATGATGCGCTGCGTCTGCACGAAGGTGCCTTCGCTGCCGCTGCTGGGGGGCGCACCCACATCGAGATCGACCCCGTTGCCGCGCTCGATGGTGGTCTTGTCCAGGTTGCCCAGATCCAGGTCCAGCCCCGCGGATTCGAGGGTGCTCATTCTCGTGGTGGCACCCGAATCGTGCTGCGGCTCGAATTCCGGCCGTGGCGCGAGCTGTGTGACCACCTCGGTGGGCGCGTTCTCGCCACGGCCTGCGCCGGGCGACGTCGACACGTCCACGAAATCGGTGTCGGTGAAGAGCCAGGTGCCCGAATCGGTGGGCTCACCGGGAGCCGGCGGCGGCTTACCGCCCCCATCCCTGGCGTGCTCGGTGAGCATCGTCGGCGCATCCGCGGCGCTGGACATTTCAGTCTCATCGCCAATGTGTTCCATGCCGGCCAGATCGAGACCGAGGTCGTGCAGCTCGAGCTCCGCGGTCTGATCCGAGGCAACCATGCCGGTGCGTGTGGCCGCATCAAGTTTCTGGCGGATCGTCGGGTGATCGCCCGATGGCAATTGCGGCTGCTCCACGGTGGGAGCATCCGGATCGCTGCCCGGCGGATTGACCTGCACGGTAACCGTGGTCGCCGCGCCGCCGCGGGAGGGCATTTCCCGGGTGGAACCGGTCTGCTCGTTGCCGCGCTCGGCATCATCGAACACGAAATCCACGCCCGACTCGCTGACCGGACGCGACTCGCCGGTCTGATCGGCGTCTCCGAGCGCCGCGCCGAGATCCAGGTCGACCCCGCCGCTGGCGCCGGCATGTGCACCGGGTGCGCTGACGGTCGGCTCGCCCATCAGATCGAAGTCGATGCGGTTCTGGCCGCCCTCGAGATTCAGGTCGACCCCGCCGCTGGCAGCCCCGGACAGTGCCCCGCCGCTGGCGAATAGCGGATCTTCGGGCGCGATCTGGCGGCCCATGATGACGATCTTTTCCCACTCGCCCGGCAATGCCTTGTCGCGCGAGCCCGCAAGCTCACGCGCGGTGGCCAGGAAGCGATCCTTGTTGCCCCAGACAAAGAAGACTTCGAGCAGCTTGAGGCGCAGGTCGCGGCGTTCCGGCTCGCGCGAGATCGCAATCTGTACGAGATCGGCGGCCTGGTCGTAGAGACCATAGGCCATGTGAAAGTCGGCTTCGGCCAGCGGGTCGCCCTGATCGAGCGCCACGGGCGCCTCGGTGGGGACGCTCTCGTCGATGGCCACATGTCGGCCGCTCGCCGAGGTATCGCTTCGCACGGCCGTCGGCTGCTCGTGAGCACCCGACTCCTCGACACGGTAGGACTGTTCCTCGCGTGCCGGCGTGAGAGTACGCACGGGCATCGTATCGGCGACCCGGGCAGGCTCGCTGGCCGCGGAGGACCTGGAGTCGAAGCTCGGGGTCGACAGGCGGCCGAGGGATCGGTCGAAGGCATCTTCCTGGCGCGAGCGGACCAGCCGCATTACCAGCAGCACCAGCAGGACCGCGACCAGCGCGGCGGGCAGGTACCAGTACTGGATCAGCAGGTCCATGAAAGAAGTGCTGGGTACGGCGGCAGCCGGCGCCGCGGCCGCGGCGGGCTTCGGCTGCGGCGGTGACGGCGCTGCGGCCGGAGCCGGCGGCGGCGCCTCGGCAACGGACGGCTTTGCGGCAGCCGGAGGCGGCGCGGCGGGGGTCGTCGTTGAGGCCTTCGACTGCAACTGCGCCAATTCGGAATTCTTCAGCTGCAGCAGCCGCTGCGATTCGGCAAGCTGGGATTCGAGCTGCGTGACGCGCTGCTGCATGGCCGCGGCAGCGGCTGCACTGGCGCCTGCGGCAGCGCTGCCGGTCTGCGCGCTGGGATTGGAGGCGGCGGCCGCGGCAGGTGCCGGGGCGGCGGCCGGCGTCTGGGCCGGCGCGGTCGCGGTGGGGGGTACCAGGCGCAGTTGGCCTGCTCCGTTCGCGCCGGCGCTGGCGGTGCCGTGGCTTTCGTTCCAGGCCGAATACTGCTTGTGCACTTCCGCCTGAGCATCGCCCGGGCTGATGGCCATGACCTCGGCATCGCCGGGCAGCGACAGACGGCTGCCCGATCGCAGCAGATTCATGTTGCCTTGGAAGGCGGACTGATTGGCGCGATAGACCGCCACCAGCTGGCGCTGATGCGCCACGTGATCCCCGCTCCCATAGGTCTGGGTCGTGATCGAAGAGAGAGTGTCACCGCGGCGCACCGTGTAGCTGCCGCCGGGGCCTGCGCCACCACCGGATGCGCCAGAGGAGGCGCCGGTTGAGGCGCTGCGCGAACCGCCGGAGGACGCTGCCGCGGCGCCGGTTGGTGCCGCAACTGCGGCCGCTGCGCCCGCCGCGTGCCGTTCGACGCTGCCGCTTCGGGCCGATGCACCCGTGCTGGGCGCCGCTACTGCGGCCACGCTCGGCGTATCGCCCGAGAACACCGGCGGATCGAGCAGCACGGTGTATTCGCGCACCAGGTGCCCGCGCGCCCAATTGATCTCGACCAGCAGCGTCGCAATCGGCTCGTTGACCGAGTCCGCCGAATGCATATGCAGGACGGTGCGGCCGTCGGGGGTCTGGCGCGGCTCGAGCGTGACGCCGGCCAGGTAGGAGGGGTACTCGAGTTTGTAGCGATTGAAGGTATCTCGCGAGGCGAGGCTGGCCTTGAGGCCCGACAGTTCGTCCGCACCGGCACCCACGATGTCGATATCGGCATCCAGGGGGGCGTTGAGGCTGGACTTGAGATGGATGTCACCCAGCCCCAGCGCCATCGTGGCGCCCGGCAACAGCAGGGCGAGCAGCAATACCCGGTAGCAATTACGCTTCAACATCGTGTCTCCAGGCGGACCAGGCTGCTAAATTTACCCTTAGAAAATAAATAATTAGCGCCGCATTTAAACCGTGCGCGCATTTCGCGCGCAATATAACTTATAAATAGTCCGACACCAAAATCTCGGCAATTTGCACGCTGTTCGTGGCAGCACCCTTGCGGATGTTGTCCGAAACGATCCACAGATCGAGTCCGTGCGCATGCGACATATCTTCGCGAATACGGCCCACGTAAACCGTGTCGTGGTTCGCTGCTTCGGTAACCGCAGTGGGATATCCCCCCGGCTTGCGCTCATCCAGCACCGTCACTCCGGGCGCTTTTGCGAGCAGTGCACGGGCCTCCAGGGCTGAAATCTTGCGCTGCGTCTCAATATGCACGGCTTCCGAGTGCCCATAGAACACCGGCACGCGCACGGCCGTGGCATTCACCCGGATATCGGGGTCCTCCAGGATCTTGCGGGTCTCCCAGAACATCTTCATCTCTTCCTTGGTGTAGCCGTTGTCCTGGAACTGATCGATCTGCGGCACACAGTTGAAGGCGATCTGTTTGGCGATGTGCTGTGGCGGATCGATCGGCCGTCCACTGAGTAAGGCCGCGGTCTGCGTGGCAAGTTCCTCAACGGCTTCCTTGCCCGCGCCGGATACGGACTGATAAGTGGCTACATTGATGCGCTCGATGCGGACCGCATCGTGGATGGGCTTGAGCGCCACCAGCATCTGGATGGTCGAGCAATTCGGATTCGCGATGATGCCGCGCGTGCGGTACTGCGCAATGGCGTGCGCGTTGACCTCAGGGATCGCCAGTGGAATGTCATCGTCGTAGCGAAACTGCGCCGTATTATCGATCACGATGCAGCCGGCTGCCGCGGCCTGGGGCGCAAACTGCGCGGACACCGAACTGCCGGCGGAAAACAGTCCGATGTCGGCCTGTGAAAAATCGAACGTTGCCAGTTCCACCACCGGCCGCGAGCGGCCACGGAACTCGACCGTGCGGCCGACGGAACGATTGCTGGCCAGCGGGTGCAGCTCGGAGATCGGAAATTTGCGCTCCTCGAGCACCCGGATCATGGTCTCGCCCACGAGGCCCGTCGCCCCGACTACCGCCACTCGAAAGGATCTGCTCATCGTCCGCCTGCACTCCTGTTCGCGATATCCGGCGTCGCGCACCGGACGTCGGCGTTCTGCGCGCGATGGCGCAGGTAGTGATCCATGATGACGATCGCGAGCATGGCCTCCGCGATCGGTGTGGCGCGCAATCCCACGCACGGATCGTGCCTGCCCGTAGTGATGACCTCGACCGGGTTGCCCGCCACATCGATCGTGCGGCCAGGCACCTGGATGCTCGAAGTGGGCTTCAGACTTAAGGTAGCCACGATCGGTGCGCCAGAGGATATCCCGCCCAGCACGCCGCCGGCATGGTTCGACGCAAACCCGGTTGGCGTGAGTTCATCGCGGTGCGTGCTGCCGCGCTGGGCCGCCACCGCCACGCCGTCACCGATCTCCACGGCCTTGACCGCATTGATACCCATCATTGCGTGCGCGATGTCGGCATCGAGCTTGTCGAATACCGGCTCGCCCAGTCCGGGCGGCACACCCTCGGCAATTACCGTCAGGCGCGCGCCGATGGAATCGCCCTGACCGCGAGTGTCCCACAGCAGCTGCTCGAGTTCGGGCACGCGCTCCGGATCGGGACAGAAGAAAGGATTTTCGTAGGCCGCGGCCGGGTCGCGCGGCTCGAGCACCAGCGCACCGATCTGACTCAGATAACCGTAGATGCGTACACCGAGGCGCTCGGCCAGGTACTTGCGCGCCACGGCTCCCGCGGCCACGCGCATGACCGTCTCGCGCGCCGATGAGCGGCCACCGCCGCGATAGTCGCGGAAGCCGTACTTGTGCTGGTAGGTGTAATCGGCGTGCCCGGGACGAAAGCGGTCCTTGATGCGTTCATAGTCGCGCGAGCGCGCATCGCCATTCTCGACCAGCATGCCAATCGGCGAGCCGGTGGTACGACCCTCGAATACGCCCGAGAGGATCCGCACCGCGTCCGCCTCGCGACGCTGACTGGTGAATTGCGAGGTGCCTGCGCGGCGCCGATCCACGTCAGGCTGCAGATCGGCCTCGGACAGATCCATGCCCGGCGGGCAGCCATCGACGATACAGCCGAGCGCGGCACCATGGCTTTCGCCGAAGGTGGTCACCGCGAACAATCGTCCTAACGTATTACCCGACAACCGATCTACTCCACTGAGGGCCCAGCTCCTCGCGCCGGAGCGCAAAGACACCGCCGCCGCCGCGTTCAAAGCTCAGCCAGATGAATGGGGCCTCCGGCAACGCGCGGCGCAGCGTCCGTTCCGTGTTGCCGACCTCGACGATCAGGATTCCGCCGGGTTTCAGATGCGCCGCCGACTTGCGCAAAATAATTCTGACCGAATCCAATCCATCCGCCCCGGCCGCCAGCGCCAGCCGCGGTTCGTGACCGTATTCCAACGGCAGTCCCCGCAGCTCACGCCGTCCCACATACGGCGGATTGCTGACAATAATATCGTAGCTGCTGTCCCCAAGAGCGGTGAAATGATCCGATAGCACCGCGCGCACCCGCCGCTGCAGGCGATGTTCGCGGATATTGCGGCGGGCAACCGCCAGCGCATCGCCCGAGATGTCGGCTGCATCGACGCGCGCCCCCGGAAATGCGTACGCGCAGGCAATCGCGATGCAACCCGATCCGGTGCCGAGGTCCAGGATCCGCCGCACGCGTGTGGGGTCGATCCAGGGTTCGAAGCGGCGCTCGATCAGCTCCGCTATGGGCGAGCGGGGAATCAGCACGCGCTGATCGACATACATCGGCAGTCCGGCGAACCAGCAGCGCTGAGTCAGATACACGGCCGGAATGCGCTCCTTTATGCGCCGCGTAAGCAGTGCCTCGATCCTTGCGACCGCGGCGGCCGAGACCGGCCGCGCGAGGCGTGCAGCGGTGAGTCCCTGCGGCGCGCCAAGCGCGTGTGCGATCAGCGCCGCTGCCTCATCGCGCGCATTGTCGGTGCCGTGGCCAAAATGCAGACGCCCGCGCTGCAGCCGCCGCGTGGCCGAGGCAAGCACTGCCGCCAGTGGGCGCGGAGTGCGCTGCGCGCTATGAGATAATCGCCGCATGAATCGACGCCCTGTGCTGTTGCTGCTCTCGCTCGGGGTGGTTGCCATCGTCACGGGCGCCCTGTTCGCCCGCATGCTCAGCGGCAGCGTCTCGCTCGACAGCGGCACCTGGCTGCCGCGCGCGCGCGCGCTGGCCGAATTTCATCTGCAGGATATGTCGGGCCGCGAGTTCGATCTGAACAATCTTCGCGGCCACCCGACACTACTGTTCTTCGGCTTCACCAACTGCCCCGATGTCTGCCCCACGACGCTCTCGACGCTCGAGCAGGTGCAGCGCCAGGCGCCCCTGGCCGGCGCGCAGGTGGTATTCGTGAGCGTGGATCCCGAGCGCGATAGCGATGCGTCGCTGCAGGCTTATCTGGGCGCCTTCGACAAGAACTTTGTCGGCGTGCGCGGCGAGCGCACCGCCCTTGCACCACTGCTCAGGAGTCTCAACGCCATCGCCGTGCGCCAGGACCTGCCCGGCGGCGGCTACACGATGGATCACTCCGCGACGCTCTACCTGCTCGATACCCAGGGCCGCCTGGTCGCGGTGTTCTCCCCGCCGTTCTCGAGCACCAAACTGACGGCCGACCTGCACCAGATCGGCGCGGCGCGACGGCTCTGAACCGCGTGTTTGTCGCGCTGCAGTATCTGCTGCCGCATCACCTGCTGTGCCGGCTCGTGTACGCGCTGACGCGCAGCCGCACACGCTGGCTCAAGAATCTGCTGATTGGCGCCTTCATGCGTGGCTACAGGCCCGCGATGGCAGATGCGGCCGAGCCCGAGCCGCGCAATTATGAAAGCTTCAACGCTTTCTTTACGCGTGCCCTGCGCCCCGGCACGCGCTTAAGCCCCGCCGACGCGCAGGCCCTCGCCTCCCCATGCGACGGCACGCTCAGCATCGCCGCAGGCATGAACGGCACCACGCTGCTCCAGGCCAAGGGGCACGAGTACACGCTCGAGGCGCTGCTGGCCGGGCAACCCGAATGGGTCGCGCGCTTAGCCTGCGGGCTGTATGCGACGATTTACCTGGCCCCTTACAACTACCATCGCGTTCACATGCCGCTGGCGGGCCGCTTAAGCGCGGCCTGGCACGTCCCCGGCCGCCTGTTCTCGGTCAATCAGGGCACCGCAGCCAGCGTCCCGGGTCTGTTCGCGCGCAATGAGCGGGTCGTATGCGCCTTCGAGGGCGATCGCGGTCCGTTTGCCGTGATCCTGGTCGGGGCGCTGTTCGTCGGCAGCATGAGCACGGTCTGGCACCAGCAAGTCACCCCCTCGAGCGCGCGCCGGGGCCCAGGGGCACTGGTACCGGTCACCGGCAGCGACCTCGCGCTGTCGCGGGGGGCCGAACTCGGACGCTTTAATATGGGCTCCACCGTGATCCTGCTGCTGCCGCCTGGAGCGGCGCATTGGGATGAATCGCTCAAGCCCGGTGCCACGCTGCGCGTCGGCCAACGGCTCGGGCAGCTCAACCCGCCCGCATGAGCGGCACGGAGGACTGGCGCCCCACCGCCTCGGCCGAAATGCTGCGGCTGCGCGCGGCGGCGCTGGCCACGGCGAGGAGGTTTTTCGATGAACGGCAGCTGCTCGAGGTCGACACCCCGCAGCTGGTGCGCCATGCCGTCACTGACCGCCACATCGAGTGCGCGCGCGTCGAACTGCCCGGTCACGCGGCGCCGCTGTTCCTGCATTCCTCGCCCGAATACGCCATGAAACGGCTGCTCGCGGCCGGCAGCGGCGACATCTACCAGATTGCGCACGTATTTCGCGGCAGCGAACGCAGCCGCTGGCACAACGCCGAATTCACATTGATGGAGTGGTATCGCTGCGGCTTCACGCTGCGCGAGCTCATGGCCGAGGTGGCCGAGCTGGCGCTGCTGCTGCTGGATCTGCCGCCTGGCACATCGATTGAATACCTGCCCTATGCGCAGGCCTTCGGACGCGAGCTCGGCGTGGATCCCCTGACCGCCGCTGATGTCGAGCTGCGCGCGCTCGCGATTGCCCACCGGCTCGACCCGCCGGTTGCCGGGCGCTGCGACCGCGATGAGTTGCTCGACTGGCTCATGGGCACCGTCATCGGCCCGCGCCTCGGCACCGCCGGCCTGTGCTTCGTGCATCACTACCCGGCCAGCCAGGCGGCGCTCGCGTGCCTGGATCCGGCCGATCCGCGCGTGGCGCTGCGATTCGAGCTTTATCGTCGGGGTGTCGAGCTCGCCAACGGGTTCGAGGAACTAAGTGATGCGGCCCAGCAGCGCGCGCGCTTCGAACTGGACCGCCGGCAGCGCATCGAGGCCGGACTCGCAGCACCGGCCGTGGATGAGGCGCTGCTGTCGGCGCTTAGCGAAGGGCTGCCGCCGGTCTCGGGCGTCGCCATGGGGTTCGATCGGCTGCTGATGCTGCGAACGGGCCGCGCAAATATCGAAGAAGTGCTGCCCTTCCCGCTCGAGCGCGCCTGACGCAGCGCTTTGCCCGCGCGCCTTGGCAGGCGCGGGCGCCGCCCCCTACTGCTTGGCGCGTGAGATGTACGCGCCCGTGCGCGTATCGACCTTCAGGATTTCGCCCTCATTGATGAAGAGCGGCACCCGCACGACCGCACCGGTCTCCAGCTTGGCGACCTTCTGGCCGCCGGTTGCGGTATCGCCGCGCAGTCCCGGATCGGTCTCGACGACCTTGAGTTCGATGTGCGGCGGCGGCGTCACCACGATGGGCACGTTGTTCCAGAGCGTGACGATGCACACCGTGCCGTCTTTGAGCCACTGGGCGTTGTCCCCGACCACGGACTTGCTGGCCGCATGCTGCTCGAAATTGTCCGGGATCATGAAATGGAAGAAATCACCGTCGGTGTAGAGATACTGCATGTCGACGTCGACCACATCGGCCGCCTCGACACTGTCGCCGGACTTGAAGGTGCGCTCGATGGTCCGCCCTGTCTTGAGGTTGCGGATCTTGACTCGGTTGAAGGCCTGGCCCTTCCCGGGCTTGACCATTTCGTTCTCGACGATCGCAAACGGATCGCCGTCGATCAGGATGCGCAGACCGGACTTGAATTCGTTGGTGCTATAGCTGGCCATAATTTCTTCTGCGCGTTGGACCGCCCCGGTGGCGGCCATCAAACAGGGGGCGCGTATGATAACGGCATCAAACTTGACCCGCCAGCCGCAGGCGGCGTCCTACACGGCAGCGAATACCGGCGCTGCATGGGATACCGTTCACAGTCCACGGCGAGTCGAGTGTTAGAATTTCTCCCTTACCGGGAGCAGAGCAGATTTGAACGACACGACGGCGGTCCCGCTGATTGTTCACAGTGCCACACGCGACCCGGTCGAGGCGCTCAACAGTCTGTTGCGCCGCGCCGGCATGGCCACGCATTGCACGTGGATATCCGCGCCGCAGGACATTCCCGATGCGCTCGAGCAGCTCAATCCCGAACTGCTGATCTGCTGCCCGCCCGCGGGCGGCGAACTCACCGAGATCGCCGCCATGCGCGATCAGATGGCCGTCATGGTGCCCCTGATCGCCGTGCGCGAAAGCATCGATGAAACCGTGATCGGTACCGACATGGCCCAGGGCGCACGCGACACGGTGTCGCTGCTGCAGCCCAATCGCCTGCAGGCCGTCATTGCGCGCGAACTGCGGGCCTTCCGGCTCGAGCGCGCGCTCACCAGCACCCTGCGTGCATCGCAGGATTACCGCAGCCAGCTCGAGGTGGTGCTCCAGCGCTCCAATGATGCGATCGCCCAGATCCAGGAAGGCATCCTGGTGGACGCGAACGCCGCCTGGCTCGAGCTGTTCGGTGTCGCCGAGCCGTCGGCTCTCGTAGGCACGCCGGTCATGGACCTGTTCGAGGAATCCACCCATACCGCCCTCAAGGCCGCGCTCACGGCCTGCCTGCAGGGACGGTGGAGCAATCACACGCTCAAGGCCGGGGCGGTACTCGGCGACGGCTCGGTGGCGCCGCTCGAACTGGTGTTGGCGCTCGGTGAATACGACGGCGAACCCGGGGTCCGCATCATCGTGCCGGCGCAGAAACGTGACGACCGCCAGCTGGTCAACGAGCTCGAAAGCGCCGTGCACTGCGATCAGGGAACGGGACTGCTGATGCGTCGGCACCTGCTCAATGCCCTGCAGGAGCGACTCCGAACCCCCGTGACCGGCGGCGTGCGCCAGCTGGCCTGTGTGCGCCCGGATAGCTTCGCCAGCATCGAGCGCGACCTCGGCGTGCTGTCATCGGAGCAGTTCCTGATCGCCTTCGCCCACATCGTCCGCTCGCTGCTCGGCCCGCACGATATCGCCGGCCACTTCGGCGGCACGACGCTGCTGCTGCTGCTGGAACGCGGCAACTCGCGTGATGTCGAGGCCTGGTGCGAGACGCTGCTGGAGCGCGTGAGCAAGCATGTGTTCAACCTTCAGCCCGGCGGAGACGGGCTGCATGCCACCTGCTGCATCGGGCACTCGATGGTTTCGATCGCCCATCCGGATCTCAATGCCTCCGTCATGGATGCACTCGACGCACTGCGCAAGGCACGCACGCGCGGCGCCGGACAGATCATGGCGATCGATCGCGTCGACACGGACACGCGCGTCAAGGGCTACGACGGGGTCTGGGTCAAGCACATCAAGGCCGCGCTGATGGAGAACCGCTTCCGCCTGGTGCAGCAGCCGATCGCGGCCCTGAACGGCGGCTCGCAGATCATGTTCGATGTGGCGATCCGCATGCTCGACGCCCAGGGCAAGGAAGTGCTGCCCTCTGAGTTCCTGCCGGCCGCGACCCGCAATGACCTCATGAAGAACATCGATCGCTGGGTCCTGGGCGCATCGCTGTCCTTCGCGGCCAAAACCAAGCCCGACCTGCTGTTCGTCAGAATCTCGCGCGATAGCGCGTTCGATTCATCTCTGCTGCCCTGGCTCGAGCTGCAACTGCGCTCGACGCAGGCCGAACCGCATCGGATCTGCCTGCAGATCACCGAGGAGGTGGCCAGCAACAACATCCAGCAGACCGGGCAATTGATCACGGCGCTGCGCACGATCGGCGTGCGCGTCGCGCTCGAACACTTCGGCACCGGCCGTGACTCGCAGCGACTGATCAGCACGCTGCCACTGGACTTCGTCAAGATCGACGGCTCGCTGATGCAGGGCATCGCGTCCAGTCCCGAGCAGCAGAACCGCGTCCGCGCCATCGCCACAGCGGCGGCATCGAGCAAGGTGCAGACCATCGCCGAGCGCATTGAGGATGCCAACACGATGGCGGTCGTGTGGCAGCTTGGAGTGCAATACATCCAGGGCTACTTCGTCCACGCTCCCGAAGAGGTCGTGCTCAAGTCGTGAGGCTCGCGGGCGCGAGCGGCCTTGTGACAGGCTTCCTCGCCACACTCGCCGCCTGCAACCAGCAGGCACCCACCGCTGCCCCCTCGATATCCGTCGGCACCGCGCTGGCGCCGATCCAGTCGTTGGCTCGCACGCTCGACGATGCACCCCGATCGCTCGATCCGCAGCTGACCACCGATATTCCCTCGCAGCGCGTGCTTGACGACCTGTTCGAGGGCCTCGCCACATTGAGCATCGATGGCCACGCCGTACCCGGCGCCGCCGTCTCCTGGCAGCAGAGCCCGGATGGCCTGACGTGGGTGTTTCATCTGCGGCCTGAGGCGCGCTGGTCCAACGGCGCACCGCTGACGGCCGAGGACTTCGTCTATTCCTGGCGCCGCGAAGTAGACCCCAGGACCGGCGCGGGCTACGCGCAGGCGCTCTCCCCCATCCTCAACGCGCTGGATATTGCACTCGGGCACAAGCCGCCCGACACGCTCGGCGTGGCGGCGACCGACGCCCACACGCTGACCGTACACCTCAATGCACCGACGCCCTACCTGCTCGAACTGCTGGTACAGAACTATCTCTACCCGGTCTACCGTCCGGCCATCGAGCGTTACGGGGACGACTGGGTGCGACCGGAACACCTGGTCAGTAACGGCGCCTTCGCGCTGCAGGAAGACCTGATCGGCGCGCGCATCACGCTGCGCCCCAATCCCTATTACTGGGACGCGTCGCATGTGCGGTTGCAGTCGGTGGTCTACTTCAACATGCCCGACCGGGCGCAGGCGGTGCTGCGTTTTCTTGCGGGCGATGTGCAGTTCACGGATTCCTTTGCCGCCAGCCAGCGGCCCTGGCTCAAGCGCGTGCTCGGCGACCAGGTCGTCAATGCGCCGTGGCTGGGCATCTACATGCTGGGGTTCAACTTCAGGATGCCGCCGTTCCGTGACAACCCGGCGCTGCGCCGCGCGCTGATTCTCGCCATCGACCGCGCATCGCTGACGCGCTACGTCAAGTACGACATGTACGTGCCCGCCGATACGCTGATGCCACCGCTCGTGGGCTATCAGCCGCAGCATCCCGCGTGGGCTGGCTTGGGTGCACCTGCGCGCGAAGCGCTGGCGCGCCGGCTCTACGCCGAGGCGGGTTATTCCCCAAAGCATCCACTACGCGTCGACATCAGCACTTCGGTGCAGGGGGCGGATGAGAGGCACTACTTCGAGGCCGTGGCTGCCATGTGGCATTCGGTACTGGGCGCCGAAGTCAGTGTCGATGAATCAGAATACAAGGTCATGTCGCAGAACCGCGAGCTGCACCGGCTGCCGCTGTTCCTCGACAGCTGGATCGGCGACTTCGCCGATCCGATCAATTTTCTGCAGTTGTTCTACGCCGACAGCAGTCTCAACTATGGGGGATACCGTAACGCGCGCTTCGATGCGCTGCTCGATCGGGCCGCGCAGCAACCCGACAACTCGGAGCGCTACCGGCTGCTCGAGCAGGCCGAAGCATTGCTGAATGAGGACGGTGTCTATATTCCGCTCTACTATTATTCCACGCGCCATCTCGTCAAGCCGTACATCAAGGGCTGGCACTCCAATCTCATGGACCGCAATCTGTCGCGTTACATGTTCGTGCTCGAGCACCAGGGACGCTGAGGCGTGCTGCGCTACATCGTCCGGCGCGTGTTCGAAAGCATCCCGACACTGCTGCTGATCGTGACGATCGCCTTTGCGCTGCTGCACCTCGCGCCGGGCGGACCATTTTCCGCCGACAAGGCGATGCTGCCGGAGATCCAGCATGGCATCGAAGCGCGCTACCATCTCGATGAACCGCTCTGGCGGCAATACCTGCGCTATCTGGGCGATCTGGCGCACGGCGATCTGGGCCCTTCCTTCCAGTATCGCAACACCTCGGTGAACCAGATCATCGCCAACGGCTTCCCAATCGATCTGACCGTGGGCCTTTGCGCTATTGCCCTGGCACTGCTGGTGGGGATCCCCATCGGCCTCAACGCCGCCTGGCGCCATCATTCCTGGTGGGACCGTGTGCCCATGGCCCTGGCCGTGGCTGGCATTTCTTTACCCGTATTCGTGATCGCCCCGCTGCTCGTGCTGGTCTTCGCCGTGCAGTTGCATTGGCTGCCCGCGGGCGATTGGGTGCGCGGCTCGATCTCCCACCTGCTGCTGCCGGTGCTCGCCCTCGCGTTGCCCTACATCGCCTATATCGCGCGCATCGTGCGCGGCAGTGCGCTCGAGGTGCTCGGCACGGCCTACATCCGCACCGCGCGCGCGAAGGGACTGCCCGCCCACCGGATCCTCCTCTACCACACGTTGCGGCCAAGCCTTGCGGCCGTCGTATCCTTCCTGGGGCCCACGGCCGCCGGCATCGTCACGATCTCGATCGTGGTCGAGACCGTGTTCGGCCTGCCCGGCATCGGCCGGTTTTTCGTCACCGGCGCATTGAACCGCGACTACACGCTGGTTCTGGGGATCACGATTCTCTATGGCGCGCTGATCATTTTCTTCAATCTTCTGGCCGATCTGTGTTACGCCTGGATCGACCCGCGGGTGCGCCTTGAATAGCCCCTGGCGGCAGCGCCTGCACGGGCACTTAGGGCTGCTGATCGCGGGCAGCGTGCTGATGTTGATTGCACTTGCCAGCCTGATCATCCCCGCGCTATCGCCATACGACTACTACACCCCGCAGCTCGAACTGATCTCCCGCCCGCCCATGCTCAGCGGCGGACATCTGCTCGGCACCGATCCGCTCGGGCGCGATCTTCTGATCCGCGTACTGTGGGGCTGCCGCATCTCGCTGCTGATCGCACTGCTGGCCAGCCTGATCAGCGTCGTAGTTGGCGTGCTCTGGGGTGCGATTGCGGGCTACGCCGGTGGCTACACGGATGCGCTGATGATGCGCACCGTCGATGTGCTCTACTCGGTGCCGTTCGTGCCCTTCGTCATCGTGCTGACCATGCTCTTCGGGCGTCAGCTGTGGCTGATGTTCATCGCCATCGGCGCGGTGTCCTGGTTGGACATCGCCCGCATCGTGCGCGGCGAGGCGCTGTCGCTCAAACGCCGCGAATTCATCGACGCCGCGCGCGTGTCCGGCGTGCATGGCGCGCGCATGATCGGGCGGCACATCGTGCCGAATCTGCTCGGAGTCGTGATCATCTACGCGACCTTGACCGTCCCGACGGTGATCCTGTTCGAGGCCTTCATGAGCTTCCTGGGGCTGGGTGTGCGCGTACCGCTCGCCTCGCTGGGCTCGCTGATCGCCGATGGCGCCTCTGATATGCAGGCGCATCCGCACCTGCTGCTGGTGCCCGCCGCCGTTCTCGCCAGCATCATCTACTGCTTCAATTTCCTCGGTGATGGACTGCGCGATCTGCTCGATCCGCGCAAGCACTCATGAGCGAGGCGCTGCTGCAGATCCGCTCGCTGGCGGTACGCTACCCGGCACCCCACGGGCAGGCCGCGGGCGCGGTGCAGGCGCTGTCAGGGGTCGATCTCGATGTCGCCGCCGGCGAATGCCTGGGACTGGTCGGGGAGTCCGGCTCTGGCAAGACCGCGATACTGCTGTCGATACTGGGCCTGCTGCCCCCGAACGCGCGCCTCGGGGGCAGCATCCGTTTTCACGGCGATGAACTAGTCGGCATGCCGCTTAAGCGGCTGAATCAGATTCGCGGCACGCGCATCGCGATGATCTTCCAGGATCCGATGTCGGCGCTGAACCCCTATATGCGCATTATCGATCAGCTCAGCGAAGTGCCGCGGGTGCACGGCGGCCTCTCGCGCCGGGACGCCGGGCAGCGCGCGCTCGAGATGCTGGAAGCCGTGCACATCGGTGAACCCCGGCGCCGCGCCCGACAGTACCCGCACGAGCTCTCGGGCGGCATGCGCCAGCGCGTCATGATTGCGATGGCGCTGATCGCCGAACCCGAGCTGATCCTGGCGGACGAGCCCACGACCGCGCTCGACGTCACGGTGCAGGCGCAGATCCTGGAGCTGCTGCAGGAACTGCGCGAGCGCACGGGGGCGGCGTTGCTGCTGGTCACGCACGATCTGGGAATCGTCGCGCAGCTCGCCGATCGCGTCGGCGTCATGCGGCACGGGCGGATCGTGGAACAGGCCGGCTGCCTTGCGCTGTTCGAGCGGCCGCAGCACGAGTACACACGCTCGCTGCTGGCGGCCATGCCGCGTCTTAAGGTGCCGGCATGAGTTCGACCGCGCCCATGCCGCTGCTCGAGGCCAGGAATCTGGGCGTCAGTTATGCCGTGCGACACGCCGGCCGCCAGGTGCGCCTGCGGGCGCTCGATGATGTGAGCTTCGATCTGGCTCGCGCCGAGACCCTCGGCATCGTCGGTGAATCGGGGAGTGGCAAATCCACGCTTGCGCGTGCGCTGCTGCGCCTGATCCCTGCCGATGCCGGCACGGTGCGGCTGCATCCGGACATCGACTTGCTGGGACTGCGCGGCGCGGCGCTCAGATCGGTCCGCTCGCGCCTGCAGATGATCTTTCAGGACGGCGTCGCAGCGCTCGATCCGCGTCAGCGCATCGGCGAGGCGCTCGAAGAGCCGCTGCTGGTGCTCAAACCGCAGCTGTCGGGACTGCAGCGGCGCGAACGGGTGCGCTTAGGTCTCGAGCGCGTGGGACTGGAGCGCGCGCACCTCGATCGCTTCCCGCATCAGTTCTCCGGCGGCCAGGCGCAGCGCATCGGCATGGCGCGCGCGCTCATGGTCGAACCCGAGATCGTGGTGTGCGATGAACCGCTCTCATCGCTCGACGTCTCGATCAAGGCGCAGATCACGGCGCTGCTGCAGCAGCTCAAGCAGGACCTGAACCTGTCGATGATATTCATCGCGCACGATCTGCCGGCCGTGCAGCAGCTCTGCGAGCGCGTGCTGGTGCTCTATCTTGGACGCGTCATGGAGATCGCCCGGTGCGATGCCCTGTTCGATCGGCCGCGCCATCCCTACACGCGTGCGCTGCTGCGTTCAGTACCCATTCCCGACCCGCGGGTGGCGCGCGGTCGCCGCACCGCACCGCTGGCAGGGGAGATTCCATCGAGCCTTACGCCGCCCAGCGGCTGCGTGTTCCGCACACGTTGCCCCTACGCCGTCGATCGCTGCGCCCGGGAAGTGCCGTTGCTGCGCTCAATCGATGGCAGCGAGGTCGCCTGCCATCGGGCAGAGGAGATTGAGGGGATTCGAACATGACTGTGGATCGCAGAAGTTGGATATCGCGGTTGAGGTGAATTCGGAGAAATATCCCAATGGGCGTTTCGCCAGGCTGCATGACCCGGATGGAAACCCCATCGAATTGTGGGAGCCGGCACCCTGAGGAGCGGTGCTTGGTTGCACACCTTGCCTTGGCTTCTGAATCGCCGGCCCGCTCGGAAACAACTGGTTCGAACTTTCCACCAAACCAATATTGGCGCTGGTGCCGCTGGGCATCGCGCTTTGCAGGAGGCGGTGCGTAGCCTAGCTGAATCCTTCACCGTCCCCCTCCTCGTCTCCGTCTCCTTCAATATCCCAATCTATGCCCAAGTGCAGGTAGCGGTATTTGCGCATGTGGCACCGATCCGGCGGCACGAATCTGTATCGATGACGGTGGACATTCCACTTCATCACGCGCTCGATGGTTTCGTGCGCAGCCTCGCCCGCCCCGGCGAAATTGCGCGCATTGGTCTTATCCGCCAGTCCCGCCAGTGAGGGCAGCAGAGCGCGCCCTAGGTCCGTCAGCCTCAACATCAAGGCCCGGCGATCCGAGAGGGATTTTTCGCGATGGATTAACCCCTTGGCTTCAAGCCTCACCGCCAGCCTCGAGATATAGCCGCGGCTCAGGCCAAGCCGCAAAGCCAGACGGCTCGGCATCGCATCATTCTCGTGCTCATGCAGCTTACGCAGAACCACCGATTCGGCAGCCGTGACGCCGAATTCCAGCGACCTGAGGCGAAGCTCCTGGAATACCCGGCAACCCACGTAGTACAACCAATACGCCAAGTGTGACTCGACAGGGCTGATCGGTTGGGGCGGCCGTCGCATGGCGAAGTTTCCGAATAGTGGTTGTCATGGCAACCATGATTTCAACAGGGCGCCGCATTTCACAGGCCACCAAGCTTGGGTCTTTCTGCAGAAAGTCAGGCCTCCACCACCGTCAAGGGTCGCGGCGCGGAGCAAGTTCGCCGGCCGTCGGCACGGGCCCAGCCGCGCAATCAGGCAAACGCGAGGCGCCCGCACTAAGTGTGGGTCCCTCGTGAGCACATCCAGAGCAAACAGGTCGAGTCCCACGCATGAATTCGGAGACGCGCGAGATGAACCGGTTCTCATGCTGATTCTTGATTTCCCACTGACGAGGCGGGGCGGTCGCACCAAATTCCTACGCGTAAGAAACCAATACCGGACCGGCGAGGCGCGCCTCGATGAGCTCCGCCGCGCGCGCCGCTGCATTGGGCTGGTGGCTCATGGCACTCGCGAGGGCGCGGGCGCGCTGCGTGGCCTCGGGTCTGAGCATCCGGCGCAGAGCCCGTTCCAGTTTGACCGCGGTTAGCGAGTCGAATCGAAGGTGCGCGCCGGCGCCGAGCCTTGCGAGCTGCCTGCCCCAGAATGGCTGGTCCGCAAACACCGAGCAGACCAGTGTCGGCAGACCGGAAGCCACGCTGGCGGCCGTCGTGCCCGAGCCGCCGTGGTGTACTGCGAGCCGGCAACGCGGCATCACGGCATCGTGATTCAGCGCCCCGACGACACGCACGCGTTCGTTTGATTCGTACGATCCACCGGATTGCGTAAGCTCACTCCAGCCGGCGCTGATCAGTGCGCGCAAGCCCAGACGCTGCGTCGCCTGTTCGATCATGCGCACGGCGGCTTCCGGGTCCTGGACCGGCATGCTGCCGAATCCAAAATACGCGGGTGCATCACCTGCGGACAGCCACGCCTCCAGGTCGGCGGATAGCGCGGTCTCGCCAAACGCGCGCCGGTCCTCCGCAGTTGGGGTGAAGAAACCCACGAATGGCCTGTGCTCTCCGTAATCGCTGATTCCGGGCACGATCTCGGCGCTGAAGGCCTGTATTTCCAGCAGTTCGCCGACGCCCTCACGTCTGGCCATCAGCGAATTGACGGCCGGCAATCCGAGCCATGCGCGCACACGATTCACATCCGCTGCGTATGCCTTCCAGGCAACCCGTTCGAACAGCGTCCAGGTCATCAGGTTGAGCGGACCGGGCAGTTGCCGAGTGGTCACGGGGAAAGCCGCATAGGCGCGCGTACGCCGCAACGGCGCGAAGTGCAGCAGCGCCAACGGAATATTTTTTGACTCGGCGACCGAAGATGCATGCTCGGCCAGCAACACGCCCGCGACGATCAAATCTGTGCGCTCCGTGGCCCGCAGGACCCCCTGGTGCGTCAGCTCGAGGTTGTCGTGTGCCACTTTGGCAAAGCCCGCCATCAGCTTTTTGACGTTGCCGGCAGCGAGCAGCGCCCGCCCTTCGTCGGATGCCAGAAACACGCGCGAGTCGGGCCCGACCGGATACGCCTCGAAACCGGCCCGCTCTGCGAACTCGACCAGGTTCGGCGGTGCCCCAAGAATGACTTCGTGCCCGCGTCGGCGCAGTTCCGCACCGAGTACCAGCATGGGCTGCACGTCACCGCGTGTTCCCCGGGCAAGCAGTGTGATGCGCATTATGCGATCGGCGCGATCCGCTCCACGGTGCGCCAGCCGCGCGGCAGCAGCGCGCCGCGTTGCGCGCGCGCGCCGAGGTAATCCTTCAGATCGTTGCTCGTCAACGTCATCTGCCGCTCGCCTGAGAACACGGCCAGAGACTGGCCGGCGCTGAGCACCGTCATCGCAATCAGCGTCTCTTCGCGCGACTGTAACTTCCTGGTGGGAATCCCAAAGAGCTTGTTGCCCTTGCCGCGCGGCAGCTCCGGGACTTCCGAGGCGGGAAACACCAGCAGGCGTCCCTCGGAATTGACCAGCGCCACGTGCGCGTCGGGCGCGGGTTGACCTTCCACCAACGGCACCGGCATCGGCGGCAGCACCAATGCACCCCCGGTCAGCTTGAACAGCGCCTTGCCGGCACGATTGCGCGAATGCAGCTCCTTGAGCCGCACCGTGAACCCGTAGGCCGCATCGCTCACGAGCAGCCACAGGTCTTCCGGCTCGCCGATCGCAACCCCGGCGAAGCGCGCGCCATCGGGCGGATCGAGCTTGCCGGACAGGGGCTCTCCCTGCCCGCGCGCCGAGGGCAGTGTGTGAGTGGGCAGGCTGTAGGAACGGCCGGTGCTGTCGATGAACACGGCCAGCTGCGTGCTTCGGCCCCGCGCCGCGGCCTGGTAGGCATCGCCGGTCTTGTAAGAGAGAGTACGTGGATCGAGGTCGTGGCCCTTGGCCGAGCGAACCCAGCCGCCCGTGGAAAGCACCACGGTCACCGGCTCGTTAGCCAGCAGCTCCGTCTCCTCGATGGCCTGTGCGGCCGCGCGCTCGACGATGCGCGTGCGGCGGTCATCACCGAATTCGGCCGCATCGGCGGTGATCTCATCGCGCACGAGATTGCGAAGCTTGGCTTTGCTGGCAAGGATCGCTTCGAGCTTGGCGCGTTCGTCCGCCAGCGCCTTCTGTTCCTCGCGGATTCTCATTTCCTCGAGTTTGGCCAGGTGCCGCAACTTGGTCTCGAGGATGGACTCGGCCTGCTCGTCCGACAGCTTGAAACGTTTGATGAGGACCGGCTTGGGTTCCTCCTCCCGCCGGATGATCCGGATGACCTCATCGAGATTGAGGTAGGCGATCAGCAACCCATCGAGGATGTGCAGGCGGCGCGAAACCTTGTCGAGGCGGTGCTGCAACCGGCGGCGCACGGTTTTCTGCCGGAACTCGAGCCACTCGGTCAGCAGCGCCTTCAGGCCCATGACGCGCGGGCGGCCGTCGATGGCAATGACGTTGAGATTGACGCGGTAATTGCGCTCCAGATCGGTGGTCGCGAACAGGTGCGCCATCAGCTGCACCACATCGACTCGATTGGAACGCGGTTCGATGACGATGCGGGTCGGATTCTCGTGATCCGACTCGTCGCGCACGTCATCGACCATCGGCAGCTTCTTGTCGCGGATCTGCTGCGCAACCTGTTCCTGTATGCGGCTGCCCGATACCTGGTAGGGCAGCTGCGTGATGATGATGTGTCCGCTCTCCTCCTCGATCTCGTAGACGGCGCGCGCCTTGAAGCTGCCCGTGCCGCTCTCATAGAAAGCGATCAGGTCCGCGCGCGGCGAAACGATCTCCGCGCCGGTGGGCAGATCCGGGCCCTTGATGTGCTTGAGCAGCGCGCGAGTCGTGGCCTCGGGCTCCTCGAGCAGATGCACGCAGGCCGCGGCCACTTCGCGCAGATTGTGCGGCGGAATATCGGTCGCCATGCCGACCGCTATACCTGAGGTACCGTTGAGCAGCAGATTCGGCAGGCGCGCCGGCAGCATCAGCGGCTCTTCCATGGTGCCGTCGAAGTTCGGCGCCCAATCCACCGTGCCGTGTTCGAGTTCCTCCAGCAGCAACTCGGCATAGCGCGTCAGTCGCGATTCGGTATAGCGCATCGCGGCGAAGGACTTCGGATCGTCGGAGGATCCCCAGTTGCCCTGGCCATCGACGATCGGATAGCGGTACGAGAAATCCTGCGCCATGTGCACCATGGCTTCGTAGCAGGCCGAGTCGCCGTGTGGATGGAACTTGCCGATCACGTCGCCGACCGTGCGCGCGGATTTTTTGTGCTTGGACGCGGCCGACAGCCCCAGCTCGCTCATGGCGTAGGTAATGCGCCGCTGCACCGGCTTGAGTCCGTCGCCGAGCGCCGGCAGCGCGCGGTCGAGGATGACGTACATCGAATAGTCGAGGTACGCCTTCTCCGTAAAGACGCCCAACGGGCGTTTTTCTACGCCGTCGAAATTCGGCTTCGACTCGGCCATCAGCCCACCACTTCCGCCTGATTGCCGTTGCGCTCCAGCCAGTCGCGCCTGTCCCCGGCACGCTTCTTGGCCAGTAGCATGTCCATGAGCCGATCGGTCTGATCCTTCGACTCTATGGTGAGCTGCACCAGGCGGCGTGTGCGCGGATCGATCGTGGTCTCGCGCAGCTGCGATGGATTCATCTCGCCCAATCCCTTGAAGCGCGTGACCACAGGCTTGGTGCGGGCGTGTTCGCTCTTGATGCGTTCCAGCATGGCATCCCGCTCGGCATCATCGAGCGCATACAGCACCTGCTTGCCCGCATCGATGCGATAGAGCGGAGGCATTGCCACATGCACGTGCCCGTTCTGCACCAGGGGACGGAAGTGTCGCAGAAACAGAGCGCAAAGCAGCGTCGCGATGTGCTGCCCGTCCGAATCGGCATCCGCCAGGATGCACACCTTGTGATAACGCAGTTCGGAAAGGTCGCTGATGCCCGGATCGACGCCCAGCGCCACGCTGATGTCGTGCACTTCCTGCGAGGAGCCGATCTCACCAGGCTCGAGCTCCCAGGTGTTCAGGATCTTGCCGCGCAACGGCATGATGGCCTGGAACTCCCGGTCGCGCGCCTGCTTGGCCGAGCCGCCCGCCGAATCACCCTCGACCAGGAACAGTTCCGAGCGTGCCGGGTCCTGGCAACTGCAATCGGCGAGCTTCCCCGGCAGCGCCGGCCCGTTCACGGCGCGCTTGCGCACCACGCGCGCGGCGGCCTTGATACGTTCCTGCGCATTCTCGATGGCAAACTGCGCGATGCGCTCACCCGCATCCGGATGCTGGTTGAGCCACAGCGCCGCGGCATCTCGCGCATGCGTCTCGACCAGCGCGGCAGCCTCGCGCGTGCTGAGCTTTTCCTTGAGCTGGCCGGCGAACTGGGGATCGCGAATCTTGATGGACAGCACGTAGCAGGCGCGGTCCCAGATATCTTCGGCCGTCAGCTTGATACCGCGCGGCAGCAGGTTCCTGAATTCGCAGAACTCGCGCACGGCGGCGACGACACCGGCACGCAGACCATTGACGTGCGTGCCGCCACCGCTGGTGGGAATCAGATTCACATAGCTTTCGGCGATCAGATGCTCGGCATCGCTCGACCAGACCAGCGCCCAGTCGACCGCGTCCTGCTCGGTGGTGTGCGTGCCCGTGATCGGCTCCTGCGGCAGCCGCTCGGCGTTGCCCAGTTGTTCGACCAGGTAGGCGCCCAGGTCGCCGGTGTAGAACCACTCCTCC